>ENA-ORXM01000318-ORXM01000318.1-marine-metagenome-genome-assembly--contig:-NODE-318-length-92519-cov-7.641689_pt1 | contig 92519 bp, 89 predicted proteins | sample MGYA00237867_ERZ511480 | MGnify/ENA primary metagenome ERZ511480 (study PRJEB26309, sample SAMN06266103) | marine metagenome | isolation source: Algal blade | place: United Kingdom:Sidmouth, United...
ACGCGGGAAGTTAATCCACGCTGAGCCACGTATATGGTTGGCGTTGGTCATCAACGCGTGCCCGACGAGGTGGTCTTTAAAAATGTTTTCGCAAACGGCAATGCTTTCCTGTTGGCTTAGCTCGCCAAATTTAAATGCGTCAAAAGTATCTTGTGCGCATTCGACAATGAATGTGGCGGTGTTGTCGTCGAATTGGTACGCGTGTGCCCAGACCCAGCCGTGTTCTGTTTCTTCAAATATGAAAGTAAAAGCATCGTCGAATTTTTGCTCGGTGCCCAGCCAGACAAACTTGCAGGCACGCACGTCAATATCGGGCTGGAAGTGTTCGGCGAGTTCAGTGCGTACTCGGGAGTTCAGGCCGTCAGCTGCAACAACTAAGTCGTAGTCTTTACGCAGTGCGCTCAAGTCATCGACGTTGTGTTCAAAGTGCAGCTTGATATCTAATTCGTTGCAGCGTGCTTGTAATAACAGCAGTAATTGCTTGCGACCGATACCACAAAAACCATGACCTGTTGAGACGGTGCGTGTACCACGATGATGTACACAAATGTCGTCCCAGTAGGCAAAGTGTTTACGAATCTGTTCTGCGCTGACGGGGTCGTTTGCGGCGAGATTATCAAGGGTTTCGTCTGAGAGTACGACTCCCCAGCCGAAGGTATCGTCCGCTCGGTTGCGCTCGAGCACATGGATGTCGTGTTCGGGATTTTGTAGTTTCATACTGATGGCGAAATACAGACCCGCTGGGCCACCACCGAGACAAGCTGTTTTCATGGCTCTGTGCTCCAAATGAACGAGTTACGCGATTCTTAATGGCAGAATATTTACAGTCCGCTGTCGAGACTAAGAATGACCCCATCAGAAAGAAACTTCAAGCATAAAATATATATGCTGAAACTAAATTCTGTTTCTGGATGATGGCGGTGCTTGTCCGGGGTTTATAGTTTTGCTCTTGGGCTGGGTATCTCGGTGCTTGCTCGCAAATAAATCTCTCCGCTTTTGCTCCCTGATTCGTACGCACTGTTCAATTTTTGCTCGCTCCCGTTTGAGTTCCAAGCTCTCTGCACTGCAAAAACATGCTTTCTTTGGGTAATGCTGCTCGTGTTGGTGGAACCTCGCGGTGGTTTGTGAGAATCTAAGCTTAATAACCCAGTAATTTACTAAGGTAATGCCATGTCCGAGCTGTTAGACGGCTTGGGTCGACCGATTCATGATCTGAGGATCTCGGTCACAGACCGCTGTAATTTCCGTTGCACTTATTGCATGCCGCGTGAAGTCTTTGATAACCACAAATTCTTACCACGCCAAGAGTTGCTCACATTTGAAGAAATCGAGCGGCTTGTGCGCTTGTTTGCGGGTCAAGGTGTCCGCAAAGTCAGGCTCACAGGTGGTGAGCCACTGGTGCGCAATGACCTCGAAACACTTGTCGAGCGCTTAGCCGCGATTGACGGTATTGACGACATTGCGATGACATCTAATGTATCGCTGATGACAGCCAAGCGCGCGCAATCACTGCGCGATGCTGGCCTGAACCGTATCAATGTCAGTCTCGATGCGCTGGACGACGAAACCTTCAAAGCTATCAACGATGTTGATGTCTCTGTTCAGCAAGTACTCGATGGTATCGCTCACTGCGCGGCGGCAGAATTTGATGAAATCAAAATCAATATGGTGGTCAAAAAAGGACTAAATGAGCACAGCATTTTGCCCATGGCCAAGTTCTTTAAAGGCACGGGCCAGATTCTGCGCTTTATTGAATTTATGGATGTGGGTAACGCCAACGGATGGATACCCGAAGAGGTGTTTACTGCGGCGGAGATCGTCGAGATGATCAACGCTGAATTACCTATCGCTCCAACCGATGCTAACTACAGTGGCGAAGTGGCTAAGCGCTGGTCCTATACTGACGGTGGTGGAGAAGTGGGTGTTATTGCTTCTGTCAGCGAGCCTTTTTGTGGTGGCTGTCACCGTGCCCGTTTGTCAGCAGTTGGCCAATTGTTTACTTGTTTATTTGCGAGTTTTGGCCACGACTTTCGTGCACCTTTGCGCGAGGGAGCGAGCGACCAGGAAATCCTCGCGCGCTTGCAATCGATTTGGCAACATCGCAACGACCGTTATTCAGAAGTGCGCGCCAGTTTGGCGGGTACGCCCATCAAAAAAGTCGAAATGTCGTATATAGGAGGTTAGCACCATGGATCCACAACAACGCGAGCGTATTGCAGGTGCCTTCCAAGCTTATAGCGCAATGGAAACCACTCGCCAGCGTCATTTCGATTATCTGAATATGCTGACTGAACGTGAAAAGCGCTTCAACTTGCAGAGTAGCGAAATAGAGCAAGTTTTTTTGGCGCAGTTGCTGGCTGATCACGATGCTCAGGTGAAAGTATTTAAATCTGCAAGTGACGAATTGCGCGAGCGTTCGGCTGAAGACTTCAAAGCGATGTTTGCTTGGCTTGCCGAAATAGATAAAAACCTCGATCCAATCCGTCAGGCTGAAAGCCAGCAGTCTTGAGTCGTCGAGGGTAGTTTTCCTTTCTTAGATCAGCTACAAATGTCCTCCTAAGCTGAGCCTATAGGGCAAAGCCTCGTTTGCTGGCAGCTTTGCCCCTCCTTGACACCCGTTCTCGTTACAATCACCATTTTGTCGCTAAGGATCCATACATGCCTGTTGCAAAGAGTAACCCTCTTGTTCATGCGCTCACGCAGCCGCCTATTCCTTTGGTGCAGTCTTGGCCCTCTGAATACAGTGGCGCTTTTGGGCCTTTGTTGGATCTCTCGCAAGCGGTGCCCGACTTTAAACCGCACTCAGAATTGTTGCGACTACTGGGTGACTGTGCGGCCAATCCTGATTTGTTTGGCTATGGCCCGATTCAAGGGGAGCAGAGTCTGCGTGTCGCTTATGCGCAGTTTGTCTCAGAGAGCTATCAAGCCGATATCGGCGCGCAAAACACGCATATTACGGCTGGTTGTAATCAAGCGTTTATGGCGTCAATGATCGCCATTGCAGGTAAGGGTGACAAGGTGTTGATGTGTAACCCTTGTTACTTCAATCACGAGACTTCGCTCGCCATGCTCGGGGTCGATGTAGGTTATATTCGCTGTGAGGCAGAGCACGGTTTTTTGCCAAAACCAGCGTTAATCTCTGAGCTCATAGACGACAAAACACGCGCAATCGTATTGACCTCGCCTAACAATCCAACGGGGGCTGTGTACCCGTCGGACCTGTTGTTACAAATATTGGAATTATGCCAAGCGCGTGGTATTTGGTTGGTGATTGACGAAACCTACCGCGATTTTTTGCCGACGCAAGGGCAAATACCCCATCAATTGTTTGCGCAACAGAACTGGTCGGACAATCTTATTCAGCTGTACAGTTTTTCAAAGTCATTTTGTATTCCTGGGCATCGGCTTGGTGCTGTGTGTGCGTCTGAACAGTTCATTACGGAAGTTGCGAAGGTGATGGACAACTTACAAATTTGCGCTCCGAGAGCTGCGCAAGTTGCGGTGGCTAAGGCCTTACCACTACTGACAGAATGGCGCGAACAAAATCGCGTGGATATAGAGCTAAGAGCGCATGCACTTCGAACAATGATGCACAATTTCCCAGAATGGAAAATATCCGCAATGGGGGCGTACTTCGCTTTTGTGCGTCATCCCTTTGAAGCAGACTCCGTAGTAGTGGCCAAAAAATTGGCGCAAGAAAGAGGCGTGACGTGTTTGCCGGGTGCCTTTTTTGGTAAAGGCAATGACCGTTATTTGCGTTTTGCTTTTGCCAATGTCGGTACAGAGGCTTTGGCTGCATTACCTGAGAAGCTTTTTGAACTAAAGATGTAAATACCTCGTCCAAATCACTATTGTGCGGGTTGATGTTCGTTCTCTTAACCTCATGACGCAGCGTTTTGAATAATACAAGCCGATATCGACGGCACTTGATACAAGATGGAGTTTAAATGAGCTACAAAGTTAGTCCGAAGCATTCACTGCGAGTGGCCTTAGCCGGCGTGTGTTTGTCCTCATTGGTTTTGGCAGGTTGCTCTGACTCGTCCTCAAAAGCTGTTGACACGGTCTCTGGAGGTGGTGGATCCGACGTCGTAGACGATGCTGGTACGGAAAGCGGCGGAGAGGCAGGAGAGGGTGCAGACACGGGCGAGGGTGCTGGCACAGACTCGGGTGGAGGTACTGATTCGGGCGAAGGTACTGATTCGGGCGAAGGTACTGATTCGGGCGAAGGTACAGACTCGGGTGAAGGCACAGATTCAGGCGCTGGGAATGGCTTTTGGGGAGCTTGTACTGGTGTCTCAGATCGAGGTGTTTCGATCGACGTTAGTGCTACTGGGCTTAGCAATGAGCAAGTTCAATCTTTATATGATGAGTGCGCTTCAGACGACGCGTTTGTCACTTTTACTGGTAGTCAGACGATTACAGTACCGGGTGGTGAGAACAGTGATGGCCTCCTCATTTGGCTTGCCGCTGATTCAGGTGCCGCTGAAATTTCCCTGGCAAGCTACTTCAGAAATGAATCTTTGTTGCGCGCTATTCAGCCGTCAGGCAGTGTGAAGCAGCCTGTCTATATCAAAGGTGCTTCGGATGTAGATATCCTTTCTTTCAGAACACTTGATGACTCAAAACCTGTAAAGATCACCGAAATAAGGCGTACTTCCGTGGGTGAAGATGTCAGTGATTTACGCAAACTTCGCTTTAGCAGTGAAGCTGCTTCGTTTGTTGGTATCAACGGCGATGTTCGTGCAAGAGTTACCGCTGAAATCGCTCGAGCCGCTGGTTCAATCCTGGTTGCGGGTGAGGGATGGGGGCCTGGGCCTGAAACTTGTGGCGACTATCGCTGGATTGATGCGACTGGTGAAATATCGGAAGGCTTGATTCAGAAAGGCAGTACCGTCTGGATTAATTTTAACGCGGTAACCAACGCTGAAATTGCGACAGCAATGCGCAGTAGCTGGCAATCGGGTATAGACAGAAATTATTACTACTATACGTGCACACCCGCTGACGACTTATTTGCAACACAAGATTGGTTGGGTAAAGCTGCAGGTATTCAAGACGGTAGTTACACAGGCGCTCCAGTTATTGATTGGCGCTAGTGCTGAGTTACACCTTGTGAAAATAAAAACGGAGGCCTAGTGCCTCCGTTTTTTATTGCAGTATTTAGGCGTTTAGAGCGGCCATTGCTGCGTCGTAGTTAGGCTCTTCGGTCACTTCGGAGACCATCTCGCTATAGACAACCTGTTGGTTCTCGTCGATAACCAAAACGGAACGAGCCATGAGTCCGGCCAATGGTCCGCCAGTCATCTTTACGCCGTAAGCACCCATGCTGTCGTGGCGGAAGTCAGAGGCGGTGATGGCATTTTCGACGCCTTCAGCGGCGCAAAAACGACCAAAAGCGAACGGCAAATCTTGTGATGCAAACAACAGAACAGTGTTGTCATCGCCTGCCATTTTCTGGCTGAACGTTTTCAGTTGCAGTGCGCAAACACCCGTATCGACACTGGGGAAAGTGTTAAAAACGACACGCTTACCTTTGAGGTCGGCGAGGGTGATTTCGGACAAGTCACTTTTGACCAGTTTGAAGTCAGGTGCTTGCTGACCTGCGGCAGGGAAGTCGCCGTTAGTCTCGACTGCAGAGCCTTTAAAATGTGTTGTTGCCATGGTGTTGTTACCTGTGCAAATTGGGGTGATGTAAAAACTAGACTGATGACACTTGAGCGGCAGTGAGTGTCTCCGCCACCGCCATAGTCTAATTGAGTTGCGCTAACGCTGATGAAGTATCCAAGTGATAGCTGTCGTTATAAAACTTCACGTCACCGTTTTGATCAGTCGTTGCCGTCAGATAGAGCGTGTGGACTGCAAGTGGTTTGTCCAGCTTCAGTTTAAGTGGTTTGCCGGTTGCCAGTACGTCATCTATTCGCTGTCGATTCCAACCCTGTGGTTCAAGAATCATCGCGGCAAGCGACAAAGCACCTTCTACTCGTACACAGCCGTTACTCAGCGTGCGTTCGTCGCGTGCAAAGCCGTTTTTGCTCGGTGTGTCGTGCAGATAAACCGCATGCGAATTAGGGAACAAAAACTTCACTTTACCGAGCGCGTTGCTGGGGCCGGGAGATTGCATTAAACGCACGTGTGGTCCTTGCCCAGCGGCAACGTCACTCCAATTGGTATCAGCTAGGCTTAGGCGCTGGCCGCTGCCGTCAAAAGCGCGATAATTCATACGGGCTAAAAACCCTGGATCACGAGCTTGACGCGGCAAGAGGCTCCTTTTGGCGATACTGTCAGGTACTAGCCAAAAAGGGTTCAGCACCAGTGTGTCGATTTTGCTGTGCAGTTCCGGCGTGCGTGTCTGACGTTTCCCGACGACCGATCGACCGCTCCAAATGGTTTGCTGCTTGCGCACGAGGTTGGTTGTTGCACCGGGGATATTTACCCAGACGTAGTCCGCGCGTGAGCCTGCAGGTAGGTCTTCTGCGCGGGAGCGACTGAGCCGGATAGAGGCCAAGCGCTTGTGCACAGGTACGTTCATTTCGTTCAGTGTGCTCGCATCTACTACGCCGTCTGCTGGCAAGTTGTGGCGATGTTGAAAGCGCTCTACCGCTGAGGCAAGTGCCTGGTCAAAGCCCGCTGTTTGTGCCTCTGTCGGTGACAAATCATTAGTGGCAATTAAACGTTGGCGCAGCAGTGGCAAGCGAACATCCGCCAGCCCGATTTGCATCGTTGGACCTTCGGGTATACGTGGCCAGCCGCCGTTTGCCTCAATCTCCATGTAGCGAATTTGTGCGGCTTTCAGGCCTTGTGCCACTGGATTGGGCGCGGTCAAAGCGGAGAGGTATCGCTCCACGTTGTTTGAGCGAATCGCACGCGCGAGTTTATACAGCTCTACTTTGTCATCCCACAGTGTGGGGTTGCCAGTGACTTCGGCCGCGTACTTCATTAGCACAGCGCTGGTACTGGCGTTTAGGCCAGGTGTGTTGGGGTAGAGATCCCATTTTGCCAAAAGGGCGATAGAAGCTTCGTTGTCGATCGCTGTCAGCGTCGCCTTTGCCTGTGAGGGCTGCCAGCTGTTGCTTGTTTCTGTGGCGCTAAATGCAACATTCGGGGCCACTAGAATACTTCCACATAGCAGGGCGCTGAGCAGAGGTTTTCGTGAGATACGACGTAAACCGTCCGAAGATGTAGGCTGTTCTAACAAGTGCGTAGACCATAATTGTAAAGATAGTGTTACAGAATGACAGCACTGACCAAAATAAGAAAGTGAGAACTGGTGACTTAGCGTTTAACTTTGCGCTCGGTATTTTGGTGTCGCCACAACTTGCTCACCCATTGTTGATCAGAAAAGCTAGAATATCCGGCTAAATTCTATTAAATCAGAAGATAAAGGCACAAATTCAGTTATGGCCACCAAGCGATTTCTCACCGGTATCACCACCACCGGCACCCCGCATTTGGGTAATTATGTTGGCGCAATTCGCCCAGCGGTTGAAGCGTCACGTCGGGACGATACCGAGAATTTCTATTTCTTGGCGGATTATCATGCACTGATCAAGTGTCATGACCCAGCGCAAGTGATGCAGTCGCGTTTGGAAATCGCCGCCACTTGGTTGGCTATGGGCTTAGATCCCGAACGCGCCGTTTTTTATCGCCAGACGGATGTGCCAGAGATTATGGAGCTGACTTGGATACTGACATGTATGTCGGCCAAGGGCTTAATGAACAGAGCACACGCCTACAAAGCTGCAGTGCAAGACAACGTCGACTCGGGTGCCTCGGACCCAGACAAAGGCGTCACCATGGGGCTTTTTAACTACCCCATCCTGATGGCCGCCGACATCTTGATGTTCAAAGCCACGCATGTACCGGTTGGCCGAGATCAAATACAGCATCTTGAGATGACACGCGATATCGCTCAGCGCTTTAACCATCACTATAAAGATCTGTTGGTACTGCCTGAAGTGGTAGTCAGTGAAGAGGAAGACGCGGTACTGACAGGTTTAGATGGCCGTAAGATGAGTAAGAGCTACGGCAATACCATTCCGTTGTTCGAACCCACCAAAAAACTTCGCAAGCTTGTGATGAAAATAGTGACCAATTCGCAAGAGCCGGGCGAAGCCAAATCAACCGAAGGCAGCTCTTTGTTTGAAATTTACCGTGCTTTTGCCAGCGCTGAAGAAACCGCTGAGTTTGCACAGGCGTATGCGGACGGCATTGGCTGGGGTGATGCCAAGCAGCGCCTGTATGAAAAGCTGGAATCAGTACTAGCAGAGCCACGTGAGCGCTATCTCGATTTGATCAGCAAGCCGGCTGAGATGGAAGACATCATGCAGGCTGGTGCAGTGAAGGCGCGGGCTCACAGTGTGCCGTTGATTGAGGCCATGCGCGAAGCAGTAGGTATCGCTAGTTTTAAACCGTAAAACCAAAGCGGTGATTGGCGTAGCAACAATGCCGTATTTTGCTTTTTATGCAAGGGCGGTGCTAGGAGTAGCTGTTTAATGTGACTATTGAACAGCTAATTCGTTATTAAGCCAATACGTAAATTCAGCATAAGCAGCGACATCGAAGTTATCCGACTGCGGGTTCATAAATCCGTGTAGGTAGTTTGTTTGTAGCACCTGCACGCGCTTTTTTTGGCACACGCTATTAGCCAATCTCTGTACATCAAAGGTAGGCTCCATTTTTGGCAATACAATGGTGGTTTTGATACGGGGATCTAGATCGACATGGTGTCTAATTCGCGAACCATAGAAGCACAGCGCTTGGCGAATGTTTTTCTGCGTAGCTGAGCAGGCCAGTTTCCAGCAGGCTGTTGCTCCTACACTAAAGCCAAGTAATTGCACCGCTTCGTTGCACTTATTCAATGCCTCGGCGAGCCGAATCTCGTAGTTATGCATGCCCACATGGGCAACAAAGTATTCGTAGGCGGCAGACTCGTTATCGAATCTCAGCTTTGCGCCGGCATAAGGGTCGATAATTTTAGTCGTCCCTGGCAGTTGATCGGCCAATTCTTCGAGAGCATCGCTTAGCCCAAATATATCTGATACCAATATGGTTAGCATTTTTACCTATTCACCTCGATTGTTGAAACTTCGGTTTTACCGAGGGAAGCAAACGTGGACCAATAAAGGTGCCTTCAACTGTTACCGTGCCCTCCGATTCGGGGCATAAGCGAGTGCAGTTTGCTAAAAGGGAACCTAAGTACTCGTTTTTATTGTATATGAGTGCGCAGCACTACTTAAAAATCATAAGCCTCTGATTCTCTTGCAGTTCGATACTTTTAGTTTGGATGACTAATACCACAATCAATCCTAATGAATTCAAAAGGTTAAATTTCATTAACGGATGATGCAATGCGCTTGTATTCTGGAATGCAATACAGCATCGCGAGCTCGTTCGCCGTAGTGTCTGGGGTCTACACTAGTCAACAACGTTTTGATCTTGCTGGAGTGCGCTTTGAACGCTATGACGCCGAACCCTGTGTTGGTTGAATATACCCGTGGTCCGTTGGTGGAAAGCATACACCGAGGGGCTGTGGCGGTGGCGCACGCCGATGGTCGGCTGCACTACGCCTGTGGCGATGTTGAAAGCCCTGTTTTTGCGCGCTCATCACTGAAGCCGCTACAGGCTATTCCGCTGATAGAGACAGGTGCGGCCGATGCCTGTGGAGCCAGCGATGCGCAGATTGCCTTAGCTTGCGCCTCACACAACGGCGAAGCCTGTCACCATGATCTTGCAGCAAAGTGGCTGGACGACTTAGGTTTGTCAGAGTCTGATCTGGCTTGTGGAGAGGCCGTGCCGATGGGTGACGAAGCTCTGGCGAAATTTTACAAGCAGGGTGAAACCAAGGGCCGGCTCTACCACAATTGCTCGGGCAAGCACGCCGGTATGCTGGCCGTTTGCGCGCATTGTGGCGATGGAGTGACGGGCTATCAGATGCACGATCATCCTTCACAGCAGCGTTGGTTAAGCGTGCTGGGGGAAATGTGCGGTGTTGATGGCTCGGCTTTGCCATGGGATTACGATGGTTGTGGCTTGACGGCTCCAGCAACGCCCTTACATGCGCTGGCGACTGGATTGGCGCAGATGGCTAACCCAGTTGCGTTGGACAAAGTACGGCAACAAGCCTGCGAACGAATCCACCAAGCAGTGACGGCGTACCCGCACTTGGTGGCGGGAGAACGGCGAGGTTGCACACAAGTGATGCAGGCACTAGGGAATAAGATCACAGTAAAGGTTGGAGCTGAAGGGGTTTATGCGGCTGTGGTGCCAAGCTTGGGTTTGGGTGTCGCTTTGAAGATGGACGATGGTGCGCGCCGATCCGCTGAAGTGGCGCTGGGTGGAGTTCTAGAGAAACTGGGCTTGCTCGATGAAGGCTCTGAAGCAGTACTTGCAGGCTTGATTCGGCCAGAAATAAAAAACTCGCGCGAGCAAGTGACAGGTGTTGGTCGCGCCAGCAAGAGCTATCTGGAGAGTTGGCGATGAGTGCAAATGCTGCTCAAGCAATATGGTGTCAATGGCCTTTAGCAGAGCGCCTTGCTCTATTGATGCGCTGGCAAACTACGCAGAGCTTAGCCATTCGCACCTGTCTTAGTCTATTGCCCGAGCAAGCGTCTGCGGCGGCTGAGCGCAGCACGAGCCCGCTACCCGACGGACGACGTTTACTCTGTGCGTATGGGCCAGTGGGCGATATTCAGTTATGCGCGCTTTCTCCGTGTGACCCGGGCAATGCTATCGCGCACCTGATCTGGGCTTGTGCCCTTGGCAATGCTGTGTGTATGCGGAGCGATGATCAGGTTGTGCTGAATGCAGTGAGCAGCTTGCAAGAACTATTGGCATCGGCTGAACCGGATTTAGCGGATCTTGTTCGAGTGATGCAGGCGGATAGAGAGTATCCGAGCTGTATTGTTCGCTCGGTGACGCTAGAAGCCCTGCATGTGGTGGTGGCACCTTCTGCTGATGTGCCGCTTTTGATAAAAGATGCGATGCAAGCGAGCCGAGACTGCGGGCTTGTTCTGTGGGTGAACCATGCGTTGCATCACGAAGTGAAGCGCAGAATACCCACAATCTCGCTAATTGATAATCAGACAGCCATCTTACAACCCGTTGCCGTAGGAGATTTCTATTTGGCTCCCTGTGGTGCGGTTGCCGAATTGCTAAAACAGTTGCAACGGCAAAGCAATATTCGCACTGCGCTCTACAGTGGCGACTGGCTTGAGGTTGAAACGGCTAGTGACGTAGCGATTGCCTATGGCGCTAAGTTTGCCGTTAACACAGTGGACGCCGCACTGCTTGGTTTGCATGAAGCACGAGCGCAATATCAGCAACCTAGCCTGACGGTGATATCACATGCTTCAGAATAAGCGATTCCAGCTGTTGTTAGCGTTTTGCTTAGCGTTTCTTTTATCCGTGTTAGCCGTGTTTGATACCGTTGATACGCCGAGCGAGCGCTACTTAGAGCAGTCACTGCAGCGCGCTCTTATCGCCTTTGGTACCGCTCGCGCGTTGAATGGAGTTATCTCCGTTGCACAGGGCACTGAATTATCTCTCGAGCCAGCTGGTGTAGGCGTCAACTTCGCACCCGGCGAAATTCTCGACCCCATCAACGATTTAATCGAGCGTTTCTCTTGGGTGATGTTGGCTGCCAGCAGTTCGCTAGGTGTGCAAAAGCTGATGCTCTCAATAGGCAGTTGGTGGCCGGTGACGGCGTTGTTGCTAGGCTGTCTTCTAGCGGCGGTCTGGGGACTTTGGCGGGGTACTTGGCAGCAACCTTGGTTTCGCCGAATCGTCGGGCGTTTGTTGTTGTTAAGTTTGGTGTTGCGATTTGCAGTGCCGCTGATGTCCATTGGCGGAGAGATCATCTACCAGCAATTTCTCTCGCCCCAGTACGAAGAGGCGAGTGCCAAACTAGAAGAAACACGCGTTGAAGTTGATCTGCTCAATAGTTCTCTAAAAGCTGAAAGTGAAGAGAAGCAAGGGCTGTTCAGTCGCTTAGGTAGCTTCGCTACTGAGGTTGGTGATTGGCGAGAAAACTTGGATGAATACCAAGCGGCGGCTGAGTCCGCGACGCGCAGTGCGCTTGATTTGATCGTAATATTTGTTTTTCAAACAGCGGTATTGCCGTTGTTGTTTGGCTGGTGGTTATTGACGTGGGTAAAAGGTTGGTTCAGGCGGGCTGGGGACAGCTGAGGTACGCAGAGGTACAGATGGAAAAGCCTTGCCGAGTGCAAGGCTTTGCTGCGAGTGACTACTGCTCGTCGCGTTGCTGAATACCCACGATCAACCAAGGTGAGTCTGGCTGGCGCAAGTCACGTTCTAAGTGCCATGTCTCGTTGACATCATCCTGTGAGTCATCTGACGTATCGCGTGTGCGACCGGTGTAGAGCACGCTGATTTCAGCAAGGTGAGCGTTGCTGTCTGCTCGAACGATTTCTGCGTCTAGGAACTCGACTTCGGTGTGTTCCGCACCGGCATTTTCAGCGCGTTGAGCAGCTAACTGTGCATACAGTGCTGGGCTACAAAATTCTCGCACTTTGTCCATGTCGTAGTCGTTCCAGGCCTGTTGCAGCTCTTTGAAGTGGTCACGAGCAATATTTAGAAATTGCTCGCTGTCAAAGCCCTTTGGCAGATTGAAAGGAATATCGCCTGTGCCCACACTAGCACCTGTGGCTGCGCCAGAAGACAGTTGTGATGTCTCGACCGCGGGGCCGCCCGCGGTGGCTTGGCGCTGCATCGTGCTGGCTGCTTTGCCCTTGAATAATTTAAACAGCAAAAATGCGATACCCCCAAACAGCAGAATGTCCATCAGCTGTATGTTTTCAAAGGCGCCGCCAAAAAACAGAGCGCCCAGCAGGCTTCCAGCCAGCAAGCCGCCGAGCATACCGCCCATCATGCCTCTATTGCCCGCGCCAGCGGCTGCTCCGGTTGGGGTGTTAGTTTGTTTGCTTGGAGTGGTTTGATGCGTGCTCTGGCGCTTGCCAAACGACTTCAATCCGCCGAGGCGCTTGGCCTCTGCTTCTTGCACGGGGGCTATCACCAGGCCAACAACAAAGGCTATAAGGGCAATCATTCTCATATTTGGTGTCTCTAATTATTTATGCGTTAGTGTCGATATCTAGACTGGTTTCTTTCTGCGGAAAATAGTAACTGTCCAATAGTCCTTGTAGGTCATCGATACCTTCCTTCTTTAGAGAAGAAAAGAGTTGCAAAGTTGCCTCAACACCCGCGTCTTCGAGCTGTTTCTGTGTAGATAACAGCGTCGATTTAGCTTGATTTCGGCTGAGTTTGTCGGACTTTGTTAGCAAAAAGTGCAGTTCAGCGCGGCCTTGTTGGATCCAATCGATCATATTCCAGTCGTGGTCGGTGAGTGGTCGGCGTGCGTCCATCACGATGACCAAGCAAGCCAGCGTCTCGCGCTCAGCAAGATATTGCCCGAGTGTATCGCGCCAGTGGTTGAGTTGGCTACGAGAGACTTTCGCAAAGCCATAACCAGGAAGATCAACGAGATAGCGGCCGTCCTCGTCCAGCGCAAAGTAATTCATCAGCTGTGTGCGGCCAGGTGTTTTGGAGGTGCGAGCGAGCTTCTTATTGCCTGTTAAGCAATTGAGCGCGCTGGATTTTCCGGCGTTTGAACGACCCGCAAAAGCTATCTCAATACGAGAGTCAGCGGGGCATTGAATAAGTTTGTGGGCGCTAGTTGTGAAGCTAGCTCCGTGGTAAAGCGGTTTCATGGCGGCACTCGTTGTCGCCAGCAGTGGCAGGCGAGTTTGAAGAGAATTGAATCTCTTGGCTCGCAAGCACTGCAGGGCGGATGAAATTTTGCTAGGATCTTAAGGTTAATTGATTGTACGGCGGACTGGGCCAAGGGGCTACAGCTTACGTCGCCTGTGTAGATGTGTGCTTAGCATCTGCATTGTCGAAAATTTCAGCACTATTTGTGAGTCTACATAATGGCAAAGGGAAAGATTTGGGTCGTAATCGCTGCATTGGCGATGGTTTCTCCGGCAATGGCTGGCGGTGATGCGGAAGCAGGTAAGGGCAAAAGTGCCGCTTGTGCTGCTTGCCACAGTGCTGATGGCAATTCAGCCGCAGCAGCGTTTCCAAAAATTGCAGGGCAGCACGCCGACTATACGTTGAAACAGTTAAAGGATTTCAAGAGCGGCGACAGAGAAAACGCTTTGATGCTTGGTCAGGTCGCGGCGCTCAGCGAGCAGGATATGGCTGATTTAGCTGCGTATTATGCCAGCCAAAAAGCGAATATCGGCAAGGCTAAAGAAGCCACGTTGGCAAAAGGCGAAGGTATTTTCCGCGGCGGCATCGCTGAGACGGGAGCGGCTGCCTGTATGGGTTGCCACATGGTGAATGGAGCAGGTATGCCAGGTGCAGGCTTCCCACAACTGCGTGGCCAATTCGCCGATTACACCAAGGCTCAGTTGATTGCTTTCCGCGACGGTGTTCGTGCCAACGATGCGGGTGAAGTCATGCGCAGTATCACTAAGCGCATGACCGACGCCGAGATCACAGCAGTCTCTGAATACATCGAAGGCTTGAACTGATTGTTAGATCGCGGCCCCCGAGCTGGCGATCGAATGTTAGTAACTACTGTGCAGCAAAGTTGAACTATTGCGGCGGGTAGAAGAGCTCAGACCATTGTGCGCATGCAGCCGCGATGGTCTGAGCTATGCTTTGCTCAAGGAATTGTGAAAGCATGACAGATAGAGGGCTTTCATTTAGCGCACTAACGCCATTTTCAGCGAGTGCCTTTCAGGTGCAGGACGCGCCCACTTTTTGTCTCTTGAGCGTTGTTGTGTCTAAAATTACTACTGTCGTTTCTCGTCAGGTATCACGCCTGAGGTTTCTTGGCTCCACCCCATTCTCAATTACGCTGCTTTTGGTACTTGCCATTATCGCGGTGCTAGCCGCATTGCTGGGTAAAAGCGCCACCGAAAGTATCGGTTTTCTTCTGCTTGTGCTGGCTTTGTTTGTTTCTTCAGTTGTTGCGCTGCAAAAAAAATGGGCATCAATTGTCAGCGAAATGCGCGACTGGCGCGAAAACGTCAAACACAAATCTCTGCTGCATTCGCGTTATAACGTGCAATGGCAAGCGGTCGGTAGCTCAGATCTTATATTGGGCGGGGCTGCGCGCACGCTCAAGCAGCACGGTTATCAAACTCGCGTCAATCGTGAAAAAAAGCGAGCTTTGATTAGTGCGCGCGCGGGCTTGTGGAGTCGAGTGGGTTTTTTGCTGTGCCACTTTGGGATCGTCATTCTGTGCTTAGCCGCTTTGCTGAACAGCGGGTTAATTTCACGTTTTTTTAGTCCTGAATCTGATCAACCCAGCTCGAGGCAGAGCTCTGCCTACAAGAATTATGTGGAAAGCAAAGTGGTGCTTCCGACACGTGCAGAGCAATTGGTTTTCAAAGTCTGGTCTCTGCGCAGTGAAGCGCTAGCAGAAGAAAACTTACTCGGCAGAACAGATGGTTTTGAATTTGAAGCAAGTTCGGATAGCGCTCAAGGCGTAATCGAGTACTCAGGCTTTAGATGGTTAGACTCTGAGCAAGCACCGTTGACAACGGCCCTAGAGCAAAGGTCAGGTGCCGCAGTAGTGTTTTGGCAAAAAAAAGCGGCGGATCAGACCATTGAATTCATCAGTTATTTAGAGCCGGTGGATAAAGACGGTATTCAGGTGTTTGTTAGTGGTAGTCGCCCGAACTCGCAAAGTGATTTCAAGTTTGTCTATTTCCCAGCGGACGCCCGAGTTTCAAGTGATCGTTTTATAACTTTTCTGCATAAGCTTCAACGTAATGATCTTGTGGTGGCGTATGCGCGCGAGGTGGTGGATGAACAGCGGAGCCTTGCACAAGGAGATCCGCGCTTGCAAATGGTCGAGAGCATGGGCGATTTGCTGGAGCTGTTTTTACAGCAGGGTTTTAATGGGGTGGATAAAGACATTGCCGACAAAGTACCTGCTGCGCAGCAGTCGTCTGTTCGAGCTTTGACTAACCGTTTATTGCAAACGGTGATGCTGTATGCCTATCAAGATATTTTACTCGAAGAGGGCAAAGAGACGCTCGATGACTTTGATGAGCGGTGGCTCAAGCAAGCTGTGCAATCACTTGAGGGGTTATATCAGTACGGTTCGCCGTTATATCTTCAGTTGCAAGGCGTTGAACCGATCGCACCACAAGATGGTCAATTGGTGCGAATCGTGTCGCTAACGTGCTTGGTGTTTGGCCTTGCTATGCTTTTAATTGGTTTGGCCATGCAACACTTTTTGCGTCCTCGGCGTCTGTGGGTGTCGTTGTGCCTAGATTCGCAGCAGCTCATTTTTGCCGGTTTTGAGTCACAAGAAAAAAATAGCTTTTCTGAGGAATTTGACGTGATGGCGGCAGAGCTGAAGCAGCGGTCCTTCCCAGTCGAGCACTCGAAAGCCAAGTAGACCTAGGAAGCCTCAGATCAAGTCATGGTTGCGCCGTTGAGATGCTGATTTCGCCTCGGCCGCATTGTGGATCTAGTCAATAGCTCTACTATTAGTGTTGTCGATTCGTGGACTGGGCCCGAATTTTTCGTGCCGACATCACTGACTGGGTTTAATCCAAGGCTCGCTAGGTCAATCGTCAAGGCCTTGCTTGGTCTAGATTTATAGGCGAACGCTCAGTATGGTCTGGCTGTTGCACAGTTAAAGTTTAATGGCGGAACTTTGTCGCCGTTGCTCGATCGAAAGACAAAATCAACCTACTAATGAATGGAAGAACAAAAATGGCGAATCTGAATAGGCGTACATGGTTAGGTGCGGTCGCTATGATGGCAACAGTGGGCGGCGCGTTTGCAGCTGAGCTGAACGTTCCTATTGCTTTTGAAGAGCTGTCTCTCGCTCCTCAGCAACGCAGCGATGGAAAGGTAGAAGTTACGGAGTTCTTTTGGTACGGCTGCCCCCATTGTTACTCGCTTGAGCCGAGCATGAACAAGTGGCTGGCTGAAGATATCCCTGAGAACGTTGTGTTTAATCGTGAAGCGCCTCCGCTGAACCCTAGCTGGCAACAGCATTCTCGCGCTTTTTATGCTGCTAAGCAGATGGGTGTACTGGATACCTTTCACGAGCCCTTCTTCGACGCAATCCATAAAGACCGTCAGCGTATGGAAGACCCAGACGATATTGCCGCCTTTGCTGACAGCATTGGTGTAGATGGCAAAAAAATGAAAAGCATGATGGCGTCGTTCATGGTGGATGGTGCCGTAAGAAACTCCATGAACCTTGCGGCAAAATATCAACTGACAGGCGTGCCTTCGGTTGTTGTTGATGGCAAATACAAGACCAGTGGGCAGTTGGCCGGCAGCTACCCCAACATGTTAGTTGCGATCAATGAGCTCGCGGTTCAAATGGGCAGCAAGTAAAGCCAATAGTCAGCGTGCTTTGAGAAACCCGGCCTTGTGTCGGGTTTTTTTGTGCCTGACGGAAAAATCCAAAGCGGCGAACCTGAATGCTTCAAGATTGATACAATGCAGCGGATTCGTCAATTGATGGTGTCGTGCGTCGCATTCGCCTCATCGCGTCAAAACTAGGCTGAATCGTTGCAACGCTGAGAAAGTGCTCTCAATACAGTGAGCCGAGCCACTTCTGCTGTTATTTACACAGAGCGTGGGGGCGGTGTTTGGCTCCACTTTCCACTTATTCGGCCGCTAATGAACTGATAATTCAATCGAATTTTGACGCTCTTGGGTGTGGGTGCCTGAGAGCTCGATACGTTATTCTGATTAACTAAACTGCAGGTGAAACATGGCTTTAAAGCACAGAGAAGAAGTTCTAAATCAGTGGAAGAGTCGTCAGTCTCTGGCTGAAAAGATGATTCCTATGATGGGCTCTCTTTACCGAGACAAAGGTGTAGCGGTGAAGGTTTTTGGTCGTCGTTTAATGAACTCGACGACTATCGACATTCTCAAGGCACATCGAGTTGGACGTCGAGTCATTGGTGAAGAGCTGGATATAGAAGCGACATTTGCCATTGTTGATGCGATGAACAAAATGGATCTCGCACCTGCACGTGTTGATATTGGCAAGCTAGCGGTTGCTTATGCCAAATTGGGTGGCGGCTCCTCCGTGGAAGACTATCTCAGCAAAGAGCTGGCACCTGTGGTTGGTGGCGATAACCAACACGAGTCTAAAGACGTCGTACTGTATGGCTTTGGTCGTATCGGTCGTTTGTTGGCACGATTGCTCATTGAGCGCACCGGTAGTGGCTCCAATATGCGTCTGCGAGCGATTGTGGTTCGCGGCAAAGGCGGTGACCTAGAGAAGCGTGCAAGTTTGCTAAGACGCGACTCTATTCATGGCCCCTTTAATGGCACCATCACTATCGACGAAGAGCGCAATGCGATTATTGCCAATGGCACGTTTATCCAAGTGATTTATGCCAATGGGCCCGATCAGGTTGACTACAACGAATTTGGTATTGAGAACGCATTGATCGTCGATAACACCGGTATTTGGAAAGACCGTGACGGTTTGGGATTGCACCTTAAGTCGAAAGGTGCGGCGAAAGTATTGCTGACAGCACCGGCCAAAGGCGACATCAAAAACATTGTTGCAGGTGTCAACAGCCAAGACGTGGAGCCTTCCGACACGATTCTCTGTGCGGCTTCTTGCACCACCAACGCCATTGTTCCTGTCTTGAAGGCGGTCAACGACAAGTTTGGCATCAAGAATGGCCATATAGAGACAGTGCACAGCTACACCAATGATCAAAACCTGGTCGACAACATGCACAGCGCCGAGCGGCGTGGTCGCAGTGCGCCGATGAACATGGTTATCACTTCTACCGGTGCGGCAAAAGCTGTCGCCAAAGCGTTGCCTGAGTTGGGCGGTAAATTAACCGGAAACGCGATTCGTGTGCCCACACCCAATGTTTCTATGGCTGTGATGAACCTGAACCTTGATAACTCGACCACAAAAGAAGAGTTGAATGACTTCCTGTGCGAAAAAGCACTGGGTGAGATGCAAGGTCAGATCGGCTTCACCTTGTCGACGGAGCTTGTGTCAACCGACCTTGTGGGTTCAGAGGATGCGGGTGTGGTTGATGGCGCTGCGACAATTGTTGATGGTGATCGTGTTGTGCTGTACGTGTGGTATGACAACGAGGCGGGTTACTCAAATCAGGTTGTTCGTGTCATGCAGAAAGTTGTTGGTTTGAAGATGCCGGAATTCCCCGCACTCTAAAAACTGCACCTCAGTCGTCAAAGGGTGGAAGTTTTATACCCTTGAAAAGCCGATCCTAGTTGATCGGCTTTTTTGTGCCCAGCGTTTGTGCTTTTTGTTACTACAAAATTTGTGTACACCTGCGAAAACTTGAAGGTTGAACCTAATGATTGCATACGCATTGGGTTGTTCAAAAATTGGAGCAGGCAGGGGCTAATCAAATCCCAAACGTCATCGGTAGTAGTAAGTCTTTGTGGTTTTTATGGATACCAAAACGGATTAAACAGCACTTAAATAGTGTTAATTGACACATAAACGAAGTTTAACGGGAGAATTTTGTGAAAACAGCGGTGATGAACACGTTTATTGCTTTGTTTGTATCAATACGTATGTGAGCTATCAGCAAGATCGGTCCAGCTAGCCACAAAATTGCATTAGAAAGCAAAATGCTTTTTTGTCCACGGGGGATCGTGTGATTGAGAAGCTGGCAGTACCGAGATTATTCGTGAACTTTAAGCAAGTCTTGGCTCAATGGGGGAACTTTACCCAGATACTGTTGAGCTTTCTTAAAGTACCGCTGACCGGCGGTCGATATTAGGGTTTGGACCGTCTCGTTTTTTTGAACGAGCAGTCTTTTAGCCAATAGGCAGTGACAGAGAGACAAGTGATGAGGTGTTACTGCGAAGGGCAGGGAGCCACGCGATAGGCCTATGGGTAATAGAGTCCAAAATACGATGCATTTTTGCACAGGGAAGTTTTCATGCTACCAAGCTTGAAAATTCGCGGAAAACTGATTCTCAGCTTTAGTATCGCTATGATACTGGTGCTGTGTACGCTGGGGTATGTGGTTTACCACACCTTTGCCAGTTCTACGCGTATAGACAAGCAGGAAATAGCTGGCCTTCACCTTGAGGTGATGACCAGCGAACTGGTGCAGCTCGCGGCTAGCGAGCGGCTGTCTTTGCGTGCCTTAGAACAAAATATTGCTGATGGTGCTGACCCCGAACCTCTGTTGCGTCAATACCTCCGAAACACGCTGTATGCCGAAGGCGTTTTGCTGGTAGATGACCGTGGTGTGATCCAGCAGAGTGTGGGCGAAATTAGCGCCATTGAAAGCCTGCTGGTAACGGGTAAAGCCACCAACGTCGAGCCAATATCCGTTGGGGCATCTATTGTTCTGCCAGGCAGTGATGCCTCTGAATTGCAAGACGGTCGACTTCTCGCCGCGACTCAAATAGGCGGAATGGAGCTGCTGCGCAGTATCGAATACGATGACTTGCCTGCTCACAGTGTCGTGATCATTGCACACGAAGGTGAGCACATCATCTCTAACCACGAGCCGATGGAAGAAGAGCTCGAAGGCGAATTCTTACAGCTTGTCGATTTCATGCCCAATGACGGTAGTTTGGCCGAAGGCACCGATTGGTATGGCATGCGTCGAGGTGTTGGAACGTTACCGGTCGAGCTTTGGTACATGGTGCCCAAAAAGATATTCCAAGCAGATATTTTTAATCTACAGAACCGAGTTATAGCCGCGACTATTGTCTTATTGTGGTTGACGATTTGGATCGTTTTGGCGATTTCGCATAAAATCACGCTGCCTATACGCGAGCTGACGGAATCTATCGCGGCGATGAAAGAAGAAGAGTACGCAGTCCCATTAACCTACCGTGATTCGGGCGACGAGACAGCTGCACTGGCGAAAGGCTTCGAAGGTATGCGTCAGCATATCGATGAGCTGATATCTGTCGATCCGCTGACCAACTTGTACAACAGACGGTATCTGATGCGCTCTTTTGTGCGCGAAATAAACCGCGCCCGTCGATCCAACACGCCGCTGTGTTGCATGATGTTGGATATTGATCGCTTCAAAAACATCAATGACAGCTGGGGTCATCCTTGCGGCGACTATGTGTTGCGTCAAGCGGCACACATCATAAAAGAGAACATTCGAGACTGCGATATAGCGGCGCGTTTTGGTGGTGAAGAGTTCACCGTGTTGTTGCCTACGGCGCGTACGGCAGAAGCACTGAATGTCGGCTTGCGTATCGGTCGAATGTTGGAAGAATTTGAGTTTGTCTGGGAGGGTCAAAAATTTCACGTGACGACGAGCGGTGGTATTGCTTCTCTCGATGAGATTGACCACGACGAGCCAGAAGCGTTGCTGCAGTTGGCTGACTCCGCCTTGTACGAAGCCAAACAAACAGGCCGCAATCGTGTGATTGTGAATCGAGCGGTGCCTGATTTACTTAAACGTAATACCCGAACTCACGCGGCTTAGTCGCGCGACGACACTCGCTAATCAGCTCTGCAAATCAATAAGGGTTGAGCTCTACGGGTTCTTGTAGAGCTGCAAATTGCTCTCTTAAATCAAGAATGTGCTGATCCCAAAAGCGTGCTTCAGCCAACCAGGGAAATGCTGCAGGGAACGCAGGGTCATCCCAACGCTTGGTTAGCCATCCCGCATAGTGCATCACACGTAGACTGCGAAGCGGTTCTATCAGAGCGAGCTCACGGCGATCAAAATCACGAAACTCCTCATAACCTTCAAGAATCTCAGAAAGTGCAAGTCGCTGTTCGTTGTTATCGCCCGATAGGAACAGCCAAAGATCTTGCACAGCCGGTCCCATGCGCGCATCGTCAAAATCTACGATATGCATCAACTCGTCGCGAACCATGACATTGGCGGCGTGGCAGTCACCGTGCAGGCGCAGCGCATTCCAGTCACCATAACCGGTTAGTGCGCGCTCAACGCCCGCAATTAGATCTCTAGCAACTCCTTCATAGACACTGCGCATGCTGTCGGGTAGCAAGGGTGATTCCAGTACCTGCTCTATAGCGTGGTGGCCAAAGTCCGCCGTGTTGAGTCGAGGGCGGTGTTTAAAGTCACAGCGAGAGCCCACGGTGTGGAGACGGCCGAGTGCTCGACCGATTCGGTACAGTTGCTCTGGTTGGTCCATCTCTAGTGCGTAACCGCCACGGCGCGGGAACACAGCGATAGGGAAGGGGTCGCAGACGTTAAGCGTTTTTCCCGTTTCTGGTGAAGCTAGTGGTGGTACAACGGGTATTTCTTCTTCGAAAAGCTCGTTCAGAAAGTCGTGTTCTTCTTGCAGCTGCTCTGGACTCCATCGACTGGGCCGATAGAATTTAGCAACAACCGGTTCTTGATCTTCGATGCCAACTTGATAGACTCGGTTTTCGTAGCTGTTCAGTGCAATCAGCCGACCGTCACAAGCCCAGCCCAAAGATTCAAGGTCGTGGAGTATTCGATCAGGCGTAAGGCTGGCGTAGGCCCAGTCAGGATGGTCAGACACAATGATTGCACCAGCGGAAGATGACCTTCAAGTGTAGCTTGAGTTTGCTAGGTGGTCGAAGCCTTTACTCGGCTCGGTGCAGTAAAACGTGTTTGTATCGAGTTGCTCGTACGGATTTCAGTTTGTTCGCTGGACTTTTGGTCGTTCCTTATTGCGGATCGATTACCGATGCCATTGAAACGAAGGTCGACGTGTGTGCGACGTAAGGTAATGAAGAAATGCTCTCTCCCAAAACCGCGCGGTAGTTGTTGATATCGCTGGTGCGGACTTTCAGCAGGTAGTCAAAGTCTGCCGCCATCATGTGGCATTGTTCTACAGCTGCTATCTCTTTGACGGCCCGATTAAACGCATCTAGTGCGTGTGCGGTGGTGTTGTTGAGTTTGATTTGCACAAACGCTACATGGGACTTGCCCAGCAACTCGCTGTTGAGCCTAGCGTGGTAGCCTAATATGTAGCGCTGCGTCTCCAGCTTTTTCAGCCGAGCCTGCACAGGGCTTTTAGATAGTCCGACGCGCTCGGCTAGTTCTGTAATGCTAAGCCTTCCTGCAATTGCCAAATTAGACAAAATAGAATAATCGTAATTGTCCAATTGGCTGGTGTTTTCAGATTTATTGCTCATATTCACCGTTAACCGAGATTAATTCAGGAATATAGACTGCCAAAAGCAAGCCAAGCAGTCCATTAGGTTTTTAAAGATTCGCTACAGTTACCCCTTCAGCTCTGGGAGAGACCAAATGACGAACGCTACAGATTTGCCGCTGGACCGAAGCCGTATACAAGCACCGTTGACTTTAGACGAAGCGGACACGCTCAGGCAATTGCTTGACGTTCATACATTGGATGATGCGATCAGAGCGAAGATCGACGAGCGCGCACAGGGTTTGGTCAAATCTATTCGCTCACAGGCTTCGCCAGGCATGATGGAAGTCTTTCTCGCCGAATATGGGCTGAGCACCTCCGAAGGCGTAGCGCTGATGTGTTTGGCCGAGGCACTATTGCGTGTGCCAGATGCTGAGACTATCGATGATTTGATCGAAGACAAAATTGCCCCTTCCGCGTGGGGTGAGCATTTAGGTAAATCGAGCTCATCTCTAGTGAACGCCTCCACGTGGGCGCTGTTGCTGACAGGCACGGTACTGAATGATGACGGTGATGGCATCGTTGGTACTTTGCGTGGTGCTGTTCGTCGTCTCGGAGAACCCGTTATTCGTACGGCTGTCGCTCGTGCAATGCGCGAGTTGGGTGCACAGTTTGTATTGGGTCGCGACATCGAAGAAGCGATCAAAAACGCACGCAGCAACGAAAAACGCGGCTACAGCTATTCCTACGACATGCTGGGTGAAGGTGCTCGCACAGACGCTGACGCCAAGCGGTATCACTTGTCTTATTCCAAAGCCATTGTTGCATTAGCCAACGCGTGTAACAGTGAGGATATTCGCGATAACCCCGGTATTTCGGTCAAGCTTTCGGCCTTGCATCCACGCTATGAAGTCGGTCAACGCCAACGTGTGCTAAACGAATTGGTTCCGCGTGCGCGTTCGCTAGCGTTGTTAGCCAAGTCTGCGGGCATGGGTTTTAACATTGATGCCGAAGAAGCCGATCGTCTCGACTTGTCACTCGAAGTTATCGAAGCGATTGTGAGTGATCCATCTCTGCAAGATTGGGATGGTTTTGGGGTCGTTGTACAGGCCTATGGTCGTCGTGCCAGCTATGTGATCGATTGGTTGTATGCGCTGTCTGGCAAACTTGGGCAGCGAATCATGGTGCGCTTGGTGAAAGGTGCTTACTGGGATACTGAAGTCAAACGCGCGCAAGTAGAAGGTTTGCCCTACTACCCTGTGTTCACTCGCAAGGCGTCAACAGATGTGTCGTACTTGTGTTGTGCACAAAAGCTATTGTCTATGCGCGACCGCCTGTATCCGCAATTTGCTACACATAATGCGCACACGGTTGCTGCCGTGCTGGAGATGGGAGGCGAAGGTGATGACTACGAATTCCAACGCCTGCACGGCATGGGTGAGGCCTTGCATCAACAAGTACGTGATAGCAGCAAGAGTCGCTGTCGCATTTATGCCCCCGTTGGCGCGCACCGTGATCTGTTGGCTTACTTGGTTAGGCGACTACTGGAGAACGGTGCAAACAGTTCTTTTGTCAGCCAAATAGTGGACGAGAGTGTGCCGGCGAGCGTGGTGGTTGCAGACCCAGTTGCAGCCACGGTCAAGGTGCTTGATCAAGCTCGAAACCCGACTATCCCCTTGCCTATTGATATGTTTGGTGATGAGCGCCGCAACTCACGTGGCTGGGACTTACACGATCACACGGATCTAATCACCTATGATGCGGCGCGTAATAGCTGGCGTAATTTGCAGTGGACTGCAGGGCCGATTACGGCTGTTGAAGACGCGCAAACTCATGAAACACACACAGTAGAAAACCCCGCTGATCCGCAAGATGCGGTTGGTTCTGTTGCTCTGTCTTCAGCAGAACTTGCTAATGCGGCCGCTGATGCCGCAGTGCCTTGGTCTGTGCCCGTCGAGGAGCGCTCGGCTGTTTTGCAGCGCGCAGCAGATTTGTACGAAGAAAACACCGGCGAGTTAGTGGCACTGCTGCAGCGTGAAGCGGGAAAAACCAACGACGACGCTGTGGCTGAAATTCGCGAAGCCGTCGACTTCTTGCGCTACTACGGACCAGAAGCCGTCAAGCGCGAAGGACAGCAGCCGCGTGGTGTCATGACGTGTATTTCGCCTTGGAACTTTCCGTTGGCTATTTTTAGTGGACAGATCGCGGCGGCATTGGCGATGGGCAATGCGGTGTTGGCCAAGCCGGCAGAGCAGACTTCTCTGGTCGGTGCTCGTGGCGTGGACTTTATGCACCAAGCGGGCGTGCCAAAGTCAGCCTTGCAGTTTTTGCCTGGTAGCGGCGCTGTTGTTGGATCTGCATTGACTTCACATGCTCGCGTAAGTGGCGTTTGCTTTACCGGCTCAACGGGCACGGCTCAGCGCATCGCATCGACCATGGCCGAGCACTTAGTGCCGCATGCGCGCCTAGTCGCAGAAACTGGTGGGCTTAATGCCATGATCGTGGACAGCACGGCCTTGCACGAGCAAGCTGTGCGTGACATCGTCGACTCAGCTTTCCGCTCCGCTGGTCAGCGTTGTTCAGCGTTGCGTTTACTGTATGTACAAGAAGACGTCGCTGAAGATTTGCTAAAAATGCTCTACGGCTCGATGAAGGAACTAGTGTTGGCTGACCCGTGGATGCACTCTACGGACGTAGGCCCCATGATCGATGCCACAGCTTTAAGCCGCGTACAAGATTATGTCGCCGCAGCTGATAAAGACGGTCGTTTGCTCAAGCAAATGCCGGTACCTGAGGCTGGTCACTTCATGCCGCCTACAGTACTTAAGGTGACTGGCATTGCCATGATGGCAGAGCAAGGCGAAGTGTTTGCACCTGTACTGCATGTAGCTACCTTTAAAGCGAATCAGCTTGAGTCCGTCATCGACGATATCAATGCTGCAGGCTTTGGTTTGACCTTCGGTCTGCACACACGCATTGATGATCGTGTTCAACGTTGTGTTGAGCGTCTAAAAGTAGGCAACATGTATATCAATCGAAATCAGATCGGCGCTGTGGTTGGTGTGCAGCCTTTTGGTGGAGAAGGCTTGTCTGGCACTGGCCCCAAAGCGGGTGGGCCGATGTACTTAGACGGGTTCTACCAGCCTGAGTTAAACAGCGTAGAGGCAGTCACAGGTGCCGCCGCTTCCGTTGACGCGGTACAGAAGGCGCTGGATGCTATCAAGCCCAGCGATGAGGCGATCTCTGTATTGGAAATGCCAGGGCCAACGGGAGAGTCAAATCGTTTGTCCCAGTTCGCACGGGGCAAAGTGCTGTGCTTGGGGCCTGGAGCTCCAGCAGCTATGCAGCAAAAGCTAGAGGTTGAACAAGCGGGAAGTGTCGCTGTTGCGGTTGCACCTGGCCTCACCGACAAGCAAGGCATTGACGGGCTGCTAGATGCAGCAGCGCTGCAAACGCTCGAAGGTATAGATGTCGTGGTCAGCTGGCAGGGCGGTGATTATGCCAAGGCGTGTAAGCAGGCGCTAGCGAATCGAACTGGCGCGTTGGTGCCGCTGGTGATCGACAAAGACTTGAGCAGATGGAGCGTGCGCGAGAGGCACGTTTGTATTGATACTACGGCTGCTGGAGGCAACGCCAGCTTGCTCGCTGGCGGCGTCTAAGGCTTATTCGTCGGCTGTTGCTGTGGTGTTCGATACTCTATTGACACCACTGGCAGACATCTTCATCAATTCGTGCGGGTTGAAACTAGCCTTTTTACCTGCTCGAACCTGCTCACGATAAGCTATCAGTGCACGTGCCACCGAGTCAGCATCGTTGCCTGCAAAAGCCTTGTCTTCAACGCTAAAACGCTCAGATTTTTGCCCAATCACAATCGCTGCGGGGATGCCGTCTTGGTTGTTCGCTTTGGCTTTTTGAGCTTCTGGCGCACGGCTGAGTGCAGCCACTTCTGGTTTAGCTGTCGACATGGCTGGATCGACGATTGACGATGCAAGTGATTGCTCTGGTTCTGGCTTGTTGATCGTTTTTGCCGGGCCAAAAATATTAGCGTAAGAATATTCTTCTAAGGTTTGAGCAAGCTCGTCTCTGTCCATTGCCTTGCTGTTGTACAGCTTTTCATCTGTAGGCGTCTGGTTTGTTTGCGGCTTGCGAAGCAAGGCACCAGTCTGTGGAGGTGTCGATTCCTCTGGTTCTGCAGGGCCATAAACTTTTGCGAATGAGTAGTCTTCTAACGCCTGTAAAAACTCGTCAGTGTTCATGGTTTTGCTGGTGTAGAGTTTTTTTACGGACGGAGTGTTCTTGGGCTGTGGATTACGCACCAAGGCAGCTACCTGCGGTGGCTCTTCTAGGGTGTCTGTAGCGCGAACAGGTGCCAGGGAAGGGGCTGTAAATGCATTGCGAATTGCAGGTGCGGCTCCCAACCCTTGCACATTGGGCTGCGCGTTAAAGTTTACTCGTTTAGGCGACTCTAACAGCGCGGCAGTCTCCGGAGCAGGCGCAAGCTCTATACCCTGCGATTTCTGCTCTGCGGTCAATTTTGACGCTGCCTTCAGTCGCTCAATCGCATCGGATTTAGGTCGCATGGCTATTTGCTGCACTACCTGCTTTGGCTCAGTTGAGTACATACTTTTTGGCGGGTCGATCAGCACTTCGTATTGACGCAAGATCAAGCCATCAGGAGAGTTGAGTTGCACCGCAAACTTCATGAACGGCTCGTCAATTGCTCTGGGGCTGGTCAAAACGATAAAAGAACCCTGCGCCGTGGTTTTGATCTTGGCTTCAATGGGCGCGGGCAAATAATTTGAATTGTTGTACTGGCTTTGAATAAGATCATTAGCGATTTCAACGCTGATTCGATCTGCCTCGACTGGATCGAAGTTTCGAAGCTTGATACTGGCGTTTAGTGGTTGATGTAAACCACTGTTGAGTTGTATTTCACTCAAACTCAACGCTGAGGCAGGAGCTGTCAGCGTGCAAAGCGTTGCTGCAATAAGAGTGTGCAGTAAACGTTTTTTTGTGTGTTTGCGGTCAGCTTTGACAGTCATATTCGATTTGCCTCAATAGACATGAAAGTTATTGAGGTTCCAGAATGCAAAGTCTGAGCCGAATTGTGATCTTTACTGTCTAAGTAACAGCACAGAAATAATACAGGTGCTTACTGATGGGGGCTGGCAAAGTCATTTGAGCCGGGCGTTGTGGCGCGACTGCTGTCGTCTGCACTTATGCGGATTCCGTCGTTACTGTTGCTCAGGTCGAGGTTGTCACCCCAAGACTCACCGACTCGCATCGCTGTGGGCTCTGCCAGTGAATCAAAAAAACTGGCCCAATCCGTGTCGGGCAAAAGCTCCTGCATGGCATGCAATGCTCTAGGCTTAACTAGGTCATTACCGATGCGGCCTCGTTGGCCCCAATAAACGTTGTACGCAATGATGTCGTTGTTGTCTTCGTCTTCGCCAATCACGTCTTCTTCATAAAAGGCGGTGTCACGACGATAACCAAAGTGCCGCAACATCATGGTTTCTTCAACCAACATGGCAAAGTCTTCATAACGTGTAGAGTAGCCATAGGTCGCGTTTGCGCCTTCTGTTTCTAGACTTGCTCCTGCTGATGAGCCGCGAAGTGATTGGGTGAAGTCGCTGGCATTTTGGCCTAAATAGTAGGCTGCTGCGTAGTTGATCATGGTGCTTGACTGCAGTGGGTTTGCCGCCACAACAGCTTGGCTCATTTGCCCACCTTCGGTATTGAGCAGAGAAGAAAACCCAGCATCTTGGTTCAGTGATGCCAATCGATTGACTTCGATAAAGTCGTTTGCATGCGCGAGCTCATGGAACAGCAAACGCGCGAGGTTTTCAGTCATCTCGTCAAACGTTCGACTGCTGGAATCGTTACCTGCGTAGGCGTAGCTATCGCCATCGACATAGCGCCAAGCAGGTCGAGTTGTCATTTGCGCCGAAAATGCCGTGCGAAAGTCTTCTTTGTCGTTGATCGTGTTTTTTTCAGCTTCGGTGAGCCAGAGGTATTTTGGGTCGAGATAAATAGTGCCAGCCGAGGGTAGAAAAAAACTTGGCCGGATATCGTCATCAATCACAATGGCCGCCAGCGGCCGCATCATGGTGAGAACTTCTTCGGGCATCGCGGTCAATGCGTCACGAAAGTTATCTCCCATCCACTGATGAGATACGGCTACGCGAGCCATGACGTCATCAATGGTGGGTCGTTCCCCGCTGTCCACAAGCAACGGCGGCAGTGAACTTATTTTACATTCACGGCCTTGTTGATACAGAACGGGGCAAATGGTGAGATTTTCTGCGTAGTCACTGGAGCTGTCATAGCTTCTGAGATCGCTCAAATCTATCTCATCGCTACCTGAGTCGTCTGTCACACAGGCGCTAAGCGTGAGGCTGGCCATCAGCGCCAATGATAGTGGTTTCAACATGTTTATTACTCGTAGGGTCCAATGGTTGGACTCGATATTGAGGTTCATGTTGCAACTGCAGCGCCAAATCGATCTGTTTTTGCACAAACATACGGCGCAGAGGCGGTGAGATAACCCTATTTAGGTTATCTCCCAGTGGTATTGGCTAGTTACTGGACCTTAGGTAAAGCGTTGTAGCCAGCGGTGAAACCACGTAACGAAAGCGGTAGATCCATGACCTCGCCATTGACTGCGATCAGGCGAATAGTTGCTTCATTGCCTCGTTTGAACGCGCTCAAAACTTTTTCGTCCAGCGGTAAACCGGCGACACAGCCTTCTGGATTGCAGTGGTGGTATGGCGCAACAAAAGCACCTTGCTTATCAACGGAAATCGCCAGGCCTTCTTGCAAGGCAACCATCAACGGCACAGTAACTAATATAGCTGGCACCGCTTGATCTTGGTTTTCCTGTAGGAAGCCTGCAGCAGCACGGAGCATGGGGCGCTCACCGTCTGTGCTGAATACGATTTGCTCCAGCACGCAGGACTGCTGTTTAAGATCTTCGCTTTGTGTGCAGCGAGCTGTCCAGTCTGAAAATTGTTGCGCGTCGTCAATGCCGCGCGCACCGGGGGCAAATGTCATGGCCATCGTGGTCAAAGCAACAAGTGCGGTGTGTTTCACAGTTTTTTGCATGGAATTCGAATCTGTATTTAAACCTGATAGGGTAAATAGTAGTTTCTCGTTTGTTTTTCGGGGCAGTAAATTGACACAATGATACTGAAGGCTATTGGAAGTGACATATGAATGCTGTTAAACCAAATGCTAAGTACGTGCTGCTGTGTTGTTTTTATCTGCTGCAGGGTTGTTCCGGTGGCGATTCTCAGGGTGAGCAAAAAGTGCTCGGCAGCGCCGGAAATGGCCAGACAACATTGCTGAATAGTTTTGCCAGTGACGATGCCATGTTGCAACAACTACGCAGTGCGGCGCGAGCTGAAAGCACATCGAACGGCCAATTGAGCCTACTGGAGGGTGCTGAGCAAGTCGCTAGTGACGATAGTGTTGGCGGCTCTGGATTCCAACCAGTGAGCAGCAGCGGAACAAACGTGCAAGTGCAGGGGGTGGACGAAGCCGACCTGATAAAAGTCTCAGGCGATCAATTGTTTGCGCTTTATACGCCCGAGCTTAGTTATCAGGTTTCGACCGATAGTCTTTTTTACGACCCTAATGGTCAGCAAAAGCCAGCGGAGCTTCAGCAGTATCAGCTGATCAAGCCCGCACAAAAGCGGCAGAGCGTGACCTTGCCATCGGAAATACGTTGGTCCGGTTTATACGCTTTGCCAGCCTCTGAACAGTTGTTATTGCAAGGTGAAGGAGTCAGTGCTTCTTTGCGTCCCAGCCAGACTAGCTTTTGGTGGGGTGGTAGTGCGGTCACACTGCGAGCGATCAGCACCGCGCCTGGCACCGATATGAGCCAAGCTGAATGGCAAGTGAGCATCGATGGCAGGCTAGTGGGTAGCCGATTGATTGATAACACCCTGTATGTGGTGACTGAATACGGAGCACCTTACGTTCATCCTTATGCTGATCAGACGGGCAACATAGACGAACTGACGCTGGACGAGTGGTTGCCGCATTGGCAGCTCAACGGCGAGGACAAAGGCGCACTTGTCGCTTCTGGCAATTGTTACGCTTCTGCTGTGGATGAGCGGCGCGGTAGCACCCGTGTCACGACTCTACTGGCGTTGCCGCTCGATAACCCTGAGGCATTCAGAACGCGTTGTTTGCTTGGTACGGCTGAGACGCTTTTTGTTAGTCAAGATGCGCTCTACGTAGCGACCACTGAAACCTATTATCAGCCTTGGGCGGGTGATGTCATTGATGTCTTTTTCCCCGACACGACCAATACGGATGTGCACAAGTTCGGTTTCGACGACGAGCTGAGTTATCGTGGTGGAGTGAGTTTGCAAGGACACTTGGGCTGGCATCCGCAGCAGCGAAGTTATCGCCTAGGGGCAACCGACGGTGTGCTTTCTGTCGTCACGTCGGGTAGCAATAGTTGGTTATCTGAAGATCAGCAGCACCGACTGTACACGTTGGCTGAAAAAGGCGGAGAGTTAGCGGTGCTTGCGCATTTGCCCAACTCCAATAATCCGCAAAGCATCGGTAAGCCCGGCGAGCGTATCCACGGGACGCGTGTCGTCGGTGATCGTGTGTACGTCGTCACCTTCCTCACCACCGATCCCCTCTATATCGTTAATGTATCCAACCCCGAAAGTCCTTTTATTGCTGGTGAAGTTGAAGTGCCAGGCTTCTCTGATTATTTGCACCCTGTGGGCGAGAGCCTGCTGCTGGGCATAGGTAAGTCAGCTAGTGGCAACGGTACAGGTGACGATGGGCGGGGGGGATGGTATCAAGGGTTGCGATTGAGCTTGTTTGATGTAGCTGATGCAAGCAACCCGTCGCTGATAAACGCGCTCGAGTACGGTGACCGAGGCAGTAGCAGCGATCTCTTTCAAGACTTTCATGCTTTGGCGTGGATGCCAACATCTGCAGACAGCGCGCAGTTAGCTTTGCCGATAGATTTATACCAACACAGCAAAGCACCTAGTTCACCTTGGCAGCAAGGGGAATTTGTTCATAGAGGGCTTTATTCATTTGCTGTTGATGATACGGGCCTCAGAGAAATATCCACGGCATTAGTAGGGTCGCCACAAGGCTTTACGCGCAACGGTCGGGTGGTGTTGTCGTCCAGCGGAGATGCTTGGTTTTTTGACGACGGCGAGTTGTATTACGCTGATGCTGAATCGCCTAGCCTGTTACTACCCAGTCAGTAATATTCGGATGATCGTCGAGTGATTGTCTTGCTGTTGCAAGTAGTACGGAAAAAGCTAGCTGCAAGTGGGCGCATCGCGACGCAAAAAAACTAGCGCGTGCGTCATCTAGCTGACGCATTCGTTGCGTCTGTCGCACCCAAGCGGTAGCATATTCCTTAGTTTTTGCACGACTTGCCCTTAGAACTTTTCAACGAGTGGCTTTTGCTGCTGGTTAGATTTTCGCTTTTCTGCTCAGCGACCGAGCAAAGCGGCTGGTGCGCGTCCATTTCAACCCTGTCACCCGGATATTTTCATGGAATTAAACACGACCACCCTCGCTTTTTGTGGCGTCATGGGGTTGCTATTCCTCATCGATTTTTTCACCTCCTTCAGCCGTGCCAATCACCGTGATTTCCGCTCAATCATCGTCACCATCGGTGTTCTGGGTACTTTTGTTGGTGTGTTTATGGGCCTGCAGGGCTTTGATACCAACGACATACGCACAAGCGTGCCGATGCTTCTCGACGGAATGAAAACAGCATTTTTTACTTCGATCGTAGGGATGGCCTTGTCCGTGGTGTTGTCTATTTGGCAGCGATTGCGTGGCGGTGCTGATGAAGACAGTGACTTGCTGGCTCAGGCTAACGAAAAGCTCGCTAGTTTGACTGAATTGGTTGAAGAGACAAAGGCACTGCGCGTCAGCCAAACGGAAACCAACGCTGCGCTAAGCGGTGCGATGGCTCAGTTAAGCGAAGGCGCGACACAGCAAATTGTTGAATCGCTGCAGCAGGTTGTGCATGAATTCAACAATAACCTCAGTGAGCAATTTGGTGAGAATTTCCGAGAACTGAACCAAGGCGTCGCCAATTTGCTGCAGTGGCAGGAAAACTACCGATTGATCCTTGAGCGTGATCAAGAGGTGATGAGCAATGTGCACGGCTCATTGGAGAGCTCGGCACAAACTTTGGCCGCCGTCGCCAAAACACATGATCAGACGCAAGCAGTGTATGAAGGCTTGGGCGATATGATCAACACTTACCACGGGCAGATCGAAACGCTACGTCAGCAGACAGCTCAATATGCGGGTCTGAGCGACAAGGCCGCGATGGCCTTCTCGCAGCTGGATGCGGGCTTTGAAAGCATGCAGCATGGCTTGCAAGTGCAGAGTGAGAGCGTTGCTCGCTTAACGCGCGAATTGGAGCGTCAACTGCCACAAAGCTTGGGCCACTTAGAAAGCACGCTAACGGGTTTAACCAACCGTTTCGCCAAGGACTACCAAAGCTTCTTGAATCGCTACCGCGAATTGGTGGAGAGCTAGATGGCGCGCAGTGGCGGTTCTAACGAGTGGATTTCCATCACTGACATGATGGCCGGTCTGATGATGGTTTTTATGCTGATTGCCATTGGTTTCATGTGGCAAACAGAAGAAGAGAAAGATGCCATAGCGCAGATCGCGGTGGCTTACGATCGCAGCAAAACCAAGCTCAACGAAGCCTTAGTGGATGAGTTTAAACAAGACTTACCACGTTGGGGCGCTGAGATTCTAGCCGACAACACGGTGCGTTTTAAAGAACCGGAAATACTCTTTGCGGTTAACAGTGCGTCTATCAAAGGTGGCTTCCAAGATATCTTGCGAGATTTTTTCCCTCGTTATGTAGAAATCCTCTCGCGCGAAGAATTCCGCGAAGATGTCGCCGAGATTCGTATTGAAGGGCACACCTCTTCGGATTGGGGTGGGGCGGTCACGCGAGAAGAGGCCTACATTAAAAATGCTCGCCTGTCGCAAGATCGTTCATTCTCAGTGTTGGACTATGTGTTTAATATGTCTGCCAAAGAAGAAGTTGAACGCGATTGGTTGGTTGCCGTATTACGTGCCAACGGACTTTCTTTTGCCAACCCCGTGTTAAAAGCCGACGGAAGCGAAGACAGCGATCGCTCACGCCGCGTAGAGTTTCGCGTGTTGACCAAGACCGAAGACAAAATTTATCGCATCTTGCAGCAGAGCCGGAGCGACGCGTGAAGCTGACACACTTTGCCAAGCTCCGCCATGCTGTCAATAAGATGGATGCCTTTGAGGGTGTCTCGTTACTAGCGCATGCATTGGAGAGTGCAGAGGAATACATTGATCCAGATTCGCTGATCTACGGTACCAACGGTATCTACTACTTGCGGCCTGATGGAGCGATTACACGGGTGTTGTTTTATCGTGCTGACAAAGACATCGAAAGTGATGGATTTGAAGATTTGCTCGGTACGCAGTTCCATCACGGTGGTTTTGATCTCGACACTGTCGTGCAATCGCTTGCCAATTATCATTTGGTTGAGTGCCCGACGTTAGTCGAGGCAGCTCTGCATGACTGGCCCGGCGAATATTGTGTAACACAGCGTGCCGATGGGCGATTTAAGTACACATATACGCGCGGAGCCGAGACACTACTGGACGTGGATGGTCAGCGTTTAGAGCCGTGCCCGCATTGCATTGAGCGTATCAATAAGAGACGGCGCAAGGGTGAAACCTACAGCAGTGAGACGTTCACTCCGGCTGAGTTTTTCTCGCGCAGTTTTTCCAAAACAACGCTGGGCACCGTTGTGCAAGATATCGGCTGTCGCCAAGTACCTGATCTGCTGCGCCCTGATTGGCAGCGTATTGAACATGCCTATCTAGAGCTTTGTGAGTATCAATGCCAAGGGCGCGATTGTCCTCATAGCGATCTTTCTGCGGAAGAGCATCGCCCCTTTATGCAAGCGCACTATGTGCAGAGCGATTCGCAATATACGCAGTTTGGTTTTTTGCGCGCGTTGTGTGTGCATTGCCACGCCAAAGAAAGCGGGCACGACTACTTATACAAGCGTGTTTTATACAATCGCTATGAGCGCGCACTGCTGCGTATGGATGACTGAGACCACATGATGCCAAGTGGCGCATGCCGCTATTGGTGTTGTGAGGTGTTCTAAAATATCTGCATTCTTTGCAGAGATGAAGCTGCTCAAAGCACTCTTGCTACAAGCAAAAGCTTGGTTAGCTCTGCTCACTTGCGAGCTTTTTGTCGATCAGGCTTCGTTCGTTTGAGCAGGATTTAAACTCTCCGTGCCAATAAACTGCTCGTCGAATAAATGGAGTAGTGGCTGTACATTCAATGCGTTTACTTCGCTTTGGGTGCCCAATAACTCATCTTTTATGTGAACGCGAGCAACCTCCGCTAAGACCACGTCAACAAATCGACCTTGTACACTGCTTGGTATTCGCTGAGTTGATAAGTATCGACACTCAAGATGCATTGGGCTTTGAGCAACTCTTGGGCAGGGGGCGGCAATGCTAGGTGCCTTCGCGACTCCCGCATGCTGGAAAGCATCTGCAGATGCGGAGCTTGGACTAAGGCAGCGCTTTACTGACTCATGCAGCGCTGTAGTGGCCATGTTCCAGACGAACCAGCCTGTTTGCTCAGCATTCAGCACGGCCGTTGCGCGTTGACCATCGGCAGCTTGCTCAGCGCTAAACATCAGCGCGGGTGAGAGCGGTGATAGCCACTGCCAGTGTGCGATAACACTTAAATCAGCAATACCATCCACGTTAGCACTCGATAGCCACGCCAAAGGGCGAGGCCCAGTGCATTGTTGCAAAAGATCATAAGGTTGTTGTTTTTCTACGCGGGGATCGTAGTGCATGGATTACGCTCTCTGTTTCCATCATCACAACATGGACCATGCCAGAGTTCCGGCCAACTGCCTACTAAAGCGATTATCACTGATTTTCCGGAGCAGTTCAGCCGTGCATTTGATGTTCAGTGCGCCTTTTTCTGGGCGGTAGTGAGTCTGTTGCGGATGTCAGTTTTGGCCGCATCAGCTAAGGCCTAAAAGTATCGAAGTGTAAAAGCCGTTTGTTATTAGGTGTTCTCGAGCACAATGCCTTCATGCGCGATTTCGATACACTCTATCTCGACTTCGCTACCTATTGCTTTGAGATCGGTGCCAGTCACTTTGATGGGAAAAGCGTTTTGCAACGTCCAGACCATGGTGGGGTCACCTGCCTCATCCAGCAAGGAAATCGTCAGAGTTTTGCGGACGATGGTGTTCATCTGGATATCTGCAAACCAATCCCAAATGGCGTTGTCATTGTCAAAGACACCTTTTTTCAGAGTGATATTGCTCGTTTTTGACATGCCTGGCATTTTGACGGACGAAAAAATAGGGCTGTCACCCGCGCGGTATTCGAGCACCAGACTTTCAGAGTCGAGGCCTGACACTTCTTGGAACTCCAGCTCTGTGTTGTCCCACTTCACTCGGAAGTTAAACTTTGGCAGTGGCCAAGTCGGTTGTGATTGCTCTAGGCCGTCATCTGTCATGGCTCATATCCTTTTTAAAACCTAAGATTTTTGCATCTGCTGCTGAAAGCTTATTTCAATGAATTCTGCAGGGCGAACGACAGCAACCAGAATGGTGATCCGCATAAGCCCCTCTAGGATATCTTCGGGCGTCATCGTTTCACCCAAAGCTATATGCACACTGAACGCATCGCTGGGCACGGCGCCCGCCAAACCGCCTTGTTTCCACAGAGACGTCAGGAAATTCTCGATCATGGACTTCATTGTCACCCACGTGTTGGCGGTGTTCGGTTCAAAGACATAAGCTTTGCTTGCAAGTCTGATCGATTCTTCAATCATAATCATTGTTCGGCGAACATTGATGTAACGCCAATCTAAGCTGTTGCCATCGAGTGTACGTGCGCCCCAAACAAGCGTGCCTTCACCCTCAAATGCTCGGATTGCGTTGATCGACTTGCCTGCCGCTGGGGCGTTTAGTCTTTCTTGTTCTTCGTCATTGATGTTTACGGTAGGCGACACAACCGCGTTTATCGATACGTTAGCTGGCACTTTCCAAACACCTCGACTGTTGTCGACCATTGTGTAAATCCCTGCCAGCGCGGCGGCAGGCGCCAATGTATTTTCGCGCTTGCTTATAGTGTCGATCATGTCGATATAGAGGGGCACTAAGGCACGCAACGTTTTGTCGATAGTTGCAGGTGAGGGGCCTTGAGTCATAACGGGGTGAGTATCTGCGATCAACACGCGCAATTCCTGTGTGGCGATAAGCGCGTCTCCCTTAAAAATCGAATAACTGGCTTTGACTTCTGGCCCTGTGAAAGCGGGGTCAGGTGAAAAGGTAATGGCGCCACTGTCGATCACGACCCAAGTACCAGCACCTTCTACAGTTTTTGTTTTGCCATTCGTCGCGGTTGCTGCTGCTAATACAATCGTGGCCGGATCGCCGTCAGGATGATCGGCTGAAATATCAATTTCTGCTAAAGCAGTGCGGGACTTGATCGCTTCTGGCAACAGAATCGCGTCACTCACTTCGACTTTCATGTGCAGCGTGTCGGTGGTCATTCCGGCCTCATTGCTGACGGCCAGTTCAATCTTGCCTTCTCTGGCTTTACCGTCATGGTGAAAGCTAATCTTGCTGGGGCTTTTGTCGTTGCCGAGCATGTCTTGAGTGAACATCCAGATGTCGTTGCCGCTTTCATCTTGGAACGAGCCACCCAAACCACCTGTCTTTGCGACAATGAATGTCAGACCTGTTGCATCGCTTTGCTCGTCCATGGCTTGTAAATTGTGTGGTGTGACACTTACTTGGTTGCCTGTAATCACAGAAATGAAAAAATCACCGCTGACCGTTGGGGCGGCGATTCGATTGATTTCGGTTGTCAGTTCATCGTTGGCGTTATACGCCTGGCGCATTAAGGCGACAAGCTTGAGGTGACTGGCGCCAATAATATTTTGATAACTGAAATCGCGCGATTGAAAAATAGACGTATTGAGCCAAGGGTAATACGCTGTCGCAAAATCGAGCTTGTTGACGCCGATGTCGTTACGGAAAATTGTAACCGGGTTACCAAGCGAGTCTCGTTGGCTAAGGTAACCAGCAAAAATATCCAAGATAGCCACGCGGTTTTTCATGGTTTGGCCACAGTGCTTGAGCATCGCTTGCTGCACCTTAACGGCGTCTTGCCGAGCAAGGCGTGTGGTCTCTGGAATCACTAGCATCGTGGGCTCTGGTTCGTTTTTCAGGCGCTCTATCGCCGCGAGCATTTTGTCGGCGTCGATTGTATTGTCTTTTATTTCGGCGTCACTAATCTCCAGTTGATAAGGCCCAAGTGAAGTGACATAACAAGCACCGCCACCGTTCTGGAAGAACAGAGACATCGAAGCGAAAAGCGCAAAGGCGGGGTTCTTCTGGACGAATTCAAATGTGTTTTCATCAACGGTGAAAACAGCACGGGGCAGGGAGTCTTTCAACGCTACACCATCTACGGAAAGTGGAGATGTGCCGTCTAATTTCTTAAAAGACTGCAAATCGTATAGAGGTTTTGGAGGTCCGCCAAAATAGAGTATGTATTCGGAAAGTGATGTGATTCGGAAAGGGGTCTCAACCAGCGATACGCTACCATTCGACGCCCGCTCCGTGTAGCCGATGAAAGCGGGCACTGCAGTGGCTACTTGTACAACTGAGTTTGGGAAGGCGCTTTTTTCGACAATATAAACACCCGGTGTTTTCTCGGCCATTGGAAACACTCTCTTACGGTAGCTAATGGTTGCAACTGTATGAAACGGTTTCGCGACCGTTTATTTATCGACAAATGCGAAACAGATAACGAGTAACTGGCTGTATTGGATCCAAGGTCAAGACGCTCAATGGCTGGGCTTGGCGCGCCCCAGCGTAAAAGGTGCAGCATTCCTGCAGCCGATCACGTAGGTTGAGTCTAATATCAAACATAGACTGCGCCAGTACGGGAAGCAACAGTTGTGTGGAAAACGCTTGAAGCAAATCCAGCTGTGGTTGATTTGGGATCAGCACTTCGTAATTTCATTAAATCCGCATAAGTGAAGTTGGAAGCAGGGCTCGAGATAATGATCGCGAGCCCTGTTCAGCGTTAAAGATTGAGTAGATGCCCGCGTTTTATCCACACACGAGCTCCTGCTGGTCCAGCGGTAACATTGACAGCTTCTCCGGACGGTAGGCGTAACCATGAGTGTCGCTGCAAGGTATCCGCATCCTCTGTGAACTCTCCTTCTAACACGAAGACTTCCACTCCGCCGACCGTATCAAGAGGTACAACTGTCCCAGCTTGCCACAATTCCACCGACACCTCTTCACGTGCATCGCGGTACAAAGGGGATACTTTAACGTTGGGCCTGTCTGCATCCTTTACGGCACCCAATTTGTCAATATGGGCGTGGACAAAAGTGCGATCATCTGGATGAAATTGCCCCAGCTTGACCATGATCACACAGCCAAGTTTGGAGCTAGGCGTATGACTCGATTGTGGCGGATTGCGAATATAGGAACCTGCCGGCCAATTGCCGTAATCGTCTTCGAATATACCTTCTAAGACAATAAACTCTTCTCCTCCTGTGTGGACGTGTGAAGAGAAGCTGCTTCCCGGCGCGTAGCGGACCACAGTGGTCACTCGTTCGTTGTCTCCACAAACGCGATCTAAGCGCCGCCTGGCTACTCCGGCCATGGGAGAGCTCTCCCAAGGTATCTCTTCGGTATGCAGAACAACTCGTTGGTCAAAATCGCTGTTTACGTCCATGGGTTACTCCTTAAGCGGCCAGGGCAGTAACGCTTGGACGAGCTGCAACTCTCTCACGCCACGCGTTTAGGTGGGTACAGTCAGCTGGGATTTCTACTTTGGCAAAATCGGCAAAGCCAAGTCCTGCAAACAACGTGATATCCGCCATCGAAAACTCGTCCCCTGCTACAAATGGGTTGTTTGCTAGGACGTTATTGAAATAATACATGCCTTCGGCTGCCACTTGCTGCTGCTTTAAACCCCACGCTTCGTTTTGATGAGTTTCTAGATCTGGGCCAAGGCCGGGTGTCGCATGATGAAAATATGCACCGACAGCGTCCATGGTGTATTGCTCCGCTCGGCGTTGCATCATGTGTATTAATGCGCGTTGTTTGGGCGTCTTTCCAGTCAGGCTGGGGCCAGCAAAGTTATGATCTAAAAACTCAGTAATAGCGGTGCATTCCGAAATGTATGTTCCACAGTCTAATTCTAGAACTGGAACAGAAGCGCTAGGGTTTTTTGCCCTGAATGCATCGGTGCGATGTTCACCTGCCATCACATCGACAAGAACAAATTCAAATTGATCCGTAGCGCCTTTTTCGTTCAGGGCGATACGGACACGGGCTGGGTTTGGAAATGCGGCAAAGTCATGAATTTTCATTATTGAGTTCTCGTATTGATTTTGTCTATCTACTGATAGATTCGTAATGGAGGAGTAAATCTATCTACTGGTAGAGAGAAAGTCAACACATACTGACAAAATCCAATTACACTGCTGCCTATGAACAAAGAAAAAGTAGAACTGAAGAAATCCGATAAGCGCGAACGGCTAGAAGTGATCGCTCTCGATGCGGCCCAACAATGCGGGCTAAAGGGGCTGAGCTTTCGCACCTTGGCTACGCAGTTAGGGGTGAAGTCTTCCAGCGTGCATTATTATTTTCCTGAAAAAGGTGATCTTGCGTTCGCACTGATAGAGCGTTATGCATCAAGCTTTGAAATAGCTTTGGAGAAATTAGCGAACGCTTCGGATACCTTGAGGCAAAAGCTTGAAGGCTTTATTGCTTTGTTTGCGAGCACTGCGGAAGGTGGAAAATTATGCTTGTGCGGCATGATGGCGGCAGAGCTAGATCAGCTCGACGAAAAAAGCCAGACACTTTTGTCGCAGTATTTCGAAACTACTGAGTATTGGTTAGAATCCATCTTGACCGAGCACAGCGATGAAGTGCTCTCAACACTGTCGCCTAAATTGCTGGCGGGTAGCCTGATGGCGGGTTTGGAAGGGGCGTTAATATTGGACCGTGTATCCGGAGATTCTAAGCGCCTTGATGCTCAGCGCGAAGTAGCGATGTCGTGGCTTCTCTAAGCCGTTTCTCCGTCGTTCTTATACGGGTGTTTCTTTGTAAAGCGGGTGACATTGATACAACCTACGGCAAATAGAATGGATATCGCCGCGTTTGACGCCCTCAAAACTTTTCCTGAAAGTAGCCAAGGAGAGTTGTTCATCGTCTGCTTGTTTCTGATCTTCTGTTTCGTTTTTTGAAAAAATATAGCTGCTTACATTTTCATTTCCAAAAACGAAGTCAAAAATATATTGCACTCGCTTAGAGTGATATTGCTGGGTCACCACATGTATTCGGGCCTTGTGATATGCCAATAACGCTAAACGACTAAATACAGCTTCGCCTACAGTGTCTTGAGGCAATTGTAGTTTCATTATTCTGCGGTCTTTTGCGGCCCATTGGTCTCGCAACCTTTCGGCGATTGCATCGGCGAGTGACATTGGCCAGTGATGACGCAATACGCCACCTGACACAATGTAAGTAACATTGTCACCACAGCCAAATTTTCTCACCGCGCTGTCTACTCGGGCGATAGAATTATTTGAGAGAAGGCCGTTGGAGTCCATTTCATGGCCAAGTATAATGACATAATTCATTGGTCCATCGCTGACACAAAATTGTTAGAGCGCTGTTTGCGCATTTCAAGTACGGCTAAAATTGATTTGCTTATTGTAGGGGATTCTTTAATAAGAATACTGTGGAACTCGCTCAGATACTTGAGTTTTAATGTTTTTTGGTTTATTCAAACTCCATCGATTGGAAAATACGCGCAGCGTTTCGTAGTGCAAGCTCGCGCCAGGTATCTAAGTGTTCGTACATGCTCTGGTCTATGGCGTAGGCATCCACCATTGTTCCGTCATCCTCTAGGATTTTTCCAATGTTGTCACGCATGTACACAAGGTAGTCCTTAGTGTATTTGGTGACTTCATCCATATGGGTGGGGCTGCCATGACCGGGTATGACTATCTCGGCCCCTAGAGCCTCAAAAACATCCCAAGTTTCTATCCACCCAGCAGTGTCAGTGTGCTCAAATACTGGAAGCAGGCGTTCATGGAATGCGGTGTCGCCAGCAATGACTAGTTTTTGTTGTGGTAGCCAGACCACTGTGTCTCCGGGACTATGAGCTGGGCCAAGGTACAGCGCTTCTATACGCACCTTACCCATCTCAATCTCCCACTTATCCTCAAAGACGATGTCTGGCAAGGTTAATTCTGTGCCTGTTGACTTATCCCGGCGACCTTGGCGCATGTTGGCCAGAATTGCAGAGCCATGACTTTCTATTTCGTCGTAGGTTTCTTGGTGGGCAATAATGCTTGCGCCTTGCTCTTTCCAGTAATTCGAGCCTAGCATTGCATGGCCCTGTGCATTTTCTAAAACCACGTATTTCACCGGCTGGTCGGTGATCTCGCGAATGGCATCATGCATAGCTCTGGCTAAGAGGTAGTTGTCACTCGCATTAACAAGTAATACTCCTTCATCAGTAACAACAAAGCTAAAATTATTGTTGTGGCCAGAGTTGGTATAACTAGGCGGTGCAGTAGCGCCTATGGCCGCCCAAACGTTATCGCTAACCTTTTGCGGTTTGCTGTAAAGCATACTTTCGGGAGCCTTGTCCATCGCATCAACTGGTAAGCCCGCTTCCGCCCATTTAAAAAAGCCGTCGGCGTAATTAGTAACATTGCGATACCCCATTGCCCTTAGAGTGCTTGCGGCCAAGGGGCTACGTTGGTTCGTGCCGCAGTAAACAACTATTGCTGCGCTTTTATCTGGCACCGCATCTTCTAAACGAAACTCCAGCCAACCTCGTGGGATAATCAGGTTTCGCGTGGCGTCGATGGTGCCGCCGAGCGTATCGACTTCTTCTTGATTGCGAACGTCGATTAACCAAGTTTTAGGGTTTTGTTCGAGTATTGCTTCTAGTTGCGCTGTGTCGATGTTTTTAACTTCGGCGTCAGTTTTCGTCTGCTTTTGCTGCACGCTGTTTGTGAGGGTGTCCGTGTCTGCGTAGAGCGTTGAAATTTGCGGCAGGAAAAATCCCAAAAACAATAAGGTTTGATTTAACTTGGTCAACGGACATCCCCTTTTTGTATTGGTGCAGAAGAGACATATTAACAAATTATGATCTGATGTGTTTTATAGGTGGTTGTTTCTTGGTTTTGGATTGCGTCAGACCGTACTGAGCTTAGAGCGGCAGCTTTAGAGGCAGAAAGCCTGTGGGCTAATTAGGAGGAATGATAGAGCATCAAAACGGCTGCCTCTCCCTTTCAACAAATGGGTTTAAGGGAGAGACCGTTGTTTTTAGCATTGTTCAGGATGGGCGCAGATTCACCATCTGCAAGCTCGTTTAGCCCTGCTCACGGGCGATAGCGCGATGACCAATGTCGCGTCTATAAAAATGACCATCCCAAGTGATGCCTCCCGCTCGAGCATATGCGGCTGTCGAAGCTTCTCGTACACTGTTGCCGAGACCAACGACGCACAATACACGACCACCTGTGGTGACGGTTTTTCCGTCTTGCTTTGAGGTGCCGGCGTGGAAAACCTTGGTGTCTGCGACGGAAGGTGCTGAATCGGAGATCTCTAGGCCTTTGGCGTAGTCCCCAGGGTAGCCGCCAGCAGCGAGTACCACACCCAGTGCTGCTCGGTTGTCCCACTGTGTTTCTGCTTTGTCTAGCTCACCTGCTATAGCGGCCTCGCACAGCTCGCTTAGGTCGGACTGCAGTCGCATCATAATGGGCTGTGTCTCGGGATCGCCAAAGCGCACGTTGAACTCAAGTACTTTTGGCTCTCCTGCGCTGTTGATCATCACACCCGCATAGAGGAAGCCGACAAAGGTATTGCCGTCGGCGTGCATGCCGTCAACTGTCGGTTGGATTACTTCGCGCATGATCCGGTCGTGCATAGCCTGATCAACCACAGGTGCAGGGCTATAGGCGCCCATTCCCCCCGTGTTGGGGCCTGTGTCACCTTCGTCTCGCGCTTTGTGATCTTGGGAGGTTGCCATGGGTAAGGCATGCGCACCGTCGACCATGCAAATAAACGATGCTTCTTCGCCGGCTAAGTAGTCTTCAACGACAATACGTGCACCTGCGTCGCCAAAGGCGTTGTCGATGAGCATGTCGCGTGCGGCATCTTGTGCTTGTTCGATTGACTCAGCGACTACCACGCCTTTGCCAGCGGCTAGACCATCGGCTTTAACAACAATTGGGGCGCCCTGTTCTGCAATATATTTTATAGCTGGCTCTATTTCAGTAAAGCAAGCATAGGCGGCGGTGGGTATATTGTGCCGAGCGAGAAAGTCTTTACTAAACGCTTTTGAACCTTCGAGCTGGGCGGCTTTTGCCGATGGGCCAAATATTTTTAAGCCGACCGCTTGAAAGCTGTCAACAATACCGGCAACTAATGGGGTTTCTGGGCCAACCACTGTTAATGCGATGGCGTTGTTTAAAGCAAAATCTTTAAGTGCTTCTATATCATTATCTTTGATAGAGACGTTTTCAATATTGTCTTCCTCAGCTGTACCGCCATTACCGGGTGCGACAAAGACTTTTGAAACACGCGGTGATTGCCCGATACGCCAAGCTAAAGCGTGTTCACGTCCGCCGCCACCGACAACCAAAACTTTCATTTTGATATTCTCCAATTTATTCATGAATTTAACTTTTTTTGGTAACTGCATATGCGTATATGCATTGCGGTTCACAGCTTGTATTGCTATGTACCCACAAAAAAACGCCAGGGCTTTCGCGCCTGGCGTTTTAAGTGTTCGCTGCAGAGCAGAAACATTTTACTTCTTGATTAGAAGCTGTTCCAGCTTAGTGCCGTTTTTAGCTAAAAATGCTGCAACCCACTTAGGCTGACGGCCACGGCCAGTCCATTTTTCATCTGCGTTTTTAGGGTTCTGGTATTTAGGTGCAACTTTAGCGGTCGCTTTGCGAGGCGCGCTTGATTTGCGAGTTGGAGCAGAATCATCCAAGAGAGATTCTAAATCAAGGCCTTCAGCTTTAGCGAGTGAGCGCATTTTGGCTAATACTTTTTCTTTTTTAGCAGAGCTCTTTTCTCTATCCGCGAGTTCACTTTCGATATCTGCTTTGTAGCCTTCAAGAACCGCTGAAGACAATTTGCTGAAGTTGGGTTTTCTCATTACATCACCGCTGAATTACTTTGTAAAATGAAAGCAGAGAGTCTGCTGATTCGGTTCGTATTATAAATCAACAAATACACCATTTAAAAGCAATAACCCATATATGGCATTGATTTATTGCCAAAAAGATATAGTAATTAGTCGTGTTTAACTGTTTTTTGATGGAATTGAGTGTTTATCAAGCGTTTTACGCAGGAATAAAATGATTTTGTATGTTTTCGAACAATACAGCTGCGGATAGTTTTGGAAAATGAAAAAAATTAAGTTGGAGTAAAAGTGTTTCGGGCGCGACTTGGTTGGGCCGTGCAGGTATGAACTCAATGGAAAGAAGGTCGCTGTTTGTCAGCGAATAAAACTTTGCCGAGAAACCGTCTTAAAAAGGACTAAGCGTTTAGCGTAAAACCTTCACTGTTGTCTGCTCGCTATGTGTCGGCTATTTGCCCAAGTTGAACAGTAGGCTAAGCGCTCGTGATTTGGCTTTGTTTTGCCTGAAGATTATCAATTCAGTTGGGTTGGTGTGTTGACCAGTTCTGTGGCTGCCGTGGAACTGAAACGGAGAAGTCTAGCGAGAATAGCGGCGTAGCAAATTACTAGCAAAAAATGGTGGGCCCTCCCAGACTTGAACTGGGGACCTGCCGATTATGAGTCGGATGCTCTAACCAACTGAGCTAAGGGCCCTAAACTGTTACCAGTGATCGAGTAAGAGACTCGATCGAGCGAGAGTATAGTCTGCATAGGCAGAGTTTGCTCGCAGAAAACGAGCACCGAGTGTGCTCGTTTCCCATACGTTACTCCTCGAGGAAGCTGCGCAGCTGCTCGGAGCGCGAAGGATGACGCAATTTGCGCAGTGCCTTGGCTTCGATTTGGCGAATACGCTCACGGGTGACGTCGAACTGTTTGCCCACTTCCTCAAGGGTGTGGTCAGTGTTCATGTCTATGCCAAAGCGCATACGCAGTACTTTTGCTTCTCTAGGTGTCAGAGAGGCGAGTACTGAGTGGGTGGTTTCACCCAAGCCATTATTTGTGGCTGACTCAACCGGAGACACCATGTTGCCGTCTTCGATGAAATCACCCAAGTGCGAGTCTTCGTCGTCACCGATGGGGGTTTCCATTGAAATGGGCTCTTTGGCGATCTTGAGGACTTTGCGAATCTTGTCCTCCGGCATCTCCATTTTCTCAGCCAATTCTTCTGGTGTGGCTTCACGACCCATCTGCTGCAGCATCTGGCGAGAGATGCGGTTGAGCTTGTTGATGGTTTCGATCATGTGCACCGGAATACGAATCGTGCGAGCCTGATCCGCGATGGATCGAGTGATCGCCTGGCGTATCCACCAAGTGGCGTAGGTCGAGAACTTATACCCACGACGGTATTCAAACTTATCAACCGCCTTCATTAAGCCGATGTTGCCTTCCTGGATCAAATCGAGGAACTGCAGACCACGGTTGGTGTACTTCTTGGCGATAGAAATGACCAAGCGAAGGTTCGCCTCGACCATTTCTTTCTTAGCGCGACGTGCTTTGGCTTCGCCAATCGACATCTGGCGGCTGATCTCTTTGATTTCAGCAACTGTCAGCAACGATTCTTCTTCGATGGCGGCAATGCGCTTTTGACAGCGACGGATTTCGTCGACCAAGGGTGCAAGGCGCTCGGTGTAGGGCGCGTCGCCACTGGCAAGGCCCGGAGCCCAGTCGGTGTCAGTTTCGTGGCCAACAAATGTGTCGAGGAAAGTCTGACGTGGTACACGACCCTGTGTAACTGCCATGTTTCGAATTTGGCGCTCTAAGCTGCGAATGCGGTCGACCGCACCACGCAGCTGCTTGGTCAGCGTCTCGGAGAAGGCGGGAATCAGCTTGATACCGGCCATCAGCGCGGCCAATTGCTCGCCAAGTTCGTCTGATTTTTTTGTTGAGCGCGCACGCGAGCCAAGCGCTTTAATGTACTTGGCGTGCATGTCTTTGATTGCCGTTAGCTTGGCGGCGACTTCTTCTGGATCAGGGCCAGTATCAACTGGCTCTTCATCATCGTCATCATCGTCGTCTTTACTGGCTTGCTGCGCTGCGCCTTGAATCGTCGTATCGTCGAGATCCTGAAAGCTGTGCATGAAGTCTTGCAGACGACCTTCACCGCTGGCGTATCTGTCGTAAGCAGCGCCCATGGTAAAGCCGGTGGCAGGAAATAACGCCAACGAAGCCATCGCCTGACGTAGACCGTCCTCGATGCGCTTAGCAATTTCAATTTCGCCTTCACGAGTGAGCAGTTCAACAGTGCCCATTTCACGCATATACATGCGCACTGGATCTGTTGTTCGGCCAAACTCGCCTTCGACGGCGGCTAGAGCGGCAGCAGCTTCGGCAGCTGCATCGTCATCTGCTTCTACGGTACTTTCATCGCTGAGACTGAGCGTATCGGCATCGGGCGCAGTTTCGTGGACAGGGATGCCCATGTCGTTGATCACCGAAATGATCTCTTCGACTTGTTCTGCTTCTACGATGCCGTCAGGCAAATGATCGTTGACCTCGGCATAGGTCAAGTACCCTTGCTCTTTACCGCGAGCGATGAGCTCTTTTATACGTGACTGGTGATCGTGTTTCATTGATACCCGGCTGTGAAATCAATAACGGGGAGAAATGTCAAGCGGCTCAGCATAGCACTTGATTCTTACTAAAGAAAGTGCTTGTCGGCAATCAAGGTCACTAGCTTGAACCTAGTTGCCTATTCTTATCTTGAGTAGCAGTCTTTTAGATGCTGAAACCGCCAACATTGGCGTTAGTCTGGTCGTTATGCGCAATGGTTGTGGTGGATGGGTTATAGTTGCGCCCAAAATGGGCATTATTGAAGGACTTTTCAATAGCTCTTTTCTTTTTAATTCTTAAATTTGAGACTGAAGACATGAGTAACCGCCAGCAGTTGGCCAATGCGATCAGAGCTTTAGCGATGGACGCCGTACAAACCGCTAAATCTGGACACCCCGGCGCACCGATGGGCATGGCCGATATTGCCGAGGTTCTGTGGAATGACTTCCTGAGCCACAGTCCCACAAATCCTGATTGGAGTAATCGCGACCGCTTTGTGTTGTCCAACGGTCACGGCTCTATGCTGATTTACGCGTTACTGCATCTGTCTGGCTACGATTTGCCGGTGGAAGAGCTGAAAAACTTCCGTCAATTGCACAGCCGCACACCGGGACACCCTGAGTACGGCTATGCGCCTGGCGTGGAAACCACCACTGGCCCCTTAGGCCAAGGTATTGCCAATGCTGTAGGTATGGCTCTCGCTGAACGCACGTTAGCGGGTCAGTTCAATCGTGATGGCCACCAGATTGTTGATCACCACACCTACGTGTTCATGGGCGACGGCTGTTTGATGGAAGGCATCTCACATGAGGTGTGTTCCTTGGCCGGTACTTTAGGTCTCGGTAAGTTGATCGCCGTTTACGATGACAACGGTATTTCAATCGACGGTGAAGTTGAAGGCTGGTTTAAAGACGACACTCCAGCACGCTTTGAAGCCTATGGCTGGCACGTACTACGCGATGTGGATGGCCACGATTCCGAAGCTTTGAAAGCAGCATTCGATGCCGCTCGCGCCTCGGATAAACCCAGTCTGATCTGTGCCAAAACGATTATCGGCAAGGGCTCGCCGAACAAGCAAGGCAAAGAAGATTGCCACGGTGCGCCACTGGGCGACGATGAGATTGCCTTGGTGCGTGAAACCTTAGGCTGGACTTCAAAACCTTTTGAAATCCCGGAAGATGTCTACGCTGGCTGGGATGCGAAGCAGAGCGGTGCTGCTGCGGAAGATGCGTGGAACACAGCTTTTGCTGCTTACAGTGCTGAGTATCCTGAGCTGGCGGCGGAATATACACGTCGTATGGCTGGTGAATTACCCGCCGACTGGGCCTCGCAAGCACAAGCGTACATCGACAAATGCCAGGCTGACGCGCCAAATGTCGCGAGTCGTAAAGCATCGCAAATGGCGATTGAAGCCTACGCTCCTTCACTGCCAGAGCTGTTGGGCGGATCGGCTGATCTTGCAGGCTCAAACTTAACGCTGTGGAGCGGTTCAAAAGAAGTGCTGGCTAACCCAGATGGCAACTACATCAACTACGGCGTGCGCGAATTTGGCATGGCGGCGATGATGAATGGTTTGGCCCTGCACGGGGGCTTTGTGCCTTACGGCGGTACCTTTCTGATGTTTTCTGAGTACTGTCGCAACGCTTTGCGTATGGCAGCGTTGATGAAGCAGCAGGGCATCTACGTGTTCACTCACGATTCTATTGGTTTGGGTGAAGATGGCCCAACGCACCAGCCCGTGGAGCAAATCGCCACACTTCGCATGATCCCGCGTATGTCCTTGTGGCGTCCGTGTGACGCAACTGAGACAGCCGTTGCTTGGCGCTATGCTATCGAGCGCAAAGACGGCCCCACGTGCTTGGCCTTGTCGCGTCAAGGTTTGGCACCACAAGAGCGCACTGCAGCGCAAGTGACCGATATCGCCAAAGGCGGTTACGTGCTGGCAGACAGCGACGGCACAGCAAAGCTCGTGATAATCGCGACTGGCTCTGAAGTAGGTCTCGCCATGGCAGCAAAAGCTGAGCTAGATGCAGCCGGCACCGCCACACGCGTTGTGTCTATGCCCTCGACGGATTTGTTCAAAGCGCAAGACAAAGCCTTTCAAACAAGCGTGTTGCCTGCTGGTGTGCCACGTTTGGCTGTAGAAGCGGGCGAGACATCAGGCTGGCGTCAGTTTGTCGGTCTTGAAGGCGGTGTTGTGGGTGTTGATACCTTCGGCGAGTCAGCACCTGCGGGCGACCTCTTCAAGCACTTCGGACTCACCGTAGAGGCAGTTGTTGCTATGGGTGGGGATTTGGTTGGTAATAGCTAAGAGCTTAGGCGTGTCAGGCTAGCGCGTTCTATAGAATCAGCTTGCCGCGCCGCTGCTATAACAATGCTATGAATACAGACGAACGGCGCTTTGTGTGCCCTTCGTTTTTTGCTCGCCCCTGTTTTTAGGGGCGTTGCCGTTTCAGAGAAACCGTTTTTAAATTTATGAAGGGCCACTGTCTATGAATGTGCTGCGCATGAGTGACTTGCCGCTGGCGGGCAAGCGGGTGTTGATTCGCCTTGATCTCAATGTACCGATTGCTGACGGGGCGGTCACGTCCGACGCTCGTATCCGTGCTTCAATGCCGACTATCGAACAGGCTGTCTCCGCTGGCGCCAAGGTGATGTTGATGTCTCATCTCGGCCGTCCAACCGAGGGCGAGCCCGAAGCCAAGTACAGCCTTGCACCGGTTGCACAGCACTTGGGGACGCTGCTCGGCAAAGAGGTGGCACTGGTCGAAAACTATCTAGACGCAGCACCTGCTCTTGCGGATGGCCAAGTTGTACTGTTGGAGAATGTGCGCTTTAACGCGGGCGAAAAGAAAGACGACGAAGCGCTCGCAAAACAGTATGCGGCTCTGTGCGATATCTTTGTGATGGATGCTTTCGGAACTGCTCATAGAGCACAGGCTTCTACTCACGGAGTGGGTGAGTACGCGCCTATAGCGTGTGCAGGTCCGTTGTTGATGGGCGAGCTCGACGCTTTGGGTAAGGCGCTTGATAACCCTGCAAGGCCGATGGTTGCTATTGTGGGTGGTTCGAAGGTCTCCACCAAGCTAACGGTCTTAGAATCACTGTCCACTATTGTGGATCAGTTGATTGTTGGCGGTGGAATCGCCAATACTTTCATCGCTTCCGAAGGTCATCCTGTAGGCAAAAGCTTGTGTGAAGATGATTTGATACCTGAAGCAAAACGTCTGGCCGCAGCGGCACAAGCCAAAGGCGGTGAGATTCCGGTACCAACTGACGTTGTCGTTGGTGAAGCATTTGACGCGGCTACACCCTCGACGACCCGCTTGGTCGCAGATGTCCAAGACGGCGACATGATCTTCGACGTTGGCCCTGAAACTACCGCGCGACTGTGTGAAATTATCAAAAACGCTGGCACCATTGTCTGGAACGGGCCGGTGGGTGTGTTTGAGTTCGATCAGTTTGCCGCGGGTACTAAAGCATTGGGTGAGGCGATTGCCAATTCCAAAGCTTTTTCTATCGCTGGCGGTGGCGATACCTTGGCAGCGGTCGATAAGTACGCTTTAGCCGATAGAATTTCCTATATTTCTACCGGTGGCGGTGCTTTCCTTGAATTTCTGGAAGGCAAGACCTTGCCGGCCGTGGCGATGTTAGAGCGCCGCGCCAAAGCATAAATTTAATCAGTTTTTTTATCGGTGTCACCTTGGTGGCGTCCACAGTGAGATAAACAAATGGCTTTAATTTCGATGCGACAAATGTTGGATCACGCGGCTGAAAATAGCTACGGTGTTCCTGCTTTTAACGTAAATAACCTTGAACAGATTCGCGCCATCATGGAGGCGGCCGATAAAACCGATTCCCCGGTGATCGTGCAGGCTTCTGCCGGTGCGCGAAAATACGCCGGTGCACCTTTTTTGCGCCACCTGATCCTGTCGGCGATTGAAGAGTTTCCGCATATCCCCGTCTGCATGCACCAAGACCACGGTGCTTCGCCCGATGTCTGTCAGCAAGCGATGGCTCTTGGCTTTAGCTCTGTGATGATGGATGGCTCTCTGCACGAGGACATGAAAACCCCGGCCAACTTTGATTACAACTCCAGCACCACGCGGCGTGTCGTTGAGATGGCTCACGCGATTGGCGTATCCGTCGAAGGTGAGTTGGGTGTCTTGGGTTCGCTTGAAACGGGCATGGCCGGCGAAGAGGATGGCTCTGGTGCAGAAGGCATCCTGAGCGAAGACCAGTTGCTGACCGACCCGGAAGAGGCTGCCGCGTTTGTGAAAGCGACTGGTGTTGATGCACTAGCTATCGCTATCGGTACCTCGCACGGTGCATACAAGTTTACACGTCCGCCAACGGGCGACATTTTGTCGATTAAGCGCATCAAAGAGATTCACCAGCGCATCCCCGAGACGCACCTTGTTATGCACGGTTCATCATCGGTACCGCAAGAGTGGCTGAAAGTCATCAACGAATATGGCGGTGACATGGGCGAAACCTATGGCGTGCCGGTCTCTGAGATCCAAGAAGGCATCAAGCACGGTGTGCGAAAAATCAACATTGACACAGATTTGCGTATGGCATCGACGGGCGCAATTCGTCGTTTCTTCCACGACAAACCTGCTGAGTTTGATCCACGCAAATATTTGGGTGTTGCCAAAGACGCGATGCGTGATATTTGTATCGAACGCTACGAAGCATTTGGCACTGCGGGCAATGCCTCTAAAATGCGTGCTTTTAAACTAGACGACATGGCGCTTCGCTACAAGTCGGGCGAGTTGGACGCAGTCGTTAAATAAGTTAACGGCGGTCGCACAAAGGCTCGGTTGCATTTGCACCGAGCCTTTTTTGTGTTTTTTTTAAATAACTCGCTAAGTAGCCTCTGTTGTTTGAAAGTAAAAGCGCGATGCACATGAATGGAATCGAGCGATATGCATCAATTAGAAAGGCCTAACATTATCGACATAGAGGCATCTGGATTCGGTGACCAGAGCTACCCCATAGAGATCGGTCTTGCCTTGAGCAATGGCAACAGGTTTTGTACTTTGGTTCAGCCGACAGAAGCTTGGGTTCATTGGAGCGAAGATGCGGAACAGTTGCACAAAATTAGCCGCGAGAGTTTACGGGCTTATGGGCGTTCAACGCAGGAAGTCGCTTGCTTGCTCAATGAAATGTTGCTGGGTCAGACGGTTTACTCCGATGGTTGGGTTGTAGATAAGCCGTGGATGACAACGCTGTTTTACGCGTCAGGTGTAGAAATGCTGTTCAGCGTTAGTCCGCTTGAACTGATACTGTCCGAGCAGCAAATGAATATTTGGCATCAGACCAAAGAGAAAATTATGCAACAAGCCAATATACAGCGACATCGAGCAAGTAATGACGCGTGGCTTATACAAGAGACATTCAGGCAAACCATCGGGTCTGCGACAAAAGACAATTTTTAAAACTTAATGCTATACAAACTGGAGCACTCCACTTAGAGCGGAAAGGTCCGGGACCGGGTTTGTCATTTCTGGTTGGATGAACCACCACCCGGTTGCAAATGCAACCGGGTGGTGGTTATTCACGCCCGACGAGATTTAGTCTGCTGTCAAAAACATATCTGTTTGGATGTCACCTGGAGATAGCTCCGTGTTGTTGATGATGACATCGGCCAAGCTTTGCTCGTAGCTGAGGTTGTATTGGCGCGCAGTGCGCATCGCGTGGCGCAGTGGCTGGCTCCATTGATAAAAGTTTGAGTCGCCGTCGCGGAGTGCTTTGAATTGATCCTCCCACATCACTTTTTGTAACTCTCCAAATTCGGTGCCCTGCACATGTGGCTCGGACACGGCGCCCACAAACGCATCAACGCTATCCACGTCACCATAGATCGCTTTGAGTCTCGCAGCCAATGTTGTTCTTCTCAGCGCAAACGTAGCCTCTGATTCTGCGCCTTCACTACCGAGTTCTAGTAGATTTCCGTCTTTATCGCGTAGTTCGGTGAAGTCTAATATGGCCGGGTCGTTGATTGCATTGCTAATGTCGATGATGCCATCGTCGGTAAATTCATCGCTGCCTTCACCTGTTATTTCAATGAAACTGCTGACACGTGGCAACCCGTAGGCCTCACGAAGATCGTTGTAGTTGGGGATGCCGTGATCACGCGCGCGGAATATATCGATGCTGCCCAAGTCCATGGCCAACAAAAAACATTCGTTGAGTGTTTCGCCGTCTAGGCAGCTATCAGGGTCAGCAACTTCTGGGTTGGGTAGCTGAAACAGGACGCTTCGCAGTTGATTGTCAATTTGCTCGTCATTGTTGTATTGCGGCTCACCGCCCAGACCTGCTGCAATAGCGTCAATACCCAATGTGGCGGCAAGTTGAGGGTTGGCAAAAGCGACGTTGAGCGGTACAGCGACTTCCATTTTATCGTCAACCACCTCAGTCTCTATACCTTGAGCATGTAAATACTCGAGTGTTTGTTCGTCGTATCGGCTGGCATCAACGAGCATTTCGATTTCGCCGTGTATCATGCTGTGCACGCGATAGCCCACAGTTGCAAATTCGTTGCTAATTGTTGGGTTAACGTCTACCTGATAGCCGGTGGCAGTGGGGAGCTGTATACCTAGAGCAGGTAGAAATTCATTGTAAGTGATGTATTGCTGTGTCGCGATGACCAGCTGTCGGGCAATATCAAAACGCTGTTGATCACTAAGCGTCTCGGGTAATGCATCGACAATGCGGTTATGCTCTCGTGCAAACAGGGTCTGTACGGTGGTCAGTGCGATGTTTTCATTGGCACGTATATCACCGGTCACGACGATTTCTGCGTCGGCGTTAGCAATCGCCATCAGTCGGCCCACGCGTTCCATCATAGGTGCGGAAGCGGCATCACCGCGCAGATCTGCTGTGGGAAGATGGTTACTTTCAGTCATCAATAGATGCGCGCCGTTGTTGCTCAGATCGCTGTCAATGGCTCCTTCGCGAAGCCACTCCAGGCGCTCTTCTGTGCCGCCGTAAACTGCCCATGCATCAATAAAACTGCTAACCGTATTGATTTGTTGTCTGGGGTTGTCCGGGCCTGTCCCGCTACCTTGTGCAACCGCGGTACGGGTGATTTTTAAAGTTTGCGCGCTGTTGTTAAAGTGTTCAAGAGGGTCAAACTCATCGAAGGCAACTTCCTCTAGTTCATCCCCTGTTTGTTTTAATCCGATACTGTGATCAATAAACTGACCCCAGTTGTATGCCCATTGCGTGACGCCGTTCTCTGAGAATATATTCTGTGCTCCATCGGCAAAAACACGGTTACTGATATAGCGCACATTAGGGCCCTGCAGTAATGCTTCGATACCGTCTAAATAAGCAGATGCAGCAACTCGTCGATAGGGAAGCTCACTAGAACCCCAAGCCGGTTGCAATGGGTTGTTGTCATATCCAGTCAGTGACGGCACATTGCTGCTCAAACTACGCTGATTTTGTTTTCGATTCTGAGTTGTTTTGTCTTTGTGGCTGTTTTCTTCTGCAATTGCTTGCGCGATAACAAGTGATGAAATAGCAAGCGCTATTGAGGCGCAAAGGGCTGACTTGTGTTGTCTTTTACCTGATTTTGAGGTTTTCTTGACCATGTTAAGCCTTCTCTTTTTTAGTGTTTGTAAGGCTAAAACGCGCCATTGGTACTTCGGTTGACAAATGGTGTGTCAATTTGCTCGTGATAAGGAGAGATGGAGCTTGCTGAGCGAGCAAATGCAGATTTATTGGAACTTTTTCTAAAAGCTGTCAACCGACGAGCGCATTGCGCGTTGAATAGGGTATAGAACGAAAAAGCGGTCTAGGAAATTGACGTGAACAGCAAGCGAATTAGATATTTAAGTACGGTCGTACTTCCGCTCGCTTTACTCCTCGCAACGGGTTATGGCTCTGCGTATTCGATGCACGTTGGTAGTGAACTGCATTCAGGAGCTAGCGTGCGCTTGTTGATAGCTGAAATATTTGAGGTTCAAATTGAAAGTGCCAATGCTGGTGTGGGGAAGGCAGTATTGGGTGATACCCTGAGTAGCGGTGTTCTGATTGAGCCAGGAGGCTGCGATTAGCATTACTGCTAATTTTTTAATCACCGAGTTAGATGCTTTGAAGTATAAAAACTGTAGCTTTGCTTGGATTCATCAGTGCATGACTGAATGTAGAGTGCGGCTGTGTGAGTGGCTTTTTTGAATTCATCAAATACTGTTGAGTCGATTGAGGATTTTCTGGCCTCGGTAGAAAAACAAGCTTTCTTGATGGCGAAATATGCAACGGGAGATACCGATGCTGCGCTTGATATAGTGCAAGACGCTATGTTTAAACTCGTGCGTCAATATGGTTCGCGACCTGCGGAAGAGTGGCGACCGTTGTTTTTCCGCATTTTGAACAATCGTATAACCGACCAATATCGCAAGCGCGGATTCATGCAGCGAATGAGTCGGTGGTTTGGAGTGAATGAGGAAGAAGATGGCGGAGTGGAAGCCATTGATCAACTTGCCAGTGTGGAAGTTGAACCTGAAGAATATTTGTACGCCGAAGGTGTTGGTGACGCGCTGCGCGAGGCGTATTTAGCACTACCCCAAAGGCAACAGCAGGCTTTTAATATGCGTCACTGGCAGGGGATGAGTGTTGAGGAAACGGCAACAGCGATGTCTGTGTCCGCTGGCAGCGTAAAAACCCACTTGTCTCGCGCCTTAAAAAATTTGCGCGAACAACTGCACGAGTTTAAACCCCATGAGTGAGAAGGCACCGATGGAGCAGCAAGATCAGCAACTGAGCGATGCGCTTAGGATTAAACTTGAACAAGAAGTTGCTAGTCTTGACGCAGCTACGCGAGCCAAGCTGGTGGCGGCTCGGCGCAACGCAATTGCTTCGATGCCGGCACAGCGTAGCTGGCTGCCCGTTCGCCCCTGGACCTTGGGCGCTGGTTTGGCGTCATTTGCATTGCTGATGTTGGTTCTGTTGCCCTACATGAGTCCGCCACCTCTTATTCCAGGCGATGAAGCACATTTGACAACCACGACAGCGGTATTGGAAGATCTGAGTATTCTGACTGCCAGTGACAGTGTTGAGTTCTATCAGTCAGTAGATTTTCTACTATGGCTGGAGAGCAATTCTGGAAGTGAAGGGTAAATGGGCGAGCTTACTGGCATTTGTTTTAGTCTGCCCGCTAACAGCGATAGCCGACGATACGCCAAGTCCAGAGCTATTGGAATTGCTGGGGCAATTTACAGAGATGGAAGAATTGGGCGTGGATGTGCAAAGCTTGATCGACGAGCGGTTACAGTTGCCGCCAGACGATGGGATAGACCCGAACGGCGAACAAAGCATCGACTCGGAGCATGCACAATGAGCTTTATGCGGTGCTTTTGTTTGCTGTTGCTAACTTGTGCGGGCTCTGTTTGGGCGGCTCCAGCGTGGCATGAACTCAGCGCATCTCAGCAAAAATCACTCAGTAGCCTCGCGTCACAATGGGGCAACATAAGCGATGTTCGTCGTGACAACATTCTTCGTGGTCTGCTGCGCTGGCAAAGTCTTGATGCGCAGTCAAAGCAAAATGCAATGCAGCAGCTAGAGCGTTGGAATGAGTTGTCAAACGATGACAGGCAGGAACTGCGTCAGCAGTTTGATCGTTTTCAAAGTATGGATGAGCAAAAAAAAATTGAATTGCGCTCACGGTATGAAAGCTTTAAGCAACTCGATACCCAAAAACAAAAGGACTTACGTGAGAAATATCAACAGCAGAAGAAGCAGTCGAACTCAGATAAGTTGAGTGAGCAAACGCGCGAAGGGTCTCACAAGGGTGACGGCTCTATAGATGGGGCCAGCGGCTCATCGGACGGAGGGCGAACGTCTGGGTCTAGTGACAGTAGCGGTGAAAATGAATCTGGCAATTCGGGTAATGATGGAGGCAGAGGCAGCTCGGATGGGCGTGGAAACGGCAGCTCTGGTGGTGACGGTGGTAAAGGGGGAGGAAGGGGATAAGCACCACTGAATTGTCAAGTTATGAAAAGAATAGCTTTTCAGGGTGTTTGTTATCGAGGTTTGTTGCTAAGTTATGTATCTCAAAGAATGGGAGAATGCTAGATGAAATCCAAGTATTTGATGTCCACATTGTGCGCCGCGGCTCTTGCTGGGTCGGCAATGGTTGCTTATGCCGCAGACGGCCCTCACGACGATGCTATTAAAGCACGCCAAGCTATGTTTCAAACTTACTCGTTTAATCTCGGTGTGCTGGGTGCAATGGCCAAGGGCAAGATGGATTACGACGCTAGTTTGGCTGCGGAATCGGCTGCCAACTTAGAAGCTGCCGCAAACTTCGGGCAAAGCGCTTATTGGCCAGCAGGTTCTGACAGCGAAACTGATGGCAATGCTACAACACGTGCGCTACCCGCTATTTGGGAAGACATGGCTGGTGTGGGTGAAAAAGCCCAAGCGTTGAAAGATGCTGCTGCAAATATGTCTTTGGAGGCTGGCAACGGTTTGGACGCACTGCGCGGCGCAATGGGCGACCTAGGTGGAGCCTGCAAGGGTTGCCACGATAATTACCGCGCCGATAAGAAATAACGACAATAGAGCACGACACATCGATGGATAACTCACCGATCTTGCGAGTCTGGGATATTTGGGTTCGACTCTTTCATTGGTCGTTAGCGGCTACTGTGCTGTTCTTGCTTTTTAGTGGCGAGACAGGGGTTGGCTTTTATGACTGGCACCGTAAGATCGGTGAGTTCGTTCTGATGCTGTTGGCTTTCAGGCTGTGTTGGGGGGTGTTCGGTAGCAGTAATGCACGACTTTGGCCGTTAATCAAAAGCCCTATGTCTGCCTTTCAACACCTCAAGACCTTGGTGTCCGGTCAGGCTCACCCCGAGCGTGGCCACAATGCTGCAGGTGGTTGGGCTGTTTTGGCGCTGTTGCTGCTCTGTTCAGTTCAAGCACTGACCGGTCTCTTCATTGCAGACGAAGACGAGCTCATCGAAGGTGCGTTTTACGGAACCTTCTCTTCAGATACTAACGACTGGCTATACAGTGTCCATCACACTAATGCGGAGCTACTGCAAGTCTTGGTGGCAGTGCATGTATTGATGGTTTTTCTGTATTTGCTTCGTGGCGGACAGAACTTGATCAAGCCCATGTTTAGCGGTCGTATGCGATGGCCTGCTGCTAGCACCGCACCCGAGGTTCGATTCGCTTCGGCGTGGTTGGGAGCTGCATTGTTAGCGCTGTGTTATTTGTTGCTTGCCTATATTCTCAAGTGGCCGCCAATATTTTAAATGGCACCAACTGCACGATCGATGCTGTGGCTCTGGTTTTTTAGCGGTTAAAACTCACGTACTTCAGTTGTTACATTCTGCGCATTTAGCCGCCTTGCTCATTCCTATCAGCAGTGCTCTAGCTGTGAGGTTCCACGTGTACCAAAACGTCGGAGACTTCAGGTAGCTGCAGGCAGACGGCTTGCTTTAGGTCGTGCGCTATATCGTGTCCTTGGCGTACGCTGATGTCTCCATTGACAATTAGATGCAGGTCCACGTGGTAGTTCATACCGCCTTTACGCACAAAGCATTTTTCAGTGTCGATAACACCTTTTCGCTCAGACGAAATAGCTCTTACCTTTGCAACAAGCTCGTCGTGCAGCTGTTCGTCTAGAAGCTCGCCCAGTGCAGGTCGAAATATCATATAGGCGTTAAAAACGATGATCACTGCGGCTACGAGTGCCGCCCAATCATCTGCTGATTCGTATCCTTCACCCATAAAAATAGCGATAGAAATACCGATAAAGGCTGCCAGAGAAGTCATGGCGTCAGCACGGTGATGCCAAGCGTCTGCGTGTAAAGCTGAGCTTTGGATTTCTTTGCCCTTTTGCCGAACGTAGCGAAATGAGAGCTCTTTAAACACGATGACAACTAGCAGCACGACCAGCGTAAATGGCTTGGGTGTTTTGTGTGGCTCTAAGATGTGTTGCACGCTTTCATAGGCGATGACTGCAGCGGAGAGTATCAAAAAGCCAACAACGGCAAAGGTAAACAGAGGCTCGGCTCTTCCATGGCCATAAGGGTATTTGTGGTTGGCCGGGCGTGTGGAATATCGAAGGCCCAGTAATACCATCAGGGAGGAAAAAACATCGGTAGTTGACTCAATAGCATCAGCAATCAGAGCATAGGAGTTACCAAATACGCCGGCAACAGCTTTGAATAATGCGAGCAAGGTATTAGTCACGATGCTGAGACAGATCGTACGTATAGCTATAGATTTTGAGTCTTTCATGGAGCCTAAAGGTTGCTGTGTGGCTGTATCGAAACTTTTAGCATGTAGGTGCGGTTGAAGCTTGTTTCCGCGTTTAGCCTAGCATGCAAAATTTACGTATGTAAGAGTGTGTAGAGTCAGCTTACAAAACCATGAAAATGTTGATTGCTACGGGATTTTTTCAGCGCCTTTCAATCGTTAGCGATTGGCGCCATCGTTTAACGACACTGTAGCCCGTCAGCGTTATATGCGAAACGCCAACGAGCTCTGCAGTATTGCTTTAGTTAAGGTCTTTCTTTGCGAAAGTCTTGTGCAAGAAAAGCGAGAAAGTCACGAATCTTTTTTAAGCTCAGCTCGGCACTTTCCATGTGCTGTTCCAAGTTTTCTATGGCATGTTCTTGTTTGGCCGCTTCACGTCTCTCCAGTTCCTCGGTTAGCTCGCCCAGCGTGATGTCGGTTTCGTGAATAAGTGCGCGTAGGCGCTCAGTGGTTAGTACTTGAAAGTTGTCCATGTGCATCTCCTAAATCATGCTGGATACGGTTAGGCAAAGACTAGGTGCCACAAAAAAGACCCCTAAAATATAAGCTAAGGCCACGGCCTTATTATCTGCTGCGGTGCTGCCTAACCACTGCGCACTTTTTACCGGCAAATCTCGCAAGAACGGAATACTGTAAATAAACAAAACGCCGAGCACGTTGTAGGTGAGGTGGATAAAGGCGATTTGCAGAGCGGCCTCGCCGTTGCCTGTGACCGCTGTGGCCGCTAAAACAGCTGTGACACATGTGCCAATATTGGCACCCAGTGTAAAAGGGTAAATTTGTCGCAGACTAAAAGCACCAGATCCTGCTAGCGGCACCATGAGAGACGTGGTTGTTGAAGACGATTGAACCAGGATAGTCACCAGCGTACCTGAGAATATACCTGACACGGGGCCACGTCCGATAGCGGAATGCATAATATCTTTTGCCTTCCCTACCATCAGCTCTTTGAGTAGTTTGCCAATTAAGGTGATTGACAAAAATATCATTGCGATACCCAACACGATGAGTAATATGCCGCCTGCTTGATCGCCAAACGATTGCGCAACGTGCTTGACGTTATCTACCACGGGGGCTGTGGCAGCTTTGACAAAGTTTAACCCTTTCATGGAGGCACCAGTTGTTCCATAAAAAGGTGAAGCTAACCAAGCGCCCATTTTTTCTAGAACACCAAAAGTAATCTCCAGAGGTAAAAATATAACGACCGACATCAGATTAAAAAAATCATGAACCGTAGCTGCAGAAAAAGCACGCTTGAATTCTTCTTTTTCGCGCACATGTCCAAGAGACACGATGGTGTTAGTTATTGAAGTGCCAATGTTGGCACCCATAACCATCGGAACCGCTACTGCGACTGGCAAGCCACCTGCTACCAAGCCTACGATGATGGACGTGACGGTCGATGACGATTGAATCAATGCTGTGGCCACGGTGCCAACCACGAGTCCGGCAAAGGGGTTGTTGGCAAAAGCAAATAGCTCTTTGGCGTGTTCGCCGGTTGCGAGTTTAAAGCCGCCGCCTATCATGCCTACAGCACATATAAGTAAATAGACTAACAGAGCAACACTTAGCCATTGCAGCAACGAGCCTTTGCTTTGCTCGTCTATAAACTGCGTGCTACTTGGGGTGTGGGCCATAACCGTATCCTTGTTTTAAAAACCAAATGGATATGTTAGCGAAGGCATGTGACCGGAGAGTGACGGCAGTATTTTAACGGCGGTTAAACGGTTTAATTAGCGTGTTCTGTGGTGGAAAGGTAAGCACGTTGTATTAGATAAAATACAAGCTAGGCAGGAGTGGTTCTGCCTGGCTTGATATTCTTTTTTGTAAGACACACGATGATGTCGCACCTCGTGAATGACTGGGGTTAGCTAGTTGCTAGCCGTCAGAATATCGCGCGCTTCTTGATACCGAGCGATGGTTGCATTCAAGATTTCAGCAGGTAAGTCAGGGCCAGGGGCTGTTTTATCCCAGTCAAGCGTGTTGAGGTAGTCGCGTAGAATTTGCTTGTCAAAACTGGGTGGGTTGGCACCAGGCTTCCACTGGTTTGCGGGCCAAAAACGCGAGGAATCAGGGGTGAGTATTTCGTCCATCAGAATCAACTGGTCGTTGTCGTCGAGGCCAAACTCAAACTTTGTATCCGCGATGATGATGCCGCGCTCGGCCGCATAGCTGGCGGCGCGTTGGTACAGGCTAATAGCCGTGTCGCGCACTTGTTCTGCCAGTGGTTGGCCAATCAGCTCGACCGTGCGGGCGAAATCGATGTTTTCGTCGTGATCACCTACATCCGCTTTAGTTGCGGGCGTAAAGATGGGGTTGTCCAGTTTTTGCGCGATCTCCAGTCCTTTGGGCAAACTATGTCCGCAGATAGCTCCAGTGCTCTGGTAGTCGTTCCAACCGGACCCAATGATATGTCCGCGGACCACCGCTTCAATAGGCAGAGCGCGCAGGCGCTTACACAGCATCGTTCGACCCTTAGCTTGGGCGTATTCGGTAGGGTCAGGCAGTACATCTTCGAGCTTTAGGTCCGCTAAGTGGTTTGGTTGCTCATTGAAATGCGCAAACCAAAAGAGTGCCACCTCCGTCAGTAATTGGCCTTTTCCTGGCAAGGTTTGCCCGAACACCACATCAAAAGCGGATACGCGGTCGGTCGCAATCATCAGCAGATGTTTGTCGTCAATGGCGTAGACGTCGCGTACCTTACCTCGGTGGATCAGTTCCAGATCTTTTAGATTGGTCTGGGCGACGTCGGTCAGCTGGCTCATTTGGTTTCTCTTTTGGCTGTTGTGCGTGTTGTCTTTTACGCAGGGTATCTCACTCGAATATCTCAACAACAGACGTGTGTCAGTAGGTCTTTGACGAATCAGGTGAAATTCTTTCGCGTTGCTGTTGGTATACTTCAGCATTGCTTGGAAAAATACGCTTAAAAATCAGCTTCATACGCGATTGTTGCGGCGATGGTGCAAAATCCGAGCTAATGCGAGAAAATGCTATTTTAAACGAGCGGGACAAAAAGATGTCAAAACCTCGCGTAGGGGTGGTGATGGGCAGTACTAGTGACTGGCCAGTGATGCAGCATGCAGTACAAAAGCTATTAGATTTTGGTGTGGAGTGCGAGCATCAGGTGGTGTCAGCTCACCGGACTCCTGATTTGCTTTACGAATATGCTGAGACCGCCGCAGAGCGCGGGCTAGCTTGTATTATTGCCGGTGCGGGCGGCGCTGCGCATCTGCCCGGTATGTTAGCCGCCAAAACTATCGTGCCTGTCTTGGGAGTACCTGTGCCTTCAAAGCACTTGCATGGGCAAGACTCGCTGTACTCTATTGTGCAGATGCCCAAAGGTGTTCCCGTGGCTACTTTTGCTATCGGTGAGGCCGGTGCAGTAAATGCTGGGTTGTTTGCTGTGGCGCAGCTGGCTGTAAATGATCCAGTGCTTGCACAAAAACTGATCGAATTTCGCGAGGCGCAGCGAGTGGCTGCTCTTGCAACACCTTTGCCGGAGACCCCCTGATCATGAGTCGCGAGACCTTAAATCCGTCCTCCATTATTCTTCCTGGCTCGCTTTTGGGCGTGATGGGTGGTGGCCAGTTAGGGAGAATGTTTGCGCTTGAGGCAATTCGACAGGGCTATATGGTGGCTGTTTTTGATCCTGACCCTGAGTCACCTGCCGGCTTGATTGCGCACCAGCATTTGTGTGCTGACTTTAGCGATAATGCCGCATTGGACGAGTTTGGTGAGGCCTGCGCGGCAGTGACGACCGAATTTGAGAATGTACCCGCTGACTCATTGCGCCGCTTGGCGACGCTGACACGTGTTGCACCAGGGGCCGATGCACTGGAAGTGGCACAAGATCGCCGTGTTGAAAAAACGTTTTTCAGCAAAGCTGGCATTGATACCGTGCGCTGGAAGGCGATTGAGTCAGACGCTGATATAGAAGCCGCTGTCGCTGAGGTGGGTGAGTCAAGCATCATTAAGACAGCAACACTGGGTTACGACGGTAAAGGGCAGCGCGTCTGCAACGGTGTGGCTGAAGTGCGTGAAGCGTTTGCTGAGCTCGGAGCAGTGGCCTGCGTGCTGGAGCAGCGTATCAGTTTGGCTGCAGAGATTTCGGTGGTCGCGGCTCGCAACGACAACGGTGAGATAGCCTGTTATCCACCAGGTGAAAATGTCCATCGCAACGGGATTTTGCACACCACCGTGGTTCCTGCTCAGCTGACCACTGCGCGCTTGGAGCAAGCGCAAAACTGCGCCGTCTTACTGTTAGAGGCGCTCAATTACGTGGGTGTACTGGCGCTGGAGTTTTTTATCGCAACCGATGGACAACTGCTAGCCAATGAAATGGCGCCGCGGCCACACAACAGCGGTCATTTTACGCAGGACGCGTGTATCAGTAGCCAGTTTGACCAGCAAGTGAGGGCGCTTTGCAATATGCCTCTCGGTGATCCGCGTGTGCAGGGGGCTGCGGCGATGTTGAATTTACTCGGTGACGCGTGGGCTGAAGGTGATCCAGATTGGCCAGCTGTGCTAGAACAGCCTGAATGCACTTTGCATTTGTACGGCAAAGCGGAGGCGCGGGCGGGCCGTAAAATGGGGCATATAAACCTGATAGGCCCCGATTCCATCACGGTTAGAGAAGGTTTAGCCGAAGTAGCTAAAGTGATGAAAATAGCACCTTAATAGATGACTATTGGAACAGCAGGCCGCTGATAGAGCGGTTCTGCGGTTTTGGTTATTGGTAGCTAACCTTGCCTGATTTTGTGCTGTAGGTGATGGTGTGCTTGGACTCACCTAGGCGCGCTGTGTATGTGCACTCATGGCGACCCGCGGAATTTGCTTGCCACAGCGCGGCTTGATCAACTGAGGCTCGTGGTGCGTCTGGGCTGTGCATTACACCGTTCCATATTTTTGCGCACAGAGCTGCATCAATTGAGCTTGGGGCTTTTCCAGATCGATAGCTGATGGGCCAGCCTCGTGCACCAGACCACACTTGCCCGTCTGCAAAGCCCTCAATCCGTCCCGCGCCGCTCTGGCCATTTGAAAACCATTGCGCGCGCGCCAGTCTCACAGAACTGTCAAACTCTCCCGCCGTGGAGGTCACCGAAACCGTGCTTCTTTCCAGCGTACCGCTAATCTTAGGCAGGGCTGTTGATGCGACCACTGCTGCAATCACTAACACCAGTGCAATCTCGATGATAGAAAAACCATTGTTTTTATTGCGGTTCACGGCTTGGCGCATCTAAGCCTCTCGGGTTGAGAATGTGGAAATCTAGCGCTTCGCAGGCTTTGCGCTAAAATCCAAATTAATTATATGTGTACTACATCTAGGTCATGTGGCGGCGAATGATTGTGAACCTGTAAAACAAATCTCCGGCTTCCGTGTCATTGGTAATGAAACTTGCATCACTTTTAACTTAAAGGCGGTAGTACTGCCGGTGGAGAAACTCTTAGAACAGGATGTCTTAAAAATGAATGTGAAAAAAAAGCAGATAGTTATCAGTGCGTTGGCTTTGTGTGGTGCAGCAGCTTTTAGCCAGAATGCACGCGCTGAAGGGGACGTGGTTCCTTTTGTTGGTGTTAACGCAGGTACATCAGGATTTGGTCTGCAGGGTGGCTTCCAATTGCGCCCAGATTTGTCGGTTCGCCTTGTCCTTAATAACCTGACGGTCGATTATTCGATGGAAGTTGATGGTGTTGACTACGAACTTGATTCCGATATCGAATTGCCACAGCTTTTGGTGGATTACCACCCGTTCGATAATGGGTTTTATTTCAGCGGCGGGCTGACGCGCAATACCTCACAGATGGGTGGGCTGGCTACGCTTTCCGAAGCGGCGCAAATTGGTACGGTAACTGTCCAGCCTGAAGATGTGGGCGGTCTGCGAGCGAAAGCCGATTACGACGATATAGCGCCCTATGTTGGTTTGGGATGGCGTTCTGGTATGCAAGGAGGCTTTGCTTGGCAGTTTGAATTTGGTGTGTCTGCGATGAAAGACCCATCGGTCACCTTAGTGGAGGAAGGCAGCAACTTTGTTGCACAGTCTGACCTGGACGCCGAAGCAGCGAGTATTGAAAAGGATTTAGAAGACGAGTTTGTCGCTTACCCGCACCTGCGATTAGGCATTCAATATCGCTTTTAAAGCATACTGGTTATCAATACAGGCTTGGTAAAAAAAGAGAAAATAACACTGCAAACTCTCCGGTAGCAGCTATAACTTACAGCTAGTTTGTGAATCGGAGATAACCATAGATGTGGTTGCGTGTAGCCAAGGCGGCGGGTTTCGTCTCATTGCTTTCAGGTGCGGCTTTAACGGCGGGGCAGTCAGGCTCAGTTGAAGTGGATCCTGTGGTTGGCGCAAGCCTCTACATGACGCGTGGCTGCGTTGGTTGCCACGAGTCTCCGGCAGGACGAATTGATCGTTCTGTGGTTAACTTGTCCGGGGATGTGGCGCGCTTCCAAGCTGCGCTCATAGAATATCGTGCAGGCGAGCGTGGGCATGTGGTGATGAACCAAGTGGCGCGTGGGCTAAACGATGATGACATTGGTCATTTGGCTGCTTACTTGTCAGTGAAGCACAATTAAATATTTCGGATCGTAAAACCGATAAGGTTTTCTGTCTGTTATGCCTCCGTTTGCAGCGGGGGCTTTTTGCTTTTTAGTGCCGAGAAAAATGGAGCAAAGTAGTGCTGTTGAGCTAATACAAACGCTTTGAGCCCTCGGGTTGGGTGGCAAAGCGTTTGTAGTTCCATATGTATTGCTCGGGGTGTTTGCGCACCAGTTCTTCGATGGAAGTGTTCAGCGCGGTGGCTGATTTGTGTAAGTCGGCGTCGTAGATTGCATCGTCTAGTCGATCAAAGTGCAGAGCGAAACCTTTTTTGGTGCGGCGCATGTACGTTAGCAGTACCGGTGTTTGCTTTCGTTTGGCGAGCTTCGATAACAATGTCATGGTCAGCGCCTGCTGGCCAAAAAATGGCGCAAAAATACCGCCCTCTAGATCAGGTTCTTGATCTGGCAAGATGCCAATAATATCGCCTTGTTTTAAGGCCTTGCTTAAACCTCGCACTCCGCCAGCATTGGTGGGCAGAAGCGATACCCCGAGTCGGCTGCGGCGCTCGAGAATGTAGTTGTCGGTGTCAGGGTCCTTTGCTGGCCTATACAAAACATGCATTTTATAATTGATGCCGACGTATTGGCCAATCAGCTCCCAGTTACCAAAATGCGGTGACGCAAAAATCACCCCTTTTTCTTCAGCGATCGCTTCGTGCAGAATCTCTAGATCGTCGCAGCGCACGACGGCCTTAAGTTTTTCTGGTGACCAGTAATAGCAGGCACCCAATTCACTAAATGCCATGCCGGTGTGTTGCAAGCTCTGCCGGCACAGTGACTCTTGTTGTCGTGTGTTTAACTCGGGGAAGCACAAGGAAACGTTTTGCCGACAAATACGTGCAGAGCGTTTGTCCCAGCGCAGCATGGCGTTGCCAATCAGTCGTCCTAGCCAGCGTTGAGCTGTCAGCGGGGTCAGCGCAATGGTGCGAAGTAACAGAGTGATTAGGCGCAGTTTCAGTGGCATGTGCTGTTACGGGCTCTTGATCAAGGGTGGTTGCATTGGAGCGCGAATGAAGTGCGCTGAGCAAATAGTCGTGGTTTAGCGGGTAACTTAAACAGCGCAATACTATTGGCTCGTCGCTGACGATGAGCGCTTGTTGCTCTCAGTTACGCGACAAGTGAGAGTTTACACCAGTATTTTGTCTTTGCAGCGCGCTACAATAGCGCCACTTAATAGTTTGCAGCGAGCGCTGAAATGACAGATATCAAGCACCACGAAGAAGGTTATGAGTTTTTGACGCCTCGCGAGGCTTTTGAAATTCAAAGCACGCAGCCAGCAGCGCTTTTGGTGGATGTGCGTTCAGAGATGGAGTTTTTGATGATTGGCCATCCGGTTGGTGCCGTCAACGTGCCGTGGATAGACGAGCCGGAATGGCAGATTAATCCCAACTTCGCTGCTGAGGTACGCAAGCTATTGTTGGGCCGAGTGTCTGGTCGCGATCGAGGGCAAGTTCCGGTGATGTTGATCTGCCGAAGTGCCAACCGCTCGGTCGATGCTGCTAAGGTTTTGGTGGATGCAGATATGCCCGATATATTTGTGGTTAATGCTGGATTTGAAGGTCCGCTTGATGACAAGCACCAACGCAGTAGCGAAGCAGGATGGCGCTTTGAGGGCCTGCCTTGGGAGCAATGCTGAAAGATGATCGGCTTGTTGCAGCGTGTCAGTCATGCGCAAGTGGATGTCTCTGGTGAGACCATTGGGCGCACTGGCGCTGGTTTGTTGGTGTTGCTTGGTGTTGAGCCACTGGACGACGAACAAAAAGCGGAGCGTCTGATCGAGCGTTTAGTCGGGTATCGGGTGTTCAGCGATGAGCAAGGGCGCATGAATCTCAGTTTGCTCGATATCGCCGGTGGTTTGTTATTGGTGCCGCAGTTCACGTTGGCGGCTGACACCCAAAAAGGGCGCAGACCCAGCTTTGCGCACGCGGCACCGCCGGCTTTGGCAGAAGAAATGTTTAATCGGGCGGTCTCGATTGCTCAGGGGTACGAGATCAGCGTCGAGACGGGGCGGTTTGGTGCTGATATGCAAGTGAGTTTATGTAACGACGGTCCGGTGACTTTTTGGCTGCAGGTGTAAACAGAGCGCTTGCTGTGACAGTTGCCGAAAAACGATATTCTCGCCGAAGTCAGTATTGATCGTGTTTGTGTGTACGGTTAGCTCGTATGAGAGCCGCACATTGGCGTATGTCACACTCGCATTAATCAACGGCTTGTAGTTCCCCCCGCGCCTTGAAGCGCGTATTATTGATAGTCTCTAAATGCAGCCACAGAACGGTTCCGACCGCATATCCCTTGGGAGTGTAGGTCCCACAACATGACACACCGCACCGCAAAGATCGCTCGAGACACCCTAGAAACTAAAATAGAAGTGGAACTCGATTTAGACGGCACAGGCAAAGCCAATCTTAAATCAGGAGTGCCTTTTCTGGATCACATGCTCGATCAAATTGCCCGGCACGGCAGTATCGATTTGCGCGTGGAGTGCCAAGGTGACAACCAGATCGATGATCATCATTCAGTTGAAGACATTGGAATCGCTATCGGTCAGGCCGTCCTAGAGGCCTTGGGTAATAAAGCGGGCATCAACCGTTACGGTCACGCATACGTTCCTCTCGATGAAGCATTGTCGCGTGTGGTTTTGGATTTTTCCGGTAGGCCGGGGCTGTGGTATCAGTGCGAATTTAAGCGCGATAAAGTCGGCCAGTTTGACGTTGAATTAGCGCAAGAGTTTTTCCAAGGCTTCGCTAATAACGCGCGCGCTACGGTGCACGTTGATAATCTACGTGGTGTAAATGAGCATCATAAAATCGAAACCATGTTCAAAGCCTTCGGGCGTGCGCTGCGCATGGCGGTAGCGGCAGACGAACGTTCGGCAGGTGTTATACCCTCAACCAAGGGGGCCTTGTAGGCCATCACATGAAACTAGTTGTGATCGATTACGGCATGGGGAATCTCCATTCCGTGGGCAAAGCGGTTGAGCATGTAGCTCCCGCTGATTGCCAAGTGCGTGTTAGTGACGACCCAGCGATAATAGCTTCTGCGGATCGCGTGCTGTTACCCGGTCAAGGCGCGGCTCGCGACTGCATGGCGGCCATTGATAACCATGGCCTGCGCGAGCCAATCATGCACGCGATCGCCAGTAAGCCGTTTTTGGGTATTTGCATGGGCTTGCAGGTGCTGCTTGATCACAGCGCTGAGAATGGCGGCATTGATTGTCTGGGCCATTTTGCCGGTAATGTTTCTGCTTTTGCGCTCGACTTAGTCGACCCAGCTAACGGCGACAGCCTATGTGTGCCAGCGATGGGCTGGAACCCTGTTTTCCACTCAAAACACGCGCTTTGGGAAGGCATTGATCAGGGGCAGCATTTTTATTATGCGCACAGCTACTACGTGGTGCCAGACGATCCGCAGCTAGTTGTTGGCGAAAGCGAATACCCTGAGCGCTTTGCTTGTGCACTAGCACGTGACAACGTGTTCGCCTGCCAGTTTCACCCTGAAAAAAGCGCTTCCCAGGGCCTGCGTCTGTTGCAAAATTTTGTGCAATGGACAGTCTAGGCTCGGTGGTTTTATGCAACTAAACGTTCGCCCATTTAAACAATACGTGCCGATATCCAAGGAAATCGTATTTGACCGGCCCCTTTTACCGGTCGTTATTTCATGCCAATCGATTTGGAGCAGATGACATGCAACTCATTCCAGCCATAGACCTTAAAGACGGAAAGTGCGTTCGCTTACGCCAAGGGCGTATGGACGATGACACAATTTTTTCTGACGACCCCGTGGCGACCGCTAGGCGCTGGGTTGATGCAGGTACTGAGCGCTTGCACCTTGTTGATTTGGATGGCGCTGTGGCCGGTGAGCCGCGTAACCGTGCAGTGATCGAGGCTATTGCCAAAGAATTCCCGCACGTACGCGTGCAAGTGGGCGGCGGCATTCGCAGCGAAGAAACCATCGAAGCCTACCTCGATATCGGCGTACAGTATTTAATTATTGGTACGCAGGCCGTGCGCGATCCCCACTTCATCGAAGAGATGGCGCCCGCTTATCCTGGGCACTTGATTGTGGGTTTGGACGCAAAAGACGGCAAGGTTGCGACCGATGGCTGGTCTAAGCTTTCGCGCCACGATGTAATTGATATGGCACAGCGTTTTGAGTCTTTTGGTATTGAATCCATCATCTACACCGATATCAGCCGTGATGGCATGATGCAGGGCGTTAATGTTGAATCCACCGCGAAGCTAGCAAATTCGGTAACAACTGATGTGATCGCTTCGGGTGGTGTGACCAACATTGACGATATCAAAAACTTGTTGGCTGCTGACGCAGATATTGCGGGTTGTATTTTGGGTCGTGCATTGTACGAAGGCACGCTCGATCTCGCTGAAGCGATTGCGCTGACTAAAGCTTGATCTGAATTGAGCACAGATTACTCGGAGATACTGTGAGCCTGGCCAAACGAATTATCCCTTGTCTCGATGTTGATGGTGGCAGGGTTGTCAAAGGTGTGCAGTTTGTCGATATCCGCGACGCCGGAGATCCGGTTGATGTAGCGAGACGTTACGATCGCGAAGGCGCGGATGAAATCACTTTTCTGGACATAACGGCCAGTAGTGATGATCGAGATACTATGGTGCACGTGGTCTCTGAAGTGGCAGAGCAGGTGTTTATCCCGCTTACCGTGGGTGGCGGCATTCGGCAGTTTGCGGATGTGCGTCGCATGCTTAACGCAGGCGCTGACAAAGTCTCGATTAATTCGGCCGCACTTGCTAATCCAGACATCATCGCTGAGTCTAGCGACAGCGTTGGTAGGCAGTGCATTGTGGTTGCAATAGATGCTAAGCGAGTCAGCGCTGAAGGCGATGTGCCTCGTTGGGAAGTTTTCACCCATGGCGGTCGCCGAAGTACTGGTATCGACGCAGTGGAGTGGGCGGCAAAAGTGTGTTCGCTGGGTGCCGGAGAGATTCTTCTCACAAGTATGGATCGTGACGGTACTAAAAATGGTTTTGACCTCGGCCTGACTCGCGCTGTCAGTGACGCTGTTCATATCCCCGTTATCGCCTCAGGTGGCGTCGGGACTTTGGATCACTTGGCCGATGGTGTGTTGCAAGGTGGTGCGTCGGCGGTTCTGGCGGCAAGTATTTTTCACTTCGGTGAATACACTATCGGTGAGGCCAAAGCGCGTATGCATGAGCGAGGCGTGGCTGTTCGCCTGTGAGCTAATTCACCTGAGATGCCTCAAAAACCAATCTTTAACAGTGCTCGTTCACGCACTTTTACTTCGCCTGATTATCTTTTATTCCCGTGTTTTGGTGTGCCAGCGGTACCAAAACACACAGGGCTAAGCTCATTCCACTAACAACAAAAAATGCGAAGCTCTGCTGCCCGCCCAAGCTCTTGGTGGTGTGGTAATATCTGCCGATCAAGACTACTGAAAGAACCATGACCGATTTAAGTTGGCTAGACGCTGTGAAATGGGATGAAAAAGGCCTTGTTCCGGCAATTGCTCAGGATGCTGCCACAGGCCAAATATTGATGATGGCGTGGATGAACCGAGAGTCTCTTGAGTTGACTGCGCAGAGCAAGCAGGTCGTTTATTGGTCGCGCTCGCGCAATCGACTCTGGCGCAAAGGTGAGTCTTCAGGACACGTGCAAAAGCTGCAAAACATACGTTTAGATTGTGATGCTGACGTGGTGTTGTTATCAGTTGAACAGCTGGGTGGTATTGCTTGTCACACGGGTAGGGCGCATTGCTTTTATCGTGAGCTCAACGGTGAACAGTGGGTCGAGACCAATCCCGTGTTGAAATCCCCTGAAGATATATACGGTGCAAGCTCATCATGAGTAATGAACTGCTGCAGTTGGCAGAAGTATTGGAGTCTCGCAAGGGTGCACCAGCTGACTCGTCATATGTCGCGCACTTGTATGAGAAGGGTTTAGACACCATATTGAAGAAAGTGGGTGAAGAAGCCACCGAAACTGTGATCGCTGCCGCAAAAGGCGACAATGATCAGCTGATATACGAGACCGCAGATCTCTGGTTCCATACCATGGTTCTGTTGGCGCACAAGGGGCTAGGTCCTCAACAGGTACTGGATGAGCTTGCGCGACGCGTCGGCACATCTGGACACGAAGAAAAACGCCAACGGGGCGAGAAATAATACGCTTCCGATGACATTGAGTTTTAGCAGAGGATTAAGAAAATGGGCTTAAGTGTTCCGCAGTTATTGATAATTTTGGCAATTGTTTTGTTGTTGTTTGGTGCAAAGCGTCTGCGCTCTATCGGCACGGATCTCGGTGCGGCTGTTAAAGGCTTTAAAGGCGCTGTTCGTGAAGAAAGCGAAGAAGATACTGCTAAGTTAGACGCAGAAGAAAAACCTGCAGGCGACGACGATAAAGTCGCGAATAATCAGCAAGACAAAGTCTGAACTTACCCCTGAGGCTTTACCATGTTTGATTGGGGGTTCACTGAGTTTTTGCTTGTCGCGATAGTCGGTCTGCTGGTTTTTGGGCCGGAGCGGTTGCCTGAGGTTGCCCGTAATGTGGGCAGCTGGGTCGGTAAGGCGCGACGCTATATTGCCAATGTTCGTTCCGACTTTGAGTCAGAGCTGAATACCGGTGAATTACGTGAACTGTTGGGCGAGCAGCAGCAACAGATTCGTGAGCTCAAGGGCATTGTGGAAAACGCAAAAGACGACTTCAATTCGTCCATGGGTGAAGTGACAGAAGAGCTCAGCGACGCGACCGACGCGTTGAATAAAACCATGAAGTCGCAGCCTTTGTCAGCCCTCAGCGATGAAGAGTTGTTTGCTGAAGACCCTGAACCCAAAGTCGGCACTTCCCCAGATGCCGGAGCTGCAGAGCAACCGCTAGAGGCAAAACCCAGCCGTCATGACTGAAATAGATCGCGAACACGAGCTGGGAGAAGAGCAAACTTTCGTCTCACATTTGGTTGAGCTACGAGACCGTCTGCTCAAGATGGTTTTGGCCGTTGGCATACTGTTTATTTGTTTGTTTCCCTTTGCTGAGCATATTTATGCTTGGTTAGCAGACCCTTTGGTCAGTGCAATGCCAGAAGGAGCGACGATGATCGCTACCGAAGTGGCCTCGCCTTTTTTAATACCGTTTAAATTAGTGCTGATGCTGTCGGTGTTTTTGGCCGTTCCTGTGCTGCTCTATCAAGTGTGGGCATTTGTGGCGCCAGGTTTGTACAAGCACGAAAAACGATTAGTGATGCCGTTAATCGTTTCCAGTACGCTGCTTTTTTATCTGGGCTGTTTGTTTGCATACTATGTGGTCTTTCCGCTGATCTTTGCTTTTTTTACCGGTATTGCGCCGGCTGGGGTCGAGGTTGCGACCGATATCGCTAAGTATCTCGATTTTGTGATTTTGATATTTTTTGCGTTTGGGGTGGCTTTTGAAGTCCCTGTTGCTACCTTTTTGTTGGTTGCGATTGGCGTCACTACACCGGACGATTTGGTTAAGAAGCGCCCGTATATCATCGTTGGTGCTTTTGTCATTGGAATGGTGCTAACGCCACCCGATATCATTTCTCAGACTCTGCTGGCTGTTCCCATGTGGATTCTGTTTGAAATTGGTGTGTTCCTATCACGCCGTTTTCTCGCCAGTAAAATAGCGGAAACAGAAGGCACAACGATGCGTGAAACGGGGCTTTCTACGTTGTCGAATGGCTCAAAAAATGTTGTTCCTGGATTTACCAAAGGAAACGACGGCGACTCGAACTAGGCAAACTAGTTTGCGGCATAGAATCTGCGTCAACTCTGCTAGATAGCACCCACGTCAGCCCGGATGGCTGATGTTTCTAGCGAGTTTCACGGATGATTAAACTGATTTTACGAGTGCTCTCAGTGCTCGTTGTAATTGCTTGGCTTGGCGGGATTTGGTTCACTGGCAAGTCCGTTGAAGAGCGATTGCGTTTGCTGTTGCGGGATGATCCTTCAAATATTGTGGAGGTCGTCTTTGATCCTTTTGCCGAGCCAGAAATAGAGCCGCTACTCAAAGACCGTGTCTGGTTGTCGATGCTTGATTATCGTCGTACCTACCTCGCCAGTATCGCGCGGCTGAATTTACACCTTCGGCTCGGGCCCGAAGAAGAACCGGTTCTAATACCTCTGCTGGTCAAATTTCACCACGGACCAATCATCTTTGCGGGTGGTCCTGCGATAGGCGCTGCGCGTGTGCAAATCACTTTAGACTACGACGCGGAACGTCGGTTTATGCCTCCTCGTTGGGGGCGTGAGGCCATACCCATTGAAGGGAAGGTTATTACCAGAGGTGTGCTGGCATTTGATGGCTCCTTTGAAGGGCGCAGTTGGATTCAGCAGCTGGTATTGGATAGCCCTGTTGCACAATTACAGCTCGAGAGAATGCGCTTTGCTATTGCAACGGATGATGCGTTGTCGGAAGTGTTGATTGAAGGTGACATGGACGATTTGGTGGGGACTTACCGAGGCGATGATATACGTATTGAAAAAGCCGATATGTCGTTGCGCGCAAACAGTGTGCTTTCAAAAGATCGATACGAGGGTGTGCTCTCTGTCAATTGGCGGGATGCGGAATTGAATTTTCGTGAGCAAGGAAGGCATGTCGCTGAAATGTCTTTTGACACTGAGTACCGATTGATAAATCGTAAGCTGGACGCTGAGGTAGATGTTAGCGCGGAGCAAATAAGCAGCCAAGCGGAAGAGCCAGAGGATCGAGAGCTTGTGCTCGACTACGGTGAGGCGGTGGCCGCGATTGGTGAGTTTCCGATCGAACGCGTGCTTGAGCTTTGGGATAGCTATCGGTTTTGGGAGCCCGCCACAGCCGCGCTCAGCTATGCACCGGTGGCGGATGCTAATTGGCGAAATGCAAGTGTCATGATGAAGCGTGTCTCTTCAAATGTTAGTGCTTACGCGAGTTTGAAGTTTGGTATGGACCAGCAAGAGCTGCTGATGCGCGCCAACGCAGAATTTATTGGTGATGATACCGTCGAAAGACTGGATCAGGTGTCCACCATCGGAGAGCTTTTTAATTATTTGCTCGCTGATCTGACTTATCAGGCAGATGGGCGTTTGGCGAAAATACCGGAAGTGGAGAAGGCGCTCAGTATAGGCCGTGACATGGATATGCTGGAAATGGACGAATACGGCCCGTCGGGAAGTGTGCATATTCGAGCGGGCGAGGTGCGTGTCAATGGGCGATCGCTGTCACCAGATGCGTTTTTACAGGGTTATTTTAACCAGCCACTTTGGCCGCCGGTGATCAAACGAGTGCCTCCTCCAATCCAGAACAGCGCCAAACCACATTAACGAACAATGTCTTAAGCAGACCTACTGCTACACTCAAATTGAACAAAGTATCACCTTGATCGCTTGAGCTGCACGGAGTGGCCGTGCGTGTGCGATTGAAAAAATGGTGACTAGGAGTGTTGGGCAATGGCCATCTTTAGCCAATACAGGCGTGTAGCCTTGATTGTATGTGTGTCGACGTTAACGGCCTGTGGTTGGGTGGACGACACCGGACGCCAGACAAACACTAAGCCCGCTATCGCGCTCGATGACGTCAATCAGTATGCAGAAGCCTCTCAAGTCCAGTGGTCTTTTCGTGATTTTGATGAAGACGGGAACCTCTCTAGTATCCGCTTTGAATTGGCGGCTTCAGGAAGTACCGTGTCGAGTTGTTCGGGCTTCCCTGATCTTGCAGTCGCCGCTACTTTGCGAGACGCGTGTCAGCCGCATTTGAGCGACGCAGAATGTGAAGTGGTTTTCAACATTGGTGAGAGTGATGTCAACGTCTCTGTGCCAGAGCTCAGGCGTCCCGCCGCCTTGCGATATAACATTCACGTTATCGACGAAGATGGCGCCGCGGCTTCACGCTCCATTGATATGTGTATTGCTTCGGAAAGTGAGCTGCCTGTTGCCGCCGATGACGAATACGCTGTGACCTATTTGCAGCAGCTGTCTCCGACAGGAAGTCGTTTTGACGAAGACTGTGTCAATCTAGGTGGTACTGGTGTGCTGCAAAATGATACGGACGACTTTGATTACAGTGAGGGATGGCCGTCGGGCCAGGCTTGTCTGCGTGCTGAGCTTGTAGAGTCGCCGGTGTATGCGGCAGAATTTGAGTTGAATGCCGATGGCAGCTTTCGTTATCTGAGTAGTGGTGCGGCCGGACCGGGTTCTAAAGACTCTTTCAAATACAAGCTGAGCGATGGCCGTAACGAGAGCGAAATCGCGCTCGTCAATATTCTGATCACGGGTGATAACGAGCCGCCACTAGCGCTTAACCCAACATTGAGTACTGATGAAGATCAAGCACTAAGTATCAGTTTGGCGCAGCTTGCAAGCGATCCGGAAAATACCGAACTTATTTTGGAAAGCTTTACACAGCCTGCAAACGGAACGTTGCAAAAGGTTGATACGGGCTTGCGGTTTATTCCTGCCGACAATTTCAGTGGCTCCACCTCGTTTAAAGCAGTGCTCACTGATGCTTCGAGCCTGCCTGTAGAGTCGCTTGTGAATATTACGGTCAATGAGGTGAACGATACGCCAGTACTGTCGGAATTGCCTGTTCGTTTTGCCATCGACGGCTCTAGTCAGCAATCATCAGGCTATAGCTGGACTTTCACGATCGGCGACGAAGAGACGGCATTGGCTGATCTACGACTCACTGTTGAAGTGGGTGACAGTATCGCCGAAGCCCAGCTAGAAGGTCCAAACGCAAACGGCCAAGTTACCGTCTCTTTTGAGCCCTTGCGTGACGGTTCGTCGTCGGCGGTGTTTAGTTTGCTGGATACACCTGTTGGATCGTTGGGGGCGCGTACGACAGAGATCTCGATTCCTTTGAGTGTCACCGGCATGAATCTAGCGCCTATAGCTAAAGCAGACGCTGCAGATATGTTTAAAAACACTGAGCTTGATGTCGCCGTGTTGGCCAATGATAGTGACCCTGACGGAGAACCGAGCAGTCTACGCATTGGTGGCATTGTGGAGCAGCCAAATAACGGCTCGGCGAGCATAGTGGGCAGTGGGCAACAATTGCGCTACGTACCGCAGAAGGGATTTAGTGGGACGGATCAAGTGCGCTATCAAGTAGTGGATGCAGAAGGTGGCAGCGCCGAAGCTGTATTAACGTTAAGCGTGATCAACCGTGCACCTGTTGTCGTTGACGAAACGGCTCGTATGTTTAGCGGTGCGGTTGCGCAGTTTGCCGTTCTGCTAAACGACAGCGACCCTGACGGAGATGAGCTGGCGGTGTACATCGTCGACAACGATTTTGCCGGCAGAGCGTCGGTAGCCGACAATGTCATTCGCTACGTATCGACACTCAGCAGTTCACAGACAGTGCTTATACCTTACGAAGTGCGCGATGGGGACGGTGGCGTAGCAACAGGAACGGTGACGGTTTTTGTTGAGAACAATGACTCTGGTAGGTGATTCAGTCGCTAAGTGTTGTGTAGCCGCCGTAGATACGAGTTGCTGTGGTGATAACGCAAATACTGCAAAAGCAATAGGCGAGCACAGGGAACCAGGTTGGAAATAGGCAAAAAGCAATCATAAAAGTGATGGTCTCGGTGCCTTCTGCTAGACCATTGATGTAATACATGCCTTTGTTCGGTAGTCGGATACTGGTGATCTGGCGCTTTTGCGCCATGATGGCAAAGGCGAGAAAGCTGGAGCCAGTGCCCATAAAGCTGGTGATCAAGGCTGCGGCGGCTAAGGCATTTTTGCTGGGGTCAGCCAGCGCAAAACCAAACACCACGCTGGCGTAAAAAATAAAGTCTAGGGTAATGTCGAGATAGCCCCCTCTATCAGTCGCGCCAACGAGTCGTGCCAGCGCTCCGTCAAGGCCGTCGCCTATTCGATTGATGATGATTAAAACCATTGCCAACCAATAAGCTTGATAAGCCAGTGCTGGCACAGCCAGCATGCCAATCGCAAAGCCAATAATGCTGACTTGGTCTGGTTTGATGCCTTTTGCTTGCAAATGTACTGCTAGTTTTCGCAAGGGGTTGGCGAGTTTTGGCACGGCCCAACTATCTAACATCTCTATTACCTGGTTCCTGAAACAGCTAAGTCAGCCATGAGCAAACAACGGCTCTGGTCTGGGACGTCAACTGGGTCGTGTGTGACGATCAACACAGGCAGTTTTTTTTCCGCAGTGTGTTGTAAAACGAATTGTCTAAATTGAGCGCGTAGTGCTTGGTCTAAGCGTGAAAAAGGCTCATCCAATAGAAGTGCCTGTGGTTGAGCGAGCAGGGTGCGCATTAAATTCACTCTGGCGGCTTGGCCGCCACTCAGTGTTGAGGGGTCACTATTGAAATACCCTTCTAGCCCCGCTTCTTTTAAGGCTTTTTCTGCGTGTGCACGACGTTCATTTCGCTTGACGTGTGCGGGGACGGCAAAAACTAGATTCTCTCCCACGGAAAAGTGCGGAAACAGCAGAGAGTCTTGGAACAGCATGCCAACTCTTCGTTTTTCGCAAGGCAGGTGCTCAATTCGCTGTTGTCTTATGCTGAGTTCGCCGCTAGCACTAAAGGCCGGGTCAAGTACGCCACACAGCCACGCCAATAGCGTAGATTTTCCAGATCCGGAAGCGCCCATCAGAGCCACTGTCTCTCCTTCCTCTATGCTCAGGTTCATCTTGTCGATCAGTGTTTTATCACCCAAAGCAATAGTCAGTGCGCTTATCTCAAGCATGTTTTTGTCTGTTGTCATGTGAGGTGTCGCCGTGTTTTGTGCTTGTATTGCCGTGCTTTGGGCAGGGCAAAAGCGAGCAAAAAAGCCGCCATGGGAAGCGCCATTTGTACGAAGGCTAGGGCCGCTAGAGTGCGTCGGTCGCCGCCAGAGGCCAGAGCAATTGCCTCCGTGGTTAGCGTGGGAAATCTCCCCGCACCAACAAAAAGTGTGCTCAGATACTGAGCGACGCTCACTGAGAAGCCCAGTGCAGCTGCATAGCACAGTGGTTTTAGAAGGATAGGACGCTTTATTGACCACCAGACACGCGCAGTCGATTTGCCTAGGCAAGCACCAATTTGAGAATAGCGCTGATCATATGCCTGCCACGGTCCGTGCAAGGCGAGCACCATGTAGGGAAATACAAACAGTGCGTGCACCCATACAATGCTCCACCACTGGCCGTCGAACTGCAGCTGCAATAGCAGAAGCTGTACGCCGAACAGAAAAGCAAGTTGTGGCAAAAGCAGCGGCGCGTATAACAAAACTAGATGAAACCTTCGCAGGCGTTTAACGGACTCAAGAAGCGACATGGCTGCAATTAAACTAATTGCCGTACTGGCGAGACCAAGACTGAGCGTGTTCCAAGCGGGTTGTAAAATCTGATCGCTGTTGCGCAGCCAAAATGTGATGCTGAATGAGCTGGGCAAGGCATCTGGAAAGCGCCAGCGCCAAGTGAAAGACCAAATGACGATGACTGTTAGTGTGGCAGCGAGCGTACCGAAGCAAAATGTCGGTACAAGCCATCGTGCAAACAATTCGCTGATGGGTGTGCGTCGGTTGCCGTTGAGCCAATAGCTTTTAATCAGTGGGTTGCAGACGCGCTCTAGGGCCAGCAACAAAACAACACTAATGACTGAAATCAGCAAAAGCATCAAAGCGGCTGCGGCTCCCAGCGGCCACTGATCGGGATTAGGGTCGTGCAGCCAAAGCGTGCTTTGTACGGCAAGTGTGCTGGGAATAGATGGTCCTAGAACTTTGGCCATATCGACCACCGAGAGTCCGTAACCAAGTACGACGATGAGCGGCAGGCGCATTTGGCGATACAGCTGCGGCACGGTGAGTGTGGTCCAGCATCGCCAGTTGTTGTAGCCTAAACTGCGGCCAAGCCAGAGGCTTTGGCCATGTTTTGTCTGGCCCATGGCGGCCAGCAGTGTCAGTAGCAAGAATGGTGTTTCTTTGATTGCTAGCGCTAGCATTAACGCTATGCCGTAGGGGTCTTGTACCGTAGCGATATCGGGCGGGCGCGTCCAGCCGCTGAGCCAGGGGGAGATTAGCCTCGCAATCCAACCGCTTGGACTAATTAAAAAGAAGAACCCGACGGCAAAAGCGGCGTGTGGAATAGCGAGCAAGGCAGGTAGTGCGCCATAGATTTTCTGGCCAATGCGGCTGTGTTTTATGCAAAAGCCAAGACACAGACTAAAGCTAAGCGCTAAGGCAGTGCTGCCCCATGCGGTCCAGAGGGTGAGCGTGGTGGATTTCCACAGTGATGGTTGTTGCAGTAATTGCTGCCACGCAGAGATGCTAGGCTGCCATCCGCTGTTAGTGACACCAAAGGCCAGCGCTAAGGTTAATGCTAGTCCGGTTGTGACCGGTATGGCTGTGGCAGCTAGCGGCGCTGCGGCCGCTAGTAGCCGTCGCATTTGAACTATTGACCGTAGCGCTTTTGCCACTCGTCTTCGAGTAGCTGCACCCAAGAGGCGTGTGGCTCTGGCAGGGTGGGCGAAAGCTCAGCAGGAGATAAAGTTGCCACGCCGCGTGGCACATCAGCAAATAGTTGTTGTGCTTTTGCGTCTAGCTTGTTGATCGCCAAAACAGTCGGGTCTCCCCAAATCTCCGGTGTTGCTTTTCGGGCCTGCGCCTCGGCAGACATAAGGAAATCTGCCAGAACCTTAGCGCCTTCGCTGGCTTTGGCATTGTAGGGAATGGCAACAAAATGGGTGTTGCCAATAGTGCCGCCGTCATGAATATAGGTGCGAACCGTGTCGGCGAGCTGGCCGTCGGCGATAGCACGACTGGCTTCGGAGGGGTTGAACGTCATGGCGATATCAAGCTCGCCGTCGTCCAGTAGCTGGCGTGTTTTTTCACCGTCGGCTGGAAAGTTCTTACCGCTGCGCCACAACACAGGGTGGAGTTGGTCGAGGTAAGCCCAGAGCGGGGCGGTAACAGCTGCGCTGTCCGATTCCTCCGCTGGGTGCTGCAGCGCTTCTGCGTCGTTGGTGAGCTCAGTCAGCGCTTGTTTTATGAAAGTGGTGCCGTGAAAATTAGGCGGTTTGGCGTAGCTGACGCGGCCGACGTTGGCTTGAGCATGTTCAAGCAGGGCTTGCATCGAACGGGGTGGTTCGGCCAGCTGGGCGCTGTCGTAGATAAACACTAGCTGTGCCATACCCCAAGGCGCTTCTAGATTGTCGACCGGCTCGCCAAAGTCCAAGGTTGTGGTTGCTTTGTTTTCAGTGTCGACGAAGGCGTAGTTGGGTAGATCTTGAGTCCAAGGGGCTTGTAGCAAGCCATTGGTTTTTAAAGTACGGAAATTTTCGCCGTTCACCCAGATTAAATCTACGCTGCCATCGCTGTTTCGATCGGCTGTCTTCTCGGCCAAAATTCTGGCGACCACGGCGGCTGCGTCGGTGATTTTTACCTGTTCAACTTTAACACCGTAGCGTTGTTCTACTTGCTCACCAGCCCAGCTGATATAGCTATTGATAGCATCGCTGCCACCCCAGGCATTGAAATACACCGTTTGACCCTTGGCGGCACTGAGCGTGTCGTCCCAGTCATTGGCTTGGCTAACTGAGGCCGCCATCGCTAAAGCTGCAATTAATGCACTGGCTAGTCGTTTAGTCCGCATCGGGTGTTCCTGTGTTTTTTTGGGGCTGTTGGAGCCACTGCTTAAGTTGTGCACTGGCTAAGTGCCTATATTCTAATGCATATGTTCGTTTTATAGGCTTTCTGTCGGAATACGTACGAGCCCTTACCTTTGCGCTAAAAGCCGCATTCCGAGGATTTTTTGCTGCCAATATTGAAAGGTAGGCAAGCTGCTCGCTAATTTGTCAGCACAACCTGTTCGCTGCAGGCGAAGGTGTGTATGCGTTAAAATACGATTTTTTACTAAACCCATCTTGCCAAAAGGCCGAAGGGCGTCGTCGACGTCGTGAACCTCAAAGCGAGAGGCCTGCACAGTGACCAGCACCTATGACAGCTTCTAAACCAGCAAACACCGCGCCTCGTCGCCCAGCCATTTTGATCGTGATGGACGGTATAGGGCATAATCCGTCTCGGCTAAACAATGCGGTGGCCATGGCAAAAACCCCCAATCTGGACCAGCTGTATAGCCACAACCCACTGACGGTGTTGGAGGCGAGTGGCCGAGCTGCAGGTCTGCCGGATGGGCAGATGGGCAACTCAGAAGTAGGGCATCTCACGCTTGGCTGTGGCGCAGTTTTACGCCAAGATCTAGTGCGGATAAATGCCGCCTGTCGTGACGGTGAGTTGGCTCGAAACCCAGCTCTCTTGGACGCTTTCGACAACTGTAAAGCCAGCGGTCGAGTGCTGCACCTGCTCGGATTAGTATCGGATGGCGGCGTGCACAGTCATATCGATCACCTGCTGGCCTTGATCGCTTTGGCGAGCGCTGCGGGGGTCAAGCCAGTTTTGCACATGATCACCGACGGGCGTGACACGGCGCCGCGCTGCGCAGCCAACTATTTGGCCAAGGTCGAGCCGGCACTGGCGGCCGCCGGAGGCAGCATAGCTTCCGTGATAGGGCGCTACTATGGCATGGACCGAGACCAGCGCTGGGAGCGCGTGGAGCAAGCTTGGCGATTGCTGGTGCATGGAGAAGGGCATACAGCGGCTAGCGCTAAAGAGGCGATTGAGCAGGCCTATGCAGCGGATTTGGGTGATGAATTTATTCAGGCAACGCGCACGGCTGATTTTGTACCGGTAGAAGCGGATGATCAGGTGTTGTTTATCAATTTCCGAAACGATCGCCCGCGTGAATTGACCGAAGCTCTAGCCAAAAGCAACTTTGATGGCTTTGACCGTGGAGACGCCGGGCTCGCGGCGATCACAACAATGACGCGGTATGACAGCACTTATGCTTTTCCGGTGTTGTTTGAAAAAGAACGTCCACAAACAACTATTGGCGAAGTGGTTAGCTCGCTGGGCCTCAAGCAGTTTCGCTGCGCGGAGACGGAAAAATACCCACACGTGACGTTTTTTCTCAATGGTCAACGCGACCAACCCTTCGAGGGTGAGATGCGAGAGATGGTGCCGTCGCCAAAAGTGGCAACGTATGATCTACAGCCTGAAATGAGTGCCTATGCTGTTTGTGAAGCGACTCGCCAGGCTATCGAGAGCGAAGAATATGCGTTGATTGTGGTGAACTTTGCCAATGGCGATATGGTTGGGCACACAGGTGTGGGTGAGGCTTGTATTAAGGCTGTTGAGGTAGTCGACGAGTGTGTTGGTGTATTGACCACAGCGGCCAAAAAACACGGTTTCTCTGTCGTGTTGACAGCTGATCACGGTAACTGCGATCAGCTGAAAGACCCCATCAGTGGGGAACCACACACTCAACACACAACGTATCCAGTGCCGTGTTTAGTGATGGACCCAGCTAACCCTATATTGGCCAATGCCATGGGCATTTCTAATATCGCCCCAACGTTGCTGCAATTGATGGGTATTGATAAGCCTGGCAACATGCCTGCTGAAAGCATTATTCTGGGTGACCTGCCCGCTTGATATGCAAGGCTGAAGCAGAGCGTGCCGCTCAATTGCGCGCTTTGATTCTCGCTGATAAAGCACGCGTGGACACTTTGGCCTGTGCGGAGCAACTGCAGCGCGAATTCAGTTTACCTGATGCTTTATTAGCCGCTGGATTCGTGCGTAATTGCTATTGGGATCATCTGCATGGTTTCGCACCTTCACCGCTCAACGATGTTGATCTCATCTATTTTGATTGCATCAAACTGGACAACGACTTTGAATTACATTTGCAGAAGCGCTTGCGTGTGCTGTCACCAGAAGTGAATTGGCAGGTAAAAAATCAAGCGCGTATGCAGCTCTGTCACGCTGATCCGCCTTATCGAGACAGTGTGCATGCGATGAGTTTTTGGCCTGAATGTGAAACGGCGATTGGTGTTAGGTTACACGGCTCGCGAGAAATCGTATCGCCGTTCTCGCTGAGCAGTCTGTTTGCTGGTGAGGTAACACCGGGTCCGCATCGAGACCGTTCATTGTGCGAGCAGCGCTTAGACAAAAAAGGGTGGTTGAAGCGCTGGCCTAGTTTGCGCCTGGTGTAGGGCTGGTGCGCAAGGCATCGCGTAGTGCTTGCTGTGTTTCAGCGCTGTGTTGCGTTTGCATTAGGTGCAGCAGATGCTCGCTGACTTGGCGGTATAGAAGCGCGATATTAGCTTGATCAGCGTCGAGCGCTTGTACATGTTTGGCAACGGTATCTACGTCTCCGCGAGCTATTGGGCCTGTCAGGGCTTGCTTTGGTGGTTGCTCCCGTAGGTTGTCGAGCACGCCTAGAGCCAGCGACTCAAAAAGCGCTGTGCTGGTGTGTTGCTCCAAGCCTGCATCTTGCCAGAGCGTGTTTGCAGCATCGGCCAATGCCACCATGTGATTGCTGGCGATCACGGCCGCAGCATGGTACTTGATCTTTTGAGCGCTGTTGATACAGAAGCACTGGCCGCCAATCGCATTAAAAGCATTTTGTAGTATCGTCTGTGCTTTTTTATCGCCTTCAATGCCCACCCACGTCTTTTTGAAACAAGTGTGGTCGTTGCTAAAAGCTCGAACGGGGTGGGCGCTTGCTATCAGTGCACCCTTATCGGCGAGTGCTTTCAGGCAGCTGGCGGGCAGAGCGCCGCTGAGGTGGAACACAACCTTTTCATGCCAGTCACGGTCTGGCAGCTCAGCAAGAAGCTGTGCGAGCGGTGAGATCGCAGAATCATGGGTGGCAATTAACACTGCGTCAGTCGTAGGCAGCTGATCCAATGTTCTGATGTTGAGCGCTGAGATTTCGCTCGCGAGGGTGTTATTTCCGGATCGGCTAAAAAGCGCTTTAGTTTTAAAACCACCCTTGGCATGCCATTGTCTAGCGAGGCTGCCACCTGCCCGACCGGCGCCAATCAGGCACAGCGTCGGCTCATTCATTCATGTGCGTCACGTCGTACACGTGCCACGACTGGCAAACTGCGTAAATGCCTCATCAGTCGGGCTAGGTGCTTACGGTTGCTAACTGTGAGGTTAAATCGGATAAGTGTCAGGCTGTCTTGTGTCACCGAGAAACTCATGTTTTCGATGTTGGAGGCTACTTTCGAGATGGTGTCCGCGACTTGAGCTAGAGAACCGGGGCGGTTATCCATCTCCACAATAAGTACAGTGGTGAACTCGGTTTCGTAGTCTTGAGACCACTGCACGGGCACCCAATCTTGGGCTCGCTTTTCGGCTCGTGCGGCCACGTTGCGGCAAGTTGCTCGATGTACAATCACACCGCGACCGCCGCTGATCACGCCCTGTATATTATCGCCAGGAATGGGCAAGCAGCAACGCGCCATAGTAATAAGCGAGCCATCCGGCGCGTCGACTATCAGTGGGCTGGTTTGCTGTCGTGCGGGTTCTGGATCTGTGTCTTCGCCAATAAGACGAGCGGCTACTTCGCTTGGTGTGAGGTTGCCAAGGCCTACGTTGAGCAGCAGAGCTTCCCAGTCGCTTTGGCTATAAAAGGTAAGTGCTGCATCGACAGCCTCTTGTTGAAGTTCGTCAACATTTCCGCCCAGTGCACCCAGCGCACGAGCAATTAAGCGACGCCCAAACAGCAGGCCTCGTTCGGCGTCCATGTTGCGCAGATAGTGGCGAATGGCATTTCGAGCGCGTGGAGTGACGACATAGTCAAGCCACATGGGGCTAGGCTGTGCGTTTTCTTGGGTGATGATTTCGACGGTCTGGCCGGTAGTCAAAGGTGTGCTAAGAGCGGCAACGCGACGATCAATGCGCACGCCGCGGCAGCGGTTGCCAATGTCTGAGTGCACCAAGTACGCAAAGTCTACGGGTGTGGCATTGGGGGGCAAGCGGTAAATATCTCCCTTGGGTGAAAACACAAAGATCTCTTTTGGGAAGAGGTCTAATTTAACGCTTTCATAAAACTCAAGGGTGCTGCCAGTGGCTTGTTGCATGTCGAGTAAATTGCTGAACCATTGCTGGGCCAAGTTACTCGGCGTGTTGTCTTTGCCAGTCTTGTATATCCAGTGTGCCGCCACTCCGTGTTGTGCATTGTGATCCATCTCTTCAGTGCGAATTTGCGCTTCGATGGGGATTCCACTGCGCATCATCACGGTGTGAAGTGATTGGTAGCCGTTGCTTTTTGGGATGGCAATGTAATCTTTGAAACTGTTGGGCCGTGGTTTGTATAGACCGTGTAAGCAGCCAAGCGCGCGATAACAGCAGTCGAGATCTTTCACCACCACCCGTATGGCGAACATGTCCGTGACTTCTTTGAAGGACAGTTGTTTGCTGCGCATCTTCTGATACAGGCTGTAAATGTGTTTCTCACGGCCGTACACGTCTGCTTCGACGCCCATTTCCTCTAGCATGGCTTTGACGCGAATTTCTATCTGGTTGACCAGTTCAGTGCGGTTGCCGCGGGCTTTCCGCACGGCTTCTTCTAAAACCTGGTGGCGACCGGGATAGAGTGCGGCAAAGCCTAGGTCTTCGAGCTCATTTTGAATTTGGGTGATGCCCAAGCGGTGGGCGATGGGGGCATAGACCTCAAGTGTTTCACGGGCTATGCGGCGGCGTTTGTCGAGCCGCATTGAGCCCAGAGTACGCATGTTGTGAAGGCGGTCTGAAAGCTTGATGATGATGACGCGTATGTCATTTACCATGGCCAGCAACATTTTCGAGAAATTCTCGGCTTGAGCTTCGGCTTTAGTACCACCTTCTAAATTGGTTAGCTTGCTCAGCCCTTCGACCATCACCGCTATTTCGTCGCCGAACTGAGCAGCCATTTGATCGCGTGTGATCGGGGTGTCTTCCAGTACATCATGCAGCAGCGCCACCATGATGGAGCTGGTGTCCATGTTCATTTCGGCGACAATACGAGCAACCGCCAGCGGATGATAAATGTACGCTTCGCCTGATTTACGTCGTTGTCCGTCGTGCGCTTCGGCCGCCATCAAGTAGGCTTGGTAGACCAGTTGGATTTGATCTTCTGGCAATCGCGTTTGCAGCATGCGACAAAGATCGGATACTTGAAATGCGTTGGCAGGTGGCGGTTCTGCGTGGGGTAAAGTCAGCGGATCAATCATCGTCGGCTTGCATGGATACCAGATATCGACGGTCATTGTGGGACACAAGACCTATCGTTTATGAATGTATCGCAAATGTTGGGCCGATACGCAAGCGGAAATATTCGTCTTTGACGTATATCGATACGCAGGGTGTTCGAGGTGAGGTGTTTCTAAGGCTCTGATTGAGCCTTAAATTAAGCTGTTTCGCTGGAGAAGCGTAACGTGCCCGACTAGAATTCGGGGCGGCCCTCGTCGTCACGTGTCAAAGGAGACACGGGTGGTGGGCGATGTTCGATAGCTTGTGCCAATAAGTCTTCAGTGACAAGGCCTTCAGCTATTTCGCGAAGTGCGCAAACAGTGGGCTTATCGGCTCCCATCTCGACCAGAGGCTCGCCACCCATGGCGATATGACGGGCGCGCTTGGCGGCAGTCAATACCAAGTCAAAGCGGTTGTCGACGTGATCAAGGCAATCTTCTACGGTTACGCGGGCCATATTTTGTCCGGAAATTGGTAAGCTAACAGGTAACTATAATTTGACGCTTGTGATCTTGCAAGTTTTATGTCTTATAGAAGCGAAGTTCTTTTGTAGCTACGCTTCTAAGCGAGTGGTTTCAGTAAGTTTTTGCGCAATTTTCACACCATTTCTGGTTGAACAGCTCAAATTCGACGATACTTTAGCTTATCAATAGAATTCACAGGAAAGGGGACTCATGCGACGAATGGCAAACGGTCTGATAAGCATCGCTCTGTTGGCGCTCGGGTTGAGTGGTTGCGGTACGCTCAAGTCAGAGTTTAACTACGCCGGTGATGCTACTGAGACAGCGACTTTAATGGTGCCAGAGCCATTACGTGTGCGGAGTATTGATGGTCGGGCTGCTGGTTTGCCCATGATGTTGACCTATCCCTACACGATGACGCTTTCGGCTGGCCCGCACACGTTGGCGTTTCAGTACGGGGAAAGTTGGGGTTTGGGCAGGTCCAACGAGTTGGTGCGCAGTCCCATTATGGAGCTGAATTTCAGTGCACGTAGCGGTGAGGCGTACCAGCTAGATTTTTTGCGCCCTGAGAGCGTTGATAATCACGATCTCGCGGGCGACTACATCGCGAGTTTCAATGCTTGGTTGGTTGATGCGCAAGGCGAACAAATTGCCGCACGCTCAACGGGAAGTTCGGGCGGTTTAGGCAAGTCTTTGGGCGCCATGGTTGAAGGGGCTAAGCCTGCAGAGATGGCTGCTACACCTGTACCTGTGGCTGAGCCGGGTACTGCACTGGAATCGCTTCAGAAGCTTTGGCAGTCAGCCAGCGAAGACGAGAGGTCATCGTTTATGCAGTGGGTGATTGCGCCGGGCAATTAAGAGCCATAGCGTTGTAATTACTGTAACGAGTTATTGGCTGGCGCAAATGCCGCGCTTGTTGACTATCACGGCATTTGGCTGCGCTAAAAGAATTTGAGCCTACTGGCTAAACAACGCGGATATTTGACTCTGATGTTTTGCGGCTTGGCGACCAAGTGTCAGGCGTTCAGCTCGGATGATCGCCTGTAAGTCTGCTAGTGCGGTGTCAAAGTTATCGTTGATCACTAGGTAGTCAGCTTCGTCGTGGTGGCTCATTTCTTCTATCGCTTCAGCTGACCGACGAGCGATGACTTCGTCACTGTCTGAGCCGCGCCCTTTGAGCCTAGCAAGCAATGCTTCGCGAGACGGTGGCAGTATGAAGATAGAGCGGACCTGGTCGTGCTTTTTGCGTACTTGTTGCGCGCCCTGCCAGTCAATCTCCAGAATGAGATCATGGCCCGTATCGAGCACGTCTTCTATAGCGGCGTGCGATGTGCCGTAGTAGTTGCCAAACACGTTGGCATATTCCAGAAACTCGTCGCGAGAAATCATGGCCTCAAAAGCCGATTTTTCGGTGAAGTGGTAGTGGACACCGTTGTTCTCATTCGGCCTTTGGGGTCGAGTGGTGTGCGAGACCGAGAGACCGAGGTCTGATTCTGAGCGCAATAGCGCTGAGACCAGGCTGGTTTTTCCAGCGCCTGAGGGGGCGGATATTATATAGAGCTGACCTTTCATGGCGGCAATTGTAGCAGCCGGAGCTCCTCGAAACCCACCTAAGAGTCTTTTGCGAACCCGATTTGTGTCAGTGGCTTGCTATTGGTCCGTGCTGGTCGTTTCACGAGCGACTGCTGCTTCAACCAGTTTTGCCGAGTAGTCTGGGTGGGCGTTACTCAGTTGTAGCTCGGACTCTTGCCAGTTGCCGTTGGTGTCGCGTGAGGAAATCTTCAGCACGGGGTCGGCATTTGCCGGTGCTGCGTAGACGATCAGTGTGTCGGCGCTGTCAAAATCTAATAGTGCGGGAGCTGTGCTCAGTGCGGCAATGTCTGGCGCTGTGATTTTGGCATGCCACAACGGTATAGCTAGTGTTGCGGTGATCATAAGTGCGGCTGGAATCTTCCATGGCGCGAGCGAAAGCGGCAGCATGCTGCTTGAAATACCCATAAGTGTCTATCCTGACGTGGGAAGTTGATCGCCTAAGCGGCGTATACTTTCCATATGGATAGCAGGTATTGCGCCAAAGTAAGTTGGCGCAGGCAGGCATAGGCAAAACAGGCTAAGTTAGAGCATTAGCCGACATGTTTGCCGCAAAGAGCCGTGAGCTCTAGGTTTAGAGTCCCCCAGAGCTTTCGCTTTATTTCTTGTTGATATAGGCGCGAGGGGAAGAGCCGTGAATCTTCTTGAAGGCTTTATAGAATGCCGATTCAGAGGCGTAGCCCAAGTTATTGGCGAGTTCGGCGATTGTCACCGTGCCCATTTTGATTTGCTCAACCGCGAGAGTCATGCGCCACTCCATCAAGTATTGCAGCGGGGGAATGCCAACGACATCTTTGAAGTGTGTTGCGAATGCTGTGCGAGATAGGCCTGCGATGGATGCCAGTTTAGCCAAGCCCCAATTGTGCGACGGGTCGGCATGCATGCGATCAATCGCTGGTGCCAAGTGCTTGTCGGCCAGAGCGGCAAGGTAACCGTTGTTGAGGCCGGGTGTTTTAAGCCGCTCTCGAAGTGCGCCAACAAACATGATGTCGATGAGTCGCCCAACAACGCTGTAAGAGCCCGCAATGGGTTGTCCGATTTCATCGGCGATCAGTTGGTGCATGGCGCGCATTAATTCGCGGTCTGGACCTTGAGGTTTGATCACCATGGTCTCGGGCAGAGCAGAGATTAAGTGATGCATAGAGCCAGGCGCGTTATTTACGCTGAGGTGAAGTAGAGTCGCACCACCTTGTGGTGTCAAGCGAACGTCGGCGTTGGGCCACTTGGTGCTCAGATAGGTATCACCAGGGTGTAGCTCTTGCGGTTCTTGGTTGTTGGTGTACGCGTGTAAACGGCCGCCTAAAACAACGCAAAAATACAATGCGCTTTCGGTGGTCTCGTTTAGTTCTAGCGTCGAAGTGCTGTGTTCAGTCTCTACTCGTGCTTGCCACACGAAGGGAGAGACTTGAAAGATGTTGCTAATAACGTCCATGTCATTGGCCAATTAAGTCTTTTCAGGAACTATCCTGAAAGCAATTTTTAATCCCGAAGCAGTAGAAAAGATAAAAAAAGCACTGCTTATTCGTTTTAAATATCCGTTTTTTATCGGCCTAGTGGTGCTGGCTGATACCAATTATATGTAATTAATACAGGTTTACAAACAATATTGCGCTGGATTCAAGAGCAGTGTCTCTTGATTCTCTATTTAAAACGGCTTTCATTTATTTTTCCGTCGGTCGATTTTCTGACACAGGTAGGTATTTAAACCGAATGGAACTTCAAAGAGTAAAAGTCATGGGAATGATGCAGGAATTTAAAGAATTTGCCATAAAAGGCAACGCGGTGGACTTGGCAGTTGGTGTGGTGATTGGAGCCGCATTTGGCAAAATTGTTACGTCTATTGTCGAAGATATTGTTATGCCGCCGATTGGCATGCTTATGGGTGGTTCGGATTTTACCAATTTGTTTTATTCATTGGATGGCAGTGATTTTTCCACATTGGCCGAAGCAAAAGAAGCAGGTGCCGCTGTTGTCGGTTACGGCTCTTTTATTCAAACCGCCATTAACTTTTTAATCATTGCGTTAGCGGTATTTATGATGGTTAAAGCGATGAATAAAGCGACTGCTGTTGTTGTTCCCGAGGAAGAGGTTGAAGAAGCGCCGCCCGAACCGAGTGAAGATGTTTTGCTGCTGAGGGAAATTCGCGACAGCATCGCAGCGTCAGTGGGAAAACTATCTGAAACCCATACCGCGATAGAGTCTTTCGCATCACAGGCACCGGCTGCAATAGCTGGAGCTGTTGCGGCAGCGACAATGGTAAATGCGGAGCCTGAACCTGAAGCAGAAGCAGAAGCAGAAGCAGAAGCAGAAGCAGAAGAAAAGCCGGAGCCGGAAGTCGAAGCCACTGTGGAGGAGGTTCCTTCGGTTACTGAGGAACAAGCCAAAAAGGCAGAAGCTGAGCAAGATACAGCTGCCGAGCCAGAGGAAAAGCCAAAAGCTGATGACGGGGCGGCTTGATACGATTGTTTGCTGTTCGTATGAGCTAGGGTTCTAGCGTCGCACAATAGGTGATATTTCGCCCAAAAAAAGGGTGCCAAGTAGGCACCCTTTTTTGTTCAAGCTCGCTCCATGAGCGGTTGAGCTCTA
>ENA-ORXM01000320-ORXM01000320.1-marine-metagenome-genome-assembly--contig:-NODE-320-length-92189-cov-15.323997_pt1 | contig 92189 bp, 92 predicted proteins | sample MGYA00237867_ERZ511480 | MGnify/ENA primary metagenome ERZ511480 (study PRJEB26309, sample SAMN06266103) | marine metagenome | isolation source: Algal blade | place: United Kingdom:Sidmouth, United...
GGCGCACGCTTGGAAAGCGTGTTTAGGTTTGTAGCCTAACGTGGGTTCGAATCCCATCCTCACCTCCAGTGCTTTTCACACTGATATTAGACGGTTTGCTTTTATCGCTTTGGAAATCTGAAGCTAAAGCGAGCGGGCGATCACTTCTTTCATAATCTCGTTTGCACCGCCGTAAATGCGTTGCACGCGCGCAATGTGAACCGTGGTTTTAAGCTCCGCGAGCATGTGTCGCGTGGTTTACGCCTCAAACAATTTCTGTTCAAACACGGTGCGGTCTTTGGTATATTCAATTGTCATTTTCAGGGCGTTTTCCATCGCTGCGACGCCACAGACGCCGAGCAAGATACGCTCATATGGCAGGTCATACATAAGCTAGAAAAACCCCTTCCCTTCAACACCACCGAGCAGGTTCTTTGCGGGGATGCGCACATCATCAAAGAACAGCTCGCACGTATCTTGGCCCTTTTGGCCAATTTTACCTATGATTTTCCGACTTGAAACTCTTTCAGGTCTTTGGTCTCAACAAGGCTAATCGACATGCCGTGCGCGCGTTCGCTTAGGTCTGTTTAACAATCAACACCAATAAGCCCCGCATTATAGCCGTTGGAAATCCACGTCTTTTGAGCCGTTGATGATATAATCATCCCCGTCGCGCACAGCCGTCGTGCGGATGGATTGCAAATCAGACCCAGCGCCTGGTTCCGACATAGCGATTGCGCCGATCAATTCGCCCTTGGCCATTTGCGGCAGGAACGTGTGCTTTTGATCTTCTGTGCCGCGGTTTAAAACGTAATTGGCGACGAGTGTATGCACCATTGAGTCAAAGGAGTTATAGCCTTACCCCAGAACTCTTCGGCCATGATCGCCTCATGACGAAAGTCCACGCCCATGCCGCCATATTCTTCAGGGATGTCTGTGCAGAGAAACCCCATTTGGCCCGCTTTTAACCACAGGGATTTGTCGATATATTGCTGCACTTTCCAGGCTTTATCATTCGGTACGACTTCGGCTTGGACGAATTTCTGAACGCTGTCTCTGAACATTTCCAGATCGCTGTCCATCCAGCGCGGTTTTGTCAGGATACTCATTTTGTGGCGCCAATCCGAGGTCAACACCAACAATTTCGCCAATAATTCTGAGCGTGTTTGAAATATCTTTGGGGTGCATCGCATTCTCAAACGACTGGACTTCGTCCCATCGTCCCGCAAGCACTTTGGGCGAAAACCCTGCTGTGGGGTCAAATCGTGCGCCTTGGGTTTGTTCCCAGCGCAAGCGCGACACCCAGCCGCCACCGAGGTCAAAGATCTGACCTGTATCCGTAGTGGTTTCGTGCGTCAGAAAAGTCGCGAGGGGCGTCACGACTTTTGGATCCAAAACTTCGAGCATTGCAGGCGGCATCACAGATTCCGTTAAGCGCGACGCCGCAATCGGTGCGATTGTATTGACTAAAATATTTTTGCTACGACCTTCAATAGAAAGCGTATTTGCAAGCCCGACTAAGCCGAGCTTTGCAGATGAATAATTGGCCTGTCCGAAATTCCCGTAAAGCCCCGCCGCAAAGGTCGTCATAATCTCACGACCGAACGTGAGCTTCGAAAACCTTATTGGGCTGACACTGAAAAGGGCGAGAACGAGGCGTCTTGAAACGAGGTACGGGTAAATAGCGTAGAGTCTAAAAATCCTTACTGATTGTTTGAAGCGTTTCCATAAATCGTGATAAGGCAAGAGACGAATTCAACGAAACTACCATCAGGTTGTCTATGTCCCTCCCAACTGCGCCGAACCCTTGGAAAATCCATTCAAAAGAGTCGCACTTTGATACGCCTTGGGTGCGGGCCGATATGTACCAAACGACGAGTCCCGCTGGGGCGCCGTATGAATACGGCTATATTCATTTCAAGAATAAAGCGGTCGGCGTTGTCGCTTATGAAAATGGTTTCGTTTGGCTCGTCGGGCAGACGCGATTTCCGTTGCGGGCCTATTCTTGGGAAATTATTGAGGGCGGGTGTCCAGAGGGCGAAGACCCTTTTAATGCGGCCACGCGCGAGTTGAAAGAAGAGACGGGTATTACGGCCGACGCAATGGTCCCGCTCTTTGATATACATCTCTCGAACGCGTCGACTGATGAATGGGGACGTGTTTACCTCGCCACAGGTCTGCATTTCGGCGAGAGCGAATTAGAAGACACAGAAGATATTACGGTTTTAAAAATCTCTCTGGATGATCTTTATAAACATGTCGAGGCAGGCGATATCACCGATAGCTTGACCGTCTCTGCAACGTATAAAATGATGTTGATGCGCGCACTCGGCGAATTGCCCGATAAGACATGACCCATTTTGACGTCATTATAATTGGCGCGGGGGCGGCGGGCCTGATGTGCGCGGCACGGGCGGGCCAAAGAGGCCGTCGCGTTTTAATGGTCGATCACGCAAACAAACCCGCAGAGAAAGTTCGTATCTCTGGCGGCGGACGCTGTAATTTTACCAATATTCATTGCACGCCGAAAAACTTCATTTGTGAAAACCCGCATTTCGCGAAGTCCGCTTTGTCGCGTTATACGCCCCAAGACTTTATTGATCTGGTCGAGCGCTACGATATTGCGTGGCATGAAAAAACTAAGGGGCAACTCTTTTGCGACGGCAAATCCCAACAAATCATTGATATGCTGATTTCCGAGTCTGACAAAGTCGGCGCAGAACTTTGGCTCGGTACAGACGTGTTGGATATTGCAAAGAAAGAGGCGAGTTTTGTTGTGACGACTTCGCGCAATACGTTGACGTGCGAAAGTGTTGTTATCGCGTGCGGCGGGCCGTCCATTCCAAAAATGGGCGCGAGCGGGTATGGCTATAAAATCGCGGAACAATTTGGGTTGAGCGTCATCACGCCGACCCCTGCCCTTGTGCCGCTCACATTTACCGACGGTTTGAAAGAACAAATGAAAGCCCTGTCAGGGGTCAGTGCGGATTGCCATGTCCACCATAAAAAGACTGTGTTTGACGAAGCACTCCTGTTTACTCATCGCGGCCTGTCTGGCCCTGCAATATTGCAAATCTCGTCTTACTGGCAAGCAGGCGATCCGATCACGATCAATTTCGCACCTGACGTTAGGTTATTTGACGCGCTGAAAATCGCGCGAGATGAAACCCCGCGTCGTAGCCCTGCCAATTGGTTGTCGCAATATCTCCCCGCGCGACTCGCGGCCATGATTGCCAGCGGGTTTAAACAAGAACGCCTCGCGGATATGGGGGATAAAACCCTCCGTAATCTTGGTCTTATGGTCAATGAATGGATGATAAAACCCGCAGGGTCTGAGGGCTTTCGTACCGCCGAAGTCACACGCGGCGGTGTCGATACCAACGCCCTCTCGTCCAAAACAATGGAGGTCAAATCTGTCCAAGGCTTGTATTTTATCGGCGAGGTCGTCGACGTCACGGGCCACTTAGGCGGGCATAATTTCCAATGGGCTTGGGCCAGCGGTGTCGCCTGCGGCGACGCAGTTTAAACCAAATTGTTTAAACCAAACTGTTTAAACTAAACCATCCCATAAAAGCTTCACACCCACGACGAAAATCAACCCGTATAAAATACGGTAGAAAAGCTGTTGATTGATACGATTTAGCAGCCAGACCCCGATGAGAACTCCGATGGGGGCGAGCGGAATAAGTATGAGGGACGTTGTCAGATTGGTTTTATCAAATTGCCCGAGCATGGCGTAGGGGATGAGTTTGACAAAATTGATGATTGCAAAAAAGATGACAGCCGTGCCTGCATAGACTTTTTTTTCTAACTCTTGCGGGATGGTATAGGCTTGAAACGGCGGCCCGCCTGCATGGGCAATGAAACTCGTAAAGCCTGCGACGATCCCAGCGATTCCACCAATAGCAAAATTACCTTTGACGTGATTCTTACGTCCTTTGGGTTTAAAAATCGCATAGACAGAAAAGCCCACGGCAATTACGCCGACGCAAATTCGAACGAATTGATCATCCACTTGCCCCGCAAAAGCTGCGCCAAAGACGATACCGATAATCCCCGCAGGCACCATGAGCATCAGGATTTTTTTATCCCACGTCTTGCGATACGCCCACAGGCTGACCCAATCCATGACAATCAAAATCGGGAGCATAATGCCCGCCGCCTGAATCGGCGATATTGTCAGCGCCATTAAAGGCACGGCCAACAGCGCAAGACCGCCAAAGCCACCTTTGGAAATACCCGTAATGATGACGGCGATCACGGCTGTGACCCAGAAAAGCGGATTTTCAATCATAACTGTCTATGCGGCGCGGATAGGTCTTTTTCAACGGACAATTCTAGGCTAGATGTGGACTTATGAAATCGATTGATTTGAACGCGGATATTGGCGAGGCAGATACGCCAGACTGGGCTGAGGCTGAACGCGATATCTTAGACTATGTGACTTCTGTAAATATTGCCTGCGGCGCTCATGCGGGTGACACGCAGACGATGCGGACAACGCTCTTAAATGCGAAACTTGCAAATGTCGCGATTGGCGCTCACCCTTCTTATCCTGACCGCGAAAATTTCGGACGAAGATCTATGCAGCTGGGTTTAGATATTTCTGAGACCGTCTTGCGGGATAGCTTGAAGCACCAAATTACAGATTTAATCACACTTGCAAACGAAGTCGGTACACGCGTCACTTATGTGAAACCTCACGGAGCATTGTATAATGACGCCGTGACAAATCCTGACACCGCACGTTTAATCGCCCAAACCCTTCACGAAATAGACCCAAATTTAATATTTATGGGCGCGCCAGACTCAGAGATGACAAAGGGCGCTGCCACGTTCAATCTCTCATTTATTGCGGAGGGTTTTATTGATCGTCGCTATACAGACGGTGGCCATTTGCAAAACCGTAAACAGGCCGGTGCCGTGATAGAGGCACAAGACGCACGCCTTGCACAAGCGCTCAGCCTCGCGACCGCAAACTCTGTGATAACCACGACGGGTCAGACGCTTACACTCCAGGCGCAATCACTTTGCCTGCACGGCGATAGTGCGGGTGCCGTTGAAACCGCGCGCCTTGTCCGAGATGCATTAGAACACGCAGGACTGACAATTCAGCGCTTTGCCCATTTTGATAAACCCGCACCCCAGAAAAGCCAGAGCCTATGAGCCTCCCGCCCCTAAAGTCACGTCCCCAAAAACGCCTACAGGCACGCCCGTCAACACGACCTGAAATTTTGCCATATGGCGACGGGGCATTCCTTGTGCAATTCCAAACCCAACATTACGACCCCAACGTTACAGACCGAATTGAGACTTTGAAAGTAGCCCTGCAAAAATCTAATGATTGGGTCGAGATCGTGACGGGCTATAATGCCCTGCTGGTGAGTTTCAACCCGCAAAACATCAGTCCTGATACAGCGGTTAAACACTTGGAAAACACGCTCCGCACACCGAAAAAACCGCTGAAGACAGGGCGTGTCATCGACGTTCCCGTTTGTTACGGCGGACATTTTGGCCCTGATATAGACGCTATTTCTCAGTCGAGCGGTCTTTCAACCGACGCGATTATCGCCCTCCACAGTCAAGAAACCTACCAAGTCTGTATGATGGGCTTCATTCCGGGATTCACATTTTTATCCGAAGCTCCCAAAGCGCTCCATCATCCGCGGCATGCCACGCCGCGCCTCTCTGTCCCTGCAGGGTCTGTTGGCCTCGCGGGTTGGCAGACGGGAATATACGGGCTGGAGAGTCCGGGGGGTTGGCAGATTATAGGACGCACACCGTCCCGTATTTTTGACTCTACACGAGCAGAGCCGTTCTTAATTAAATCAGGCGATAGTGTGAAATTCACACCCGTTTCAGAAGCGGATTATTTAAAGCTTGATAATGAGGCCATTGCGTCATGTTAGAAATCTTAAACGGCGGCACACAATCGACCCTACAAGATGCGGGCCGCCCCGGGCATCGCCACGCAGGCATTCCGTCTGGCGGCGCGGCGGACCGCTTAAACTTTGCCCTCGCAAATTGGAGCGTCGGGAATGCGTGGGACGCGGTCGCGATCGAATGCGCCATGGGTGGTCTGCACATAAAGTTTCACAAAGATACAATCATCTCTATTTGCGGCGCAAAAATGTGGGCGCAAATCAACGGAACCTCTTTTCAAAACTTTAAACCGACTTCAGTTTCCAAAGGTGACATTCTTACCCTCAGCTATGCGCGGAATGGGTGTCGCGCCTATATCGCTGTGGCAGGCGGTTTAAAAGGAGACAACTTTCTGGGCAGTGTCGCGACCTATATTCCCGCAAAGATAGGCGGTCTGGACGGGACAGCCCTGAAAGCAGGCGATCACATTTCTATCGCAGATAACCCTTACGGCCCGACGCGGCGTTTTCCAAATGGATATGTCCCGCGCCTCTCGCAACATATTGTCTTGCGCGTCTTAGCAGGACCTGAATTCGAACAGCTCACGCCTGAGAGCCAAAGGCAGCTATTTGTCGGCCTCTTCGAAGCCACCGCCCAAACCGACCGAATGGGGGCGCGGATAAAAGGCGCAAATACGAAAGACATTCGGATTTTGCCGACCGAGCCGATCTCTATGGTCAGCAGTCCGCTTTTGTCTGGGACGCTGCAAGTACCTCCTGACGGCCTGCCAATTTTGTCGCTTATTGATGGCCATTGCACGGGCGGATATTTGCGCGCTCTGCAAGTCATCCGCGCAGACCTGTGGCAAATGGGTCAAATAGGCCCCGGCACACGTGTAAGCTTTCGTCGTTGTTTTGCTCCAGAACCTCTACAAATTCTAAAGGGCCGTAATGCCTTTTACGGTGCAGAATATGGCGGTCTAATAGACGGGTTTGCGTTCTAAGCTTTAGCTTGGTAATCGCCCTTATGAGCGCCTCTTTATGACATCAAACATACCCTATATCTTGCTTGATGATCAGATCACACAATCTGTTCGCTATTACGAAAACCCCGTCGCAATTTTAAAAGCCGTTACGCCTGACGAAATTGATCCTGTTTTTGAAAAGCTAAGCGCTTATCACAAAAGCGGACACTACCTTGCGGGATATTGTTCGTATGAATTGGGGTATGCATTGGAGCCTAAGCTCTCCCCGCTTATGCCCAAACAACAAGATACACCGCTCATACTGTTTGGCGTGTTCAAAAAACCAAGTACAGATATGCCGATCTCTATGCGTTATACATCAGAGCGTCCCGAACTGGCGCTGACCCCGAATTGGTCAGAAACGGATTATCTGAAACGATTTGAAACGGTCATTCGATACATTCAGGCGGGGGATATTTACCAAGCCAATCTGACCTTTCCCGTGACAGGCACATATGATGGGCAGGCGAATGTGCTATACGCCGCTTTGCGTCAACGACAGCCCGGACATTACGGCGGCATTATAAAACTCTCTGGCCCAGAAATCATCACATTCTCACCTGAACTGTTTTTTAAAAAAACAGGGACGGCCATATCTATGCGCCCGATGAAAGGCACACGCCCCCGCAGCGCGGATTTGGTCCAAGACAGTCTTCTGATAACAGACATGCAGGCAGAGCCTAAATCTCGGGCAGAGAATTTGATGATAGTTGACTTGTTACGAAATGATCTCTCGCGGATTTCAATACCGGGTTCTGTAACCGTACCCGAACTGTTTTCAGTCGAGACCTATCCCACACTTCACCAGATGATTTCAAAAATTGAATCGCGCGTGCATCCCAACACCTCTTTCCGAGATATTTTCAAAAGCTTGTTTCCCTGCGGTTCTGTCACGGGCGCCCCTAAAATTCGCGCTATGGAAATTATTCGCGAACTCGAAGAGACGCCGCGCGGGGCCTATTGCGGGACCGCAGGCTATATCGACCCAGATGGATCGGCCTGTTTTAATGTCGGCATTCGTACACTGACCTTAGACGCTGGGCGCGTCTCTTACGGTATAGGCAGTGGCGTCGTCTTGGACAGTACCGGAACAGACGAATATCACGAATGCCTGCTAAAAGCCCAAATCCTGACGCCCCCAGTGTCCGTCTTGATCGAGACATTTTTATGGACGCCTGAGCATGGTTTTAAAAACTTAGACCGACATATGGCGCGACTGAAATCATCCGCGCGCAATTTGAAATATCCTTTCAAGGTAGGAAATATACGCCGCGCATTAGACCGCGCCGTGAGACCTAAAACCACGCCTCAACGCATACGACTGACGTTGAACCCTGTTGGAACGGTGCGCGTCACATGTTCTGTTTTTAGCACGTTCAAGACCCCGTTAAAGCTAGCGCTGTCAAAGTACACTCTCGCAGACAACGTCCAAATCACCGAACATAAGCTGTCCTCTCGCGATTTTTACGACGGGGAACGGATACGACTTAAAGCCCTTTGCGGCGCGGATGAGGTCATATTTTTAAACGCGGAAGGTTATCTTTGCGAAGGCTCTTTCACCTCTATTTTTATCAAGCGCGAAGACACGCTGTTCACCCCGCCGCGCGCGTGCGGATTATTACCGGGTATATTACGCGCGGACTTAATCCGGACAGGCCAAGCCCAAGAGAAATTATTTAGACCTAAAGATATACGCGTCACAGATGAAATATTTATCGGAAATTCTATGCGCGGCCTGATGCCCGCAACCCTTTTCGATTTAACACCGCTTTAGGCGTTGGGGTGTATATAGGTGAAATATTTTGCGTTCCTATGAATAAACCAAAGACTGAACCTCATGTTTGATAAGATTGCTCGACAAGCGCGAAACGCCACGCTCTATTCCATTGACGGAATGAAATACTTACTCAGCAGTGAGTTTGCGGCACGCCTAGAAGTCTATGCTTTTTTCTGGGTCTTGGCCTTATTATTGTTTTTAAATGTGCCTGTTTTCTCGCTCTGCATTGCCCTCATATTATTCTTAATTTTATTAGCCATAGAAGCCCTCAACACGGCCATTGAAGTCGTCATTGACCGCGTCTCACCAGAGATCTCAGATACAGGAAAACACGCAAAAGACTTAGGCTCATTCTCTGTCATGTGTCTGATCGCAGCAAATTTCATTCATCTGATTTATGTGTTGTGGAATGTTGATTGGTCAGCCGCCCTTATGTCTGCCCGCGAAGGCTGGGGCGCTTTATTTATCTCGGCCACGTTTTTATTCGTCAGCCTTTATTTCTTCACTTATTCAGGGCTAAAAAAATTACCGCGATTTATTTTCACAGGATATGTCAGTCTCTATCTTATTCTGGCAGGCCTATATTTTTCTGATGACCTTTTACACAGCGATTATCGCCTTGTAAAAATCATGGTGTTTGGCAGTATATGTTTGGCAATTCTTGGGTTTACACATGATCTGATGGGAAAGAACAGACTTCAACTCTCGCAGAACATCCGCCAATTTGTCAGACGTAAAACAAGAGTGGGTCTGGAGGCCGCGGAACTTGATTCAAAACGCTCAGACCCGCGAAAGAAAAGCGCGATCCTATACGGAAGTCTTGCTGTGCTTGGCGCGCTTTTAATCAATCCGTTCAGTCAAGATATGATTCGCGGGATTATCTCTTAGAGAAATTTGCGTTTAATTAGATTTATCTTTGCATCAGAAAATAGGCGAGTGAAGCCCAATTTCTGATTCTGAATTAAACTGAAAGGCTTTAAACCTCGCCTTATTTAACACCTGTCGAGCCAAATCCGCCTTCGCCGCGTTCTGTTTCAGACAAGGTTTCAACACGCGTAAAGGCCGCTTGCGTAATCGGCGCGATGACCATTTGCGCAATTCGCTCTCCGCGCGATATTGTAAACGGCTCTGACCCGTGATTGACTAAAAGGACTTTCACCTCGCCGCGGTAATCCGCGTCAATTGTTCCTGGTGTATTGAGGCAGGTAACGCCGTGCTTATACGCCAGACCTGAACGCGGCCGAATTTGCGCTTCATATCCTGCGGGCAAAGCCATCGCAAATCCTGTCGGTACAAGGACACGCGCACTCGGTAAAAGGTAAATCGGCTCATCGGCCGACACTGCGGCGCGTAAATCCGCACCCGCCGCCAAAGCCGTTTCGTAATGCGGTGGCTCTAACTCGCCAAAATGCGCGAGCGCCTTTATCTCAATTGAAACTGTCATTTATACGCCCCCAACGCTTATATACGTTTTAATCGCCCAAATTATGGTTTTGAAGATTATAGATTTCCATCACATCTCTGAGGGCGATTTCTTCCCCCACAGATAATTCTGGGCCTGAATACTTTTTCTGAAAAGACGTGCCTGAGTAATAGACCGTGATAAGTTGACTGTCATGACTGTCAAAATCGTTCGAAATTGAAAATTGTACACCCGAAGCTAAAATTGGAAAATCGCGCAATCTTGGGATGACCTGATCGCGCGTGCACATCACAGCACGAACTTTCAACCCGTCAACCATATCCATGACTTGGTTTTCGCCGTTATAAAGGGAATCTAAATAATTATCAGCAGGGCGGTAACTCGCAAGCATCGCGCCCTTGGCTACAGGTTCCACAAGGACAATTTCGCAGCCTTCATAACCCGGCATTCCAACGCGTTCAGGCGCGAGCGTATCGTCAACACTTTGAGCAAAACTGACATGTGCCGCAAACACCATAACCGCACAGATAAGCGCGCTATATTTAAGTCTAAAAATCATTGGAATGTCTCTGCGATTTTAGTAGCTAATTTTCGCGCCGCGTCTTGTTTTGTCAATCTTGGCCACACCTCTGCCCCGTCCGCTGTGACCCAAATCATCGCGTTGTGATCCCCGCCCATAACATCGCCCGAGACGTCATTGGCAATAATCCAGTCACAACCTTTTTTGAGCAATTTGGCTTGAGCGTGTTTTACAACGTCATTTGTTTCAGCGGCAAAGCCGACGACCAATTTCGGACGCTTCGTTTTCATATTTGAAAGCGTGTGTAAAATGTCAGGATTTTCCATCAGCTCAAGCGGCGGAAGGCCAGTCTTACCTTTTTTGATTTTCTTGTTTGTCGCCTTTGCTGGTCGCCAATCGGCGACCGCCGCAACAGAGACAAATATATCTGCGGGCAAGGCCGCTTCGCACGCTGCGAGCATATCACGGGCAGTTTCGACCTGAACTAATTTTACACCGCTCGGCGCATCAATTGAAACAGGGCCAGAAACAAGTGTCACTTTTGCACCGAGGGATTGAAGCGCTTTCGCAATCGCGTAGCCTTGCTTGCCTGAACTATGATTTGAAAGGTAGCGCACAGGGTCAATCGGTTCGCGTGTCGGGCCAGCGGTCACAAGCGCATGTTTACCAAGCAGCGGTTTCGGGCCGCGTAATCCGTCAAGCGTAGTGTCGCCTGCAAGGGCCCGTTCAATCGCGTCGGCAATGTCTTCTGGCTCTGACATACGGCCTTCACCAAACTCGCCGCACGCCATCGCACCCGCATCAGGGCCAAGGATTAAGGCGCCGTCTTTACGGAGCGTCTCTATATTTCTTTGCGTTGAGGGGGCCTCCCACATGCGCACATTCATGGCAGGGACAAACATCACCCGCTTATCCGTTGCGAGCAGTGTCGTCGTCGCAAGGTCATTGGCAATCCCGTGAGCGGCCTTGGCCATAATATCTGCAGTCGCAGGGGCGACAACGACCAAATCCGCCGAACGAGACAATTCAATATGCCCCATCTCGGCCTCTGCCGTTAAATCCCATAAATCGGTAAAAACAGTGTCCCCAGACAAAGCCCCCACCGAGAGCGGCGTCACAAATTCTGCGCCGCCGCGTGTCAGAATAACGCGCGTGGCGATCCCGCGCTTGGCCAGAACCCTAATCAAGAAGAGGGATTTATAGGCAGCGATTCCGCCAGAAATTATAAGAAGGATACGTTTATCCACTTAAGACCCTAAATATGTGAGGCGGCCCAAACGCCGCCTAATGTGATTACCGCGCCAAACCCTGCCCATGCAAACCCTTTCCACAGAGGCGCAGTCTTTTGCGTCAGGGGAACTTGCGGTGCGTTTTGTTTTGACAAATCAATATCTCCGTCCACCCACGCCTTAGCCAAGGTCGCTATATTCTCTGTCGCGTCAGGCAAGCGGTCTAAGGTTCTGCGCGCGCGGTCCATGGTTGAGAGGAAATCATTAAGACGCCCTTCGACACCCAGTTCACGGCGCATGCTCGCCTCCACTATGGGACGCGAGATTTCCCACATATCAAAATCGGGATCAAGGCGACGACACACGCCTTCGGCCTGCATCATGGTTTTTTGCAACATGATAAGTTGCGGCTGCATGGCCATGTCAAAGATTTCCGTAATCTCAAACAGCTGTAACAGCACACGCGTCATGGCGACGTTTTTAGCAGATTTGCCAAAGATCGGCTCGCCGACACTACGCAGGGCCGAGGCGAAATCCTCAATCGAGTGATGGGCGGGGACATAGCCTGCCTCAAAATGCACTTCGGCAATACGCCTATAGTCACGCATCAAAAACCCGTAGAGGATTTCCGCGTGAAAGCGTTGTTCTTGCGGCAAGAGCCGCCCTAAAATCCCGAAATCAATCAGCCATAACGTCCCGTCTTTTGTGACGATCATATTACCTTCATGCATATCCGCGTGAAACACGCCGTAGTCAAAAGAACATGCGAGAAAGGTCTGCATGACTTTGCGGGCAATGTCTTGCGGGTTATAATCGGGATCTGTGAGGATGTTCGGATCGCTCATGGCCATGCCGTCAATCCAATCGGTCACGAGGACATTTTTTCCGCCCAAATCCCAATGAATTTCAGGGACGCTAAAGAAGCCTGTTTCAAGGCCCGGCTCTGAGACTTCACTTGCGGCGGCCGCTTCTAGACGGAGGTCAAGTTCTAGCATGACCGCGCGGTCAGCGGTTTCGACAAATTTCTTAGGGCCGAGGCGTTTGGTATCAGGCACGAAAGTTTCCGCCAGTCCCGCGACCATCGCCAAGACGTCCATATCCGCGCGCATACGTTTTTGAATGTTTGGACGCAGGATTTTCACCGCCACGACGCGACCATCAGGCAAGACGCCTTTGTGGACTTGGGCCACAGACGCCGCCGCAATCGGTTCCGATAATGAGGTCAGCTTGGTCGACCACGGCCCGCCCCATTCAAGTGCAAGCATGTCTTCGGCTTTGTCTTGAGCAAAAGGTGGCACTTTATCTTTGAGGCGCGACAGACCTTTGACAAAGACAGGGTCGAGCATATCGCCGCGCGTGGACAAAATCTGTCCAAATTTGATATAAGCAGGGCCAAGTTTTTCCAGCGCAGTTGCAAACCGCTCGCCGGGATTATCGGCCCGCGACTTTATCGCAAACAAGCGCGACAGACCGCCAACCGCGCGTATCGGCAAAGGTACAACGCCCGAATACTCTTTGGGGACTAAGGCGTCATGACGTACCAAAACCCAACCAGTTTTCATCATACGAAAAAATGTAGAAACTTTGCCTAACATGGGAGGCTTATAGCGGGGCTATGCCTAAGAATATAGCGTTATAATCTGCGGTATTTTGGTGTGGGTCAAACCCAAGTTTTAACACACATCCCGCCGCAGCCCCTGACGACACGCCTGATCTGCCACGCGAATAGGTTCGGGTACGCGGTAGCGTGACAGTTCCATCACAATGTCTTTCGCCGTATCTAATGAAACCTTATGCCCAATAGAGACGAATATGGGTTTAACTTTATCTTGAGTGCAGAGGGCCAATCCTTGGCCAATATCTGGTCCAATATTTGGTCCAATATCTGAGCCAGAGAGAGGCTCAAAGTTTCCGCGCTTAAATTCAAACGACGCTATATAGTCCCGAAACGGCGGGTTTTTGGACACGCCGATGACGGGGATATCCAAGACAAGCCCGAGGTAGCGCGCCGCGCCGCACTGCCTTGGATGGAGATGTCCATTGCCGTCGAAAATAACGATATCTGGCAATGCTCCCATCTGCTCAAACACATCAAGCACAGCGGGCATTTCGCGGTACGCTAACAGGCCAGAGACATAAGGGAACGCGCCCTTTCCTGTAATTTGGCCTATGTCTTGGCCTGTGACTTGGCCCACGACGTCAAGAGCCTCCACCTCCGTCAAATCGTGCCTGCCCAAAACACGGATAGCAGCGCAATAGCGCTCGCCGCGATAGGCCACGTCCACACCCGCCACCGTTTTGTGATCTGAAAATTGGTCCTGGGTGATAACTTGTTTGGCAAAGTGGATTTGCGCCGCTTTAAGCGCGCCCAAATCATCTGCGCGGGCATCTCTGATATGACGTTCCAAGATATGGCGCCCCAAATATGACCTTCCTATGGCACGCTTTACGACTCTTGACCTTGCTTAGTCTTTTTAGCCCAATCGGCGAAGTCTTTGGGATAGTGTTCGTGACCACGAAACGGCCTATCATCCATATCGAGCATAACCGCGACGGCGGCGGCTTCCACCAATAGCCGAAATAGATATCGTGCTGGCTCTTATGATTATTATAGGCGGAATGAGTGGACTTGCGTATTTCCTTAAGCCAGTTTTTCACAAACTGCGTCACATATTGCGTGCGCTCAGGCTCTGACGTTTCGGGCGACATGGCGGACATAAGGGGCTGATACGCCTCGGGCCACAAAAGCACCTCTGTTTGGTCACTCTGTGTTCTATTACGCGGATACCCCAGCAATGACATCATCTTATCCATGCCCCCGTCAGGCTCTTCCCAGAATTCTAGGCTGTCAATCAAAGGCTGGCACTCTGCTTTTGAGAGGTTTAGCAAAATCGCAAATGATAAATATTTATACCTGTCATCCCACCCACCAGAATATTCGCCTTTGGACGAATTTGGGGTTTCCAGACACACAGATATAAATTGCGTATAAATGTCCAGAATTGTGCGTCGCGCCGCCTCTGCGACGCTGTCTATATCCTGCCCCGCAGAATATAAACATGCCAGAGGCTCGTAATGTTTTCGCACGAGTGAATAGGCGTCCCCGATCCGTTGAACCTGAGACCCCATATTCAATAAAAAACGGTTTGTATATTTTTGGACTATGCGCTCAATCGTTAGAATGCGAGCCGTCCAATAGTCTCTGTCTTTAGGCCGTCACGCGGCATAATTATAATATGTCCAATACATTTTCCGACCTAGTCTAGCCCATGCGGGTAAAACAAGAAACAGAGGTTGGAGAGAGTCTCGCGTTTTCAGCTTCAAGTTTTATCCGCTTCGCCTCACGGGAGAATCTCTTAGAAAGCACGCATCTCAACATCGCGTAGATTGTAACATAAGCTTTAAATTCCTGTCATAATATTGTCGCGAAATAGGGTCAAACCTCCCCTGAATTATTCACTGGGAGTTCCTTATGTCGTTGCTTAAACCTAAGCTTTCAAAGCTCTGCCTGTCGCCTTCACTTATCGCACTTATGCTCGCATGCCCGACATTCGCCACGGCGCAAACCCTGTCAGGAAAAGTCACAGACATATCAGAACAGGCGCCGTTTGAGGGCGCCGTTATCAAAATTGAAAGCCTGAACCGCACGGCGGTCACAGATCGTTTTGGGCAATACCGTATCAATAATATACCTGCGGGAACCTATGATGTCACCGTGAGCTATATTGGTGCGCAGTCTATGCGAGATACGGTAACCGTTCCCAATTCTGGCGCACAGCTTGATTTAGTTCTGGGCGATGATGTCGAGTATATGGACAATATTATTGTTGTCGGCACACGGGCGGCGCAGGCCAATTCGCTTAATCAACAACGCGCGGCAGACTCTATAAAAACCATTATCGACTCGGACGGTCTTGGAAACTTCCCTGATACCACAGTGGCAGATTCTCTGTCGCGTGCGGTAGGTATCTCGGTCGAAACAGACCAAGGCGAAGGCCGCTATGTTTCAATTCGCGGCATCAATACCGATCTTATCTCGTCTTCGATCAACGGTGTACGCACGACATCCCCCGAGGGTCGTCGCGGCGTTATGCTTGACGGTGTTCCGTCTGACCTCCTCGACGGGATTGAAATCCAGAAATCTCTTACGCCTGATGTCGATGCCGATAGCCTTGGCGGGGTTATCAACCTTAAAACCATCTCAGCCTTTGACCGCAAAGGCCGCTTCATTCGCGCAAAGGTCGAAGGTCAATATAACGAGATTTCAGAAAAAATTTCGCCAAAAGGCACGATCACCTATTCCGACACATATAACGACACATTCGGATTGGCACTCTCGCTGAACTATCAAAACCTAAATATTGAATCTCATAATAACCAAACCTCTGAATGGGGCATTGATGACGATAGCGGGTTTTATTACCCTAATGATGATTATGAGCAACGCTGGTATGACTTAACGCGCGAACGTCTTGGCGCGGTGGCCAATTTCGATTGGCGCGTAAACGACACCACTGACCTTTATGTCCGCACATTGTTTAATGAATACCAAGAAGACGAAGTCCGTAATAAACTTCAATTCCGTGAATTTGACGAAGAAGTCATTGCGATTGACGCAGACAGCGTCACCATTAGACGCGGCGAAATCGACGCCGAAGCCCGCAAACGTAAGGAGCTTCGCAGCATCCAAACCTATTCCCTCGGCGGTGAAACCAAATTTGACGTGTGGGATTTTGACTACCAAGTCTCTTATGCCTCTGCGGATGAAGACGATACGGATAATCACGATGTGACCTTCCGCTCGACGCCTGAACAACGCGATAGCGATATCGGCTCCATCACGCTCAACTATTCCAATCCCCAGCAACCCATCGTTTCAGGCCAAGCGCTGACCTTCCTCTCAGACCCTGCAAATTATGAACTTGATGCGTTTGAGACGGAATCAAACACAAATAAAGACACGGAATATGCGGCGCAGTTCAATGTCTCGCGCGATAGCGTGATTGGGGACACCTCAGTCGTTTGGAAAGGCGGCATGAAATATCGTGACCGTAAAAAAACACGCGACCAAAACATCGAAATTTATGAGCGCGACGACGTCAATATGGCGGACTTCGTGACCGCCAATGCAGAGATTGAAAACTGGCGTCTTAGCAATCAAATGTTTCAATGGCCTGACGCAAACCTCACACGCTCTCTTCGCGGAAATTTCTCGGCGGACGAATTAGACGCAGAAGCGAGCTTCATTGAATCGGCGGTTGGCGATTACACGGTCAACGAAAAAATCCTCGCAGGCTATGCGATGGGCACGTTTCGATTTGGCGACGCCACCGTCGTTGCAGGCGCACGCGTCGAGCAGACAAATGTCGATTTACAAGGCAATTTCGTGGCGGAAGACAGCGACGAGATCACGCGCCGCGACATTTCCCAAGACTATACGGATATCCTTCCTAGCTTGAATGTGAAATATGATATCACGGATAAAATCATAGGCCGCGCCGCTTATTACGGTGCAATTGTACGCCCCGGTTTTAGCGATATGTCACCTCGCGCGCTCATTAATGATGACCGCGACGAAATCGAACTCGGAAATCCAGATCTCCAAGCCTATTCTGCAGATAATTTCGATTTAAGTTTTGAATATTATCCAACAAATCTCTCTATCATATCCATTGGATTTTTCTACAAAGACATATCAAACGCCGTCTTCCCCGCGCGTTATGATATTGCAGACGTCCCCGCGAGCGTTGATCTCAGCTTCCTCCCCGCTGCAACACTCGCGACAATTGAAGACGTCGAAACCTTTATCAATGTCGGTAAAAGCACGCTAAAAGGCGTCGAATTCAACTATGTCCAAAACCTTGGCGATGTGTCCGAAGCCCTTGACGGGTTTCTGATTTCAGGAAACTTGACCCTAACAGACAGCAACACGCAACTGCCCGATGGGCGCGAAGTCTCGTTTTTGAAACAAGCGGACGCGGTCGGCAATATTGCGCTCGCTTATGATAAAGGTCCGTGGGATTTGCGCGTCTCTGCAAATTACCGAGGCGATTATTTGGACATACTCGGCGACGCTGACCTTGACCGCACAACAGACGACCGCACCTTAGTTGAGGCCTCTGCCAAATACAGACTTAATGATAATTTCCAAGTCTATGTCGAAGGTAAAAACCTAACGGACGCCGCAGAATATTATTACTTCGGCGACGAATCCCGTCTGGCCCAATACGACGAATTTGGTCGGTCAGTTATTTTCGGGGTGCGGTATACTTATTAGGGCGCAGACAGAGTAAGCGCCAAGTTTCGACAGCACGCTCAGACCCCAAGTTAAAAAAAATATTACTTCGAACTCTAACGGCACGCCTTATCGGCGTGCCGAATGCGTTTAGGGGGAATTGAAACTCCCTAAATTTTATCCCCCCCTCCTAAAACGGACGTCGGCTCTTCATCGCCGCCGTAATCGTGCCGTCATCCAGATAATCCAATTCTCCGCCGACGGGAACACCGTGGGCGAGCCTTGAGACGCTGACGCCTGCATTGACCAGATGGTCGGTGATGTAATGGGCGGTGGTTTGGCCGTCGACTGTGGCGTTCATGGCGAGGACGACTTCTTTCACCGCGTCGTCTTCTGACCGCGAAATGAGGCTGGCGATATTGAGGTCTTCAGGGCGGATGCCGTCGATCGCCGACAGGGTTCCGCCGAGGACATGATAGCGCCCGCGAAACGCGCCAGAGCGTTCCATCGCCCACAAATCGCCGACGTCTTGGACAACGCATAAAACAGCAGGGTCACGGCCGGGCGCGGTGCAGATATGGCACGGGTCTTGGCTGTCGACATTGCCACAGCTTGAGCAGACCGAGATTTTATCCGCCGCGTCCGCCATAGCCAGTGCCAGAGGTCGCATAAGTCCGTCGCGTTTTTTCACAAGCGCCAGCGCCGCGCGCCGCGCCGAACGCGGGCCAAGGCCCGGTAATTTCGCAAGCAAGCTGATAAGCTGTTCGATTTCTGGACTGACTGTGGATCCCGACACGAAAATTAAAGACTAAGGCCGGGTGGCAATTGAATATCCCCAACCGTGTCTTTCATCGTCTGGGCTTGGGCTTCGTCTAATTTTATTTTGGCGTCTTGATAGGCCGCCACGATTAAATCTTCGAGCATTTCTACGTCTTCAGACGAGACAAGCGCAGGATCAATTTTCAACGTGCGCATATTGCCGCCGCCGACAAGGCCGACCAAAACACGCCCACTGGCGGATTGCCCTTCAACAGACAGATCGGCGACTTTGGCTTGCGCGATTTCCATTTTCTTTTGCATGTCTTTCGCCTGTTTCATCAGGCCCATTAGGTCTTTCATATTACTCGTCCTCTATATCTGGAGCGGGATCTTTTGTGAAATCGGCCGCAATCACATTCGTTTCACTTGATGTAGGGGCGGTATCCATAATTTCAATGAGTTTCGCATTGGCAAATAAGGGGTGCGTGAATGCAGGATGGGCGCGGTCGCGGGCGTCTTCGGCGTCGCGAATACGCCTTACGCTTTCTTGCAGGGTTTCGCCGCCGCCGCTCGTTTCGGGCGAGATCACCCAAAGCTCACCCGTCAGCTCTTTAATGGCGGACACGATACTGCCCGTTAAGGACGTCGGCGCCCCGCTTGCGGGCTGAAAACTGATCGCCCCGTGTTTAAACCGTATCGGTTTGACGAAACGTTTTATATCAGACGCCAAGGCAATCTGACTATCTGGAAGGGCGGCGACCAAATCTTCTAAATTGTTCAAGATCACCGTCCCTGACGCAGGCGCAATCGGCATGACGGGTTCAGGGCGCGTGTTTAATTGCGGCGCTGACGGCTGAGAGACGGGCTGGGAGGTGGGCTGAGAGGTTTGCGCGTTTTGGGGCGGTATTTGGCGCGGTTGAGGCGCGCGGTTCGCGTCAGGTCTAGGCGCAGTTTCACGCGGCTGTCCGCCGTTTTCGCGAGGCGACGCCCCGCCCTGTGGACGGCTAAAATTTCCGGACTTAATCTCCGTGAGTAGTTTTGCGACCAATTCCGGCGCAGGCAATTCCCCCGCCACAGCAATTTTCAACAGCGCCATTTCCGCCGCCGCCAGTGGCGCAGGCGCCATGCGGACTTCGGTATGGGCCTTTAACAGCATTTGCCAAATCCGCGTAAGTTGACCGAGCGTTAGGCTTTCCGCCAGCGCGTGAATGCGCGTGACCTGATCAGGCGCAAGTTCAAATAAAGCGTCTTTCCCTAAAGTTTTGGCGCGGCTGACCTCATGGCAGATATCAAGCAAATCGCGCATAACAATGGTTGGGTCTGCGCCGTCATCATATTGACCGCGCATTTCGGTCAGCGCCCCTGCACCGTCGCCCGAAGCGGCTTTTTCAAATAAATCTAGAACGCGCACGCGGTCGGCAAGGCCAAGCATGATACGGACTTGTTCACCCGACACTTCATTACCATCCAGACCTGATTGGACAATCGCTTGGTCAAGTAAGGAGAGGCTATCGCGGACAGAACCTTCGGCGGCGCGGGAAATAAGGGCGAGGCCTTCGTCTGAGACTTTGACGTCTTCTCTCGTACAGATTTTTGACAAATGGCTTTGCAAAGCGCCTGCATCGACGCGCCTAAGATCAAATCTTTGACAGCGCGACAGAACGGTAATCGGGACTTTGCGAATCTCTGTTGTGGCGAAAATAAATTTTGCGTGGTCGGGCGGCTCTTCCAATGTCTTGAGCAGCGCGTTGAACGCACCCGTCGAGAGCATGTGCACCTCGTCAATAATATAGACTTTGTACCGCGCCTCGACAGGGGCATATCTTACGCCGTCGAGCATTTCGCGCATATTGTCGACGCCTGTACGGGACGCCGCGTCCATCTCTAGGACGTCCATATGTTGCGAGGCCATGATGCGTTCGCAATGAATGCCGTGCGTTCCAAGTTCAACAGACGGCCCGTCAATACCCTCTCGCTCATAGTTCAACGCCCGCGCCAAAAGCCGCGCCGTGGTCGTCTTCCCAATCCCGCGAACCCCCGTCAGCATAAACGCATGGGCGACGCGGCCCGCCTTAAACGCATTCGTCAAAGTCGTGACCATAGCCTCTTGGCCGATCATATCCTCAAATGTGGAGGGACGGTATTTCCGTGCCAAGACCTGATAGGTTTGGCCCGTACCGTTTGATGTAGGAGACTCGCTCATGCGTTCTTATAGGGACGCAAATCACGGGGGGAAAGGGGGATAATGAAAGGAAAAGTGGAAGGTTGACCCTGACCCGAAAAAGACTCGTTGTGGCTGCTTCGTTCCCGACCTGACCAAGTTGGCGAGGATCTCGTCCAAGGCAACCTTCCGAAAGGGCTTATGACGAATTCAAAACCATTTTGCAAGAGGGGTATGAATTTACGCATTCCCGTTGTGCAATATCGTAAATTGACAGACTGTGGCTAAGCGAACAAGGTTTCATCATAAGCTGGATTGGAAACGAAATGAGCCCAACGCGCCCTGAACCTAGATTTGAAAACGGATTTTTTGTTCCCGCCTCTCCCGTCCCAAATCCGCGACATATTTCGGATTATAAATTACGGCATTCATTACTGGCCCTGCCTGCGCTTATCAATAATCCGCTCGAGACGTTTATCGAAGACCATTATAAATTAGACGTCCTGCAATTTAGTATGATGGGCAGCGCCATCACGATTATCAATTCGCCTGAGATGATCAAACATTGCTTTATCGATAATCGCGAGAATTACCGTTTCAGCGGTGTCCGACAATCTATCCTTCGGACTATTTTAGGCGACGGAATTTTGACCCAAGAAGGCGAACCGTGGAAACATGCGCGCCGCGCCATGTCCCCCTTATTTACCCCCAAAAATGTCAAATCATTTTCTGAAACTATGCGCGTGACAACCGTGCGCGAAATGCCTGACCTGTTCGAGACAGGCGGCGTTTTAAAAATTGCCCCGCTTATGTCGGCCCTAACATATCTGGTTTTGTCTGACACCTTATTTTCAGGCGACATCAAGGCGCAAAAATCTCGTGTTCTAGAAGACGTCTCGACGGCACTGACCTATGCAGGACGCCCTGATCCGTTGGATTTGTTTGGGGCCCCTGATTGGATGCCGCGACTGACTAAAATTCGAGGACTGAAAGCCGTTAAAAACCTGCGAAAAATGATTACCGACGTTACACGAAAAAGACAGACCCAGAAAGAACAGGGCGAAGATTTACCCGATGATTTTCTGACGCGTCTTTTAAACGTCGGCGACGCGGAGACCCGTGCGTTTACCCAAGCTGAGGTCGGAAACCATATCTTGGCCTTCATTGGCGCGGGCCATGAGACAACAGCCAGAGCGCTATCGTGGCTGTTTTACCTACTCTCGCAAGATACGAAATCTCGCGATAGAATGGAGGCCGAGGTCGATACGCTCGACATTGAAAATACGCCTGTTGAAAATTGGGGCGAGCATCTGCCCTTTGCGACCGCATGTTTTGAAGAAACCATGCGGCTTTTCCCGCCTGCTCCTCTGATTGCCAGAGAAACGATTGCACATGACGAAAAGAACGGCACTACCCTGAATAAGAATGACGTCTTAATGGTCAATTGCTGGGTTATGCACCGACACGAATCTTTTTGGGATTCCCCGAACAGTTTTAATCCCGAACGCTTTTTGGGCGAAAACCGTAAGGATATTGGTCGGTTCCAATATCTGCCCTTCGGCGTTGGGGAGCGCGTCTGTATCGGGCAACGTTTTGCAATCCAAGAAGCGCTTATCCTGATTACGCTATTAGCGCGGCGGTATAGATTTGACTATGCCAGCGACACGCCGCCTTGGCCAAAAATGCGTATTACGGTTCAGCCCGATAATGATATGCCGATGACGGTTACGAAACGAGAAGAACGCCTTTAACGAAAGCGTGTCTATTCGGCGTTAGACAGAGACGCGCTTTCCCGTTAACACGCCTCATGACCCATGATTTTAAAATGCCCTTTGCAGATTCTGGCCTGGATGCGCGCGAGGACGCAAGAGACCCAAAAAGTGTCGAGACATTTTTAAAAGATAAAACCGCCCGCGCGACCATTTTTTATCAAGGCAAGCCTGCGCTGAATGATGATTTTTCGCTTTTATATGTGAAACCCCAAGCCCTGAAAGGCGCGAATGTTTTTGATCCAGGGCCATTATTTTTAGGCACTGACGCGACGGGGCCTGTCTTTGCATTTTCAATCGAGGCCCCCATTGATATTGCGCCAGAAGAGGCCTTTCACCCCTTGCGAATGGTTGGCGGTAAAATGCCCCATGCCGACCTTGGCATAGCGGGACGGGCGCGGTCTTTGTTGGATTGGCATCGCACGCACATTTTTTGCGCGGCCTGCGGAGAAAAAACATACCCGCAAGACTCAGGCCTGAAACGGGCCTGCGGCTCCTGTTCGACAGAACATTTTCCACGCGTGAATCCCGTTGTGATTATGCTTGTTTTAGACGGCGAGAATTGCCTCCTTGGTCGCGGGCCGGGCTGGCCTGAGGGTTATTATTCCGCGCTTGCGGGATTTGTCTCCCCCGGCGAGTCGATTGAAGAAGCGTGTATTCGCGAAGTAAACGAAGAAGTCGGCGTACATGTCCGCGACGTGGAATATGTGTTTAGCCAGCCTTGGCCTTTCCCAAGCCAGCTTATGATGGGGCTTATTTGTCATGCGGATGACCAAAAGCTCACCATCAATAAAGACGAAATCGAAGACGCAAAATGGGTTACAAAAGACGAAGTCCGCGCCGTGTTTAATAAAGCAAGTGATAGCTTTGTTCGCCCGCCGCGCGTGACGATCGCCCACCAATTGTTAAAGCATTGGCTCGCGACTTAAGTTTTAGGGCCGCTAAGCTTTCGCGAAAATTGCGCCTGCAATTTGGCATAAAGTCGTCATGACTTTCTTGCGGTTGATGGCGACTAAGATCGCGCAAGAGAGCCAGACCAAACACGCGGCCACGAATAATCCACCGCCGTCATTATTGGGATCAATGCCCAGCGGCGTAAACAGATGAAACGAAATTGCGCCGCTCATGACGCAAAGGCCGATGAGCGCGCCCAAGCCTTGAAAACGCGGGAAGCGTGGCAAGAGACCCAAGAGTAAAAGAGCCGCCGCAAAAAGCTCGGCTACGCCTATCGTGTATTGTGAAAACAGACCTGATGGCCCGAATAAACCTCCTGCCCCGAAACTATTGGCCCATTCATTTAAGCGTCCGAAAATTTCTTGAGTATTGGGGTGGTTGGTGAATTTAAAACGTAAGCTATCTAAAAATATAACACTGCAAAACAGTGATAATATGATCGGTAGAAACTTTTTTATTAAAGTCATACGTGTCCCCTATAAATTACGTAATTATTTCTTCAAAATATCAGGCCATTTATTATCCGCCCGAACAATGAAATCAGGCCTTTTTTTATCCCACTTTTTTTGAATACGGTCGTTAAAGTTTAAAAATAAGCGTCCGTCCTCAACGTACCAATTTTCTGGAGACCCTTTGGCAAGCTTTCCATGCGCCACGGCCCACGCGCAATAGCCGCCATATTGCGGCGCAAAAACGGACGGGTTGGTTTTAAACAAATCTAGATTTGCGCGGCTACTAAAGACCCAAATCGCGCCCATATATTCCATTTGGTATTGAGGGTTTCCCTGCAGCGGCGTGCCCGTAAAAAACGTAATCGGATCATATCCGTCCACGGCAATATTATTACGCCAAGACGTATAGACAGGGTCATTTTCAGCATGAGCCATCGGGGTGGGTGTAACAAAACTCAGCACGGAAAAACCCAGTGCCAATGTCACAAACCCTTTGATAAATACATTTTTATTCATACGGGCAGCTTACGCTAAGAAATTTACGACGTCACTACACGCGTGTTAAACAGATTGTGAGCGTATGTTATGTGCGGGATAGGTGCCCAGCATCATAAGTTTATCTGAGAAAAACCCAAGCTCTTCAAGCGCGTGTTGCATACCTGTTTCTTCGGGATGACCTTCTACGTCTGCGTAAAATTGCGCCGCTGTGAACGAGCCATTGACCATATAACTCTCAAGCTTGGTGATATTGATACCGTTCGTTGCAAATCCGCCGAGCGCTTTATAAAGCGCAGAGGGCACGCTGCGCACACGAAATACAAAACTTGTCACGACAGAGCCACTGCCTAATTTTGGAATCGCTCGGTCTTTTGACAGGACTAAAAACCGCGTCGTGTTATGCGCAGCGTCTTCTATGTCTTGAGCTAAATTATCCAGCCCGTAAATTTCGCCTGCCAGTGTCGAAGCGATCGCGCCGACGCTTTTATCACCAAGCTCAGAAACTGCTCGCGCGGCGCCCGCCGTATCGACGTCATTTACGGCGTGAATACCCATAGTCTGTAGACGTTTGCGGACTTGCCCCAAGGCCATAGGATGAGAGCGCACAAATTTAATATCTTCAAGGCGCGCGCCTTTCACACCCAAAAGCTGATGATGAACCGGTAAATATTCTTCACCAATAATCGACAATTCGCCTTCGGGTAGTAAGTGATAAATATCAGAAACCCGACCCGCGACAGAATTGTCGACGGGGATCATAGCCAATTTTGCTTGGCCCGATTGCACGGCCCGAAAAGCTTCGGCAAAGGACAGACAAGGCTGCGGGGTATAGTTCGGGTAAAAGTTTTGGCAGGCTAAGTTTGAATAGGCCCCCGGTTCACCCTGATAAACAATTAAATCGCTCATGTTTTAACTTCACTTTTTTTTACGTGTTTTAAAAGAGCCCTTGCCCGTTCCAAATCATCCGCTGTGTCGACACCGTGCGGCGCAGATTTTACAATCGCAACATCAATCCGCATCCCCGCCTCTAAGGCGCGCAATTGTTCAAGTCGTTCAACTTGCTCCAGATAAGACGGAGATAAATCACAAAAGCGGTCCAAAGCCGCGCGCCTATACGCGTAGACACCCAAATGATGATACACTTTTTTGGCCCCGTAAGGCAGAGCCGCACGGGAAAAATAAAGCGCTCGCGCAATGTGGGATGGGTCATCATTTTGCGCCATTGCTAAGACGGCTTTCACGACATTTGGATCTGAAATCTCTAGCGCGTCTCTCGTCTCCACTGCGGCTGTGGCAATATCCACGCCTTTGTTTTCCAACACTGTCGCAAGCCCTTGCAAAAGCGCAGGGTCAAGCGTTGGCATATCGCCTTGGACGTTGATTACACAGTCATAATTTTTATTTGGATCAATGATATCGACCGCCGCCCGCACACGGTCAGAGCCTGACGGCAAATCAGGGTCAGTTAAAACGGCTTTCCCGCATGCTTTTTCAACAGCGTCGATAATGGACGGCTCTGCGCATGCCACCCAAACGGGGCCGAGTGCGGCCTCTTGCGCGCGTCGCAAAACGTGCACAATCATCGGGTCGCCGTGAATATCCGCGAGCGGTTTCCCCGGCAGGCGAGAGGACCCCATACGGGCAGGTATAATCGTCATTATTTTCATCATGGCGTTTAAAGCCTTTGCGACCCTTCGCCGCAAGGATTTTTAAGTTCCCAAAAGCATTCTTTCATTATAAAGAGGGGTGGAATATTATGCTGTGCCGCTTAGGTAGAGCGAAAGACGAACCCTAAGGGACGAAAATGGACGAACTTGGATTTAATAAATTAGCCGCCGCAGTTCTTGCAACAGCGCTTGGCTTTATGGGTATTAAAGAAATTTCGCATGCGGCCATGCATGTGAATGTACCCGTCGCGCCTGCTTACGCGCTGGAAATACCAGACGTCGCTACGGGCGGCGAAGCTGAAATTATTGCCCCTTTCCCAAGTGCGGAATGGGTTGCAGCCATGGACGAAACACGCGGCGAAAAAGTCTTCAAAAAATGCCAGTCTTGTCATAATGCCGAAGACGGCGGCGCGAACGGAACAGGCCCGAACCTGTGGAATGTCGTCAGCGCAACGGCGGGGCAACATGCTGGATTTAAATATTCATCTACAATGGCAGCCTCTGGCGTGGCTTGGAATTACGAAGAGCTCGACGGCTTCTTGAAAAAGCCGGGTAAATATATGAGCGGCACAAATATGAATTTCATTGGTCTGAAAAAAGAAAATGACCGCGCGGCCGTGATTGAATATTTACGGGTTCACGCCGACGCCCCTGTGGCAAGGCCAGAACCTGCGCCGTTCCCAGACGTTATCGTCGAAGCGGAAACAGTGATTGAGCAAATCCAAGAGCCAACAGAGTTAGAAACAACCCCAGAACAATAGCGGTCGCGGCGAACCGTCTGCTTAAATCTTTAAACTTTTTATGGCCGTGATCTCTCCAGATTGCGGCCTTATTCGTTCAACAGCCTCTATTAAGGGCTCTGACGTGACGCACATATGAAACGCATTTGCATGGATGAGGTGGACTCTGTTTTGCATAATTCCGACATGGCCTTTCCAAAAAACCAAATCGCCGCGTTGTAAAAATTTTAAGTCTGGCGCGCGGACAATTCCAAGACTTGCTTCTTGTTGATCGGCGTCGCGCGGGGCAGATCGCCCTACGGCGCGAAGGCTAGATTTCACAAGCCCCGAACAATCCAACCCGTTCGTAGATATGCCGCCCCAAATATATGGCAGCCCCATATGCCGTTCTGCAATGTCAACGAATGTCTGGCGGGATGTGTCACTTGATAGGTTCGTCGCAAGGTGCGCTGTGTGCATAAAGCCAAGCCCGTCAATTTCCACAAATGCAGAATCGGATGGTGACGCGCAAACGGTCGCGTTTAAATTTAAAACCTGTTTTACAGGGCTTTTAATATCCGCTTTGGTAAAGATCGGCGCTTGCAACGCTGTTACAATATGCGTCGGCGCCTCGCCTACTTCGCCGAGCGCCGCTTTTGGGAGCCAACCAATATATCCAGAGACGTGTGGTATGGAGGTTGAACAGGGATCGCCGCTTAAAAATGGCTCTTTTAATTGCCCCCACACCCAGTCGTTCGTCTGTTTATAGACTTCGAAATCTGTGCCAAATAAAGCTTCTGTTTCACATGCGCCGTCAGCCTTGGGGTCTCTTCGCATAAATACGCGCGGAATTTTGACACGCTGCATACTTATTTTTGCGCCGACCTCATCTGGAAGCGTCGTTCGGAAATCAGACATATAAAATTCACTTTCCCAAAGGTGACATATCTCTAAGGCGTATTAGATATCATTTCACGACACAATAGATCCCCAAAATCATGTAAAAACCGCGTGCCCTTAGGTGTCCGCTGTATCAGAATAGAGCGCCGATCCGTAGGGTCTGGGCCGCGCGTCAAAAATCCATATGCTCCTAATCGATCCAAAGCGCGCGTGATGACAGCTTTTGTGACATTCAGTTTTTTTGCAAGGGAGCGCACGGTATGCGTCCCATCAATCAAATAAATGCTGGTCAAAATCACAAATTGGCGACTTGTTAAGTCTGGTTCTGTGCTTGTGACTGTTTTCAAAGACACATTATGCCAGATTGAGAGCGCGTCCAGTCGATTATATTTTGGAGGTTTTACCACATATGCCTCAGGTGAGAGTGTAAGTCTGTCTTGCTCTATTGAGAGAAATCCGAATTTAAGCCGCCTGCTTTTAGCCAATGATAAAGCGCGCGAATGGCAAACATTTCGCCGCCCTTTGGATGGCCAGGCCCGCTCGTGGGGTTCCAACCATATACATCAAAATGCATCCACGGTTTTTCTTTTACAAACCGTTCCAAAAACAAAGCCGCTGTTACAGAGCCTGCAAAGCTTCCGCCTGAGTTTTTCATATCTGCGATCGGAGAGCTAAGAAGGCTCATATAAGGTTGCCAAAGCGGCATATGCCATACGGGGTCGCGTTGTTTTTCAGAATGTTGCAATACTGTCTCGACAGGGCCTTTGCGATTACTAAAAAACGGCGGGACTGTTGGGCCTAAGGCCACACGCGCCGCGCCCGTTAATGTCGCAAAATCTATCATCAAGACAGGGTCAGATTCTGCCGCTTTTGACAACGCATCGCCAAGGACAAGACGGCCTTCTGCATCTGTATTATCAATTTCAACTGTCAGCCCTTCGCGAGACGTTAAAATATCTCCGGGACGATAGGCCCCTGCTGAAATCGCGTTTTCCGCAATTGCGACAAGACAGTGTAAACGTATGGGCAGATTATTGGCCATAATCATTTCCGACAGCGCCAAAGCATGCGCCGCGCCGCCCATGTCTTTTTTCATAATCCGCGCGCCTGACGCGCCTTTGATATTCAGGCCGCCTGTATCAAATGTGATGCCTTTGCCGATAATAGCAAGGCGCGCATGGCTTGGATCGCCCCATTCAAACTCAATCAAGCGCGGGGCTTCATGGGCTGCACGTCCCACCGCATGTATCATGGGATAGTTTTGCGAGATCAGCTCTTCGCCTACAATTTCAGTGATTTCTGCCTCGAACCTATTGGCCAGATCAACAGTCGCCTGATGCAAGGCGACAGGCCCCAAATCACCCGCAGGTAAATTTATAAGGTCACGCCCATGATGAACCGCGTCTGTTAAGGCAACCGCCTCGCTCATGCGGTGTGTTTCAGGATCAAGACATAGGATTGGGAAATGCGTTTCATTTTGTAAATACACATCAAACTTATAGGCCCCAAGTCCCCATCCTATGGGGCAAAGCGCGATATTCCAATCTTCGGGAATCGTCACGAGCTTATAAAACCCTTCGGGAAGGTTAGACGATAAACCGCCCAATCGTATCGGGCCAAGTACGTCATTTTTTATGGGGCCTGCCCCAAACAATACGGCCGATATCGTCCCGTCAGGCGCAGGAAGGCGCACACGTTGCCCCGCTTCGCCCGTAAAATTTCGCGCTTTCGCAAATGTTTGTTGCATATCAGAGAGTGAGGACAGGACCGAATCCAATGCGTCAGGGCGACACACATATATTGGAAGCGGTTTTTCATGACCCGCAAGATCGGATAAAGCTCTAAAGATTTCTGACATTACAACCTTTCAAGGCATTTACAGTAAGACTTCGTTAACCGGGTCTGTTTACCAATGTTAACGAATTTATAACGCGTCGCGGCATAAGGTGCGACAGTATTTAACAACACTTGGGATGGTTTAGGGAATTATAGTCGATATGTCACCTCACACCTCTCATTTATCATCAAATCCAGACATTTACACGCATGCAAAATGCGTTAGGGCTCCGTTTACGACCTTACCCAAAGCTTCAATGAAACGTGCACTTGCACTTTCGCTGAGTTGCATTCTTTTATCGGGGTGTTTTGCGCCTAAATACACGGCGTCTGAGCAAGAAATGTCAGAGACATTAAGCGGTGAAAACTATCAGCCTGCGACACGCGAATTTCGCGACAATGTCGAAACTCAAGATGTTTTGGCGCAAGCGGCCTTTTGGTCACGTGAGCACAATTTAAATCCAGGCGATCTGGAAGCCGCGATAAAATTGGCCTCGGCCGTCCGTCGCATGGGCAACCCAAATCAAGCCATAGAGATCACGCAACAAACGCGCGCGCTTTATCCGCGCGATCCTTATTTAGCGGCTGAATATTCTGCCGCTCTGATTGCAGCCGAACGCGGCGTTGACGCGATTGATACATTAGATACCGCTCTGCGCACGGCACCGGGTTATGCACGCCTATGGTCGCTTAAAGGCGCTGCTTTGGACCAAATGGAAAAATATGATTTGGCCCGAAAGCATTATGCAAAGGCGTTGCAGATCACGCCTTATGATCCAAGCATTTTAGCCAATGTCGGCCTTAGCTACGCGCTGTCAGGCGATGTGGCCAGAGGCGAAACATGGTTACGCCGCGCGGCTGAAATCCCGGGTGCAGGCGCGAGTGTCAGACAGAACCTTGCGATCATCTTACAAATTCAAGGTAAAAACGACGAAGCAGATACTTACCTTCCGCGCCAACGGTCAGCAGAATTAACACCGCCGCCATCGCGGACCCAATCGCCGCGTAATTCGACATATATGCGCCCCACTGCGCCGCAACAATCGGCCCCGACACAGCCCCAATATTCGCGCCCTGCTCCGCAATCATATGCGCCTCAAAGTTACACGCCGCAGAGCCGTAGAGCCCCGCAGACATTAAGTCGCCCAACTCAGAGTCCACAAAAAGATTCTCGAGCGCCGCGTATTTACGGCTCAAAATCTAATTCAGCCCCAACTCCCCAGACTTATAGTGCGCCGCAAACTTATAGCGCGCCTCAAGGTTACGCACAAAACGCGACGCAAAATGTGGGTCAATATTCATCCGCAAGCGAAGCCGCCCGTGCAGCTGCGCAAAATATTCAATCTCGAAAAATGTCGGGACGCTTTGTCGAGCCTGTGCAAAACACAACGGCTGAACAGCAATCTATTCTGGATAGACTTTCTCAAAGCCTAGGCCCGCGCCCGAGTACGGCGCCCGCCGGACAAGCGCGACCAAGCTATCCTACGCCGCAACAGGCCCAACAACAATACCCGCAGCAATATGGTCAAGCCTATCAAGGTGCACCTCAACAGCCGCAATATCAGCAACAACCTCAATACGCGCAGCAGCCGCAACAACCCACTTCGCGCGGCTCGGCGCGTCGACGCTAGCCCTTTTTTCAAACGTTTGAGGTTTGCACCTACGGTTCAATCCCGCTAAAAAGCCTTCATGTCTTAAAGCTTATATTTCAGAAATAGCCTGTCTTTCGCCGCTGCCTTGAATGGGACACGCGGCGGCGGACGCAAAGCTATATTTCTATAGCTAAAGCTAGGACTAAATCTGAGACATTAGAATATCGCCCAGACCCGTCAGAGACCTAGCCTCATTTTATGAAATTGAGCAAAGCGTTTTTACAGGCGATCTTAAGTCTAAGAAACCTCAAAGCGGATCATGACGAGGTAAACAGGTCTTTGATTTGGAAATCTGCTGAGGAATTATTCGTCGCCGAGTGCGCCGCCAATACGAAGCGCCGCAGGTGTCAAGATCACGATAAACAGGACAGGTAGGAAGAACAAGATCATCGGCACTGTCAGTTTAGCTGGCAGTGACGCGGCTTTCTTCTCAGCTTGCATCACGCGCATTTGACGATTTTCAGTCGCCATTGTGCGCAAGCTATCCCCCAAAGGTGTACCATAACGTTCAGCTTGGATCAGGGCCGTTGAAACGGCGCGAATGCCTTGGTGATTATTCCGACGTGCCAAGTTCTCAAAAGCCTGTCGACGACTTGGAAGGTAGGACAGTTCTGCCGTGGTCAAAGAAAACTCTTCGGCGAGTTCGATGGAATTTTCTGCCATCTCTGTTGCAACCTTACCAAAGGCCAGTTCGGCCGACATACCTGATTCCACACAGATCAGGAGCAAATCAAGCGCATCAGGGAAGACAGGCATAATCGCGGCAAGTCGCTTATTGGCAACATTGGCAATATAAATAGGGGGAAGATAATAGGCGAAAACAACCATAGCGACAGTTGCAAAGACGCGTTGGAGCATGTCCCATCCCGGCGTATTCAATCCGATCAAAAATATTGCACCAAATGCAAAGAACACCACAGGGAGCACGAGCCGGAAGACGTAGAACAGATAGATGGGGCGTTCGCCGCGTAGACCAGCCTGCGAGAGTTTATCTCTGAGGTTTGACGCTTCTAAAAGCTTCTCAAGACTTAGATTGTCAACGAGTTGTTTAACAGACCCTTTGGTTTCTGTCCGAAGACCCTTTTTAGCGTTTAGCGATGCCAATCGGTCTTTGCGTAAATGCTCACGCGTATCTGAGACGGCGCCCATGCGCTTTTTAAGCTTATCACCTTGAAGCAAGGGGCTGAACAAAGTGTATATTGTTGCCACGACCAAAAGGGCCACAACGACAGAAGAGACAGATTGGATCATTGTAAGAGATTCGGGGTTCATAATCTCTTTTCCTAAAACTTGAAGTTAATCATTTTTTTCATGGTCAATGTACCAAAGACCATCATGCCTGCACCGATCATAAGGTTTCTGTGACCTGTCGATGTCGTGTAGAGCTCTGACATATAATCAGGCGACGCAATTGTGATGAGGATCATCACGATAATCGGGAGTGACCCAATAACATAGGCTGACATTTTCGCCTCTGCTGACAGTGCTTTAATTTTCTCGCGCAACAGCTTACGCCCCCGCAACACAGCCGAGAGGTTGGCCAAAGATTCGCCCAAATTACCACCCGTTGATTTTTGAATATTCAATACGGTCGAAAAGAAGTTCACCTCTGACAAAGGCATGCGCTCAAACATACGCTCGAGGCAAATATCAATCGGTACGCCCACGCTTTCGCCTTCGACAACAAGTAGGAATTCACTCCGAACAGGTTCAGGAGATTCGTGAGCAATAATTTTTAAGCAATCCCCAAGCGGGAGACCCGTTCGAACACCCCGAACAATAATGTCCATAGCATCGGCAAAATTTTCCGTAAATTTCTTCTGACGACGATTAATCGCCATACTTAAAATCCAACGCGGCAAGCCAAACCCAAGGACAATGCCAAGGCCAAGGCTCATTGGGATTGGCGCACCCATTGCGAGAGGTGCCCCCCCTGCAATAAGTCCCAAAACAATCGAGACGACTGTAAAAGTCTGAGCTGTTGTCGACCAATTCGCCTGTAAGAGTTTAGATTTTAAGGTCTTACGTTGTTTAACTTTGTTTTTCTGTCTTTGTTCAATCTGACCCAGCGAGTCTTCAATTTGTTTCCGACGACTATTACTTTCTTCTGGACGTAAAAATCCAAAAATACCTTGTCTTTTGCCCTTACTCGTATCACCCAGAGATCTCGCACGGGTAACCGCATTTGAACTCGAGCCTTCAGAGCCGCCAAATAGAAGCATGCCAAGACATACGACGCCGACAGCTGAGGCAATGGCAATAAGAAGGCCCGGCTCCATACTAGACCCCTGCTTCGTCTAATGCTTCGGCCAGATCTTTTTCAAGGTTGAAATAGCGGGCCCGGTCCCAGAACGCTGGACGTGCAATACCTGTGGATTTATGAGCCCCAATAATATTACCCTGCGCGTCTTCGCCGTCCATTTCATAAAGCAATAGGTCTTGGGTCACGATAACTTCGCCCTCCATACCAATCACTTCTGTAATGTGTGTAATACGACGCGAACCGTCGCGAAGACGTGTCGCCTGCACAACAATATCAACCGATCCGACAATCATTTCGCGAATGGTTTTAGCGGGGAGGCTAAAGCCGCCCATTGTAATCATAGATTCAAGTCGCGACAAAGCTTCGCGCGGGGAGTTAGCATGGAGCGTTCCCATTGAACCATCATGGCCCGTATTCATGGCTTGCAAAAGGTCAAAGGCTTCTGGTCCACGCACCTCACCCACGATGATACGTTCTGGACGCATACGCAGACAGTTTTTCACCAGATCGGCCATTGTAACCTTGCCCTTACCTTCAAGGTTTGGGGGGCGTGTTTCGAGACGCACAACATGAGGCTGTTGCAATTGGAGTTCCGCCGCATCTTCGCACGTAATAATGCGCTCATCAGGATGGATGAAACCCGTAAGGCAGTTCAAAAGCGTTGTTTTACCCGAACCCGTACCGCCAGAAATAACAATGTTACACTGGCACGCACCGATAATTTCGAGAACGCGCGCACCCGCAGGTGAAATAGATTTAAAGCCCACCAAGTTCTTAAGGGTCAGCTTATCTTTCTTAAATTTCCGAATGGTCAGGGCCGGCCCGTCAATCGAGAGCGGGGCTGCGATTACGTTAACACGAGAGCCATCAAGCAATCGCGCGTCACAAATAGGACTAGCTTCATCCACACGACGGCCAACTTGGGATACGATCCGCTGGCAGATATTCATCAGCTGTTGGTTGTCACGGAAACGAATATTGGTTTTTTGCATCTTACCATTGGTTTCGATGAAAACATGTTTCGCGCCATTGACCATAATATCGGCGATATCATCGCGCGCAAGAAGGGGTTCCAGCGGGCCGTAACCCAAAATATCATCACAGATTTCTGTAATAAGCTGGCTTTGCTCAGCAACAGATAATCGGACATTTCTAATCGCAATAATTTCATCAACGATCGTACGGATTTCATCCCGCGCTTTTTCAGGCTGCATACCTGCAAGCGCAGAAATATCAATCGTTTCAAAAAGGGCGTTAAAGATCGTCGCTTTAATTTCGTAATAGTCTTCCGATCGCTCACGCCCCCCACCCGAATCGGGTGCCATTGTCGCGGCAGGTGCGGCAGGTTCAGCCTTAGGCGGCGGCGCCAAAGTCGGCTTAGGCGGAGCCGCATTTGCAGGCATTTTTAATGCCGCGCCCATCTCACTTTTCTTGCCAAACATGTTCGACTACCTCTTCAATTTAAGCTTGGAGAAAATCGAACTTGATTTGCCAGAGTCTTTTGTATTTTTCTTAATCAAAGACTTCGCCTTGCCACCCGACTTTTGCCCAGTCGCACTGTCAAAACTACCTGTCTTCAGGCGCTCGGCGATATAGGTGAGTCCCGTCACTGTCTGACCCGCATTTTTAATATCCGTCAGCATTTTGCCGTCATTGGCGGCTTCGGTAAATGTGTCAGGGTCAAAGCCAATAACCAAAGCAGGCTCTAATCCCACAGCAGCTGCAAAATCTTTGACAGAAATTTCGTTCGTCTTTGTCATGCCAACCTTATTCAGTATCAAAATAGGGGCTTGGTCATTTGGACGCGCTTCTTTGAAATAGTCGATCAGATTTTTTGTATTTCTAAGGTTTGCGAGGTCGGGCGTTGCTGTCAAAACCACATCATCTGATGTCGTCAGAACCTTGATTGTCCAATCTGTCCAATAATGTGGCATATCCAAAATCGCATTCGGGCTCATGCCGCGAATAGCGTTCACGACCGCTTCGTAAGCTTCGGGGCTTGTCGGTGCAGACGTCGCCAAAGATCCTGCTGTCGGGAGGATTGAAAGTTTAGCCGTATGGCGCAACATAATGCGGTCCAACAAAGTTTCGTCTAATCTTTCAGGCGCGGCCAAAGCTTCTTCTAACCCTTGACTGGCATCATAATTAAAGTCGAGCCCAGTTGTGCCCCAAGACGCATCCAGATCTACCAACGCCGTATCTTGCGACATGATTTCAGACATGCACCACGCGACGTTATGAGCAAATGTTGAGGATCCTACGCCGCCTTTAGCGCCGTAAAATGCTGTTGTCCGTCCCACAAATGGCTTATCGGGATCTGAATATAGACCTCCAAGAGAGCGAATAAGCGACAAAGGATGGAAGGGCGGCACAAGGTAATCACTGACGCCTTTATCCATAAGCTGACGATAAAGTTTAATATCGTTTGCAGCCCCAATGATGACAACATTCGTACCCGGATCACAGACGGAGGCGAGTTGTTCAAGCTGATTAAAAAGCTCACCGCCACGTAGGCCTGTTTCAACCATAATAAGGTTAGGCGTGCTTTCTTTATGGTAATATTCAATGGCGGCTAAAAGCCCGCCCATATAAATTTTAACCGTTGTTCGTTTCATGCGCCAATCGCGCGTGGACTCGTTAATAGTTCCCGCTGTTTCATTACGGTCACAAAAAGCATGAATTGAAATCTGTGGAAGTGCTTTTTCGCCGCCCTCGACAGCATTATTTTCAACTTCATAACCTGACGGCATAGCAGGCGCCATGGCACCTTGGGGGGCTGACGGGTAATGTTGCGGCGCTTGGTTTTGCGGCGCGTGCATAGGTTGACCGGGGTGCATAGGCTGGCCTTGCTGCATATGTTGCCCCTGATGCATGGGTTGCCCGGGATGCATAGGCTGACCTTGAGGCATAGCGTGTTGCTGTGGCATGGGCGACGGATGCGCCGGCGCATACCCAGCTGGGGGCGCAGCCCTTTGAGCCATAGGATTTTGTTGGGACGGCATAGCCTGCGGAACAGCCTGAGGCATGTGCCTCGGAGCCGGCATACCACCATATTGCGGAACAGTATTGCCTTGCGGTGCTGCGCTGGACGGCTGTTGTCCCGGATTTGGTAAAGGCTGTGGATTAGGCTGTGTCATTATAAGTTCCGATATTATTCCTAATAGTCTGGCAAAGCGCGCTAAGTTTAGTTTCCGCCGACCGTCACAACTTGACGACCTGGGAATTCTGATGAAGTACCTTCACCCTCAATATATTTGTCATAAACTTGCATACGCCTTTGTGCAGACGACACCCCGTAAGGCAAAGGCTCTATAAGTTGACGCGGGTCCTGTATCATTGCGGCGAGGTTCGCCGAATGTGAACATCCGTATGAATCAGACGCTTGATTTGTGCCCGTCCATAAAAGTGATCCCATTGATCGACAATCGCGCGGCATTGTTTTGAGTGTTTTATACGACACAACAACAGGCGCAGAGGCTTGAGGCGGTACATTATATTGTGCCATCCTTACCGCTTGCGGGGCCATACCGCCTTGACGCATCATATTTCGGATAAGGCCTTCGGCCTGCTGTGCCCCAAGGCCATAAGCTGAATTGGACGGCATATTTATCAAAACTTGCCCGCTTCCGTGACGCTGATACCCTGAAAGAAACAAAGCCACCGCATCTGTATCCCGCGCTGAAAGCTCAAGACCTGTTGGACGCGTGTAAAGCTCAAGGCGCTCAATACTCTCTGCAACTTCAATCGGAAAACGCGCTTGGTCTGGGGCAACCCGTGGTATGGGCGTCGCGCAGGCAGACAAGGCCACGAGGGCTATAATCAGCGTTGACGTAAGAGCCGTTTTTTTCGTGATCGCTTTATTTTTCTGGTAATATGATGTCATCTTCATTGCTCTTCCTAATCCACCACATGTCCGAATGGCCCTGGCAGGCGGCGAGCGGACACACCGCCATTTTTATTATTATAAACTTTGTTCAATCTGCCGAGCAGCAAGGCTTCTTTATCATTAGAGGTAACAAATCCATCGAGCGGTGTTTGTAATTTGTCTGGATGCGTTGGATCGACCAAGTAAGGTGTCACAATAATTACAAGTTCTGTTTGAGAATTTGTATCATCGCGGTTGCGGAATAATGCGCCGACACCTGGAATATCTTTTGCACCTGGAATACCGTCAGTCGCCTGGCGACTTTCTTCGCGAATAAGACCCGCAATCACGAGGCTTCCGCCTGCAGGCAATTCAACCACGGTATTTGCACGACGAATACGAAGGCCTAAAATATCCGAACCCACGCCGCCTGTCTCAAATGAACCTTCGGTTGTTGGCTCAGAAACTTCGGTTGAAATGTTCAGAGAAATTCGGTTCTCGGAAAGAACAACAGGCGTAAAGCCCAAAGACACACCGTAAGGCTTAAATTCAAATTCTCGCTGCAACTGACCATTATCGTCAATAAACACATTGGTCAGGAGCGGAAATTCACCCCCAGATAAGAAGTTGGCCGTCTCACCAGACGTCGTAACAAGAGTCGGTTCCGCTTTCGTGCGGATCAATCCAACACGTTCAAGTGCGGATAATTGTCCCGTAATTGACTGCAAAGCGCCGCCTGCAGAATTATTATACCCGATTGTGCCGTCCAAACCTGCGCCTGTCGCCAAACCATTATTACTCATCAAAGAAACCGTTGATCCGCCAAGGTTACCAAGTGCGGTGAGGTTAATACCGAGTTGTTTTGTGACCGTGCGTTGCATTTCAACTATACGGACTTTCAGTAAGACTTGGTCTTTGCCTTCAATCGTCATCAAATTGACGATCTTGCCTTGGAAACCGCCAGCGTCTTCGTCTAACCAAAGCTCTGCGAGGCTTTGAATTTTTTGAGACGCGGCTGCATTTGGAACTGAACCCGTTAAAACGATGTTATTATTCACAGCTTGGATTTCGACTTGTGCGTCCCCTGCGTGCTGACCGATTAAGCTTTTTAGGCCCGTCATGTCGCGCTCGACACGAATTTCGAGATTTAAAAGCTCGCTTCCGTCATGTCCGTAGAAATACGTATTCGTTTGCCCCGGAGCTTTACCGATCAAAACAACACGTCGCGATGTGTGAACGACAGATTCGACAATATCTGGATTAGATACAATCACGTCCATAAGTTCGCGCGGCAGTTCAATAACTGTCGATTTTGAATACGGAATCACAACAGACCGAGAGACTGAGCTTTGGCCTGGTGTCTGTATCGTAACCTGATCGGTCGCCGAGGACGTCGTGATATGATTATAAGAGCGCGTACCCGCCTGTGCGGGTAATGCCATTGAAAACGCTGCAATCAGAGCAAAGGCTGTCGTGAGCGATAAATTCATCCGTGTATTTTCACTCATCTTAATTTCCTTTTAGCGCAACAACTTGGGGCTGCCCGCCTCGGTAGACAGAGAGTGTCGAAACTTCACTCGCCTCATCCCGCTTTATTTTTGCTGAACTTGCAGCATATCCATTCGTCGCATCCGTAATGCCGCGCAATGTTAGGGTCAGATCGCCGCGCGCTTCTGTTTCTTGTAAAAGCTCTGAATCGCCCTGCGTCATTTCAAACGTCGCTGTCGACCCGACAACAGCCGCGCCAAGTCCGTCCGCATTTGCATATCTTTGGTCAATCGCCAGAACTTTAACATTTTCAAAGATCGTTGAAGACACAGACCGACGCTGTGATGTTGTAAATTCACCCGCAAGACGTGTTTGCGGAAGGTCTTCGGTCAGAATAATATCAACGCGGTCACCCGGCTGGATAAATCCACCCGCCGCAGTATCGACAGAAATACGTGTTGTCACCGCCCGCATACCAGGTCTTAGAAGTGCTGCCATAACGCCCTTATCACCTGGGGCGATAAATTTACGAGAGATAATCGGCTCACCTGTATAGACCGTTGTACGTGTCACATGGCCAGCCATGTTTTGAATCGCATCTGGCTGAGAATTGCTTGTAATGAAATTAGGCGACAGTGATTCCGCAGGCCACGGCTTCCACATCAATGTTTCTTCGCGAACTTTCGACCCGAAATTCATATCTTGCGCCGCCACGAGTACATCTAAATACTCAACCTGCTTAATAATCTTCGGCGCTGCAACGGGTGCGGAAGGCTGTACTGCTGTAAGCTTTTTTACCTGTGTGAACACAATGAAACCGACGACGGCTAATATGCCTGCCAATGCTATTCTTTTAGTGTCCATTTTTCCTCACATCGTAATTCTGTTACGAATAAAATTTAGTCATGTTCGCCATACTTGTTCGAATCGTAGATTTTTATGGCAAAGAAAGTGTTAATTTTTATAAAGAACCCGCAACGAAATTGAATATTTCGCTCTGCGGGAGGGTCATAAACGCACCAAAGGCCAATGCGAGGCCATATGGCATGTGTTTATCGTCCTTAATCATGCGGTACATCCAGGGGTGTGTTAGAACGCGAGCGGGTACAAATTGACGTCCAAATAGGATAAAGATACCTAAAGCACCGCCCGCAAGGGTTGTATAAAAGATGTAATTAAAGAGGTCTGGGAACGTCCACCAGAAAGATGTCGCCGCCATTAATTTAGCGTCGCCGCCGCCCAGCCAACCAAAGGCGAACATCGCAAAACCAATCGCAAACATAAGCGTACCTGACGCCATATGCTCACCAAACACAGCCCAACCTTGCCATGCGAAGGGCACGATCACAAAAAATCCGCTCAGTACGAGAAGGCTCGTCCAGTTTGGGATCGTCATGGTTGTCGCGTCTTTATAGACCGTCGTCAGCATTGCGGCCGCAAAGATCATTAACATAAGGAAAGATAAGAACATGTGAACTCCGATATTGGACCTTAGGGTTAGAGCCTTAAAGTTAATTTGTAGTTTCCAAGTGCAGGCAGCACTGCATAAACGCCCTGCATCTGGCAAATGAGATTGAAATTTTGGATAAAAAAAACGGCCCCGCAATGCGAGACCGTTTCATGCTTATCAGCTAAGAATGTCAGCTAAGTTCGCTTATACTACGTTACCAAATTATGGTGTTGTAGTTGTGTTCAACTCAGTACCTTCAATCGAGTTTGCGATTGCAGCGTACTTGTTATTAAGTGCGTCACCGACAGCTTTACCGCCAACAATGATAGAAACACCGATCAAAGCGGCGATTAGGCCGTACTCAATCGCTGTTGCACCAGATTCATCTTTAATAAAACGAGACATTAAATTTTGCATAACAATACTCCCACGTATGCTAGTTATTTTGAGGATAAGTTCCTCACAAGGACTGTTCCCTGATATGAGCCTTATACTTAGCCCCGCTTACCAAGCGTTTAAATGATATGGTAAAGATAATATAAATTTGAAAAAACCTCATTTTTTCGGCTTTTTTATTGGCCTCCATTATAGTGTAGCCTAAAACCCTTTACGAAAATTGCCCCGATAGACAGATAGATCCCGGTACACAGATAAATAATGGACGTCTTTGCAGGTTTTAGGGTCCCGCCTGTGCGCTGAGAGAGGCAATATCCATATTGAGAGGTTTATTAGAGAGGCTTATCTCGTACTTTTCTGACGTCTCATCCTGCACAAATTGCGATTATACAGACTGATATCTAAAAAACTCGACTTATTGAGAAAACAGAAAGGATTTGTAAACGCTTCATTCACTACGTTCTTCTAATATGTGTTGGTAAACCTATGAGGATTCGCCATGGCGTCGTTTAAAATTAAAACATTTCTTTTTTCGAGCGCACTTTTGTGTCTCCCAAGTCTTGCTTTTGCTCAGATGGTCGGAGATATGACGCACTATAGTGCTGCGGCTCCAATGAAACAGACATATAGTGTGGATCTGAATAAAACACAGCTTGTACATCTGAGCCAACGTGCTGGTGCGATTGTTGTCGGCAATCCCGCTATTGCAGATATATCCGTTCATTCAGATACGGCGATCTTTGTTATCGGCCGGGGTTATGGTGAAACAAATATTATGGTCTTGGACGCTGCGGGCGCTGTCATCATGAATGCGGATGTCCAAGTGACAAATACGCTCTCGTCAAACGGTGTTCGGGTTTTCAAAGGCACAGCCAGTAATCGTAATACTTATAATTGCGCCCCTTATTGCCAACCTGCTCCAGTCTTGGGGGATGAAGGCGGATTTATTGCAAGTAATAGTGGCTCCGTTCAGCAGATAAATAATCAAGTTGCGAGCACGTCGGTTTCAGCCCCAATTACGCAAAGCACGAACCAGTTTTCAACGGCTCAAACTCAGCCTCCACCAGCAAATCCAGTATCCGCACCGAGCCTTCCGCCAGCCTTGCAGTAGCGCCTGCCGCAAGGGCGTCTTTAAAGACAACGGGACTTTTTATACCTCAAACGGCAAAAGTGTCTGAAGTTAAAGTCTGGGTAACTATAAAATTTGCGCGTTCATTAAGACATAGTTTCTATGATTTACCTCTAATTCAATAAAGAGGTGCCTCTTGCCCAACACTATAAAACCCGAGAATAAAGCGGTCCGTAAACGTTTTTTCCCCGTTCGGGCTAAATCCTTTAAAGATAATACAAAAGGCAGCACGGCCATTGAATTTGCTATGCTCGCAATTCCGTTTTCTGGACTGCTCTTTGCCATTATAGAAACGGCGATTGTCTTTTTTATAACATCAACAATGTCAAACGCTGTTAGTTCAGCCTCGCGACAAATTCGGACCGGCCAATTTCAAGCAAGTTGTTCCGACACGAAAGATACATTCAAAGACGCGGTTTGCGCCAATATGGCGGGTCTGGGCAATTGCCAGAACAGACTTCGTATTGATGTCGTCAAATCCAGCTCTAATGAGTTTAAAATGTCCCTTCTCCCTGCAGATCCAGAAGAAGATGCGACAAAGCCAAATGAAGAAACACCTGTCCCAGAAAGCACTTATACACGGTCAGGGTCTGGTGAAGTCGTAATTGTCAGAGCGCAATATTTCCACAAACTGGCCCTGCCAGGTTGGATTACATTCTTGCCCAACCGAAACGGCAATATTCGCATGTTGCAATCTACAACGGCATTCAAGAACGAACCTTTCCCAGGGACATGTTCCTAAAAATAGCCTCTCGAGCCCAAACCTTTGTTTAGATCTAAATTTGTGAAATATTATGACAAAAATTAAAAATCGATTGCTAAGAAACACACCGTGGACGTCGCGGACGTCTATGCGCAAAAAACCGCTTACGTCTTTAGCCCGCAATACGGACGGCATTGCCGCGATAGAATTTGCACTGCTTGCCCCAGTCATATTTGGAATTTATTTTGGTGTCACAGTGATTTCGCTGGCGATTGCAGCCGACCGTGACCTCTCGCACGCCACAAATGTTATTGCGGATTTGGCAACCCAAGAAACAGAATTGTCAAAAACGGGCATTGAAAACATAATGTCTGCGGGTGTCGCTGTTCTTGGCGTGAACAAAAGCAGATATGACCAAAATCGCATCACGCTTGAATTGATCAGCTTTGAAAAAGAATCTGGGACAATAAACCAAGTGGGTTATGCCCGCCTCGGTCCTGATATCGGGACATATAACACGGCAAAGCTATCGGCAAATGACCGACTGCTCAGTGAAAACTCTGGCGTCGTTGTGGCCCGCATTGTCTATAAATATGATATGCCCATTGGGAAATCCGTTGATTTCAAACTCTCTGAAACTTTTTTGCTAAAACCCCGTAAATCTGAAACCGTACCTTTCGGTACAGGCACGAGTGGCGGAAATAGCTTTACAAGCTGCGGCGTCGGCACGGATATGGCTGTCAGCGGCTGTTAGGACCAGCGTTTCACGCACTCTAATATTTCAAAATATATGAATTAAAAAAAGGCTGGGGTCTGCATGACCTCAGCCTTTTTGTTTTCAGGCGCGTGTGAAAAGACGGCGTGAAACTAGTCTAAATAGATAGACTTAAGCGCTGAAATCTCTTGATCGGTCAGCCCTAAAGTTTCTTTGATATATGTGCCCATATCCCCGATCGCATTCAAAGAACTCTCAAGGTAATCAGGCGCGACACCAAACATAGGACGAAGCGCATCTGGCGAATATTCACGGCCATATCGTTCTGACATCATTTTCGCGGCAGGCTTTAAATAACTTTCAATATCGACCGCCGTCATCGTCATCATATAGTCTTCCATAATCGTCTTTGGGCTCACACCTAAAACAGACAATATAATCGCCGCCAGTGTTCCGGTTCGATCTTTACCCGCCGCGCAATGAATAACAATGGCATCCCCTGTTTTTGCCATATGTTTCAAAGTGTTAGAAAAAATATCCTTAAACCCATCATCATGTGGGCGTTGCTTATATGATGACCGCATATATTTCTTAGCGTCCTCGGCAATGCTGAGGTCTTCTTTAACAAACGCCTCATGCGGGGCCAATTCGCCCTCTTTCGGGCCGTTTGGGTTCTTATATGCCAGGACATCCGTTTGCAGTGTCTCTGGCCACTTATTTGGTTGGCGCTTGCGTTCTGGAAGGTGCCGCAAGTCGACTAATAATCCGATATTCAACTCTGCAAGGCGCGCGAGATCTTCTGCGCTTGATTTATGAAAATTGGCAGACCTGAATAGCTTACCGCGTTTTACAGCCTGCCCGCTTTCGGTGGCATAGCCGCCAAAATCACGGAAATTCAATATTTGGTCAAATTTATAAAGACGGGTCACAGTTCATTCCCAAAATAAAGCCCGGATGAACCGGGCCAGTTACTAAATTATAGTGTCATAGGACGCACGTGTCGAACACCCTTTTAAAACATTGTCGTGACCTATTCTGACAAAGCCGCCGCGCGTGATATTTGCGATTGTTCAAAACGATCCCAAACACCCTCTTCGCCGTGCCAAGCCCCGCGTGTGGCACCTTTGGAGTATTCCGTAGCGCGCGCTTCAAAGAAGTTCGCGTGCTCTACACCATTTGTGATCTCAGTCAGCCACGGCAGAGGATGCTCTTTAATTCCGTACACAACAGGCAATCCAAGTTGTTTCAGACGCCAATCGGCAATATAGCGAATATAACGTTTAATGTCTTCTGATGTCATGCCTTCAACAGGGCCCATCTCAAACGCCAAATCAATAAATTTGTCTTCGAGCTTCACAACAGTTTTACAGCAATCAATAATATCGTCCGCAACATCAGGCGTTAGTGCGCCCGTTTCTTTGGCAAATGTATGGAACAGCTTAATCATGCCCTCGCAATGCAAGCTCTCATCACGAATAGACCACGTTACGATCTGGCCCATACCCTTCATTTTATTGAGGCGTGGAAAGTTCATCAGCATGGCGAAACTTGCAAACAGCTGAAGCCCTTCGGTAAAGCCGCCAAAAACCGCCATAGACGTTAGGATATCTTTTTCAGTTTCGACGCCGAATTTTCCAAGATAATCATGCTTGGCGGCCATTTCCTCGTATTCCATAAAGGCGGAGAACTCAGAATCAGGCATGCCAATTGTTTCAAGCAAGAGCGCGTAAGCCGCGATATGGATCGTTTCCATATTTGAAAACGAAGCGAGCATCATACGAACTTCAACTGGCTTAAACAGCGGCATGTAGTTTTCCATATAGTTCGCGCCGACTTCGACATCGGATTGCGTGAAAAAACGGAAAATTTGCGTCAGTAGATTACGCTCTGTTTCTGTAATATTGGTCGCCCAATCTTTGCAGTCTTCGCCCAGAGGGACTTCTTCTGGCATCCAATGAACTTGTTGCTGTTTTTGCCAATAATCATACGCCCAAGGATACCGAAACGGTTTATAACTTCCTGACGGAATTAAAAGTCCAGATTTCGTATGCTCAAAATTTCCTACTTTCCCCATTATCGTCCCTCTGTCTTGACTATATTTATTTTGAAAAACAGGCCTACCCAACCCATATGTAGTTCCAAAATGTCCGCTATACACAATATGTAGAGCCTTGGTTAAGGTTTAGTAAACATCTAATTTTAGAAAAAGTGTATATGTCGCAGAGATAAGATAGCGGAGACATGACACGGGTAAACCCAATTCGCTAAATGTTTGAAATCATTTAGATAAAACTAAAACGGCCAAAAATCAGCTGAGGTTTTCAAATGTGATTATTTATGTTGAGAGCGCTTATTTAACCGCTCTCAAAACAGCAAAGCGCCATATGCGCGCTTAACGTCGCCAGGTGAAAGAAAGCGTCGCGGCATCTTCTTTAAAAGACGAATCATCTTGCGTGTTTTTCGCGCCTAAACCTGACACTTCGCGGCGTGTATAAGAGAGGGATAAATCCGCATCGCCGATCCGGTAGCCTACGCCCGCTTGCGCGTCGCCGACAATGATACGGTCTTGTAAATTAAAGTTCCCGCGCGTCAAACCTGACGACACGTCTGGACGATATGTGAGTGTTTCCGCGTCAGCACCGGCAAAAAAATACCATGTATTATTGTCAAATTCAGAATCTTTGCGCAAATCGCCGCCAATGCGTAGCAAGGCGCCGATCACGGCGCTTGAGTTTTCATCATCAAAGCGCACGGTCGCACTTGGCGTTAATTCCAAATCCAACCCTTTACTGTTTAATTTAACATAGCTTGGCGCTGAAAACCCAATCTCTGGCGTATCACCTTCACGCGTCATACATGTGAATTTTTCTGAAAAACATCCCGTCTCAGGAAAATCCAAATTAAACAGAGATTTATCGTCTACAGGAAGGTCAATCAACGCCCCGCGCAAAGTTGGGCTGAGACCGATTAGGTTTTCCGTTTTTAAAGACGTGTTCGATGACAAAGACTTTGAAGCCGTTGCTGGCTTTTTAGACGCCAAAGCAGAATGGTCTTGAGCGTTTGCAGAGGTTGAAAACGCAAAAGTCGACACAGAAAGAGACACGACACCCAAAAGTAAGTTTTGTGGTGAAATACGCGAAATGACACGCATAAATTTATGTCCCCTCACTTTTGTCATTACATCCTTCATTTCAACTTTAAATTTTTAATTACACTTATCTTTGTTACACATCATACCTAAACGTTCATTGAACGAAAAATGTATCGTTATTTTTGGTTTTTTGTAAAAAACGCCCCATTCATATTTAACCTACATTAAAATCTGTACATATGTGTTAACGAAACCAAAAAATTACATCTTATTCTCATAAATTAGGTTCAAATTACCGATTTTCACGGTTCCCAAAGAAGTTGTTCCTATAGGAAACTACACGCAAAAAAAATGCCCCTAACTCAGTAGAGGCATAATTTTTTATAGGTTGTGCTTTTTAGGTGACAGTCTTGCCTGTGCAAAACTGCGTCTACCGTCTGAATTCAAATAAATATTGGCTGTCTGGCCCTGACTTTACGTCACGGCAGACCGCCAATAGATCAAATTTTACTGACAGGCGATACATTCCTCGTAATCTGTCGGCGCTGCAGCCGCCATTGCTTTTTCCATTTCAGACAAGTCCTCATCAGACTTTTCTTCTGCGCCAGCAAAAGCCGCGCGCTGGACAGATTTGGATCGGCAGTAATAAAGCGACTTCACGCCAGATTCCCACGCTTTCCAATGCAACATATGCAAGTCCCATTTATCAACATCACCTGGGATGAAAATGTTTAGTGATTGCGCCTGACAAATGAACGGTGCGCGATCGGCGGCATGTTCAATCACCCAACGCTGGTCAATTTCAAACGCCGTGCGGAAGACAGCTTTTTCATGCTCATCCAGATCGTCCAGATGCTGGACAGACCCTTCATGCTCTAGGATTGAGCCCCAAATACCATCGGTGTTTAGACCTTTTTCTTCGAGAACCGCTTCAAGGTGCTTATTGCGTACCGTGAAACTGCCCGACAAAGTTTTATGTGTGTAAACATTGGCAGGGATCGGCTCGATACCCGCAGACGTTCCGCCGCAAATAATCGAAATCGACGCAGTTGGGGCGACCGCCATCTTATGCGAGAACCGTGCATTCACGCCAAACTCTGCTGCGTCTGGACATGCGCCGCGCTCATTGGCCAGCGCAACTGAGGCTGCGTCTGCGCCGCGACGAATATGGCGGAACATGCGGTTATTGAATGATTTCGCCATAGCGGATTCAAACGGGATATTTTTGTTCTGCAACATAGAATGGAAACCCATCAGGCCGAGCCCAACAGAGCGCTCCCGCGCGGCAGAATATTTCGCATCGGCCATTTCGTCAGGTGCGCGGTCAATAAAGTCCTGCAAGACATTATCAAGAAAACGCATAATGTCTTCGATGAAACCTTCTTCGTTTTTCCACTCATCCCACTTTTCAGCGTTCACAGAAGACAGGCAACATACGGCTGTGCGTTGGCGGTCATATTTGTCTTTGCCTGTCGCGAGCATAATCTCGGCGCAAAGATTAGATTGCTGAACGCGCAGACCTTGGTCGCGCTGATGCTTAGCCAGGGAGTTGTTCACAGTGTCAGAGAAGACCATATACGGCTCACCTGTTTGTAAACGCATCTCTAGGATTTTCTGCCACAAAGCGCGGGCATCGATCGTCTTAACGGTTTCGCCCGTATGCGGACTGCGTAGACCATAAGGTTTACCGTCGCGTACAGCATGCATGAAATCATCTGTGATATTCAGACCATGATGCAGATTTAGGGATTTGCGGTTGAAATCGCCACTTGGTTTACGAATTTCAAGAAACTCTTCGATTTCTGGATGATGAATATCCAAATAGACTGCAGCAGAACCGCGGCGAAGTGAGCCTTGGGAAATTGCGAGTGTCAGGCTGTCCATAACACGGATGAAGGGGATAATACCTGATGTTTTACCTGCACGGCCAATTTTCTCGCCGATAGAGCGGACATTGCCCCAATACGTTCCGATACCGCCGCCATTTGACGCGAGCCAAACATTTTCAGTCCATGTGTGGACAATGGAATCAAGGCTGTCGTCCACCGCGTTCAAGAAACATGATATGGGCAGGCCCCGCGCCGCGCCGCCGTTCGAAAGAACAGGTGTCGCAGGCATAAACCAGAGCTTTGACATATAATCATAAAGGCGCTGAGCGTGCGCTGTGTCATCAGCATAAGCGCGAGAAACACGCACAAACATATCCTGATATGTTTCTTCTGGCAGAAGGTAGCGATCTACCAAAGTCTTCTTGCCGAAATCTGTCAAAAGCGCATCACGGTCACGATTGACCTGAATTTTACCAACTTTTGGATTGGCGATATGCAATTTCGCCATGGGTTTACCTGTGCGCGGCGCATTCCCTTTTGGACGGCGCGTTGCGGCACTTAAAACAGTTTCAATTTCGTCCACATCCATGACTGATAATGCTTCGGCTTGTGTGTGATTTGACATACTACCCCTATTCCCTTTTATTCTAAATCGCTGTTCCCGCAGCAATTTTCCCAAAATCTCACCAAACAGACGCTTATATGTCTGTGTGGTACCCTAAAGATAAATGGGAAACTCAAACTGGTCAGTTATTTGCTTCGACACCACATATAGTGTTGATTTGCTCCCATTCGTCAACTGCTTGTGTTGCGAAAAATGGTTTATATATCGTTAATTCACGTTAAGTGCTTGCGAGACATAGGTATTTTTCGGTTTGCAAAATATGGAGTTTTTACAAAGGCAAACTTTACGCACCACATGCACATAAAATTCATAATTGAAGCGTTTAAAATAGCATCATTTGCGCCTAAAAGACCGCCAAGTCCTATACACGACCTATAAAAGAATATCAGCCCGACGACTTAGAGAGAGCAAAAAGAGATCTGTATGAAGATTTTACTCATCACAGATGCGTGGCATCCCCAAATGAACGGGGTGGTGCGAACTTTGTCTAAAACGGTTCACGCCTTGCGCGCAGTCGGGCACACGGTTGAAGTCATAGCCCCGAGCGACGGATATTTCACACTGCCCCTGCCGACCTATCCCGATATTCGACTGGCCCCATTTGCGCGCCGCGACGTTGAACGCCGTATTCTAAAGTTTGCGCCAGAGGCAATACATATCGCAACAGAAGGCCCGCTGGGACAGACGGCGCGAAACTTTTGTATTAAATGGAAAGCCCCGTTCACCACCAGCTATCACACGAAGTTTCCTGAATATATAAAAGCGCGGTTTCCATTCATTCCCCTAGAATGGCCGTATAATTTTGTACGCAATTTCCACAATAGCGGCGGTCAGACCATGGTCACAACGCCGTCAATGGTGGACTTTTTAACCGAGCGCGGATTTACGCGCCTTGCCCCGTGGGCGCGCGGTGTGGACACAGACTTGTTTAATCCCGCCAAAAGGTTTGCACCTGAAGACGTTTATAAAAACCTGCCCCGTCCTATATTTGTGAATGTCGGACGCGTCGCGATTGAGAAAAACATTGAAGCCTTCTTAGAACTCGATCTGCCAGGCAGTAAAGTCATTGTCGGCGACGGCCCGCAATTACAAAGCCTCAAAAAAGCCTATCCAGAGGCGCATTTCACAGGCGCGAAATTTGAAGAAGGCCTCGCGCGACATTTTGCAGATGCGGATGTTTTTGTCTTTCCGAGCAAGACAGATACATTTGGATTGGTTATTATTGAGGCCATGGCGACAGGCACGCCCGTCGCGGCCTATCCCGTGACAGGGCCAATTGATATCATACCTGGCAGTAAAGGCGGCATTGTAGACGCAGATTTAAAAACAGCTTGTCTTGCCGCCCTCGCGCTCAACAGGGCTGATGCTGCAAACCACGCCAAAAATTTCTCTTGGGAATCTGTTACGCAAATATTCTTTGACCTATTAACGCCGCAATATACCCCAACAGCCCGCAAAAAATGGCGCCGCGTGCGCCGATTGGTTCGGATCGCCGAAAGCCCGTACCACATGATCAAAAAAACCTTTCGTCGGTTTTGGCGCATGATCCGTCATAAAAAAGGCTAAGGCTTGTGCGAGGTCTTAATCTCGCCTCATATAGTCTTACGTGTTTTACGCCTACCTGAGTTAAGCCTGTTCCATAAGACATAGACAATGGCCCAAAGGTTCACGGCGAAACACACCGCTGATAAACAAAATCCCTCAAACGCACCGCGAGAGGCCCCTGCCGCTTTATCAAATTGATATTCACTTCAATAAATATAACTAAAATGCCAAACAAGGCGGTACTGGTAAGATAATTTAGAAGGCTCGGCCACTTCACCCCGCCTAGTCTCACTAATCCTACAAGTCCCGAACACCCCGCCGCAGCCATAATAATTTGAGCCGCATTATATTTTAAAAAGACACGCACGTACCGACTCGGCTGTATATAGGAAGCCTAGCTTTTGAAGCCTTGCCAAACCCATCCCAACACATAAAGCCCCCAGAATACGAGATTACCACAAGGATAATCCGCAAGCTTCATAGGCTTATAAGCCTCATATAGTTTTCATAAGCAGGCATAGACCGTATCTAGTCTCGAAAAAATTTTCACGTCAACTTCGTATAACTTAATAATGGGGCGAAACTGAGGCTCGATAATTAAGACCTCAACTCAACAAGTGCGTCTTAAGGCTTGCCACGTACCGACCCTCTCTATAAAGCCGCGCCATGTTTGACTTTGACCTCTTCCTTTCTGCATTTGCGATCCTGTTTGTGATTATTGACCCTCCGGGGTGCGCGCCTATTTTTGCGACTTTGACCGACGGTACGTCGCGCCGTCACCAAAAAGAAATGGCCTTTAAAGCCGTCGGCGTCGCCGCAATCGTACTTGTGATCTTTGCGCTCTGCGGGGAGTGGGTTTTTGCCAAACTTGGGATCAGCTTGGACGCTTTGCGAATCGCAGGCGGTATTATGCTCTTTATAATCGGCTTAAACATGGTGTTTGAAAAACGCACTGAGTCGCGCGAAGACCGTGCCGAAGATTTGCTCGAGGAAATCGCAGACCCAGAAGACATATCGGTCTTCCCAATGGGCATTCCCATGATTGCAGGGCCGGGTACTATGGCGTCCCTTCTGCTGATGATGTCCAAAGCGGATAGCGTGAATGCACAAGCCACGATAATGTGTGCCTTGATCCTTGTCTTGCTTATCACCCTCTTATCCTTCCTTGCGGCAGGGCCATTGATGAAGCTAATGGGCAAATCATTTACTAATGTCATCACCCGCATACTCGGCGTCTTACTCGCGACACTTGCGGTTCAATTCGTCCTTGATGGTATTCGGGGCGGCTTATTAGAAGGCTTAATCTAGCGAACTTACCCAGTTTCGAGTGCTAATTTCAGCGCTTTTTTCATAACTGTCGGTAAGGCGTAGTCTGCGATATTGGACAGCGGGACAAATTTATTGGCGCTGTCCGCCTCAATTGCCTCAGCGATACTTGCGCCCTTAGGAATACCGGCCTGATAGACCCGCAAACGCAGTTCAAAATGGGTAAAAATATGGCGCACTTCGCCGTCTATTTTTTGCCAATTGCGCTCGACAGGCGCAGATTGCAAATCCTTATCCGGCATATCTTCAGCGCGTTCTGTCCAAGGCGTGCCTAAAAACCCCATCATGCCGCCCAGCAATCCTGCATCGGGACGCCGAGAGATCAAAAGCTCTCGGTTTTTATCTGTGCCGCGCGTCAATATAAAGACGGCGCCTAAACGTACAGGACGCGGCGTCTTTTTGATTTTCTTGGGATAGTCCGTCATCGCGCCTTTTGCAAAAGCCTGACATTGTTTTTGCCACGGACATTCAGAACAAATTGGAGAGCGCGGGGTGCAGGTTTTAGACCCTAAATCCATGATTGCCTGACCGTAATCACCGGGGCGTTTGGGGTCAGCCAAAACTCCCGCGAGCGCGCGCAAAAGTTTCCGCGATTTCGGGAGCGGCGCTTCGACCGCAAAAAACCGTGAAATCACGCGTTCAACATTTCCGTCAACGATATTTGTGGCCTCACCAAAACATATCGCCGCAATTGCTGCCGCCGTATACGGGCCGATACCGGGGAGCTTTAAAAGCTGCGCTTCTGTGCTGGGAAACATGCCTGCATGTTCGTCGCGAATAACTTCCGCGCATTTGTGAAGGTTGCGCGCCCGCGCATAATAGCCCAGCCCCGCCCAAAGCGTCAGAACTCTGTCGCGGTCTGCATTTGCAAGGTCTGTCACCGTTGGAAACTCAGACAAAAACCGTTCCCAATAAGGCGTGGCATGCGGCACGGTTGTTTGTTGCAACATAATTTCCGACAGCCAAACGGCGTAAGGATCAGCCTTAACGCCCGCTTTGCGGTCTTCTGGACGCACGCGCCATGGCAGGGCTCGCCCGTCCTTATCATAACGGCGAAGTAAGTCTTTTCGCAGGCGCAGAATATCTGCCTCAGATAGCTTGTGCGAGAGCCTCTCGGTCATATTCTCTAAATTTGCCTCAAAAGACGCCTTATCTTGCATAAGTTTCATGTTAAATCGTTCGTTTTCGCGTGGGTCTGACTTTACCCCGTCCGTGCTTTCGGTCATTTTAGAGGAATGGACAAGACTTTGCCGCCGATAAATGAAGATTTGCGTATTGTGCATATGCGGCGTGAACGTATGAAAATCGCTAAATGGCTTGAGACGAAACGGGGACGACCACAATATCGCCCTGCCCCGCCCGCAGGACGCGCGGTTGCCAAAGTCCTCAAGCCTCTGTCCAAGAAGTTTACAGGCAGTAGTTCTGCCGCGCGCCTCATCCCGCATTGGCCCAGCATAATCGGCGAAAAATGGGCTAAGTTTTCACGACCTGAAAAGTTCTCGGCTGACAAAACAGGAAAGATATTGATTATTAGCGCGCCCGGCCCGGCCGCCGCGCTAATCACCGCGAGTGCGGGCCCAATTTTAGACCGTGTAAATATTTATATGGGAGAAGGCGTCGTAACAGGGCTTCGCGTTCAACAAAGAAAAATGGGCGCCGCCGCGCGCCCGCGTTCAAATATGGGTGACAAGGCGGGCACAAATCAAAAACCTAAAAACCAAACGGGGCAATATCTCGCAGATGCGCCGCGAAATTCAGGCAGACCCGCCCCGCGCGGATTAACCCCTCAAGAAGAAACAATACTACAAGAGGGCCTCGAACATGTTGAACATAACGCCTTAAAATCCGCCCTCGCCGCGCTCGGTCGAAATGTCATAGCGCAAGGATCTGACGACACATCGTAACTCATAGACAAACTCAAAAAATACGACACCCAAATCAATTTCTATTCCAAAATTATAATATAAATATTATCTCACTATATATTCCCTAAGGACATATCATGCCCGTAACCGCCTCTCTTAAAAGACACAGCCTGTTTCAAAAAAGCCTCTTGGGCTCTCTGGCCTCTTTGACCTTTGCCGTAACGGCGTGCGCAGATGCGTCCACAACGGATGCGACACTGGGAAATGCGGGTCTGGCGGACGCGCAAGCCGCGTCTGCACCGACTGAGACAGCTGTGCAAACCGCGCAAGCCCCAGATCATAATTCGCATGACGGTCACGCGCACAGTGCAGGCGAAGGCCATGCAGACATGTCGACACCTCTTATGTTGCCCAATGTGGACTTCATTTCAACAGAAGCCCCGAACGAGCACGTCATTGGCGACGCAACAGCGCCCGTAACCGTTATTGGATACGCCTCTGTCACATGCCCGCATTGCGGGGATTGGTTTACGAATGAATGGCCGAGTTTTAAATCAGAGTTGATTGAGACGGGTCGCGTCAGATTTATATTTCGCGAATTTCCAACCCCGCCTATGCAGCTCTCAATGGCAGGGTTTTTAATTGCCAATTGCGCAGACGAATCTCGCTTTTTTGAATCCATTGAATATCAGATGGAAAACCAAGAGATGATATTCGAATCCGCCAAAGCAGGCAAAGCACGCGAAGCCTATGTCGCATTGGCACAAAAATTTGGCCTAAAGGACGAAGCAGAAATGAATGCCTGCCTGTCAAATCAAGCCGAAGTCAAAAAGATTCAAACCGCTGTTGAGCGCGGACAAGCGGGCGGCGTCAAAGGCGCACCCGCGTTTTTCATTGACGAGACTCTTTACAGAGGAAACACGTCATTCGTGAAATTAAAAGCTGAAATTGATAAAGCTTTGGACACGGGCGTCTCTAAAATGGAAAAGGGTCAATCCAAAAAATAACCCGTATGAATAGAGTGGCACGGTGCAAACTCGTTGCCTTATCCACAAAAACTCGCATATAGGCGTCTAAAACCTCTTAACAAAAGGTTAATGCTACGCTTGCCTTTTATATTGAAATTGAGAGACTGAAACATGGCCTTATTATTTAACACCGATTCGAAAAGCCTGCGTGCCTTACGTGCAACGACTTTGGCAGCCGCCCTCGGCCTGTCTGCCTTTGCGCTATCGGCTTGCGGCGATAAGGCTGCGACGTCGAGTGCAAGCAGCGGAGCGTCTGAGTTTGAAGTCGCGGGCGATCACGCTATCGGAAATCCTGACGCAAAAGTCACGATTGTTGAATACGCCTCTGTTGTCTGTGGCCATTGCGCCAATTGGCACGAGACAGTTTACCCTGAACTGAAGAAAAATTATATTGATACAGGCAAAGTCCGGTTCATTTTTAGAGAATTTCCGACGGCGCCAGAATCTCTTGCGCGTACAGGGTTTTTGATTGCCAATTGTGCGCCTGAGACAAAATTCTTTGACAATATCTCCCTTCAATTCAAACGACAGAAGCAAGTCTTCAAAGCCGCCAGCAATGGCACTGTGCGCGAAGAATATGTAAACATCGCAAAATCAGCAGGCCTCAGCGAGGAAGCCTTTATTGAGTGTTTGGGGAATGAAGAAGAAAACGCACGTTACGACGCGGTAGTACAAGGCGGCATTGATGCCGGCGTTATGGGAACACCTGCTTTCTTTATTAACGGTGTCAAAACTAAAAATGCGCCGTCCGGAAAACCTGTTTACAGCTTTGAGACCTTCCAAGAAGTCATCTCGCCTTTACTCGGTGAGGCTGTTCCAAAAGCCGACACTGATTCAGCCAATAGCGAAACCCCCTAATTTCCATGGGGTCTTTGGCATTTGATAAGATCAAGCTGGCGGGATTTAAATCCTTCGTCGACCCCACGGATTTTTACATTGAACCCGGCCTGACAGGTATTGTCGGGCCAAATGGGTGCGGGAAATCAAACCTTCTCGAGGCCATTCGTTGGGTGATGGGGGCAAATTCAGCCAAAGCCATGCGCGGCTCCGCCATGGATGATGTGATTTTCTCAGGGACGAAACAACGCCCAGGACGCAACCAAGCCCATGTCACATTGACCATTGATAACAAAGCGCGGCTTGCCCCGCCTATGTTTAACGATGATGATCTTTTAGAAGTCACGCGCCTGATTACCAAAGGCAAAGGCAGTAAATACCGCGTCAACGGCCAGACCGTGCGCGCCAAAGATATTCAACTCTTATTTGCCGATGCCAGTACGGGCGCGAACTCGCCTGCGCTTGTTCGCCAAGGACAAATCAACGAACTTATTTCAGCCAAGCCTGAAAATCGCCGCCGCATCCTCGAAGAAGCCGCTGGCATTTCAGGCCTACATACGCGCCGCCACGAAGCAGAACTTAGGCTCCGAGCGGCAGAAACAAACTTGTCACGGCTTGATGATGTCATTGGACAAATTGAAAATCAGCTGTCGTCACTTAAACGCCAATCCAGACAGGCGACGCGCTATAAACGGCTTGCGGGTGAAATCCACGAATATAAAGCCCTCCTTTGGCTCAAGCGTTGGGAGCTGGCTTTGCAGACGCTGCACCAAAGCCAAGAAGCTTTGGCGCATTGTGAAAAAGATGTGCAAGACAAGGCGGCCGTCTCAGCCGAAATGACGCGTATCAGCACGGAGCTTGCGACGCATTTGGATCCCAAACGCGAAGAACAGATTATTGCCGCCGCCGTATTGGGACGCCTTAACGCCGCTAAAGACGCGCTGGAAGCGGACGAAGCATCCGCAAAATCAGAAGTCCGCAAGCTTGAAACTCAGATCGAACAATTAAGTGCAGATATTGAACGCGAAGGCGGCATTGTTACAGATGCGACGAATGCGATTACGCGCCTAACCACAGAATTTGAGCAATTAACCGCACTTAAGGATACAAGTGCGGCCATTGACGCGGCAGCAGACGATGCGGAACGGGCTATCAATGCGCGGACTGAATTAGAAAGCGCCTATAACGCCCTGACGCGTCAAGCAGCCGATCAGAACGCAAGAAAAGATTCGGCCCAGCGTGAGCTGATCCAAGCCCAACAAAGATTATCGCGACTGGACATCGATTTGACCCGCGCCAAGGAAAACCTCAGCGCGCTTGAAGCCAATAGCGGCACCAGCTCTGCCAATCTTTTTGCCTCTGCGGCGACAAGCGCGATGCAAGCCTTGGACGTGGCACGTAAAGAAGAGCAAGCACTTGTCCTCGCGCGGTCCGAAACGGATGGTCTGGACCAATCGGCCAGAGAAGCCTTGTCTGATGTGAAACAGATTGTGTCCTCGCTCGAGGCCGAACGTAACGCGCTAGAGACGGTCCTCTCGCGCGGCGAAAAAGCCCACTGGACACCCGCCCTGTCTAAACTGTCGGTGAAATCAGGGTTTGAGCACGCACTTGCCGCCGCTTTGGGGGATGATCTTGACGCGTCAATCGGCGAAGACGCGCCAATGATGTGGACGGGCGTGACCTCAGTTTCATCACAATCCCTGCCAGACGGCGTGACTCCGCTCAACACGCTTGTCGACGCGCCGACACAACTCGGAGCGCGCCTCTCTCAAATCGGCTTGGTCGAGACAGACAAATTGAAAGACACAGCGAAACATTTACTGCCGGGTCAACGCCTCGTGACGCGCGAAGGCCATGTCCTTCGCTGGGACGGGTTCGAGACTCGCGCAGACGCCGAAACCTCAGCCGCGATTAAATTACAACAAAGAAACAGACGCGATGTTTTAATCGCAGAAATCGAAACCGCCAAAGAGGCTGTTCAAGAAAAGTCTCGTCTTTTTGAGGCCGCACGCGCAAAACGTCTCACAGCTGAACGCGCGGCGAAAGAGGCCCGTAATAAATTACCCGATCTTGAGCGCAAAGATCGCGCCGCCCAAGCCGCCCTGACACAATACGAAACTGATATTGCGCGCGAAGGGGCAGAGAAACGCGGCCTTGAAGACCGTATTGAACGCCTTGTGCGTGAGCATAAAGACGCAACGGACGTTATGTCTAAAGCCAAAGACCAAGCAGAGTCGCTCTCAGGTGGACAGGATTTCACATCGGAACTGGACGCCTTATCAGCGAAACTTTCAGAAGCGCGATCTGTGGCAGACGAAGCCTCGGCCAATTACCGCACATTGAAAAACGAATCTGAGGCGCGTGCGTCTCGGTTGAAAGCCGTGACGTCTGAGCGCGAAAATTGGAACAAACGGAGCGAAACCGCCAATGCGCGCGTGACCGCTTTGCAAGGTCGTTTGGACGCCACGCAAATCACACTGTCAGCATCAACTGACGGGCCAGACCAATTTGAACTTCGTCGAAATACGCTCTTTTCTGAACTCGCTACGGCTGAAAATCGCCGCAAGACAGCGGCAGACGGTTTAGCTTTGGCAGAATCTGCCTTGCGCGACGCCGAACAAAAAGCGCGGACAGCCGAAGGTGAATATAATGCCGCGCGCGAATCCCGTGCAGGTGCCGATGCCAGACTTGTTGCTGCGAAAGAACGTGTCACAGAAACTCAGGCGCGCATTTTAGAAACTTTGACCTGCGAGCCGTCCGAATTGTCTGAGCATTTGGGTGAACTGGACGCCGAGAGTAAATTGACTGAAATGGAAATTGACCGCAAATTAGATCGTTTGCAACAAGAGCGCGAACGTATGGGCGCAGTAAACTTGCGTGCCGGCGAAGAAGCCGAAGAGCAAGAAACGCGCATGAACGAGATGTCCAATGAGCGCCAAGACTTAGAGGCCGCTATTGCCCGTCTTCGCGAAGGTATTGATACCTTAAATACTGAAGGCCGCACGCGTTTACTTGCCGCCTTTGATATCGTCAATGGTCATTTTGGACGTTTGTTCACGACACTCTTTGGCGGCGGCGAAGCCTCGCTCGCACTGACAGAATCAGATGACCCCCTCGAAGCGGGGCTTGAAGTCATGGTCAGCCCGCCGGGTAAAAAGCTTGGCTCCATGTCTTTAATGTCTGGCGGCGAACAGGCCTTAACCGCGACAGCGCTGATCTTTGCGGTCTTCTTGTCAAACCCTGCACCGATTTGTGTTTTGGACGAAGTCGATGCGCCGCTCGATGATGCCAATGTCGCGCGCTATTGTAACCTGCTCGACGAAATGACGAAATCGACGCAGACAAAGTTTATTGCGATTACCCATAACGCCGTCACGATGAGCCGCATGGACAGATTATTTGGCGTCACCATGGCCGAACAAGGCGTATCGCAGCTTGTATCAATGGAATTAACGCAAGCGGAGCAATTAGTTGCGGCGGAATAGTTCGTTTAGCTATCTGTCGGGGCGTTTAAACGTCACTTAATCGTACCGCTTTCCTTCTCAATACTTTCAAGAAACTCTTCGCTCCATTTTTTAAATCGCTCCATTCGGAGTACGGCAGATCGATGCCAAACATTTGTCATGGCAAATTGGCGCGGAAACACCAAATCTTTGCACAAGACGTCCATAGGTTCGTTAAATATGAATGTGTTTGCAGACATATCAGCCATCAACGTCATGCCGACCATAGGGTTATTCATAATATGGTGATCCCACATCAGTCCAAAATTTGTGTTTAACTGATCGCGTTCATCTGAAAGACGCCCGCTATAGATATTCAGCGCCTCACGAAAATCGTTCGACAGTAAATCGAGAAATTGATCACGACGCGCAAGCTCGCGCAGGCTATTGTCAACAAAGGACGGAACAATATCTCCTGTAAGGCTCCCAATCGCACTACCGAGCGTTTCCTGAGCCTCCGGCGATGCGTCGCAGTTTTTAAGCGCAAGCAAGGCCTCGCGTCTAACAGTGTCAGACCTTTCAATCGCAGCGATTCGGTCATCCATCGACGCAATATTGACCTCGACCTCGCCATGCAAACGGGTGAGTGTGTTTTCGGCGCCTGATTTTATCACCCGCGCCGTATTCCAATTGCTAGCCTGCAAGGCGATCATCACCCCGAACACGACAAGGGCGGATTCGACAAAAACCGTTGCCCAGTCTTGGCGTCTTAAAGCCGTAGCAGTACGACGAAGAAGCGTCATTAAACCTCCAAAAATTTAGCTGAGCATAGAAGAAGTTAAGTCAGAGTCTAAGCGTTAAATGGCGCTCTTAAAGTACGGTCCAAAAGTAAATCATAACTTTGTAAAAGCCTTACACAAGCCTCGTTTAGAAAACATTGCGCGTCAGAGACTGAAAAATGCAAGGTAGAGCGATATGTTTATCCCGAAATCGAAATTAGCCAATGCGCAAAGGGATCGTCTTTGGGGTCATCATAGGTCGGCGCGGGGTGCTGTATAATCTCGGATGCACGTTCTGGGATATGCGTATCAAATGTCTCTTCTAAAAATTTCTGGAAGGCAAAGGGCGGAACAGTAGGATGATAGTCACCCTCCTCTATCAGTTCGGCTTTATCGTCTAATTCATAGCCGTTATATTCAAACCATGCCGCTTCAACCGTTTTATCGTGGCATTCAATAAAGGCAGGCTCAAGATAGCCAATGGCCAGAAACCGTAGAAAATCAACGGCACTCTCTGTTATAACACCGCCCCAGATTGACCCAGAGCCAGACCCGATATGCACAAATTTTTGAACGCCCGCCTCATCAATCCAAATACCCGCATGCGACCCGTCGCCGCCCGTCTGCACACATAAGAAAAGCCTTTCTTTCACATCTTTGCGGGGCAACGCATCAAAGTCATAGTAAAAATCATCAAATATCTGAAATCCGACGCAAGACACATCGTTAACGCCTTTCATCTCAGATGCAGTATATAGAGGCGCAAATTGCGCCCCGTTTTCAAATGTGTGAATATTTGAAAACGCGTCTAACCAATCAAGCGTTTTAACAAGCTCTGCTGGCAAGATGATCGTAGAAGGCGCGTATTTTCGAAATGGGTCTGTAAAGCTCATATGCAATCCTCCAGTTTTCTTTGTACTTTGCCCAGTCTCTTCACCCAAAGCAATACGTACAACACCCGTGAAATTTACAATTTTTACCGCAAAACTTAATTGGCAAAAACAGGTTCTTTATCTCAACTATAAAAGTTATAAGTCAAATTCATTATCCAGGTCGCAAGTTTAATTTCGCGTACTCTTTAAGGCCACTCGCAACTTATATTCACCCGTCAAGACCTTGCCCGTGACACAATTGTCGCAGGCCGCACTTTTACGCTAAATTTATGAGTATTTTCAGCCTTTTAACGCTGTTTCAAACAGGGCGTGACTCTAGTTGACTTCACGTGACAGCTTGGTTAGGTTCCGCGCGCTTTCAAGAGCTATTTTTGAAGGCCAAGTAGATGATATGCCAATTGAAAACGGAAAATCCTCAACAGACCCTGATTTAAAGGCCTTAAACGCACTCGGCGAAAAGCTGAAAGCCAAAAGAACTTTAGAAAAACAGGTTGAAAATGTTGAAGGAAATACGGGCATGGCCGTCGGCTTGAAATATGCCAGCGAGTTTTCGGCAGCGACATTAGTAGGTGCAGCCCTCGGTTACGGGGTCGACCATCTTGCTGGTTCCGCGCCGTGGGGCCTGTTGGTTGGGTTATTTTTAGGGTTTTGCGCCGGCGTCATGAATGTCGTAAGGCTGGCAAAACAAAGTTTGGACACGGAAGATCTTGGACAAGACCTTCCGCACCGAAATGAGGAGTAGGTCATGATTGCAGCAGGTCTTGACCCGATTGCACAATTTGAACTGCACAAATTGGCAGAACTTAAAATTGGCAAATATGATCTGAGTTTCACAAACTCAGCTCTGATTATGCTTGTCACAGTGGCAGTTGCCGGTCTTTGGTTATTCCTATCGACCAGTAAACGGTCTTTGATACCTGGACGCGCCCAATCTATTGCCGAAATTTCTTATGAATTTATTTCCGACATGATCCGCTCAACAGCTGGATCTGACGGCATGAAATTCTTCCCTTTTGTCTACAGCCTTTTCATGTTCATCTTATTTGCAAACATGCTTGGCATGGTGCCGTTCTTCTTTACTTCAACAAGTCACATTATAATCACATTCGTTATGGCGATGATGGTTATGGCTATTGTTGTCGGATACGGCCTATTCAAACACGGGTTTAAATTCTTAAAACTCTTCGTACCAAGTGGCATTCCAATGGCTATATTGCCGTTCGTATCGCTTCTCGAAGTGATTTCGTTTTTGTCACGTCCCATCAGCTTGTCAGTGCGTCTTTGGGCGAACATGTTTGCGGGACATATCTTGCTTAAGCTCTTTGCGGGCTTTGCGATTATGATGTTTACATCTGCGGGTGTGCTCACAACGATTGGGGCGGCAGTACCTTACGCTCTGGTATTTGCGCTTATCCCGCTCGAATTTCTTGTGGCCTTTGTTCAGGCCTATGTATTTGCCCTTTTGACGTGCGTCTATCTTTCTGATGCGCTACATCCGGGTCACCACTAACTCTAATTAAAACCGCTTTTCATAGGAGATCATCATGGAAGCAGAAGCAGCAAAATATATTGGCGCAGGTATTGCGTGTCTAGGTATGGCCGGTGCCGGTATTGGTCTAGGCCACATTTTTGGTAACTACCTCGCAGGCGCATTGCGCAACCCATCTGCGGCTCAAGGTCAGTTTGCAAACCTTATCTTTGGTTTTGCCGTGACAGAAGCGCTTGGGATTTTCTCATTCGCCGTCGCCCTAATCATGTTGTTCACTTAGACCTTAAGTCAACAACACAGGCCAAGGCACACCGCTCTGGGTCTGAATACATTTATATGTCGCGCGTCATGTGCGGCATTTTTGCGATAAACGCTTTATCCCTCAACGTTTTAGTCGTGCGAATTCTGCGCGTTTGAAACAAGGGTGTTTTAGAAGGAACGGGTCATGTTTTTTACCCTAAACGCCTCTCTTTTTAATCTTGCCGCCTCTGCCGCTCCAAAAGCAGCAGGTACAGGCGACGCTGCAGAAGGCGGTGCCTTTCCGCCTTTTGACCCGACCTTTTTTGCGTCGCAAATCTTTTGGTTTGCACTCAGCTTTGCACTCTTATATTTTATTCTGTCTAAAATCTTCCTGCCAAAAATCGCGGAAACGCTCGAAGAGCGTAGCTCACGCATTGCGGATGATTTAGACACAGCGTCCGTCATGCAACGCGACGCAGAAGAGGCTGAAAAAGCTTATGAACGTTCACTTTCAGACGCACGCGCGAAGGCTCACAATGTTTCAGAAACAACGCGCCAAGCGATTGAAGCTGAAATTGCGACGGAACTCGAAGCGGCTGACCTTGAAACAACAAAACTCGCTGACCAAGCAGAAGCCCGTATTCGCGATGTACGCAATGCAGGCATGGAAAAAGTCGAATCGATTGCAACGGACGTTGCACAAGACGTCGTTGAGAAAATGCTTGGAAAAAAGCTGACGCTTGCGGCTGTTAAGAAAGCCATGGGTTAACCCGACGCGCCTTTAAAATAGCCGACTTAATAAGGCTGGAGACCACTATGTATTTTGATTTTGATCCCGGAAGTCCAACAATCTGGATCTTTCTTGCCACGATATTGTTTTTCGTTTTACTCGGCTATTTTGGTATTCACAAAAAGATCGCAGGTGCATTAGATGCTCGCGCCGAAGGCATTAAAACGGAACTTGATGAGGCCCGTCGCCTACGCGAAGAAGCGCAGGCTTTGCTTGCCTCTTTTAACCGCAAGCAAAAAGAAGCCGAAGAGCAGGCGGACGCAATTGTTAAACAAGCCCGCCAAGACGCGGAAAACATGGCGACACAAGCCCGTAAAGATTTGTCAGAACGCATTGAGCGCCGGACGGCTCAGGCTGAAGCCAAAATTGCAAATGCCGAAGCGAAAGCCATTGCAGACGTCCAAGGCAAAGCCGCAGACCTCGCACTTGAAACCGCTGAAAAGCTTATTCGCGGCAATATGAAACCTGCAGATCATGCATCATTGATTAAAGACGGTATTGCGCAAATGGGTAAGGTTCTAAATTAAAGTCATCCAGTTTGATGCCTTCTTATAAGGCCTTAAAAAATAGGCAAGAAAAGCCCAATATCTGATTCTAAACGTAGCTGAAATACTCTTAAGCTAGATTTTCGACCGACAATTTAAATAGATTTATTCAAAGCGTGCCTTCATAAGAAGGCACGCTTTTTTATGTTCTATTTATGATTTCAACCCCGCCTATACCGGCCCGATTATCCAGTATCCAAGCCCTTCGCGGACTTGCCGCAATGCTTGTCGTGCTAACACATTTACCGGGGATAGAGCTCAATCACAGCCCCGATCAAATTTTACCTGAAGTCGTAAAACTTGGGATTTCAGGCGTCGATTTATTTTTTGTTATATCTGGATTTATTATGGTCTGGGTGACACGCGACATGGCTGTCTCAGGCCGCAAAGCCGTAAAATTTCTTTATGCGCGGTTTACCCGAATTTATCCGCTCTATTGGGTTTTGGCATTTGCCCTCTTTTGTGTCTGGCAGTTCGATCCGTCGATTATAAATTTTGATCCGACCGTCACGTCCCTTCCAAAATCTTTTGCTCTGCTACCTGTCTATCCCTATCCCATGTTAACAGTGGCGTGGACGCTGACGCATGAACTTTATTTCTACTTTATATTCAGCCTTACGCTTTTACTACCGCGCCAATTACGGTTCCCCGCTTTAACCGTTTGGGCGGTAGCGGTTATCCTCGGAAACCTATCGGGTCTGGGTCAAAAAAGTCTAGAACTGGCTGTGATTTTTAATCCTATGGGATTGGAATTTTACATGGGCGCACTCGCCGCGGTTATTTTTATAAAGTTTAAAGGTCTGATGGGGCGTTGGGTATTTCGTATTGGTATCGCCCTTTGGCTCAGCATGTTGGTTTATCAAACTCAATTCAGTGCAGCCCTGATTCCAACCGATTGGACGCGAATTATCATGTTTGGGATACCTGCAACTCTAATTGTTTACGGCTGTGTCGCGATAGAGCAGACGGGCCAAACCTTCTCCCGATGGAGCCAAGTTTTAGGCGATTGGTCATACTCAATCTATCTGTCACATATTCTAACGCTCAGCGCACTTGGTTTTGTCTGGCGGTGGGTGGCCCGCAACGGGGCAACGGATAATATCGTCGTCTTATCTATCATGCTTGCCCTGATGATCGCCGTATCTGGCCTGATTTATCATATGATAGAGACGCCATTGCTTCGCCTAACAAAGCATATTGGCAAACGTCTATTCAAAGAAAAGTCCGCCAACTCATAACTGAGCGGCGGACTTTTGAGATTTAGGGCATTTCAGTTTAAAACTAAAATGCTCTAATAAGCTAAGGTTTATTCAGCCGCTTCCGCGGTCTCGCTTGGAGGCGTCCAGCGCAAGATCGGCTGACGCGCGGCCTTTGTTTCGTCCAATCGACGAAGCGGCGCATGAATAGGCGCGTTTTTGAAGCGCTCCACATCCCCCGCTTTCGCACGCTCTGCAAGGGAGCGCATAGACAGGATGAAACGATCAAGCTCACCTTTACTCTCGGACTCTGTGGGTTCGATCAACATTGCGCCGTGTACGACGAGTGGGAAATACATCGTCATCGGATGATACCCCTCATCGATCATCGCCTTGGCGAAATCGAGCGTCTCAACGCCTGTGTCCTTGAGGAAACGATCATCAAACAAAGCTTCGTGCATACAAATACCGCCAAAGGCAGGGGTCATAACGTCCGAGAGGGACGCTTGGACATAGTTCGCGTTAAGCACGGCGTCTTCTGTCGCTTGCTTGAGGCCGTCCGAACCGTGGCTCATCATATAAGTCAGAGCGCGAGAGTACATGCCCATTTGACCGTGGAACGCGCACATGCGGCCAAAACTACCCTCTGTGTCTTCCGTGTTTTCAACAAGGCTGTAGCCGTCCTCTGTCTTCACCACGTAAGGCACAGGCGCGTAATCTTTCAGCGCTGCGGACAAAACAGTCGGGCCAGACCCCGGACCACCGCCGCCGTGGGGCGTGCTGAATGTTTTGTGCAAATTGATATGCATCGCATCCACACCCAAATCACCCGGACGCACACGTCCGACCAATGCGTTAAAGTTCGCGCCGTCGCAATAGAAATACCCGCCCTTGGCGTGGATCAAATCCGCGATTTCCATAATGTCGGTTTCAAACAATCCGCATGTGTTTGGATTGGTCAGCATGATCCCCGCAACATCATCGCCCTGTTCCAGCTTTTCTCGCAGGGCTTCTATATTGACGCGGCCATCGCCGGAGGCTGGGATTTCGTCAACGGTAAAGCCGCACTGCACGGCTGTTGCAGGGTTGGTACCATGCGCGGATTCAGGCACAAGCACACGACGTTTATGCGACATACCATCGGCATCCAGACGCGCACGAATGGCCATCATCCCGCACAATTCGCCATGCGCACCCGCTTTGGGTGTCAACGCCACGGCTGGCATATTCGTCAACGTCATCAACCAATGGGACAGTTCTTCCATCAGCTCTAACGCGCCTTGAACCGTTGAAACAGGCTGCAAAGGATGCACGTCTGACAAGCCTGCCATACGCGCGACTTTCTCATTAAGCCTCGGATTATGTTTCATTGTACAAGAGCCAAGCGGATAGACCCCAAGGTCAATCGCGTAGTTCTTTTGTGAAAGGCGCACATAATGGCGCATGGTTTCAGGCTCAGACAGGCCCGGCAGGCCAATCTCACCAACGCGAGCATGTGTGCCGAGGCGCGAGGCGCGGCCCTTCGGTTCGGGCAAATCCACGCCCGTGCGGCGCGGCGTTCCTGTTTCAAAAATTAACTTCGTCGCTTGGTCAAGGGCTTTTGATCCAGAGACGGTTTTTACGTCATTCATATTGGCCGCAGTCGGGCTTGTTGGGCGTCCTTCGGTTTTCATTGAAAATCTCCATGACCATCTTTTCTAAGCCATTTTTCTATTGATTTTTGATAAGCATCTAAGGAATTTTGCAAAGCTGTATTTAATTGTATATTCCCAATATTGAGCCCATTCTTCATTCTCTTATATTCATCAGCACTTGGTTTAGTATCGCATTCAATATATTTACAAATAAATTTACCTTCATCAGACTCTTCAACAAATTTTGGTGAAAACATTAAATTTAAATCAGCGTAAAAGTTACTTGCTAAAGAATTGATGCTTCTTGCAATTTCAATATTGTTAATTTTTTTCTCACGATTAAATAGAGACTGTTGAGACTCTAATGCAAATTCAGATATATTTTTCATGACAAAACCTCCGCCAATGCATCCCCAAAGGCATGAATATCCTCATCACTCACGACCTCGGTGACGCAGACCAAAAGCAGGTCTTCATGTTCGCCGCCAGAGATACGAGAGAACGGCACACCGCCGAGAATGTTTTTCGTGGCAAGCGCTTCGACGACCTCAGCCGCAGGCTTATTAAGCTTCACCGTGAACTCGTTGAAGAACGTGTCGTTTAAAACGTCTGCGCCTCTAATGCCGTTTATAACATCAGCCATATGACATGCGTTTTCGTGGTTCAATGTCGAAAGTTTTTTCAATCCCGCATCGCCGAGCAAGCTCATATGAATCGTAAAGGCGAGGCAACAGAGACCCGAATTCGTACAAATATTGGACGTCGCTTTCTCGCGGCGGATATGTTGTTCTCTAGTGGAGAGTGTCAGGACATAGCCGCGCTCGCCCGTCGCGTCGACGGTTTCGCCGCAGACACGCCCCGGCATTTGACGCACAAGTTTTTGACGACAGGCAAATAGACCGACATGCGGGCCGCCAAAATTAAGACCCACACCGAGGCCTTGGCCTTCGCCGACAACAATATCTGCGCCCTGCTCGCCCGGAGATTTAATTGCGCCAAGCGCGACGACTTCGGTAAAGACAGCAATCAAAAGGGCTTTGTGTGCGTGCGCTTTTTCCGCTATCGGCGCGAGGTCTACAATCTCGCCAAACACATTCGGTGACTGGACAACCACACAGGCCGTTTCGTCGGTAATCATATCAATGACGGACGCGTCTGCGCCGATTTGCGAAGGCACTTCATTGATCGAGATATCAAGGAATTTTGCGATAGATTGCGTCGCGGCCGCGTAATGCGGATGCAGACCCGGTGCGAGTATGGCTTGGGTTTTGCGCGTTACGCGCTTGGCCATAACGACCGCTTCGGCACAGGCGGTTGAGCCGTCATACATGGACGCATTCGCCACATCCATACCCGTCAGTAGCGCAACTTGGGTTTGAAACTCAAACAAAGCCTGCAATGTGCCTTGGGAAATTTCAGGCTGATACGGCGTATAGGCCGTAAGGAATTCAGAGCGCTGAATCAAATGATCGACTGTCGCGGGAATATGGTGTTTATATGCCCCCGCCCCGCAGAAAAACGGTACAGATGAGGCCGATGTTGATTTCGCAGAGAGGCGAGACATGTGCCGTTCCACCGCTTGCTCCGACTGGTGCATGGGCAGATCGACCAGGCCTTTTAGGCGCGCCGTTTTTGGCACGTCTTGGAACAAATCGTCAATCGTATCGACACCAATGACCGAGAGCATCTCGGTTCTGTCATTTGTATTTAAGGGGAGGTAACGCATTTATTTTATCCTTAACATTAGAGCCGCGAGTCCTGCGGCTATTAATAATCCAATTCCGTCGACAATTATTATTTTTCTGAGCGCACCCACCATTTGTCCGCGAGGCAATGCGATCAAAAGAAAGCTGCCCATACTCACGACAGTTCCGATTAAGACCGCCCATCTTACGGACGGCACATACGCAGCGTAAACACAGGCGCACGCCACTAATCCGAACAATACCGCGCGGTGTTGCAGCAAAGTCATCAGAGTTTTCTCTTGCGGCGAAATACCATAAAGCCCCGCAAGACGCGTCCCAGACAGGCCAGAGAGCGCGGGCAAAATATGGATAATTGCCAAAGCCCAAAACATTACTGGAATGACTACGCGCATGAAAGTTCGTCCTTGAAACATTTGCCCGTATCTTGGGCAAGTTACTCAATTCTTCACCACATCCTTCGAGTTTCGTCGCTTTGCGCCGCCTCAGGATGAGGGTATTGTGTTATCGTTTTTGATCCCGCATCGAGTGCGGGATGACAGATTTGTTCGACCAAACTATTTTATACCCAAGGTGTAATTTGGTCATATTCTTTGGCAACTATCATCCCGCACTTGATGCGGGAGCCCGGCTCGGAGGCCGGGATGACACAATTGTAAACCCAACCTGATCCTGAGGACGCGCACAGCGCGTGGACTCGAAGGATGGAGGCTGGGTACTAAGGGCTTAAAGTCCCGCGCAATATTCCTTATACGCCGCTTCGTCCATCAGTGCGTCCATCTCGGACGCGTCCACGACTTTGATTTTCATAAACCAACCGTCACCCGCAGGGGACGCGTTCACAGTCTCTGGCGCGTCTTCTAGGGCCTCGTTCACGGCTGTGACTTCGCCGCCGATGGGCGCGTAGACTTCTGACGCGGCTTTCACAGATTCGACCACAGCGGCTTCATCGCCTTTGGCTAATGTCTTACCAATGTCAGGCAGTTCAACAAACACAACATCGCCGAGGGCTTTGGCCGCATATTCGGAAATTCCGATTGTGCCTGTATCGCCGTCAATTTTTATCCATTCATGCTCTTCTGTATATTTTGTAGTCATGGGTTAAGTTCCTCTGAAATAATTATGTTTGACGAAAGGCAGTTTCACGACCTTGGCAGGCCGCGGTTTACCCCGAACAATAAGCTGTAATTCCGTACCCGCTTTCGATTGCTCTTTGGACACATAGCCCATCGCTATTGGGCCATCGACAGACGGACCAAAGCCGCCACTTGTGATCTCGCCAATAGTGTTACCGTCTGCGTCTTGAATTTCAGTATGTTCGCGCGCGGGGGCTTTGCCCTCGGGCAATATTCCGACAAGTTTACGTGTAACGCCGTTTTTGATGTCCGTTTGCACGCGTTTCGCGCCTTGATATTTTGCACCTGTACGGCGGTTCTTTTGAATAGACCAAATCAGACCCGCCTCAATCGGCGATGTCGTGGTATCAATATCATGACCATACAAACAAAGCCCTGCTTCGAGGCGCAAGCTATCGCGCGCGCCGAGGCCCACGGGCTCAACATCATCATATTTCAAAAGCTCGGTCACCAGCTTGACCATATCGTCATGCTTGACAGAAATCTCGTAACCATCTTCGCCTGTATAGCCTGAGCGGGAGACATGCGCCCAAACAGGTTCGGATAATGTGCCGGAAAGTTCCAAATCCGTACTGGTCATGAATGTCAGTTTTTCAACATCTTCGTTAAAACAGCCGAGGATTTGCGCAGCGCGCGGGCCTTGGAGCGCGATTAAAGACAGCGTGTCGTCTTTGATTATCAAGCTCACACCGTCTGGCAGTTTCTTTTGCAAATGTTTAAAGTCCGCGTCTTTACAGCCTGCGTTTACAACCAAATATAATGCGTGCTCATAGCCTTTCATACCGAGACGGGAGATCATCAGATCATCCATGATACCGCCCTTTGCATTGAGAAATTGCGAATATCTTTGCTGTCCCGGCTCAAGACTTTGAATATCGGCAGGGACAAGGGCTTCTAATGCAATGGCCGCTGTCTCGAATTTTTTATCATCCGCCATGATGAAACATTGACCCATATGGGAGACGTCAAACAGGCCGCATTTTTCGCGCGTATGCAAATGCTCTTTCAAAACGCCCATGGGATATTGAACGGGCATATCGTATCCCGCAAAAGGGACCATTTTTGCACCAAGTTCAACATGCAGGGCATGCAAAGCCGTTTGCTTTAAATCTTTAGAATCCGTCATAAGCACATATTCTGCGAGCTTCGCAGTCCTGTGCCACCAGCTGTCATTTGGGCCTGAGAGATTGACGACAACCTCAAGGACTGAGACCGCGCTTACTCCTTCGGCGGGACGTCTCACCAGATCGTCCGCTTTCCAGCTTTTTAAATTTCAAACGGTCCCTTTTGCCTGAGCGTTTCCGGGGCGGTTGCGTCTTCGGCGGTCGGGTCACCCCGACACTCTCCCATTTGAAATATTACGTCTAAATATATGCGCGAGGAAAAAGAATGAGTCAACGCAACAAAAGCCTAAGTTCTGGGGATTTATTAATCATTCAGATTTATACACAGCGAAACTTATTTAGGAAAATTCTATGTCTGATTCATCGTCATCATCTGGTAAATCCAAAGAAGAAGTCGCTTTTGATATTTTAGCAAAACTGAAGGGTGTCGGCATTTGGGGTGAAAACAACAAAGAAAACATCTTGGATATGTATGCAGAATGCCTGATCGCGACCAGCGGTCTGCGGCCTGTCAAAGGTCAAGTCGTTGCGGCCCCGCCTGCACGCCCCGCCGCAGCTGCGCCTGCCGCGCAACCTTATGTCCCGCCGCAACAAGGCCAAGGCGGCCAAGCTGTGCACGCCCAACAAGCGCATATTCAACAGGCGTTTAAACCCGCAACTTAAAGCAAAGCCTGAGCGCCGTCGCGTGATGTGAATGTTTGAACAAAAGACGCGGAAGCGAAACGCTTTCGCGTTTGTTTACATGCGGTCGGGTGTTTCTATTCCCAAGATTTTTAGACCATGCTCCAATTGACGGAGTGTGGTTTTTGCTAACATGAGACGTGAAGACATAATTTCCGCGGCTGTGCCGTCCACCAAGATCGGGCAGTCTGAGTAAAACCTTGAAAAGCTTTGCGCCAGACGAAAGACATGTTCGCACAATATATGCGGGGCATATTTCGCACTTGTCGCAGAGAGCGCACGGTCAAATGCATCCAAAGCCAAGACGAGCTGTGTCTCAGCGGGTTCAGTGATTGAAATCTTGCCCGTACTCACGCCAAGCGTTTCAGCTTTGCGCAAAATCGATTTAATTCTAACCGTCGCATATAAAAGATACGGGCCCGTCTTACCTTCAAACGCTGTGAACCGTTCAGGTTCGAACACATAATTTGTTGTCCGTTGATTTTGTAGATCGGCAAATTTAAGCGCCGCAATCCCGACTTTTCGCGCGATATCCATGCGTTCATCTTCGTCAAAGTCTTGACCAATACCCGCTTCGACAATACGCGCCATAGCCGAATTGGTCATAAGGTCCAGCAAATCATCTAGGCGTAATACGCCGCCGTCACGGGTTTTAAACGGCTTCCCGTCTTTGCCGTTCATCGTACCAAATCCCAAATGCTCCATTTGAGACTCGTCATACCATCCCGCTTTAACTGCCGCGCGGAACACTTGCGTGAAATGCAGAGCTTGGCGTTGATCGACAACATAGAGAATTTTATCAGGATCAATTTCAGACTTGCGGTCAACCAAAGTCGCCAAATCTGTCGTATGATATAAAACAGCGCCAGACCGCGCGAGCAACATAACAGGCGGCACGTCGGCTTTATCGTCTTCGCGCTCAACGCGGATAATCAACGCGCCGTCGCTTTCCTCGGCAATGCCCTGCTTTTTAAAACCCTCAATCATGTCAGGGATCAGCGGATCAACGGCCGCCTCGCCTTTCCACAAATCAAATTCAACGCCCATTGCGCCGTAGCCTTTTTTCAAGGCCGCAATTGAAACAGAGATAAAATGGTCAAGCAAAGCGCGGTAGCCTGCGCGGCCCTGTTGCAATTCAGCTGTTGCCGCGCGCGAGCGTTCCATACGGTCTTTGTCGGATTTCGCTTTATTACTGGCGTTCGGGTAAAGCCGCGCAAGGTCGTCCATTGTAACGGGCGATTGCTCTGGAAATCCGTCCGTCTTCGCAGCGTCAAAGTAAGGGAGGTCGGGTTGTTCGTCTTCAAGCTCTGTAATGAGATGCCCCATTTGCAGACCCCAATCGCCGAGATGGACGTCGCCAATCACAGTGTGACCTTGGAAACGCAATAGGCGTTTCAAACATTCGCCAATCACCGCCGAGCGTAAATGTCCGACATGCATGGGCTTGGCGACATTTGCGCCGCCGTAATCAATGATAATGGTTTGCGAGGGCGCGGAGGTTCCGCCTGTTTTTGGGTCTTGCGCGAGTCTATTGGCATGTTCTGACAGTGTCGCACCTGACGGCACGATATTGATAAAACCCGGCCCTGCGATTTCAAGGCTTTCAATCGCGGCGATATCTTTGACCGCGTCAACGACTTGACCTGCAATCTCTCGGGGATTGGCTTTTTGACCTTGTTTTTTTAAAAATCCAGCCGCCATCATCGCGCCGTTACATTGAAACGGGGCGAGGTCAGGGCGGTCAGATTCGCGGACAGACCCACACTCTGCGGGAAATCCTAAGGTTTCGAAAGCCCCGCGAAATGCATCTTCAAGCGTTTGTAAAAGCGTGGACATAAGCTACTTGTTTTGCCCAGCAGACACGCGGAAGCGTTTGCCTTCTGCATTGAATTGGCGCTGCTCTGGCGTCACGACAAACCCCGTAATGATTTCAAAGTTTTCACCCGATGTTGTTTCTGATCCGCGCGGGATCACAATTCGGTCAATACGTTCTGTGACCGTGACACGGTCTGCGCCCGTAGGGAATGTCACAGACAATGGAAAGACTTGCTTATTGATCACGTCAATATTCTTACGCGTCACAGCGACAAAATACTCATACGTCGCGGAAGCCTGTCCCGCAGCAGGGCCACGACCCAAAGACAATTGAATTTCAAGGTCAGCTTCGATTGGCTCTGTATCGTAATAACGGCACAGACTGCGAATACTATCGACTTCACCCGTAAACCGAATATTGGCAAATTGTTCAGGCTGGCCACCGAAATCAACAATACGCGCCGCGTCATACAGCGCGAATGCGCGTGGACACGGGCCAGAATTTGTCTTTGTTGCCGCATCGCCGATTTGCAAAACATCTGCCGTGGACGAACAGGCCGTAAAACCCAATGTCGATAAGCCCAAAACAACAACACCTGTTAACGCTTTCGCGGGGTTTCTTTTCAGCGTGTTCGGAGCTAATTTAAACGCATATGCTTTATTAAAAACGGTCATGGGAAATAATCCTGAAAATCGTCAGCCTTTACGTGCGCGCCTGTAGCGCAGAGCCGTCGTGTCTGTTATATCATATTGGCTAGGGTTCTAACGAGTTCCGAGCTATCCTGCAATGTCTGCCATGCGCGTGAGGAAAATTTAATGTCAGCTGTAAAAACGCCTGTTTCGACTTCAAATGCGCTAAAGGACGGGTCTGAAGACCGCGTTAAGAAAGATTTATTGCTCGCCGCGCCGCGCGGCTTTTGCGCAGGCGTTGACCGCGCCATACAAATTGTTGAGCAATCTATAGAAAAATTCGGCGTGCCCGTATATGTGCGCCATGAAATCGTCCACAACCGCCATGTCGTCGAACGTCTGAGCCGTCTCGGCGCGGTCTTTGTCCAAGAACTCGATGAATGCCCCGATCACCGCCCTGTTGTCTTTTCAGCTCACGGCGTTCCGAAATCCGTCCCAAAAGCCGCTTTGGCGCGGGACATGACCTTTCTCGATGCGACCTGCCCCCTTGTGTCCAAAGTCCACGTCGAAGCTGAAAAGCATCACCGCGAAGGGCATCATATTTTAATGATCGGTCACGAAGGCCATCCCGAAGTGATCGGTACAATGGGACAGCTTGATGAGGGAGCGATTTCGTTGATCGAAACACCGGAAGATGCCCGCACATTTGAGCCTAAAGACGGACAAGGCCTCGCGCTCGTGACTCAAACGACTTTGTCTGTCGATGACACATCAGAACTCATCGAGATTTTAAAATCTCGTTTTCCTGATATTGCACTCCCTTATAAAGAAGACATTTGTTACGCGACCACTAATCGACAAATGGCTGTGAAAGCGATTGCCGAACGGTGTGACCTCTTACTTGTCATTGGGTCGCAAACCTCATCAAATTCAAAACGCCTTGTTGAAGTCGGCGCAAAGGCAGGGGCAAATGCTGCAACCTTGATTTCATCCTCTGAAAATCTGGATTGGGACGCGATTGATAAAGCCGATGTCATAGGGCTATCGGCGGGCGCGAGTGCCCCTGAATATTTAACGGACGGCGTTATTGCGGCTTTGCGTTCACGATATGATATCACTGTTGAGGAAGTCGAAGTCGTGAAAGAGAAAGTTATCTTCCGCCTACCGCGCCTATTGCAAGACACTCTAAAAGTTTCTCAAAAAGACACTCATAAAGATAGTGCAAAATGAGCGCTGAGAAAAGCGCAGGTCTTATAATTTATACAGACGGCGCATGTTCAGGCAATCCCGGCCCAGGAGGTTGGGGGGCCTTGATGCAATTCGGCGCGAAAGAAAAAGAAATTAATGGCGGCGAAGAAGATACCACAAATAACCGCATGGAATTAATGGCGGCGATTAAAGCTCTGCAAGCGGTAAAACCCGGATATAAGGACACCATCATCCTGTGGACGGACAGCACATATGTCCTCAAAGGCATTACAGAATGGATTCATGGCTGGAAAAAACGGGGATGGAAAAAGTCGGATAAAAAACCCGTTATAAATGCTGATCTTTGGAAAGAACTCGACACGGTGAACGCCTCCCTGAATGTCGACTGGAAATGGGTTAAAGGTCATGCTGGCGTTGACGGGAATGAACGCGCGGACGCTCTTGCGCGTAAATGGATTGAAGCCAATCGATAGGACGATGCCGCGCTTGTAGCTTTGACAAAACGTTTCACATGCGTAACACTCTGATTTGGACTACATTATCATCACACAGGCTTTTTCATGGCAATTGCGCGTCCCGTAGACCGTCGTTTATTTTTTCTCCTCGACCGAACACATGCGCAATTATCAAAATCCGCAGATGCGCATTTAAAAAAAGTATGCGGCATTGGGTCGTCTCAAGCGGCCGTCCTGATCTATTTGGGTTTTCATGATAATTGCAGTTTAAGCGAATTGGCAGACGGGGTTGGACGTAACAACTCAGCCATTACAGGTTTGGTTGACCGTATGGAAAGCTCTGGCCTTGTCGAGCGTAAAAGCGGGTCAACCGATCGGCGCTCTAAAACCGTAAATCTAACAGATACAGGCTGGGTCTTACGTCAAAAAGTGACGGACGGTTTTCGAGATTTTAATGACCGCCTATCGCGCGGTATGACGGGGTCAGAGCTTGATGCTGTGTTAAAATTTTTGACATTGGCCACAGAAAACGTCTCTGAATAAGGGCCGCTCTTAGATTTGAAATCTATTGCGGCTGAAATTATTTTTACAAGACAGAGGCCCCTCTTCGGGCTAAAGAAGATTTATGTCAAAACCTGCCGCTCATAAAGATATGGACCCTAAAATTGTCCAAGTGGATATTGTGTCTGATATTATCTGCCCGTGGTGTTGGCTCGGCAGTCGGTATTTTCAAATGGCGGCCTCTCAAAGTGACGCAACACTTAGTGTGACGTGGCGGCCATATATGCTCGACCCGACTGTCCCCGAAGGCGGCGTGGATTACAAAACTTATATGAAAGAAAAGTTCGGCGACAGTCCAAGCAATAAGTTCAAAGCCATGCGCGAACATTTAGAGGCAGCGGCCCCCGACGCAGGTATTACCTTCCGCTTTAGCGATATTAAAATTCGGCCCAATACGCTCAATGCCCACCGCCTGTTAAAATGGGCGCAAGTCGAAGACGTTGGCAGCGCGGTTTCCGAAGGTCTATTCAAAGCGACATTTGATACACTTGAAAACATAAGCGACCCAGATGTCCTTGCGCGGATTGGATTTAATTCAGGCATGAACGCGGCAGGTCTGGTGAAACGCATTGCATCGAACGAGGACCGCGAAAGCGTGCTGGCGGAAATTCAGTATTTCAGAGGCCTCGGCGTCTCTGGTGTTCCGACTTTCATCTATAATGGCCAATTTGCTATTCAAGGCGCGCAACCCGTCGAGGCACATTTGAAGGCTATAAAACAAGCCCAAGACGCGCCCGCACTCTCAGACGTCAACGAACCCATTTTGACCTGACCCAAAGGATATTTCATGACCCTCTTTCAAATCGTTGCACTTTACGTCGCTTTAAATCTCTTACTTTTGCCAGTGCTGATGTTGCGGGTGGGGCAGATACGCATCTCTCAGAAAATTAGCCTCGGCGACGGCGGCGACGCGGCGCTGCTCGCAAGGGTTCGTGCGCATGGGAATTTTATTGAAACCGTCCCCTTTGCCTTGATCGGTCTCATCGCACTGGCCATGTTATCCGCACACCCGATTGTTTTGCATATATTTGGCGCGGTGTTTACATTTGGACGTGTCGCACATGCGCACGGCATGGCGCAAAAAGGCGCTTTAGGAAAAGGTCGTTCTCTCGGCGCGGCCCTCACGCTTGTAACATTCTTGGGAATGGGATTTTACCTATTATATAAAGTTATCTTAGGCTAAAGCCTGCGAAGCTCGCATGTGAGCCTCACTTTTTCGGATATTTAAATGGCTGATGATATTTCAATTGATGCGCCGATTGATCTTGATGACCTTTCGCCCGTTCTCAAAACGCTTTTGAGTAAGGCCAAAGCGTGCGGCGCGGAGCAGTGCGACGCGATTGTGACTCATGGACGTTCGCTCTCGATCACGGTCAGAGGCGGCGAACTCGAAGATGTCGATAATAGCGAAGGCCGAGATATTGGCCTGCGGGTCATGATTGGAAACCGCCAAGCCTGTGTTTCGAGTTCAGACTTATCTGAAACCTCAATGGATATTTTAGCACAGCGCGCTGTCGCTATGGCCAAGCTTGCGCCAGAAGACCCGTATTGTGGCCTTGCGCCCAAAGGCTTGCTCGCAAAAGACCGTCAAAACCTCGAGCTCTTTGACGCTCATATAATGACACCCGAATCTCTAAAAGCCCGCGCCTTAGACGTCGAACGCGCCGCCAATTCGGTGAAAGGCGTTTTGCAGTCAGAAGGCGCGAATGCCAGTTGGGCGACATCTGGTATTTACTTCATGACCAGTGATGGTTTTGCCGACGGATGGCGTTCCTCGCGTCACGGAATTTCTGTCTCTGCGATTGCTGAAAAAGACGGCGCGATGGAACGCGATTATGATTACGACGGCACACGGTGGTTTTCTGATCTCCGCGAACCAGATGCGATTGGCCGTTTAGCGGGTAAGCGCGCCATAGAGCGGCTTAACTCACAACAACTTAAATCTGGCGCGATGCCAATTGTGTTTGACCGCCGCGTCTCAGGCTCACTTGTCGGGGCATTTCTCGGCGCCATTAACGGCCAAGCGATTGCGCGCGGCATGTCGTTTCTAAAAGACAAAATGGACACTCAACTCTTTAGTGGTGCGATTAATATTATTGACGACCCTTTGATGAAACGCGGCCATGGCTCACGTCCATGGGACGGCGAAGGCATTGGCGTACAAGCCCGCCATTTGATTGAAAACGGCGTTTTGAAAAGCTGGCTCCTGAATACAAGCGCCGCCAAACAACTCGGCCTGGAAACGACGGGTCACGGCAGTCGCGGGATCGGGTCTCCGCCCAGTGTCTCGTCTACCAACACTTTTATTCCCGCAGGATCGCAAACGCCCGAAGCCTTAATTGCCGAGATGGGAAATGGCATGGTCATTACGGAAATGTTTGGCCCATCCCTGAATAGTAATACAGGGGATTACAGCGTCGGCGTTGCAGGATATTGCGTTGAAAACGGCAAGCGAACTTTCCCCGTCAGCGAAGTCACAATTGCGGGGAATCTGCTTGAAGTCTTTCCAACCCTCACAGTGGCCAATGATCTGGTCTTTGACGGATCAACGGTTGCGCCGACCTTGCGCGTAGAGGGTTTGACACTTGCCGGCCTCTAAACCCGACATATCCAATTACGCCAAAGACCGCGCCCTCTTGGTCGAGGTCGTCCGCAAAGCGGGCGGCATTGCCAAAGAAGCTTTCATGGCGAACGATTCCAAAGTCTGGGACAAAGAAAAAGGCCACCCCGTCACGGATGCCGATATTGCCGTCAATGATTTCCTCGCAAGAGAGCTTTTGAATGCGCGTCCAAATTATGGCTGGCTGTCCGAGGAAACCAAAGACGACGATTCTAGGCGCAATTGCTCAAAGTGTTTTGTTGTCGACCCGATTGACGGCACGCGCGCCTTTATTGACCGCACGGCAAATTTTTCTGTGTCTGTGGCTATTATTGAAAACGGCGTCTCAGTCGCAGGCGCGGTTTATAATCCTTTGAATGATGAAATGTACGCCGCCCATCTTGGCGGCGGCGCGACGTTAAACGACACACCCATAAAGGCTCGCGATAGCGATCAATTAGACGACATTCGCATGGTGGGATATGCCCGCAAATTCAGACGCTTGGGTTGGCCTGATATGAATGTGTCAGTGATAAATTCTATGGCCTACCGCATGGTCAAAGTCGCCTGCGGAGATGAGCACGCAGCCGTCGCCTTCACGCCGAAATCAGATTGGGACGTGGCGGCAGCAGAGCTGATTTGCACAGAGGCAGGCGCAATGGTCACAAATCTACGCGGCGTAAAACCGCGTTATGACCAAGACAGCGTGTCAGGCCTCGGTATTATTTGTGCTAGCCCCACGCTGCACGCTTTGATAAGAGAACGCATTGATCCGGTGATTTCACAATTTGAAGTCAGCCCAGACCGCAAAAAAGATTTTGGATTTTTAGGAACTCGTATGACTGACCGTAATGACCCTGACGTACAACTTTTGCATCTCGTAATTGGCGGAGAGCTTACGGATCCAATGCGCACAAATTTCAGAAATCTGTCCGAAGTTGATTTCGTCGGCGCCTTCCCTGATTTTGAGACGGCCCGCGCCGCATGGAAAGCGGCCGCGCAACGCACGGTAGATAATGCCCATATGCGCTATTTCATTTTGCATGCGCATGAACTGATTGACCCAGATAAAGACGGCGTCATTGGTTAAAAAATCAAAGTCCAAGATATCTGATAAGTCCGAGATATCTGACAAGTCCATGACCGTTGATAAGGGCCGCCTAACAGACAGGCAACTCGCGCGACGGCTTTGGAGCGTTTATATTTGGCCACAACGCCGTACGCTATTTATTGCCATATTTTTCATGATCCTGCTCGCGGGCGCGACGGCGGCTTACACGTTTGTTGTCAGTTTTATTGTCGATCAAGCCAATCGCCTCAGTGACGGACAAAGCACGGGCGCAAGCCAAGCCATTGGATATGCCAAGCTCGTCCTGCCCGTCTTACTTGGTATCACGCTTTTGTCGGGCCTATCGAATTACATACAACGCATTCTGACTAATAAAATATCGCTGACGACGTTGGGTGCCCTGCAAAAGGATATGTTCACGCAGGCGCACGCGGCGGATTTCGAAACCTTTTCGCGCGAGCCCATTGGGAATTTAATCTCTAAATTCACCAATGATGTGACGGTTCTCTCTAATGCCCTCATCCGAACATTGTCGAATATTATCAAAGACCTCCTAACGGTTGTTTTTATTGTCATCGCGATTTTATATCAAAATTGGCAACTGACCCTTATGGTGCTCCTGCTCTACCCCCTCGCATTTTGGCCGATTATCGCAATTTCAAAACGCCTGCGGGGTAATGCCAAAGAGGTTCAAGAACATGTTGGCAAGATCACATCTGATTTAAAAGAAAGCTTTTCTAGCGCCCGTATGGTCAAAACTTACGGTCTTGAAGCCTATGAAAATAAACGCCTTGGCAAAACATTTGATGAGCGTATTCGCCTGTTTCTAAAACTGGTGACAGAGCAAGCCCGCGTCGACCCCATCCTGGAAGTTATGGGCGGCCTCGCCATTGCAGGCGTCGTGATTTTCGGTGTCTTTCAAGTGACGAATGATATGGCCAGCGCGGGATCGATTGCAGGTGTCCTGACGGGGCTTTTAATCCTCTCACCGCGTATACGCGCGCTTGGTACACTCAACACCGTAATCCAAGAAGGGCTTTCAGCGCTCGAGCGTATGTTTGCCGTGATCGACCAGACTCCCACCCTGACGCAATCCATGAACGCAACAGACCTCACTCAACCAACAGGCCGTGTTGAGTTTAAAGATGTTAGCTTCAGCTATCCCGACGGCACCAAAGCGTTAGACGGTGTTTCGTTTCACGCGCACCCAGAAGAAACCATTGCTTTTGTTGGCGCGTCGGGCGGCGGGAAATCTACGATTATTAACCTTATCCCCCGCCTTTACGACGCGACCCAAGGCCAAATATTAGTAGATAATATAGATGTCAAAGACCTGACGTTTTCTAGCCTTCGGAACACTATGGCTTTGGTCTCTCAATCCGTGACTTTATTTGATGACACTATTTCGGCCAATATCGGGTTTGGGGATTTAAATGCGTCGGAAGATGATATCATCAAGGCGGCGAAATCGGCCGATGCACATGATTTTATCATGGCACTCCCCAGTGGCTATCAAACTCGCCTCGGCGAAAACGGCGAGAGTTTATCAGGCGGCCAAAGACAGCGCCTGTCGATTGCACGCGCAATCCTACGCGACGCGCCTTTGCTGTTATTAGACGAGGCGACGTCGGCGCTCGACGCAGAATCGGAGTCAAATGTCCAAGAGGCGCTTTCGCGATTATCAAAGGGCCGCACGACAATTATTATCGCGCATAAGCTTTCGACCATTCAACATGCCGACAGGATTTATGTTTTAGAAAACGGGCAGATAAAGGAAAGTGGCACACATGCAGCGCTGTTGAATAAGCGCGGCAGTATTTATGCAAAACTCAGACAGCTACAAAGTTAGACCATATGAGCCTCACATCACGCATATTTATGACAGTTCTGATATGTGGAACGTCATTTACCGCTTTGGCCGAAACACCCCCGTCAAACCCTGCCCTGCTGTTTGAGAAGCACGCCCAAGATTGGCGAAACAAGTCTTGCCTAAACACGGATACAAAACTGGAAACGCCCACCATTAAAATTACGGCAACGTCTGTTCCGCTCGGCCTAGATGCGGATGTCGCAGACAAGCTCCCATCCAATGTTCGTTTTACGGGCGGGTGGAATTTGACATCTGACCTAAAAGAATTTGGCGGCCTTTCAGGTTTGGCCCTTACCGAGACAGGAGATTTACTCGCAGTTTCTGATATGGGGCATTTTGTTACGATTGGCCTAAAAGACGGTACGCCAAATGGCACAGCGCAGATTTTTGCAATGCGCGGCGAAGACGGGGAATTACTTTCAGGTAAAAAAGAAACTGATGCCGAAGGCCTGACCTATCGCGACGGTCTCGCGCTTGTCAGTTTCGAACGCGATAATCGCATCCTCGCATTTGACCTTTTAAATTGCCAAAGTGCGGCGCGCGGCGTGCACGTCACCGCCCTGCCTAATCAGTTTTCAGGTCAAGACATTGCGTCAAACCAAGGCCCCGAAGCCTTAGAGTTTTCAGACGCAGGAAGCTTACATGTCGGCTATGAAAGTACATTTGGCCTAGTCTCTTGGGTTTTAGCCGTTAACGCAGAGGGCGGCGTAAATGACATGCCGCAACGCATTCCGACACCTCTGACATTTAATTTGGTTGGCCTCTCAAATGATATGGCTTTGTTTCGCGCCTATGACCGCATAAGAGGCAATCAGTCCCTGATCAAAGATATCCGTTTGTCAGAACATGAAGGTGCACAGCTTGAACCGCCTGTCTTGCTACGCTTAGCGCCGCCGCTCAATGTGGATAATTTTGAAGGGATTACAACATTCCTCACGTCGTCAGGCACGCGAATTGTCTATATTATATCAGATAATAATTTTTCAAAACGACAGCGCACACTTTTATATCGGTTTGAGATCGACCTATAAAAAAACCGGAGCCTTGCGACCCCGGTTTAAAGCTTGCCCTAAGCTTAACATTAAAGCGTATTCAACAGGCCTTCGTTTTTCGCGATGAGATAGTAAAATGTTACGCGGTTTTTCATGCGGTCTTTTTGCATCGTTTCGCAGACGGCCATAACTTTCGCGTCGAGTTCAGCTGTTTCGCCGCTCACGCCTAGTTTTTTCACAAGCCAGCTCTCACGAACGGTTTGACGTTCGGCTTCGTCTGAACAGGCGACAAATTTACCGTCGCGTGATTTAAGCGCGATGCCGCAGTGATTTACAATTTTACGAATAATTTCAACATCTGCATTCGCGTCATATCCACGAACATCAGCGATATACGTGATTGCGCTCTCGGGCAATTCTGACGTTGTAGCAGTAACCATTGCCGTTGGCGATACAGCCATGTCAGTCGTAGGCGCTTTTGCAAGTGTCGAAACAGGTGTTGTTTCAACTTGAATAGTCTCGGCTTGAACAGTTTCAACATGTAGAGTTTCAGGCGTCTTAGCGGCAACTTGGACAATAGGTTTAGGCGCAGCTTTAGACTTTGTCTTTTTCGCCTTCTTCGCAACTGTTTCCATTTGCGCTTTTGACACGCGGTTAAGCTTGGCGGTCAAAGCTTCGACTTCGGCCTCAAGCTTAGAAATTTGTGCGCCTTTAAAACGGATTGTTTTAGGCATGACATTTGCGACAGATACGGTTGATTTCGTAAGCGTATCACGAACAGACTCGAGGGTCGTTCCCGCTTTTGATTGCGTATCCGTTTTAAATTCACCTGCAACATCCACAACTTTGCTTTGGATTTTTCCGCCGCGTTCAATGCAATCTTCAAAAGTGACTTCTGATAGTTTACGCACTTGGTTAAGACGCATATTTGCGCGGTCATACGCCATGCCAAAAAGGCCGAGATAGGCGCGGCGCGCTGTGCGGACGGTTTCAACGGGTATAAAAGTTTTCTTATCTAATGTTTGGGTTGCCATGATAGGTCTTTCGTAAAGTTTTATTTGAAACCTATTTAAGGAGAAAAATTAGAAACTTCGCCCTAATGATATTCCTTTGACCGCGACGGCCCTGCGCGGGTAGCGCACAAAAAAACCGGAGCCAAAGCCCCGGTTTCTTAGATTTTCAAATAGACTTAAAAAGACTATTCTTCAGCTTTTGGCTCTTCAGCAGGCGTTTCTGCCGCAGCGTCTTCAGATGGTGCGTCTTCAGCAGGTTTGGCTTTTTCAGCCGCTTCAGCTTCTTTTGCTGCCGCTTCAGCAGCAGCTGCTGCTTCTTTGGCAGCTTCTTTCGCTTCAGCTTCAGCGATCTTACGCGCTTCTTCTTTTTCTGCCTTATCAATCACAAGCTGAGCCGCTTTCGCGCCAGGCTTGCCTTTATTTGGGTTATTACCCGCTTTCCATTCCCACATGCCAGCGGCACCGAGGAAACGTGCAACGCGGTCTGTTGGACGCGCGCCTTTTGCAAGCCATTCTTGGATCTTTTCAGTTTTCAACTGAACGCGATCTTCGCTGTCTTTTGGAAGCATTGGGTTATATGAACCAACGATTTCGATGAAACGACCATCGCGCGGCATACGCGAGTCTGCGACAACGATACGGTAATAAGGACGTTTTTTAGCGCCGTGACGGGCCAGTCTTAATTTGAGTGCCATGAGAATTTTCCTTTAATGAGCAGTCTGTTTTAACTTTTACTTTGTACTTAACTTATTTCTTTTTGGGACCAAGGCCCGGAAACCCACCGAGACCAGGGAGCTTTGAGCCGCCGCCTAAACCACCAAGGCCCGGAAGCTTTGGCATTCCGCCCCCCAAACCAGAAGAGCCCATTTGTTGTTTAAGCTGTTCGAGCATGGCGGGGTCCATATCCGCGGGGTTTGGCATTCCGCCCATCATTCCCCCTTGACCGCCGCCTTTCGCCGACATACCGCCGGGCATTTTTGGCATACCCGGCACGCCGCCCATTTGGGACATCAATCCGGCCATGCCGCCTTTGCCCATCTTCTTCATCATATCTGACATTTGACGGTGCATTTTCAAAAGCTTGTTGACCTCTTGCACCGACATGCCAGACCCCGCCGCAATGCGCTTTTTACGAGACGCTTTTAAAAGCATGGGCTTTTTACGTTCTTCGGGGGTCATAGATAAGATTATCGCTTGTTGCTGTTTTAAGAGTTTATCATCCAAACCACCTGCCGCATCGAGCTGCTTTTTCATTTTGCCCATACCGGGCATCAATTTCATCAGGCCGCCCATACCGCCCATTTTTTGCATCTGGCCGAGTTGTTTGCCAAGGTCGTCCAAATCGAACGTGCCTTTTTGCATTTTCTTGGCAACGCGTTCGGCTTCTTTTTGGTCGATAACTTCTGACGCACGTTCCACGAGGGAGACGATATCGCCTTGACCCAGAATGCGACCCGCAAGACGTTGCGCATCAAACGCTTCTAGCCCGTCCAGCTTTTCGCCCGTACCCAGGAATTTAATCGGAAGCCCCGTCACTGCGCGCATAGATAATGCCGCACCGCCGCGACCATCGCCGTCAATTCGTGTCAGGACAAGGCCCGTTAAAGGCAATTGCGCGTGGAATCGCGCGGCAGTTTCCACCGCGTCTTGACCTGTTAAACTATCGGCGACGAGAAGCGTTTCAATCGGTTTTGTGACGCGGGCGATCTCTGCCACTTCGTCCATCAGTTCTGCGTCGATTGTTGTCCGACCTGCCGTATCGAGGAAGACAACATCAAAGCCGCCTTTAGCGCCGCTATCCATAGCGCGCTTGGCAATCGTAACCGCGTCTTCGCCTTTAACAATCGGGAGGAAGTCTACGCCGACTTGTTCTGCTAAAATACCCAGCTGTTCCATCGCCGCAGGACGACGCGTGTCGAGGGAGGCAAGTAAGACTTTCTTCTTGCCGCGCTCTTTTAAGAATTTTGCAAGCTTACCCGATGTCGTGGTTTTACCTGACCCTTGCAGGCCCGCCATCAATATGGCGACAGGCGGACGACCCGAGAGGTTTAACTCGGACGCTTTGGCAGCCAATGCGCGATCAGCTTCGTCCTCAGATAATGTCCCGCCAAGCATATCGACCAAACCGTCATGAACGATTTTAACAATCTGTTGCCCCGGTTTAACGGACTTAATGACTTTTTCGCCAACAGATTCTTTTTTGATCTGCTCGATGAATTGTTTCACAACAGGAAGCGCGACATCGGCCTCAAGCAAAGCGATACGGATCTCGCGCATGGCTGCGCTGACATCTTTTTCTGACAGCGCGCCGCGCCCTGTCAGCGTATCAAACACACCCGTTAATTTATCACCTAATGCTTCAAACATTCATACGCCTTCAAACAATTATCTCATCCAAAATGCAAAACCCATAACACGACAGGCTCCGGTGGATGTAGACATCGACCAGAGTACCCCGCCTGCATCGTCCCTTAATTAAGGGGGTCGCACAGTTCAGAGCGCAATTAAATTGCGCGGAATGGCGGACGTGTAGCGAAACAGGCGCGAAGTGTCAAATAAGAAGTGGTGGCAAGAATTGGGCAAGATGAAGGCGGTAAATAAGACCGCACTCTATATTCGCGCCCATTTACACGCATCCAACTATCCCGCCCATATATTGACCGCTCGGACGAAACTAGACATCTCAAACGACAAGCCCCTTGCCAAAGCTCGTAAAATCTACGCATTATTTAAAAAACTATAATTCGAAGCCACCCATCCACTGTAGGGATTTTTCATGAAGCCGATTTTTAAAACCGCCACCCTTTCTGTCATTCTCTCAACAGGTTTGATCGGCGCGAGCCTACCTCAATCTGCCTTTGCGCAAGACCATGTAATTTTAGCGGGCAAAATGATTGATGTGGAAAACGGGCGTGTATTAGAAAATCAGCTTATTTCGATAGAAGACGGTAAAGTTACGGATGTTCAAACCGCCCTTGGATTTGACCGCGCCGCGATTGGATACGAGACCCAATTTACAGACCTCTCAAATTACACTGTCCTTCCCGGCCTGTCTGATTCTCATGTGCATTTAACGGCGGACGCCAATGCGCATGGCTATAAACGCCTCACGATTTCAACACCGCGTGCCGCAATTAACGGCGTTGCGAATGCAGAAACAACATTGATGGCAGGGTTTACCACAGTCCGAAATTTAGGCGCACCAGGATTTGCCGATGTGGATTTGATGAACGCCATTGAAGACGGCACAATTTCTGGCCCGCGTATTATCCCTGCGGGACGCTCTATTGGGATTACGGGCGGGCATTGCGACAGCAACCTTCTGCCTTATGAGTATCACCAAACAGCAGGCGGCGTCGCCGACGGGCCGTGGGCCGTGCGCGCCAAAGTTCGCGAGAATAACAAATACGGCGCGAAGGTCATCAAATTCTGCGGGACGGGCGGCGTGCTGTCTAAGGGGACTAAAATCGGCGCGCAACAATTTAGCTTTGAAGAAATGAAAGCTCTCGTAGATGAAGCACATCTGCTTGGCTTGAAAGTCGCGGTTCACGCACACGGCGAGAACGGCATTAATACCGCCATTCGGGCGGGTGTGGACTCTGTCGAACACTCCAGCTTGATCTCTGACGACGGGCTACAAGCGGCGAAGGAAAACGGGGTCTTCCTCTCTATGGATATTTATGTCTCGGATTACATCCTGTCTGAGGGCGAAGCGGCGGGCATATTAGAAGAGTCCCTCGCCAAAGAACGCACGGTTGGCAAAGCGCAAAGGGAGCGGTTCCAAGCGGCAGTCGAAGCAGGCGTGAACATTGCCTACGGCACAGATGCAGGTGTTTATCCACACGGACAGAACGGACGCCAATTTGCCTATATGGTGAAATGGGGCCTGACACCCATGCAAGCCATCCAATCGGCAACGATTGGTAATGCGGAACTCTTCGGCCTTAAATCCGAAATTGGGTCTATCAGCATCGGCAAATCCGCCGACATTATCGCCGTAGGCGGAGACCCAATTGCAGATGTCAAAGAATTAGAATCGGTAGATTTCGTGATGAAATCAGGCCGCGTTTTCAAATACGCCGTTCAGTAGGGCTTAGTAAAAATCTTCCTTACTTGGGACGCGGCCAAAAGCGATTTTACCGCCTGCGAATCCGCCCGGTAGGTTTGCGCGCGACCCGACATGTAAAATGGCTTCGCCGTGTTTTTTATTCAAGCCGTCCATCGTCTCCATAATGCGGTCCCACCTGCGGACTTCTGTGCTCTCTTTTGTTTCTTGAAACAAATCGCCACTGATTGTGTTCGGCACAGCAATATTGTGGAGCATGATATAGACGCTTTTCAAATCAGCCTTTGGCCCCGCGCTCTGCACCCCCCGGTCAAATACGCCCTGCATGTGCTTTAACAACGTTCGGTCATCACTACAGGCGAGGAAATCCGTCTCGCCGCTAAAGCGTGACCCGTCGCCCAGTTTGAAAGAGACGGACAAAGCACAGCAGACATAACCCGCGCGGCGCAAGCGGTATGCCGCTTTGACAGTCAACAGGTTGAGGCATTCCAGCGCTTTATCTGGCGAACGCCAGCCCTTGGTCAAAACACGGCTATGACCAAACATACGTTTTTGCGTTTCAGGGCGGATGACTTCATAGCCGCGCATTTGCGCCCACATCCGCTCGCCTTCAATATTATTCCAAATGGCGCGCGCGTGCTTGGCCGAGATATTCCAGAAATCCTCTATCGACCAGACACCTGCCGCGTTCAGACGTTTTTCCATATTTCCCGATATACCCGGCAGGTCCGTGAGCTTTAAATGCAAGATCGGCCCAGGCATGTCTTTGGGATCAAGAACCGTCAGCCCATTGGGCTTATTCATTTCGGCCGCAACTTTGGCGAGGAACCCATTCGCCGCAAGGCCAATCGACGGCGTAACATATGGCCCAATATTTTGCGCAAGTCCCGCGCGGATACGTTTGGCAAGACCGACACAATCTCGCCGCTCGGCCCCGATCAAATCACATTCCATTTCGTCAATCGACGACACTTTGCGCACAGGCACAAAGCGGTCGATCTCGTCCAAAATCTTATTATGAATATCGACATAGATATCAGGCTGCGCCACACGCACGATGAGGTCAGGACATATATCGCGTCCATCACGCACGCGCATGCCGCGTTTAATGCCTGCCGCTTTGGCCATATAACACCGCGTAATAAACGCCGAATATTCCGAATCGAGCGCCGTGACGCCCACGGGCTTATCGCGGATTTCGGGATGAAGCTGTTTTTCGACATTGGCAAAAAAGGCGTCAAAATCGATATATAGGCTTTCGACGTCTTTAATTAACCGCATGTTCCACTCTGCCCTAAAAATAGAACATAAAGTGAACATTAAAAAGAGTCGAGTCTACAAAACAGGAAATCGTGTGGACAATTTAGAACATTATTTTTACATTTTATTATCCTCTGGCCCAAAATAAACCGTGCCTTGAAATTCATTATCCGTGTCCGAACCTTTTAAAACCCCGTCGAGCCACGCTTCGTACCAATCGAGGAAATTCAGTTGCGGGGCGATAATGGGACGGTAATCAGCCTCCTCGTCCATCATCATGGCGCGCCCAGACGACTCGCCCGCCACAAACATGCCGACCCATCTCCCACAACCGCGATGCCCAATCGGCAAAATACCCGCGTAAGCTTTGCCCATAACCGCGTCAAAAACCTGACTATAGCGCGCATCCGTTATGCTCTTATCGTCTTCAAGGCCGTCTAGCTTTTTAAGCTCTGCTTCCCATGTCTGAATACTCATCTCAGAAGTTAGGAACGGCGGGCGCGAAATCACGATATTGTCCTCATAAAGACCGAGGCACTTCCCCAGTGGGAACAGACCATAATACGGCCCCGCTGCGCAATTCTCCGTCATCTTATTGGATGTCGGGTCTATCGTCGGACTTCCGTGACCGACATATTGGAAAAACGCGCTATAGCCTTTAGGCAGGGTTATATTTTGCTCGGCCTCGAAAGCTTCAATCGTGCTCAGAGGGAGCGTCGGGCCAACTTCGTATCGGTGACTTTCTGCGCCAAAGGCGGCGTAGTTCGGATCTATTTTTTCAGCCTGCTTCAGCTTTTTTGAAATCCGCTGACATTGATCATGATGCGGGTTTTTAAGGCGTCTTCTCAAAAATCACGGGTACGCTCTTTTTAAGCGCTCAACCGCTAAATGCAGAGCCTCTAAAAACTTTGATCGGTCTTTATGCGTGAAAGGCGGCGGGCCACCAATATTGGGCATATCTGCCCCCGCGCGGAGATCGGCCATTATGGCGCGCGTCGCAATCGCCCCGCCAATCGAATCCTTGGTAAAGGGCTTCCCGTTGGAGCCAAGCACGACAGCATCCGCGATCAAACAGCGTTCGGCCAGTAAAATATCAGAGGTGATAATCACAGTTTTTGGCCCTGCCCGTTCTGCGATATAATCATCGGCGGCGTCGAAACTATCCGACACTGTGACCGATTTAAAAAGCGGATGACGCGGCACGCGCAGGAAACTATTGGCCACGACAGTCAAAGGCACATTGTGACGCTCGGCGACTTTATAGGTTTCCTCCCGCACGGGGCACGCATCAGCGTCAATATAGATATGGATTTCAGTCATAGTGTTATGTTAAATCTCTACAGGCTGATAATCAAATTTATCATAAAGCTTTGCGTAACCGTCCTCGCAATAGACAAGCGAGACTGTCTGGCCTTCGAACCTCGCATAATCAAATATAATATTTAAAGCTATAATACGGTAGCCATCCCCGTTTGACATAAGGGTATGCCCTTTTGATTTCAGTGCGGTTTGTAATGTGCGCGCACTCGTCAGCGTGTGCCGATAAGGTTTACCCAGAATTTTTAGAGAAAACGGAATGTCTGGTTTATTGTAAAACTCAAATGCAATGATTTTGTTTTTTGATACCAATATACGCAGGTCGAGGTCCTCCCAATAAAGCCAATCGGACGGGGCCATATTGCCCTCTGCTTTCACATGACTGTCAGCTTGACCAAGAGCCTTAATAACCCCGCTTGGGTCATCCCCTAGACCAAAAGGGCGAGAGTTTGTTTTTGATAGGATTTCAAATTGTGTCACGGGATGCCCTTATTGATAAATACGACGCTGTATTACGACGACGCATGCGGTGCCTCTAAAATTAAAACATCGCGCTTGCCCATCACAAGCCCCGTCTCTTCGCGCTGCGCCCAGTCGTAGAATTTTTGCGTAAAGGTAAAATAGGAACGATCAACATCATGCGCCGCAAAGTCATAACCCAAGCCTGAGCCTTTGTAAACCTGCATATACCCGCCGTGCTCGCGCTGATAGGCGCGTGTGGCGTCGCGGTCATAAAACGCGGTGTGAGTCTGAAACCGAATGACAAAAAACGGCCATGATTTCGATTGGTCATGTAACCACACTGTGCAGGGTATAAATTGCAAAATGTCCTGCAAGTCCTTCTGATATTTCGCGACAAAGCTTTGACTGAACCCAACGGTTTGAATGGCGGGGATGGCGATGATGGTGTCCATATCCTGCGCCTTCAAATCGTCCGTCACCTTGAAATGAATATCAAAAGGCGGCGGAGACCCGTCCGCAGGCGTTTTAAGAAAGAGCCGAATGGCGCGCGTGTCTTCGCGCGGGCCAAATTGGTTTAAGACAAAGGTCTTTTTCGACCCAGAGCATTCAATAGAATAGAAATTCAAATCACTGTCTCTCACGCCTTCCAGTTTTTGCGGGCCAATTTTAATTCAGAAATTTGGTTTTGAACTGAGGTCGTAATGTCCGGCTCTTCGTCCCACATATCGAGGAAGGTGCATATATCGGTTTCATCAACGTCGATCATGGTTTCCAAATGCACAATTGTTTGTTCAATTAAACCGCCCACATCCTCATCATCTTTTACGCGCCAAATATAGGGATTGCCGAGTTTTTGCAAAACAAAGGCCGCGCACCGTATAGGCTCGTAATACCCTTCATCTGATGGATCAAAATTCTCAATTGTTGTAACAATAGCGTCAAAATCGACACCCTTTAAAACCTTAGCGAACCAATCCGCAGAGGCATCCGTTTCCCACGGCTCATATCCCCAAGCGCCCATGTGCCTCTCTCCTCTAAACGTTACGGCTCATAATAACGGCCTTCAATCCCCGCGTGTCAAATTGTAAGTTCATCCAGAACAATACAGGGCCAAATCATCACAGCGGTTGCACGCGTAAAAAATCAAAGGCTTTTGTATTGTCATCATACTCGCAAATCAACATCATCTCAGACGCATCATACGCGCCGTCTACCCGCTCTGCGAAAGGGGCTTCAATTTGAAATATGCGATTTCCGAGGTCAATAATCTGCGTCGCCCGTCTCATTCCCTTGCCTAATTCCTGTGACCACGGATATAATGGATTTGGATAATCCGACAGATATTCTTCTATAACGCACGTCATATCTTTGTCTAAAGCCTCACGGCTAAAGGTTTGCACCGTCGCGTAATCGCGCGCTAAAATCGCTTTAGACACAGTTTCAATTTTTTGAAACAGATCGTCTGGGTGCGTCAGGTTTATTGTGTCGGAAGACAGGGGCGCCATTAAGTCTCCATCTCCGTCAAAACGTCTGCAACCCATTCGGGCACGAGTGCTCCCGCTTTGCCGCGACGGCTTTCGTGGAAAAAGTGCGAGCCGTCTGATGCGTCTAGATTGATTTCCAATGTCTGCTTGCCCAAAGCGCGGG
>ENA-ORXM01000323-ORXM01000323.1-marine-metagenome-genome-assembly--contig:-NODE-323-length-91866-cov-38.939394_pt1 | contig 91866 bp, 70 predicted proteins | sample MGYA00237867_ERZ511480 | MGnify/ENA primary metagenome ERZ511480 (study PRJEB26309, sample SAMN06266103) | marine metagenome | isolation source: Algal blade | place: United Kingdom:Sidmouth, United...
GTATCGGCGATTGCGTCGAAGGTATGCGTGTAGCCGATCAGATCAGGCCATCAGGATGACTTGTGTATAACGAGATGGTTTGAAGGTGCCTGACGCTGAGCGTCTCTCGCGAGATGAATTGATCGAAGCTCTTGAGGGGCGTGACGCGACGCAGGCACGGCTCGGTAGCTGAGGTCGTCTCGCGGCGGAAACAGGCGCTATGCGTTGGCAGTCTCGGTGCTCAGTAGATTCCAGTATCCATGGCGTTCTTTTGATCACCTGCCTGGCAACGGCCGTTTCGCGGGGAATTCCAGAACGATCATCGGCTCAGAGCAGCGGTGCCAGTAGTCGCGCCGTGTTGGTGATGACGCGCTGCACGAAGCCTGCGTCCTCGCCTTCGGGCTCGTACGGTGTCGAGTCGGCGAGATCGCGTTCGAATATATCGGCCACGCGTGCCGTTATCTGGCGATCGTATATCGCTGCCACCACTTCGAAGTTTAGCCGGAAGCTGCGGTTGTCCATGTTGGCCGTGCCAACGATCGCGAGCCCATCATCGACGATCATCGTCTTCGAATGGTTCATGCGCGGTCCGTAGCGCCAGATCCGCGCGCCCTTCCTCACGACATCGGTCGAAAAGGTCTTTGCCGCGGCCTCGACGATCTTCGAATCGCTATTGGCCGGAATGATCAGACGGACATCGACGCCGCGCGCGACCGCACTTTCGAGCGCCGTCTGGATGGGTGCGTCGGGTATGAAGTAGGGCGTCGTGATCCAGAGGCGCTCACGGGCACAGGAAATTGCGCTGAAGTACAGAAGGTGGATGTCGTCGTCCGCCTCGTCCGGGCCGGAATCGATGATCTGTACCCACGGGCCGTCGTCATGTTCACTCTCGCTACCGGACAGCTCGGGAAACCAGCGATCGATATCCGATGGCAACTCGGGCTCCTCGTCATTGTTGGGCCGTCGGGTCCTTGCGTCGCGTTTGCCGACCTCGACGGCGTCGATTGGCAGTCCGTAAAGCCAGTCCTCGAGAAATATCGCCTGGAGATCTCGTACCGGGGCGCCAACGATCTCAAGGTGCGTGTTGCGCCAGGCGCGCTTGTCATCGTGGCCGGTGGCAGTGTCGTTGTGATCGCTGATGTTGATCCCGCCGGTGAATGCCCGATGACCGTCGACGATGACGATCTTTCGGTGCGTTCGGAAGTTCAACTTACCAGGCTGCGGTTTGAACGGATATGGCGGATTGAATTGACGCACGTTTCCGCCGGCATCAACCACCGGCTTCCAGAAGGAGCTGCCGCAGTCTTTCGAGCCGAGAGCATCGACGACGATACGCACGGTAACGCCCGCCCGGGCACGCTCGATGACCGCGTTGCGAATCTCTGTACCGATGCCGTCGGGCAGCCAGATGTAGTATTCGAGATGGAGTGTGTCGGTGGCCTCATGAATAGCTTTCAGGATGGCGGGGAACGCACCATCGCCGTCGGCGTACAGTTCGATGGAGCGAGCGCGACGCGGCGCGGATTCGGATTCAGTTTCGACGCTCGAGCGTGTGACACGGGCGAGCGAGGCAAGCGAACAGTTCTCGATGAAGTCTTCGGGAAGATCGTGGGCTGACGGCGGCACGACCCGCGCCGCCGCCTGTCGCGCGCGCTGTCGCAGTTTTCCCTCATCGTCGAGCCGACGCGGACCGAACAGGAAGTAGGCAAGACCACTGAGGATCGGCACGCTCCAGAAGGCGAGGAGCCAGGCAAGCATGGTGGTCGGGCGGCGCCGGTGGAGTAGCAGGAAGACGGTACCGCCGACGATCCAGAGAACGTAGATCAGCGTCCACAGTCCATCGGGGAAAAAGCCGGCATGGCGAGTCAGGGCGTTGTAGAGCATTGCGAAGGATGGCGGGGCGTGAGCGCACACCATAGCCGCGTCGCAGCGCTGGGTCAGGTTTCGACTATCGCCATCCGCACCGTCAAGCAGGCCTCCGACCACGTACCCGAACTGTTTGCGGCCCGACCGAGTGCTCAACAATCGACACCGGACCGGTCTCGGCGGACTAGGATGCGCAGACCGACGGAGTGTATTGATGCGCCTCGACCCGACCAAGATTCTTGAGGAACTTGCGCGCCACTTATTGGTTTCTGCCCAGCTGCATGGCCTCGATCGCCGTTGTGCTGTCATTCGTTATACCTTCGCTCGACCAGTGCCACAGCATCAATTCGTCCAGTCTCTTCGGCCGGATCGGGCAGACGCAAACCGATGGCGCGAGAGCGGTATTGACCGCGATCGCCGGCTCGATCGTCGGTGTCGCGGGCACGACCTTCTCTATCACGATGGTGGCCGTCTCCTTTGCGAGCTCGAACTTCGGTCCGCGACTGATTGCCAACTTCATGCGCGACCGCGGCAACCAGCTGACCCTCGGCACCTTCATCGCGACCTTCGTCTACTGCCTGCTCGTGCTCAGGCAGGTCCACAACGCATCGGGTGATGCCGGATCGAGTTCCTATGACGCGTTCGCCCCGCATCTCTCAGTTGTCGTTGCCTTAGTGCTCGCGCTGACGTCGGTGGGGGTTCTCATCTACTTCATCCACCATGTTCCTGAGACCATCGACATTGACCGGCTTGTTGCCGACATCGGGCGTCATCTCAAATGCAGCGTGACCTCATTGTTTCTGGAAATGAGGGACGATCCGAGCGCCAGCCCAAAAGTGATCATGAACCGGGGAGCGAGCCGATCGATACCGGAATGGTCGCCAACGGTTGGTCTGAAGGACGCACGCCGGCCTGGCTACAACATGAGAGCGATCGCCGTGGTCTGCCGGTTCGGATCCGACGAGCCGGATTCGTGCAAAGGCTCGATCTGGGTCAGATGGCAAAGCTTGCGGAGGAGCATGACTGGCGACTGCGCGTGCAGGTTTGGCCCGGCGACTTCGTGGTCGAAGGCGACACCGTGTGCGACCTCTGGCTGCCAGAAAGCACCGTCGAGCAACCGCGTCTTCAGGAAGGGCCCGACGCTGCCCACCTCATGCACTTACTCGACTGTTTCGGGATCGGTCACCAGCGTTCGCCTGATCAGGACTACCTGTTCCTCGTCAATCAACTGGTCGAGGTCATCGCGCGGGCGCTGTCACCGGGCATCAATGATCCGATGACTGCGATCACCTGTCTCGAATGGTTGAAAGGCGCCCTTATCGAGTTCATCGAGTGCGATGAGCGGTGCGCGCAGCCACAGCATTCCGACAGAGTCTACGTTCATCCGATCGGATTCGAACGCTTGCTGGTCTCGGTTTTCGACCAAACACGCCAGTATGTGTGCGCTGATCGAAACGTCGCCTTGCACGCGCTGACGGTCTTGACGGAAATCGGCGTACAGACAGCGCGCTCGGACTACCACGAGGCCCTGAGGCGGCGCATGCAGGAGTTACGCTCAGCGAGCCGAGCGGCACTGCACGCCGACATCGGTGCGGACGATGTGGCGACTCGATGCGGTGAAACGATCAGATTGCTTGACGATCTGACAGCCCGCGAACGGCATCGTGTCGGTCAGGGATGGTTCGGCGGGAGTGTCTGAACGGTATACCGGAGCGGATGGCTCTGCCCCCAACGTCATGGCGGGCTGATAGGCCATGGGATAAAATTAAAGAAGACGTCGCTGATGACGGACTCGACTTCTCCGCTCGCTCACCTCTGTATGCTACGCATCATCAGGTCTATCAGCTGCTCGGCACTGCCTGCGACCTCGATGGATGCCGAGTTTCCGTCGCCGGGGTGGCGAACAGGGCCGCTCGAGTGGAACCCGCACATGCCCTGGCGACCGTTGCACCGATCGAGAGCACGGCGCTACGCTGTAGCGCACCCGCGTTTCCAGGCGACACCGGGACGTGGTTTCTTTCAAGCACTATGCCATCGCGGATTATCGATCGTCCGATCAAGCGCTATGCAGGATCGGCTCGAAGGCAACTACCGAGACTATTCGACATGAATTCACAGATTGAATACACGCTGGAAACACTGTTCGAGCAACTTGGGTTGGATGGCAGTGAAGAGGGTATGGAGCGGTTTGTTGCCGAACATCGACCCCTCGTCGCTGACGTCGACCTGGCTGACGCACCTTTCTGGTCTCCTGCTCAGGCCGGTTTCCTGTCAGAAGCGATTGCGCAGGACGGTGCATGGGCGCTGCCGGTGGGCGAGCTCGACGCGTTGTTGCGTTGATGCTCCATCTGCTGTCGATTGCTCATGATTACGGCCTACTGGCGCAGATCGACAGGCATCACTCAAAGCGAAAGTAGGTGAAATCCGAGCCGATGACGCCTGACTCCGTAAACGCCCGGTAGTGTGCTCATGCACGTTGCTAATCTCCCGGGTGACCTCGGAGCCGAATAGCTTCATGCGCTGAGCGTATTCGCAGATGACCAAGTGGATGTTCCTGATAGCCAATGACTTCAGATCACCGAGGCAGCGCTGGTTCGCCGTATCGACGACGGAAACCTCGCGATTGGTGGCCGTCCAATATTTTTAACTCCTGCCGTTTGCACAAACGGATATACGGCATTCAGATCGACAGCTGGATCACAGCGTGAGGACGGACCGGCACGACGTGACAACCCGACGTCACTTGGCTATGGTGGGTCAGGACGCGACGTCGGTCGACTGTCCATGAGCGATCGGCTCGCGACGTTGACCGGATGAACGGAGGTGCGCCAAGCCTCGCGGCTGCATCAACATCGCGTGTGCAACGAACGGAGGCTCGAAAAAATGAAACGTATAGTGCGATTGATGGTAACCGTCGCCTTGATTGGCGGCGCGGCGTTGCCGAATGCGGCCCTGGCGCAGAATCTTCCCCAAATCGATGGCTATTCAGTCGTTGCGTTCCCGCAGTCTTATCGCGAAGTGTTAGGCCGTTTTGGCGAACGCCGCGTCTACCACCATCAGTGGCAGACAACCATCGACGAAGAGGGCCTCGTGATCTGGCATGCCGGAGCCGGGTACTATGCTTACACGGAATCTGACATCCATCACCGAGTGCTCGACACGTCGGACGTGGACACGCAATCGGTCCGGATCGAGAACCTCGACGCGGCCGCCGGTCTGAGGCTGCAGAGCTTCAGTGATACCGGGCGGGTAGTGATGCTCGATTTCGAGGCCGATGCGCTGTCGTACTTCGACCTGACCGATCCGGAGAGATTGGTACCACTCACCGCCATTGGTCAATCGACTCGCGACGCGTCGATCAACGATGTCGGCGAGATCGTCTACGCCAGTCAGCAGGACATCCGGTCCTACGATATCGACGAGCCGAGCGTGGTGCCGCGATTGCTGCTCGCCGATCCGAGCGATGGCGACGGGATCGGTCTGCCGTTGCTGAACCGGCGCGGCGATCTGGTTTTCGGTAGCGATATCGGCTATGGCGATGCTCCCTGGGGCGCCGAGTCGCTGTGGTACCTCGACACCAACGATTCGGATGCATCGGCGGTCAGGCTCACCGACGGCTACGTCAATTGGTTCACATTGAGTGACAACGGCAATCTCGTATGGGAGGACGATGCGATGTGGGGAGACAGTGTCGTAGAGATCCGTTACACGAACCTGCGTGACGCGACGCTCGAGATACGCGACTTCAGATTCCCGACGACCAGCGGGGAGATACGTCCCGTGGCGAACGACAGCGGTGAGATTGTCTGGGTGGGAGGCGTCGAAGAGTCGAGCTACGGGTTGTGGTATCTCGACACGCGCGACGCCAATGCCGAGCCTGTGCGGCTCGCCTCCGGTTCGCGCATCGGTAGTTACCCGAGCCACGCCGCGATCAACAACGGCGGTCAGATCGCGTGGCACGATGAAGGCGTGTTGTACGTGGCAACGCCCGATTCGAGTGGGGCCGGGCCTGGCGTGACCTGTGGTACGCCCACGATCGACGCAGCGGTCGATCGTGGCCTGTTTACCTGGCAGGACTGCGCCGACGGCAGCATCCAGGTGCTCGGTGCCGGCGGAGATGCCTCGGCTCGCTACAGCGGCGCCATCGCATCGGCCACGCAGCTGACCGCGCCAGACATCGGCAAGATGGAGATTGGCGACCGCGCCACGCTAGCACCGTCCGGACGACGCATCGACTTCTCCATCGCCCTCGGTGGCCGCTGGTACGATGACTTCAGTTTCTTCGCGTCTAGCCCGACCTGCATGGTCGTGACCGCCCGTAGCGCCGATACTGCGCTGGGCGTCGGCTCGGCGAAGACCTCGATAAATGGATCCTTCGATCCGGCAACGGGCGAGGCCTGTGAGCTGCCCGAGACCGAAGATGTCGTCTGCGGCGCACCGTCGCTCGATCGGGAAAGCGCGACGGGACTCTATGTCTGGCAGAACTGTAGCGGCAGTTGGAGCGTGTTGCTCACCGGAACCAACGAGGGGGGCGGCTCGGTGAGCGTTGCCGGCAACGTCGATTCGGCTGCGGCATTCTCCACGCTTCGGGAAGATTCCATCGAGTCGAGGGATACGGTGATCCTCGAGAGCAGCGATCGGGCGAGCTTTGATCTGGAAACGCAGTCTCCCTGGGACGACACGTTCAGTTTCACGCTCGACAGCGACCGGGCCGTCTGTCTTCGGGTTGAGCAACTCACCCAGAACCTTGTGATCCGCCGGGGACGCGATCAGGTGCCGGTCACGGCCTCGAGCTTCGACCCAGCCACGGGAAAGGGCTGCTCCACACCCTGATACTGCGACGGTGGTCCGCTCGAGCTACATCGATAGTACGCCGACAGATGGACGCGAACAGGGGTATCCGTACCCTGACTTGCGTTTTCGATTGTAGAACGTAGCGGAGGGTATCCGGAAGCTCGTTGGGTAGGCGCCCCAACGCCGCAACAATAGCGCGCCGACCAAGGGAGATGTTGGGTATATCTGCATAACGTCGCCCTGTCGCGCCACGCCCCTCTCAAGCAAGAGAAACGGTCGGCACACAATCGGGCGTGTCGTGGACACGAGCCGCCCAGCTTTCTGGTGACCCAGATCCCGTTGCATAACCTGATTCGGGGACGTCTGCGGATCGGCATGTGGTGATACCTTCGGGTGATCCCGCTCAGGAAAGTGTTCAATTTCACCGTCCCTGCCCACGACGCCTCTTCACCTTGATGGGTGGGGCCGCGTACGTCTCGGCTTGGCGGCTGGCGCTCGTATACTTGGACTCAGTGGCGCCGAGAGCGAGGTGATTGTCGCTGACGGGTGTCGGGACAGATACAAGCGGAGATCGCCGACGTCCACCGCGCCGGCGTCAAGACGGTGAAGTCGTAGTCGGGGTGTAGCGACGCTTACGCTCAATCAGCCGCCCCATGATCTCCTCCTGCGGCACGGTGCGCCCTTCAGTTGCAGCCTGACGGCCGGCCTCGATCTTCTGGCGGACGTAGAGCGCTTAGTGAATGTCGTCCCAGCTGGCCTCGTCCGGCAGCTCCTCGATGAGAGACCGGACGGCACCCTTTCTGCTTGCCGTTTTCGCGGCGGCGGTGGTCGTCATGGTACAGCTCTCCTCGGTGTCGGTACCGTGATTATAGTAGTGGACCCCGATTCCTGGACAGTGTCGAAAGCGCTCTCCGAGGCTATGCGGCCATTCTTTTCACTGATTGACTGCAACCAGTATCGGGTGTCATTCGACCGAGCGACTGGTGACGCCACTCGGTGGCACCAGACGTGTGCAGACCTGGAAGCTCGCCGTGATCCTCCTTCAGGACGTCGACCATGGTCTCGCTGACGACAGCGCGATACCATACTCACAGCGAAAGCTCGAAGCCGAGGATATCAATGATCAACACGCTCAGAATTACACTGATGGCTGGCCACTACGCCGAGTCCAACTGGCATGCAGTGTTGGAAGTTGATACATCCACCACGCTTCAAGACCTTCACTACATAATCCAGAACGCCGTGAATTTCGATGATGATCATATGTACGAGTTCTTCACCGCGCGAACACCGAGAAGCAGGAGTCGCGAGCGCTATGATACGGACGAGGTCGATATTGATACCGTACTGGTCGACGACGTATTTCCGCTGGAGAAAGGGGACAAGCTTTTCTACCTGTTCGACTTCGGGGACGATTGGTTATTCCAGATATCGAAAACGCGGCATAAACCTTTCGATCCGAAGCCGGGAGTGAGCTATCCACGACTCGTATCGGAAGAAGGCGAGCGCCCGGAACAGTATCCACCCTACGAGTAGTCGCTGCACTCACAGTCCACACCCTATCGTGAGTCTGGCTTGGCAAGGCATGGTGCACGCATGAAAATCTGCGCTTGCAGCTACTGACGATCCCGCAGCCGATACCACGCCATGCCAAGCGCCATCAAGGCATTGCCCATGGGCAGGCGCCAGTGATGGAAGGACTGGAACGCATCGAACAGATCACTCTGCCTGCCACTCAGGGCGTCGACCATGATCTCACTGACAACGTGAGTGGTCGCCAGCCCGTGCCCCGAATAACCCTGAGCAACGTGGACGCCGTTGTCGAGGCGCCGGACGATCGGGATACGATTGACCACGATGCCCGCCGTGCCGCTCCAGGCGCGCTCGATACCGACACCCGCCAGGCGGGGAAAGGTGCGCTCGAGTGCCGGGCGCAGCGTGCTCGCAATCTCCGGAATCTCGCGACCGGAGTAGTTGGTGCCGCCACCGAACATCAGCCGTCCGTCTGCGGTGGGGCGATAGTAGTCGAGCACGACGCGACTGTCGTAGACGGCCAGACGCTCCGGATTCAATTCGTCAAGCGTCGCTTGATCGAGCTTCTCGGTGACCAGATTACCGAGGACCGCCGGTAGCAGCTTGCCGGCAAGCCGGCGTCGCTCGAGCCGGTGGTAAGCGTTGCCCGCGAGCAGGATGGCGTCCGCCCTCACGCGGCCGCTGCGGGTATGGACACAGGGTTGACGGCCGGAGTCGATGCGAATCACGGCCGATTGCTCGTACAGCGATGCGCCGTTTGCCACCGCCGCCCGCGCTTCTCCATGACAGAGCTTGAGCGGGTGCAGATGCAGGTTTCGGGTATTCAGCACACCGCCGTGGTATAGCGGTGTCTCGAGTCGTGCATGGACCTCGTCACGCGACAGCCAACGTACTTCGTTTTCGGTCAGTCCGGCGGCACGAGCATCGTCGATTGCGGCGTGCAGGGCGGGAATGTGTGCGGCAGACCAGGCCGCATGCAAGTGCCCGTGCTGTCTTTCGCAATCGATCTGGTAGCGAGCGATACGATCTTCTATCAGCGCATGGCCACGCCAGCGCAGATGTTGCACGAAGGCGGTTGCCGCCGCTGCGCCGAGCGTTCGCGTCAACTGACGCTGCATCGCCACGTCGCCAGAGAGACTGCCGGTTACCTGGCCACCGTTTCGGCCGGTCGCACCCCAGCCGATTCGATGCGCCTCCAGTACTGCAACCTTGACGCCTCGTTCCGCAAGACCAAGGGCGGTGGCAATGCCGCTCAGGCCACCGCCGACGATCGCGACATCCGCGCGATGTTCACCCTCGAGTGGCGCGTAGCGCGGTACAACGCCCAAGGTCGCACTGTAGTGGCTGTCGATGTAGTCGGAGTCACTGTCGATAGGGGCGGCAGGGCCTGCGCGTGTGCCGATGCTGTCGGGCGATTGTCGGTCAGACACGTGGCAGGCAGACTCGCCAGTCCGTTTCGGTCACCTGCCGGTTGAACCAGGCTGCTTCGTGGCGCTTGATCGTGACGAAGGCGTCGAGAAATCGCTCGCCGAGCAGGCTTTGCAGGAACGGTGATTTCCCGGCATGGTCGATCGCGGTGATCCAGTCGTGGTGCAGATGCCGAGCATCGGGGGTGTCCCCCGGCAATAGCGCCTCGATGGTGGGCGCGCGACCGTTTTCGAGCCCTTGGAGGACGCCTGCCATGATGGCTGCCACCACCAGATAGGGATTGGCGTCGGCACCGGCCACCCGATGTTCGAGACGTGCACCGGGCCCGACGGTTTCCGGCAGACGGATGGCGACGCCACGATGATCATGACCCCAGTCGACGCGACAGGGTGCAAACTCGCCGGGTTGGAGTCTGCGGTAGGAATTGCCGTTCGGAGCGAACAGCAGTTGCGCTTCGTCGAGCGTGTCGAGCAGTCCGGCGACCGCGTAGATCAGGCGCTGTGACGGTTTCGTCGAAGACGGGGCGGTAGGTGAGTTCGGCGCCAGGCTTGCATCAAAGATATTGTTGCCCTCGTCATCAATGATACTCATATGAACATGCTGGCCGTTGCCGGGATGTCCGGTATACGGCAGGGCCATAAAGGTCGCGATGAAGCCTTCGTCGAACGCTGCGCGGTCCACCGCTCGCTGGAACAGCACGGCATCATCCACGGCATGCAGCGGGTCGGCACGATGTGCGAGGTTTATCTCGAACTGCCCCGGGCCGATCTCGGCGAGCATCGTCTCGGCCGGCAGTTCCAGCGCTTCGGCATAGCGATGAATGCGCGCTAGGAACGGATCGACGCGATCCATGACACGGGGTTCGCATAGCTGGATGTCGGCCGCTTTACCTGCGATGTTCAGGCAGGCCGGGACGGTCGGTCGACCGCTGTCGCGCGTGCTCTGATCGAGCAGATAGAATTCGAGTTCGACGGCGACGACAACGCGCCACCCTCGCTCGGCAAACCGGGCGATCTGCCGGCACAGGATGGCCCGAGAATCGAAATCGCTCGGTTGCCCATCGGCATCCTGCAAGGACGCCAGTACCTGCAAGCCTCTGCCCTGGTTCCAGGGTTGTCTTCGAAAGGTTCGCGGTTCGATGACGTAGACACCGTCGGGGTCGCCGATGCTCAATGCCAGGCCGATCAATTCGTCGCGGTCATCGTTGCCGATGTCCTGTGCCTGGGTCGAGAGCGGCAAGCGCACCTTGCCGCTCGCGAGCTTGTCGCGTTGCGACAGGGGGAGTCGCTTGCTACGCAGACGGCCGTGCCAGTCGACCACCATGGCATCGATGTGCGATGGCCCGGATACCGGGTCGTTCGAGGCCTCGTCAGAGTCGATCATGATTCGACGGTGGTCGTGGTCGTGGTCGTGGTCGAAGTCGCCTGCGCATGCCGGGCGAGCAGACGCATCGTGTCGGCGTTCCAGAACGCGGTTATCGGCGCCCCGGCATCGGCGGCCTGCAATCGATCCGCGATCGATTCGTCAACGATGGCGGTCAGACCACTGCCATCGGCGAGTTGCACTTCGACGATCGAGCGACTGCCCTGAAACGCGATATCACCGAGTTGGCCGATGAGACTCACGCTGCCCTGGGGAGGCTCGTCGAGTGTGACCGAGACATGTTCAGGCCTGACCACGAGCAGCGTGCTGTCGGGTGCCTGTTCGCCTGGCTCTATGCCCGTCGGGAGATTCATCGTCAGCCGGACAGTGCCGAGGCGCGCGGACGCGATGTCGAGCACCATCTCGGCACCAGCACCAGCACCAGCACCAGCACCAGCACCAGCACCATCGACATCGACATCGACATCGACATCGACATCGACATCGACATCGATGCGCTGCACGTCGAAGGCATGGACGTTGCCGATGAAGCCGGCCACGAAGGCATCGCTCGGTTTGCGGTAGAGCTCGGCCGGGCTGCCGACCTGTCGCAGGTGTCCGCCTTCGAGAATCGCGATTCGGTCGGACATGGCCATGGCCTCCGACTGATCGTGGGTCACGATGACGAAGGTGATGCCGACCGATTCCTGCAGCTTGACCAGCTCGAGGCGCATCGCGTCGCGAAGCTTGGCATCGAGGGCGGACAAGGGCTCGTCGAGCAACAGCAGGCGCGGTCGCTTGACCAGCGCTCGGGCGAGGGCGACGCGCTGCCTCTGGCCACCCGACAGTTCACCCGGCTTGCGGTTGGCGAAGGCGTCGAGTTGTACCTGTTCGAGCGCTTCGGCTGTGCGCTGGTCGATCTCGGCGCGCGGCCTACGATCGGCAACCAGCCCGTAGCCGACATTGTCCTCGACGCTCATGTGTGGAAAGACCGCGTAAGACTGGAACACCATGTTGACCGGGCGCCGGTTCGGAGGCAGTCGGGACATGTCCTTGCCATCGAGCCAGATGCTGCCGCTTGTCGGTGTCTCGAAGCCTGCCACGAGCCTGAGCAGGGTCGACTTTCCGCAACCGGAGGGTCCGAGCAGGGAGAAGATCTCGCCTGGCTCGATGTCGAGGGAGATGTCCTTCAGGACGGTGACGTCGCCAAAGCGCTTGCTGACGCCACGAATCGACAGGATGGGCGCGTCGGCTGTCACGAAGCCAGCCTCTGGTAGCGCAGCGCAAGGTAGGTCAGCACCAGCGTCATCAGGATCAGCACGGTCGAGGCTGCATTGATTTCCGGTGTCACCGAGAAACGGACCATCGAGTAGATCTTCACCGGGAAGGTCACGGTGCTCGGCCCTGATGTGAAGAATGTCACCACGAAGTCGTCGAGCGACAGTGTAAAGGACAATAGCGCCGCGGCGATCAGCCCCGGACGCATGTGTGGCACCAGGATATCCCGGAACGCTTGCCATTCGTTGGCGCCGAGATCACGTGCCGCTTCTGCCATCTCCGGATTGAACGACGCGAGTCTGGTTCGAATGACCATCGCGGCGAACGGAAAGGAGAAGGTGATGTGCGCGATGATGATATTGCCAAGATTGAACGGCCAGATCCTGTTACTGGTATCCATCCAGCCCATTTGCGAGAAGAACATCGCGAGCGAGACGCCCATGCAGATCTCGGGGATGACGATGGGCAAGGCAATCAAGCCTTCGAAGGCGGGCTTGAACGGAAAGCGGAAGCGCCACAGGAACACCGCGGCGAGGGTGCCGAGCAGCACGCTCGCGACCGTCGAGGTCACGGCAATGGTCAGTGAGTTGCCGAAGGCGAGCATCAGTTCCTCGTTGCCGAAGGCCTTTTCGTAGTACTTCGTGGTGAAGCCCTTCCAGATGACGTTGCCGCCGCGCCGAGAGTCGTTGAAGGAGAAGACGATCAGGACGATGATCGGCAGGTAGAGAAAGATGGCGCCGAGCACGAATACCAGACGCAAGGACCACTTGCGGCTGTAGTCGAAAGGTCCTGCCTTGTCGGTTGCCATGCTGGCTACTCGTGTCTCATGGCTCGGCCCGCTCGTTCATGTGCGCAGCGTTCGGCGCGACCGGGCGGCATCGCCGAAAGCGCGCAGCGCAAGCAGGATGAAGGTCAGGTAGAGGAGGACGAGCGACAGGGCCGAGCCGAACGGCCAGTCGTTGGCGCTCTTGAACTGCCGCTCGATGACATTGGCGATCATGTCGACCTGGCCGCGACCGAGCAGGTCCGGCGTCAGGAACTGGCCGAGTGCGGGAACGAACGTGATGATGGCAGCGGTGATGATGCCGGGCAGGGCAAGTGGAATCAGCACACGTCTGAGCGTGCCCCACTGGCCGGCGCCCAGATCGATGCTTGCTTCGAGCAGTGAACGATCCATTCGCTCCAGTGATGAATAGATCGGCAAGATCGCGAATGGTAGCGAGACGTAGACGATTCCGTAGACGACGCCAGCAGGCGTGCCCAGCATGGTCAGTGGAGTGAATTTTTCGGCGAGCAGCCCGAACCCGTCAAGACCCAGAAGTTCCAGCAGGGCACGTCCCTTGGCATGCAGCCAACCGAGCCCGTCGTTCAGCCGCCCGCGTGTGCCGAGAATGTTCAGGAGGGCGTAGGTCCGGATCAAGAGATTGGTCCAGAACGGCAACATGATGGCGAGCAGCAACCAGGGCTTTGCGTCGGCCGATGCCGTGGCGATGACGAGGGCCATCGGCAGGCCCACCACCAGACAGATGACCGTCGCCACGCAGGCCAGCCAGATCGAGCGCCAGAAGAGTTCGAGAATGACCGGGTCGGTGATGCGCGCGTAGTTGTCGAGCGTCCAGGTAGTCTTGATCTCCGTGATCGAGACGTTCTCGCCAAAACTGTAGAGCCCGATGATGCCGAGCGGAATCACGAAGAAGAGGGCGAGCCAGAGAATCACCGGCAGCCCGAAGGCGGCGAACGCGAGCGGTTGTCGTCCGGCGTCTTCCACAGGTGTCGTTGGTTTCAGCCAGCTGCCTTGACGCGCGTCCAGGCTTCATCGATCTTGCGCATGCGTTCCTGACCCGGGAAAGTCGCACTCTCGCTCTTCTGCATGGCTTCATCGGACGGGAAGATGGCGGGATTGTCGGTGTAGTCACTCTCCATCAGGGCCTTGGCCGCAGCGTTCGGAGTTGCGTAGTACACGTATTCAGCGATCTTTGCACCGACTTCAGCGTCTAGCAGGTAGTTGATCAGCACATGCGCATTCTCGATGTTCTTCGCGCCCGTCGGAATGCACAGCGTGTCCTCCCAGAGCAGGCCACCTTCATCAGGCAAGGCATAGCCGATATCGTCGTCCTCCTCCATGATCTGCAGGATGTCGCCGTTCCACTCCATGGCCACATCCACTTCGCCCGCCAGCAACAGGTCCTGGCCGTTATCCGGTGCAAACGAGGTGATTCTGGGCTTCTGCGCAATGAGCATGGCTTCGGCGGCCGCGATGTTCTCGTCGCTCCAGTCGTTGAGCGAATGCCCCTGTGCCTTCATGGCCATCTGCAGTACCGTCGTCGGCTCACTCATCAGGGCGATGCGACCGGCATAGGTGTCGGACTCGAGCAGTTCCTTCCATGAGGTCGGCGGATTCTCGACCGCCGATATGCGGTAGCCGATGCCGATCGTGCCCCACATGTAGGGCAAAGAGAATTTGCGGCCCGGATCGAAGGCGGTATCGAGAAACGCCGGATCGATATTCTTCATGTTCGGGATCTTGCTGTGATCGAGCGGCAGCAGCATGTCAGCCTCGATCATCTGCTCGACGTAGTTGTTGGTCGGCACGATCAGGTCATAGCCCGGATTGCCACCGCGCATCTTGGCGAACAGTTCGGCATTGTCGGCGAACAGGTCGTACTGGACTTCAATACCCGAGGAATCTTCGAATTCCTCGATCGTCGTCTCGCCGATGTAGGTATCCCAATTGTAGAAATTGACCTTGCCACCCTCGGCGAAAGCCGCCTTGGGGAGTTTCAGGCTGATGCCGACAGCGGCACTACCGGCAAGGAAACGGCGGCGGCTGAGTGATGGACGATGGAAACGGTTCATGCGTGGCGGTCTCGGTGTCGCAGCGGGACAAGGGTTTGCTTCCTCGACTTTATAACAGGGGTCAGGGAATGGCATCCAGTGATTGCATGGATTGACGTGATCGACTTCTCGGAGCGTCGGGTCTGACAAGCGCGCTGCACCGTCGCCGGGCCGTACCGTCGGGCGGTCCGTCCAGTGTGGACTGTTGTCGTGTCAGGTCCGGCGAGCCCGGCGCCGCGCCCGCCGACCGAGCTGAGCGTCGCTTGCCGATGAATTGCCCGTTCCCGGTGCGCGTGTCGGCAAGCTCACGACCTTGCCGAGCTCTGGAAAGCCGTCGACCCGGTGCGGGAAGGCCATGGCATCGACGAAGTGCTTCTGGAAATCCACCTCGACCGCGGTCTCGATCTTCTCGATGCCGCGCACCACACGTTCGATTTCCTGCCGTGCACCTTTGTCGAGCAGGGCGGCGCGTGCGCCGGTTCCAGCAGCATTGCCCGCCGAGGACACGGCATCGAGTGCACAGTCGGGGATCAGGCCGAGCACCATCGCGTACTTGACGTCGATATGACTGCCGAAAGCACCGGCGAGGCGGATTCGTTCGACCCGCTCCACCTGCAATTTCTCCATCAACAGTCTGACACCCGCATAGAGCGCGGCCTTGGCGAGCTGGATCTGGCGAACATCCGTCTGCGTGATGCGGACCGTCACCTCACCCTCGTGCAGCACATACGCGAAAGTGCGCCCATCAGCGACGACGCGCGGCGAGGTGGCAGCGAGTTCGCCACGGACCACACCATCGGCGTCGATGATGCCGGCGAGAAACATCTCGGCAACCACTTCGATGATGCCCGACCCGCAGATACCGGTAATACTGACACTGTCGACGTCGGCCTCGAAGGATGCAGAGCCGGACCAGCCTTCCCGGCCGATGACCGAAACCCGCGGCTCGAGCGTCGCAGGATCGATACGGACCCGTTCGATAGCGCCCAGTGCAGCACGCTGGCCGCCGCTGATCTGAGCGCCTTCGAAGGCCGGGCCGGTCGGACTGGAACACGCCAGCAAACGCGAGCGGTTGCCGAGCACGATTTCGGCATTGGTGCCGACATCGACAAGGAGTGTGATCGCATCCTGTTCCTGCGGCTTTTCGGCGAGGACCATGCCTGCTGTATCGGCACCGACGTGGCCTGCCACGCAGGGCAGCAGGTAGGCGCGTGCGTCGGGGTGGGCTGATATCTCCAGTTCGCTTGCCGCCAGTGTCATCGCTTCGTCGGTCGCGAGCGCGAACGGCGCACCGCCGAGTTCGACCGGATCGATACCGAGCAGCAGATGGTGCATGACCGGATTGGCGACCAGCACCATGTCGAGCACGTCGTCTCGCTCGACCCCGGCTTCGCGACAGACGTCGCCGAGGAGCTCATCGATGGCGCTGCGCACCGCGGCGGTCATCTCGACATCGCCGCCGGGGTTCATCATGACGTAGGAGACGCGACTCATCAGGTCCTCTCCAAAGCGGATCTGCGGATTCATGGCGCCGCTGCTGGCGACGACCTTGCCACTGATGAGGTCGCACAGATGGCCCGCCACGGTAGTCGAGCCGACATCCACGGCGAAGCCGAAGATGCTCTCGTGAAATCCCGCTCGTACGGAGACGATCTCGCGGCTGTCGCGGACGGCGACGGTGACGCGCCAGTTCTCTTCACGCAGCGTCTTTTGAAGATTCTGCAAGACACTCAGGCTCGTGCTCAAGCCCTCGAGTTCGAATTCTCGCGCCAGCGCTTCCTTCAGGCGACGCAAGTCGCCCGACGGATCGTGCATGTCCGGCTCGCGTACGTCGACCAGGTGCAGGCGTACCGACGGGTCGAGGGTCAGGACTTCGACGCCGACGTCCTTGCGAATGACCTGACGATGGACCTGGCTGTCGGCGGGTATGTCGACCACCAGATCGCCCTCGATCGTTGTCTGGCAACCCAACCGCCGCGCTTCCTTGAAGCTGCCGTTGATGCGCTCATAGCGTGCTTCGACGCGGGTGGCCGTACCACAGTGCGATGCACGGGTGACGACGCCGAGCTTGGGAAATTCGCCGACCGGCAGGCGCACCTGGCAGCGCCCGCACAAACCCCGTCCGCCGCACACGGAGTCAAGATCGACACCGAGCGTTCGAGCTGCCTGCAACACCGGTGTACCGATATCGAAGGTACCGCGACGCCCGCTCGGCATGAACACCACGCGTGCCTGGCTTGCGGGCTTCTCCGGGCCGTCCATTGCCGGATTGGCCGCGAGCTGATCCATTTTCCTCATCGATCGTGCCGGTTGTTCAGGCGCGCCGTCGGCGGCTCTGGCGTCGCCCGCGTCCAGCACCCTCGGCATCGGCGCCCTCGACCGCAGGCGCCCGGTACTTGCGAATCCAGGCAAGGCAGTCGGCATCGTTGCCCATCAGGACATCGGCCGCCATGACGGCGCGCATGACCTCGTCGTGGCAGGGGTTGGTGATCGCCGAGGTCAGGCCTGCACTGATCGCCATCGACAGGAACGCGCCGTTGATACCGTTCCTCTCGGGCAGTCCGAAACTGACGTTGGAGGCGCCGCAGGTCGTGTTGCAGCCGAGCTCGCGGCGGATGCGGCCCAGGATATCGAACACCTGTCGCCCGGCGGTACGCATGGCGCCAATAGGCATGACCAGCGGATCGATGATGACGTCGCTTGCCGGGATGCCATGATCGGCCGCGCGCTCGACGATCTTCTTCGCCACCTTGAAGCGCTCGTCCGGGTCTTCCGAGATTCCGGTCTCGTCGTTGGAGATGGCGACCACCGCGGCGCCGTGTCGAGCAACCAGCGGCAGAACGCGTTCGAGTACTTCGTCCTCGCCGGTGACCGAGTTGACCAGCGCCTTGCCCTGGTACACATCAAGTCCGGCTTCGAGCGCTTCGATAATCGAGGAATCGATCGACAGGGGCAGATCGCTGATCGACTGCACCAGCGTGATTGCCCGTGCCAGCAAGGCCGGTTCGTCCGCGAGCGGAATGCCGGCGTTGACGTCGAGCATTTGCGCACCCGCACTGATCTGAGCCCGGGCATCGCTTTCGACGCGTGAAAAATCACCGGCTTTCATCTCCTCGGCGAGAATCTTTCGGCCGGTCGGGTTGATGCGTTCGCCGATCATCGTGAACGGTCGGTCGGCGCCGATGACGTGCTCGCGGGTGGCGGAGCTGACGACAGTGTCGGTCATTGCAATATCTCGATGAAAGGGCGTCTGGCCCGGCTGTCAGGACGCCGAATCGGCGCGTTGTACACGTTGTCGAGCGACGTTCGCGTCGCCGTCGTAAAGTCGCGGGTGCCAGGGTTGGCGATTTCCTAGGACGCCGGCACGCTCGACGATCTCGGGCACGCGGTGCTCCTGGCGGTAGGCCATGACGTGCAGGCCATGAACCCCGCGCAGCTCGCGGATTTCCTGCATCAGTTCGATGCAGAGTCGCACGCCTTCCTCCTTCGGATTGTCGGCGCCAGCGAGTCGTTCGATGATGGCATCGGGAATGTGTACGCCGGGCACGTTGTCGCGAATCCAGCTTGCCGCGCGTGCCGAGGCCAGCGGCCCGACGCCGACCAGCAGGAAGACCTTGTCCTCGAGCCCCAGCTCCCGGACCCGGTCGAGATATGACCGGAGTCGGGCGATGTCATAGCAATACTGTGTCTGCACGAACTCGGCGCCGGCGGCGATCTTCTTGGCCAGACGCGCCGGGCGCCAGTCGAATGGCTCGACGAAGGGATTGGCGGCGGCGCCGAGAAACACCCGCGGCGGCGATTCGAGCTTCCGGCCGCTCTGGAAAGTGCCGTGATCGCGCATCGTGCGGGCGATCTCGAGGAGCGACATGCAGTCGAGATCGAACACCGGCTTCGCTTCCGGATGGTCGCCGGTCTGCACACCATCGCCCGACAGGCACAGCAGATTGGTGACGCCCATCGCGGCGCCGCCGAGAATGTCGCCCTGGATGGCGATGCGGTTCTTGTCTCGGCAGGAGATCTGCTGGATGAGCGAGTAGCCGAGCCGGGTCAGCAGGGCGCAGACAGACAAGCTGCCCATGTGACAGTTGGCACCACTGCCGTCGGTGGCATTGATCGCGTCGACAGCGCCGTCGAACAGAGCGGCGCGTTCGTAGACGGCGTTCGGGTCAGCACTGTCTGGCGGGGCGAGTTCACTGGTTACCACGAACTGGCCGTCGCGCAGCAGGCGCTCGAGGCGACCGGGTGAACTGTGACCGGGGCGGATCGGCAACGGGTAGCCAGGCACCGGTTCGTCGTCGTATTTCACGAACGGCGCCCCTCGGTTGCGGCGGTTCCAGGCTCCGTCCCGGTGGTCTTCGCGGCCTGCTTCTCGCGCACCACACGCAGCCACGAGGACGAACCCTGAAGCCTGTGATCGACCGCGAACTGGACCGTGTGAATAGTGTCGCCGTGCTGCATGCGGCGCGACCCTTCATAGCCTTCCACCCAGACACAGCGCATGGCCGGCTTCACTTCACAGAAGCCGTCAGGGCGGACACCGCCACAGGGTCCGTTACGGATGTTCTTCGGGCAGTTCATCGGGCAGGACATGCCGGTGCTCGAGAGCGCGCACTGGCCGCACATGCGGCAGTCGAACAAGGCACCCTTGACGACACTCTCCACGGCGGCGACGGGTTTTTCCAGACGCTCATGGCCGATGCGCTCGAGCAAGGGGGCGGCGGCGAGAAGCAGTCGCTCGACCGCGGCATAGGTGCGCTCCATCAACGCAGCATGGCGGACCGACCAGCGGCGCAGCGAGTACACGTGTCTAGTCGGATGAAACGCCCGTCAGCAGGCCCTTGGCCTTGACGGTGCGCTCCAGTCGTTCGTCGTCGAAAGCGTTCACGAGCTCGGCGGCGGCCTGCTCTGCCGCTACTTTCAGGTCACCGGTGCAAGGCGATCGTTCGCGGCGCCAGTCCTCCAGGTAGGCATCGCTGCTACCTTTGCCAGCGCGCATGGCGGCACGGTCGATGGCTTGCTGGAAGCGATCGGGGAGCATGACCTTCTCAGCCTGGCGGCCGGCCTTGGCCATGACCTGCGAAGGAATGTCGCGCCAGTAGATGCGAATCAGTTCAGGCATGAAGGTGAGTGAGTCGGTTGTTGCATGGTTGATGTTCGCACGAGGCTGCGGCAGGTTTCAGGCGGCAACGACGGCGATGCCCCGCAAGGCGTGACTGAATGGCGCGAGGCCCGTGAACCGTGTGACCAGCGGCAGGCCGAGTGCCCGTGCGGCCGCTTCGGCATCGGCCATGCGATCACCCGGCAGGCCCGTTACGCGATTCGGTCCAATGTCGGAGGGTTCGTCGTCCTGAACGAGATAGAGCAGTCTTGTGTAGTGGCCGAAATACAGGTCGCGCAGTTCCGGATGTTCACGAATACCGAGGTCGCGCATGATCAGTCGCTCGAAATTGGCCGCGAGATAGTCGGTGAGATAGAAGGTGCCGATCTCGGCTTCGGCAAGCGCATCGAACACCTGTGCACCGGCGAAGAACGAATAGCAGTGGTCTCCCGGCAGGCGCTCGACGTCATGACGTGCGAGCATCGTGTCGAGCGCGCCGCCGGTGCCACAGTCGCCGTAGGCAACGACAATACGTGCGTAACGATCACGAGCGGCAAGGATCTTCGCTTCGACCCCGGGCACGATCCGCTCGGGTGTGTTGTGCCAGTGTGCGGGCAGGCAGTCCACGTCGACATGTGCCCAGTCACTCGCCTTGAGAACCGCGACGAGTTCGTGTGCCAACGCACCGCAGCCGATGATCAGTGTGTTCGCGCGCATGCGCTCAGGATCTTGCCGGCCGCCGTGATTACCCGCCCTCCGTCAGCTCGCGCGACGTTGCCGGCGCTCTGCCACCAGCGTCTTGGCCGTCTCGACGGCGACCGCGGCATCGCGGCAATAGGCATCGGCACCGACGGCCTCGCCGAACTCCTCGTTCAGTGGTGCACCACCGACCAGCACGATGAAATCGTCGCGAAGACCCTGTTCGCGCAGCGTGTCGATGACGACCTTCATATAGGGCATGGTCGTGGTCAACAGGGCTGACATGCCGAGGATGTCGGGCTGATGCTCCTCGAGCGCCGCCAGATATTTCTCTACGGGATTGTTGATGCCGATGTCGATGACTTCGAACCCGGCGCCCTCGAGCATCATGCCGACCAGGTTCTTGCCGATGTCGTGGATATCGCCCTTGACGGTCCCGATCACGACCTTGCCGATGGACTCGGCTCCGGTTTCAGCGAGCAGGGGGCGGAGAATGAACATGCCGCCCTTCATGGCGTTGGCGGCCATCAGCACTTCCGGTACGAACAGGATGCCATCACGGAAATCCACACCGACGATGCGCATGCCCTCGACCAGAGCTTCGTCCAGAACCTTGCTCGGCGACCAACCACGTCCGAGAAGGATATTCGTGCCCTCCTCGATCTCCTCCTTCAGGCCGTTGTAGAGATCATCGTGCATCTGCTCGACAAGCTCACCATCATCGAGCTCCGACAGGACAATATCCTCCTCGTCGTCAAGCATGTCCTCGTCGGCCATTGATCTGTTCCTGCTGGTCCAATCGTTCTTGCATAGTAGCGACGCGGGAAGCCGGGCCGTTAGCGGCAGTTGATATCGCGGCGACTCCATACGTATTCAAATGCGACACCGGGACCGTTCAGGTGTCGCAATCGTGACGAACCGACGCACTGCGCTCGATTCAGCGACCCTTGAACGCGGGCGCGCGCTTCTCGAGAAAGGCGTTGACGCCCTCCCGAAAATCTTCTGTGCTGCTTGCCGATTGCTGGAAATCACGTTCGAGATCGAGCTGCTGGTCGAGCGTGTTGGTGGCAGCGAGCCGGAGCAAGCGCTTGGCGTAGGCATAGCCGATCGTGGTACGCGCCGCGAGCCGTGCGGCGAGTGCTTCGCTCTCGGCGGCGAGTGCGTCGTCGTCGAAGGCGCGCCAGATCATGCCCCAGGCCTCGGCCTGTTCGGCCGACACCGCGTCCCCGGTCATGACCAGTGCATTGGCGCGAGCGTGTCCGACCAGTCGAGGGAGTATCCAGGTGCCACCGGAATCCGGCACCAGACCCAGTTGCTCGAAGGACTGGATGAAGGTCGCGGAGCGGGCGGCAAGGACGATGTCGCACGCTAGCGCGATGTTGCAACCGGCGCCGGCTGCAACGCCGTTGACCGCCGCGATCACCGGCATGTCGAGCGAGGCGATGCGGCGGATCAGTGGGTTGTAGTCGCGTTCGACCACATCACCGAGGGCGCTCAGGTCGAGTTCCGCCAGATCCTGGCCAGCGGAGAACGCACGACCGCTGCCCGTGAGGAGCACGCAACGCACGGTGCCTGCCGCCGTCGCCACCTGTGCAAGTACCTCGCGAAGTTCGGCGTGCAAGGCCGCATTGAGACTGTTGAGACGCTCGGGACGGTTCAGGGTGATGCAGAGGACATTGGCCTCGAGACGAAGGCCGATGTGTTCGAGTCCGTCTGGCAATCGCATGTCGATACTCGCCTCAGTTCAGGCCACGGGGTTTGGCGGAGCGGAACAGGCTTGCCAGCAAGACCAGGAGAAAGGCGCCGAACAAGGCCCTGAGCAGATAGTCGGGCGATGTCGTGTCGACGGCAAGGGCACGGCCGAGGAGTACGGGAAAAAAGGCACCGAGCGATGCACCGATGACCCCTAGCAGGATGTTGACGACGAAGACGACCCCACGGCCCCGAAGAATGACGGCGGCAATGCCGCCGAACACGATACCGATCAACAGCATGAGAATCAGATTGGCGATGGGCACGTGGCAGCTCCTCTGGGTCTGAAGGGTAGTCTCGACGGGCCGACTGTACCCGTTCGGGCGGGCACAGGCCCTTGCCGCCCGCACACGGTCAGGACACGGCTGCCAGCGGGCGATCGGCGCCGAGCAGCTTGTGGACTTCGTTGACGGCCAGCGAAAGCATCGCGAAATCGACGTCCGAGCTTGCTTTCATCTCGGCAATGAGGCCTCGGTACTTGGCGATCGAAGACTCGCGCGAAGCTTCCCACAGAGCCACTCGCTCTCCTGCCGGAAGGGCGTCTTCGGTGGAGCCGGCCGCCTCGGCGGTGAGGTGTCGTTGCTGATAATGCAGGTCGCTACGCAGTTCACTGGTGGCGAGGGCGTGCCAGTGCGAACTGGCGCGCAAGTCACCGATGCGCTCGCGAAGCCAGGAGAGTTCGAGCCGGTGGCCGAGTTCGAAGTAGACCCCCGCCGTGGTGGCCACCGGTCGTGACAACGAAGTCGCGATCTCGACGATGTCGAGTGATGACGACATCGGTACGACACGCGATACGGCGAGCGCCGTATCGGCCGGCACGCCGGCATCGGTGAAGAAGCGCTGTCGTTGATCGAGGGTCTCGCGCTCGTTGTCACCCAGGCAGGCCGGCATGGCTTCGACGAGTTCATCAAGGCCAGGCTGAAAACGCGTGACCAGAGCTTCGATGCTCTCGGCCGAGCGGCGCGAACGCAACAACCAGTGCGTCGTGCGTTCCACCAGTCCGCGCACCAGCACGTGCATCCGGTACTGCACGTCGGCCGCCACCTCGTTGTCGAGCGCTTCGATGGCGTGCCATATCGCCGGCATGCGAAAGGCTTCGCGAACGACACTGAACGCGGATGTCACATCTGCAACATCGACGTTCAGTTCCTGCTGCATGCGATAGGCAAAGGTCGGCCCCAGCCGGTTCACGAACTCGTTCGTCAACAGGGTCGCTACGATCTCGCGGCGCAGCCGATGCTCTCTTATCTTCTCCGCAAAGTCGCCGCGCAACGCCGTCGGGAAGTAACCGAACTCGGTCGGTTCGAGGGCGTCGTCGTCCGGCACATCGGTGTTCAGGAGATCGGCGTACATCGTCATCTTGCTGTACGAGACCAGTACGGCGATCTCCGGCCGGGTCAGGCCACGTTCATCGGCCAGTCGCTCGGCGATGGTGTCGGCATTCGGCAGGTATTCGATCTCTCGATCGAGACGGGAGCTTGCTTCGAGGAAGAGCATGAAGCGGGAGTGCTCGTTCAGGGCGGCAGGGCCATCGACGTGAATGATGTCGATGCACTGCGTCTGCAGGTAGTTGTCTTGCAGCACGAGCGTGCCGACCTCGTCGGTCATCGATTCGAGCAGGCGGTCACGACCGCTCATGGTCATCTCATCGGCGGCGACGAGCGCGTTGACGAGAATCTTGATGTTGACCTCATGGTCCGAGCAATCGACGCCAGCCGAGTTGTCGATGGCATCGGTATAGATGAGCCCGCCTTTCGCGGCGTACTCGATGCGACCGCGTTGCGTGAAGCCGAGGTTGCCACCCTCGCCGACGACGCGGCAGCAGAGCTCGCGGCCATCGATGCGCAGGCTGTCGTTCGCCCGGTCGGCCGCGTCGGCATGCGTTTCGCTGCGCGATTTCACGTAGGTGCCGATACCGCCGTTCCAGAGCAGGTCGACCGGCGCCTTAAGGATGGCCGAGATCAAGGCGTTCGGCGTCATGGATTCGCTTTCGATGCCGAGCGCTTCACGTGCGTCCGCCGAGAGCCTGATCTGCTTGTCGCTGCGCGAGTAGATGCCGCCGCCGGCCGAGATCAACGAAGCGTCATAGTCCGACCAGCTGGAGCGCGGCAAGGCGAACAGGCGCGCGCGTTCCTCGAACGACGCGCCTGTATCCGGGTTCGGATCGATGAAGACGTGCATGTGGTTGAACGCGGCAATCAGCCTGATCTTGCGCGACAGCAGCATGCCGTTGCCAAAGACATCGCCCGCCATGTCGCCGATGCCGACGACATTGAACGGCTCGTTCTGCGTATCGATACCGAGTCCGCGGAAATGGCGCTTGACCGATTCCCAGGCGCCACGCGCGGTGATGCCCATCTTCTTGTGGTCATAGCCGACCGAACCGCCAGAGGCGAACGCGTCGCCCAACCAGAAACCGTAATCGAGGGCGACCGCATTGGCGTGATCGGAGAAGGTGGCGGTGCCCTTGTCGGCGGCGACGACGAGATAGGGATCGTCGTTGTCATGTCGAACGACATCCGGTGGCGGCGAGACGGCACCGTCGACGAGATTGTCGGTGACATCGAGCAAGCCGCGAAGAAAGGTCTTGTAGCACTCGACGACGACCGCCTGTGCCGACTCGCGATCATCGGGCAGGCTCCGCTTGACGTAGAAACCGCCTTTCGAGCCTACCGGCACGATGACCGCGTTCTTGACCATCTGCGCCTTCATCAGACCCAGCACCTCGGTGCGGAAGTCCTCACGTCGATCGGACCAGCGCAAGCCGCCCCGTGCCACCGGGCCACCGCGCAGGTGAATGCCTTCGACCGCGGCGGAGTAGACGAATATCTCGAACATCGGGCGGGGCAGGGGCAAGTCTGGCACGCGTGCAGAATCGATCTTCAGCGACAGGCGCCCGAGCGGCTCCCCGTCGGCGTCACGTCGGTAGGCGTTGGTGCGAATCGTTGCCAGCACCAGTGAACGGAATGCCCGGAGGATCCGGTCCTCGTCCAGGCTTGCGACATTGTCGAGCGCCGCGTCGATGCGCTGCTCCACCGCCGCCGTGTCGTGTGCCGACTTCGAGGGATCGAAGCGGGTTTCGAACAATTCCACGATCATCCTGGCAACGCCTGCGTTGCCGACGATGCTGTCGATCATGTAGGCCTGCGAGAACGGCACTCGCGTTTGCAGCAGGTACTTGCACAACGCGCGTATCAGCACGACCTGCCGCCACTCGAGGTTGGCGGCAAGGATCAACCGGTTGAAGCCGTCGTTCTCGACTTCGCCCGACCAGATTCTTCCAAAGGCTTCACTGATACGGGGAGCGGATTCCGTCGTTCGGCTGGCGCTGTTGGCGGTCTCGACTGGCGCGTGGCTCGGTGCGCCGACGCTGGCCGACAAGGAGTGTGCCGTCGGACTTCTGGACAAGTCTCCGGCCTCGTCCGACGCGAGGGTCGGGGCAAGCTCGGCGGTCGTCAGGATGGCCGAATGCGTCTGCTCCACCGTGAATTCATGAATCCAGACCACACCCATATCGCGTCGGCGGATTTCGAACGGGTGTTCGGCAACGACGCGCAGGCCCATGTTCTCGATGACCGGGATGACGTCGGACAAGGCCGCCGGCACATGCCGCACGAACAACTTGAAGTTGATCGTCTCCGCATCGGCAATGATGTGACGAAAGAAGCTCATGACCGGTGCGTCACTGGTCACGTGGTTTTCGATGAAGGCAATGTCGGCGGCGGCTGCACGCGCCGAATAGTCCTCACGGTAGCCCGGCGGAAAAGCGGTCGCGTAGCGGCTGGCAAGCTCGATGGCGGTGCTTTCGTCGTGCTGGGTACGCAGCGCCTGGTCGAGCTTGTCGCCCCAGGTGACGGCCGCCTGCCGAACGCGTTTCTCGATGTCGGCCCAATGAATGTCGCGTGCCAGAGGCGGGTGCTTGCGAATGACGAAATGCAGCCGAGCCAGTGCCGACGTTGATGCGAAGCGAATGTCGAAGCCGGTGCTCGTGCCGTTGATATGGTTGGCGAGGATCTGCTCGATGTCGAGCCGCAGATCCCGGCTGTAGGCTTCACGCGGGATAAAGACCAGACAGTTGCAATAGCGCCCGACGGAATCCGTCGAGCTGAACAACCTGACCTGGCGGCGTTCGGCCAAAGCGATGATGCCGCGTGTCATCTCGAGCAGTCGAGCGCTGCCGGTCTGCAGGAGCATTTCCCGGGGCAGGGAGCGCAAGGTCGCGACCAGTGCCTTGCCGTCGTGGGAGTCGGTTGCCATGCCCGCGGCATCCACTACGCGTTCGATGCGTCCGCGCAACCAGGGAATGTTGCTGACCGCCTCGTTCTGCAAGCCTGTCACAAACAGGCCGACGACCGTGTTGATAGCGATGAGCTTGCCGCCGGGTTCGCGCTCGGGTACGAGTATCAGGTCAGCCGGTTCGTCGCGGACGACGGGTGATGAACGGGATGCCTTGCAGATGACAACCTCATCGTGATCATCGATGAACATCGAAGCCAGGTCGTTGGTCAGCAAGTCCGCGGTGGTCCAGGCTGCGGCGCCTGCGTCGGCATCGAGAATGCCGAGCGCCTTTTCGATGCTGGGTTCAGGCGTCTGCTCTGCGGAGGCCTTGCCATCGCGTGACGGCTGATCGGGAATGATGCGGCCGGCACCGATACAGAGAAACTGCCGCTCGTCCAGCCAACGCACGAATTCCGACTGTTCACTGTCCTTGACCGACTCGGCCATCTGGTCGAGCTGATCACGCAGTGACTTCTCATCACGCTTGATGACATCGAGCGTGGCGAACACTTGCGCCACGAGTGCTTCGATAGCGTGGTGTCCTGATTCCTCCACGCAGTCGAGTTCGACATGAATGAGCGACTCCAGTAGCGTCTCGCTCGCGCCGCTTGCACTGTCGCCCAGTGCCGCAATCCGACCGTCGGCGGCCCGGCTGATGGCGACGACCGGGTGGACGATGATGTGGATGTCGTGGCCGTCCCGTTCGAGCGCACTGGACAATGATGACAGGAGCCACGGACGATCGCGACTGTTGAGCTGGAGGATGGTGTGTGACGATTGCCAGCCGTCGCGTTCGTAGAGCGGATTGATGACACGATAGCGTGGTCGATCCGCGGGCGTGGCCGCATCGGCAAGCTCCCAATGTGCAAGGGCAGCCCCGGCCATGTCGTCATCGGCATGTCCGGCGGCGGCTTCCGGTGGCGCGTGCGCGAGCCAGAGTTCGACGAATGCCTCGAGCAGCGGCCGACGTTCACCTCCCGCGCCGCGTGGGATGCAGGCAAGCACTGCCGCAAGTGAATCTTCGTGACTTCTGAGCGGTGTTGATTCTCGGGCTTCTTGATGGGACATCGGCGCGGCTCGACGGCTGTGAATCGACACGAGCGTATCACTCGCGGTGGCGGTGCTGCGGAGGTACGCCTAGACTGACACGTATCGTCGGCTTGGCCGACACCTTGATCAGGAACGAACATGCCAGATGTATGTACCCTCGGAAAACGTATCGTCATTTTTTCGACGATCGTGCTGCTGGTGGCCTGTACGACGGTTCAGACAACCAAGCCCGGTGCGATCGGCATCGACCGGAAGCAGCGAATGTCGACACTCGTGTCGGCCGCGGAGATGCAGCAGGGTGCGAACGAGGCCTATGCTCAGGTGCTTTCGGGTGAGCGACAGAAGGGCGCGTTGAACAGCGATGCGGGCCTGACCAGGCGGGTACGTGCTATCGCTGCCGCGATCATCCCGCAGGTGGGTGTCTACCGTGAAGATGCACGGCGCTGGGACTGGCAGGTCAACGTCATCCAGTCCGATCAGCTGAATGCCTGGGCGATGCCGGGTGGCAAGATCGCCTTCTACAGCGGCATCATCGAGAAGCTCGAGCTGACCGACGCCGAGATTGCGGCCATCATGGGACACGAGATAGCCCACGCCTTGCGCGAGCATTCGCGCGAACGGGCTTCAGAACGACAACTGGCCAACATCGGCCTGGGTGTTGCCGGCGCCGTGCTCGGACTGGGTAGCGGTGCCTCGCAACTGGCGCAGATGGCCTACGCCACAGCGGTCAGCTTGCCGCATAGCCGCGGCCACGAGACCGAGGCCGACCGGATGGGTGTCGAGCTGGCCGCTCGTGCCGGCTACGATCCGCGCGCGGCGATTACCGTGTGGCAGAAGATGGCCAAGGCAACGGGCGGCAAGGGTGGTCCTGAGTTCCTCTCGACCCACCCGTCGAACGCGACGCGAATCAAGGATCTGCAGCAGTATTCGGCCAGGGTCATGCCGCTGTACAAGCGCTGAGGCCGCCCGCCGGCTTGCGTCACTTGTCGAGACGCCGATCCTGAGTCGCCTGTCGAGGCTGCCGGTCGCGCCGCCCGATGAAGTGACAACTGTCAGCGCGGAATGCGATCGCGTTGTCGGCAGGAGTAGCGTGGCGCACCCGGCGCGTGATCCCAGCGGGCGATGTCGATGTAGTCGCCCTTTCCTGCGGACGGGATATCGATGACGTTGCAGCTGTTCGGGAAGCCGTGGCGAAGTCGGTTCGAGAGCGTCGTGCCCGCGCCCAACAGCCACAGATCTCTTGCATGCCGCTCGCTCTCGGCGGCGATGCGTGTGAGGAAGGGGCGGTGCACGTGGCCGCTCAGAATCAAGTGGACGCCGGCATCCTGCCAGGCATCGCAGGTGCGCGCATCGCGTTTGAGTGGCGGTGCTTGATCGCCGCTTGGGTGCTGCAGAAACGGGGGGTGGTGGACGACCACCAAGGTGACCTCATCGGCACCGGCGGCGTGCGCCATGGCCGCTACTTGCAGTCGACGTCGCAAAGTGATGCGGCCTTCGGCATGGCGCTCGCGGCGCACGGAATTGACGGCCACGATGCGCACATCGTCGAAGCTCAGGCAGCGCGTCTTGGTCGAACCGAAGGCTTCCCGATAACGACTGAACGGCCGAAGCGCACGCCGCACCGGGTTGAACAACGGGATGTCGTGGTTCCCTGGAACGGTGACAAACGGGCAATCGAGTGCGTCAAGAAACTGCCTTGCTAACGCGAACTCGATACGCCTTGCCCGTTGTGTCATGTCGCCGCTGACGATCACCACATCCACGTCGAGTTCGTTCAGTGTCGATTGCAAGGCGTGCATGGCATCGGCAGATTCAGTTCCGAAATGCAAGTCGGAGACATGTGCCAGTCGCACCGTCAGCTCCCGATCCGGTCATGACGGATCAGCCGCAGTGAATGATCGAGGCTGAACGTCAGAGGCAAGGTCTCGCGAACCCGCTCGCCGTCCAGGGCGACCGTGATGCGACGGGCGCGGCGCCGCGGCACATCGACCTGCAGGGTCTCGAACAGGAAAGTCTCGAGTTCGCGCGTCTCGGCAACATCGCCGAGCAAGCCACGCCAGATCATGGCGAGTAAAGTGGTTCGGGCGGCAGGGTGCAGGATGACCGCGCTCAATTCGGGCGCATCCGTGGTCGGCAGGTCAGCGACGCCGGCGCGCTCGAGTTGCAGGCGGTTGTTGCCGACGATGAGGGTCGTCGCCGTCAGGCGCCGCGTCACACCGTGCAGGTCAAGCGTGAGGTCGAGTGGTCGATGGCGTCGAAGTGCGCCGACCGTCGCTGCCAGGGAGGCGACCGCCCGCCGCCGTCCCAGGCGGCGTGAGAACGTCTCGCGTTCGGACAACAGCCGTGCGTAAAGACCGATGCTGGCATTGACAAGGAAGGGTCGTCCATTCAACCGACCCACCCGCGTCGGCCGGGCTCGACCCCGGAGCAGAAAGGTCACCGCGGCATCGATGTCCTCCGGAATGTCATGTGCACGCGCAACGAAGTTGTAGGTGCCAGTCGGCACGATGCCCAGCGGCAAATCGTTGCGCATGGCTGCGTCGGCCGCGAGATTGACGGTACCGTCGCCGCCGATGGCGACCAACGCGCCGTTGATCGAGGTTGCCATGCGCGCAGCGATGGCGACGCGTTCGACGATGGATTCGCCATCGCGATGCTCGATGAACTCGCCGTGCTTGCCGGCGGCCAGCAAGCGCCGCCGAACATGCTCGCCGAGAAGCTCCGGATCGTGATTCCCGGAGCCCGGATTCTGCACGAATACGAAGGTCATGCGAACAGCAGCCCGGGTCAGGCCAGGCCGCCCACGCGGGCCACCGCTACGCAGGTGGCACCTAGCAAGACCAGCGCACCGGCGGCGGTGCTGAATTGACTGGCAGGCGCGGTCGGTGAGGGCGTGAGGTGTGAGCGGAGCGGTCGCCAGATGATCAGCCAGGCCAGCAGAACGCCACCGGCCACACCGCCGAGGTGCCCCCAGAAAGAGATCACCGGCACCAGCAGTGGCAGTCCGAGGTTGATGAGGACCAGTCCGAACACGGGGTGCTTGCGAGGGTCGTTGCCTTGTGCATGCAGTGCAACGGCGAAGGCGGCGGCAATGCCCATGACCGCGCCCGATGCGCCGAGCGTTGGCTGATCGAAGTCGAACATCAGGACCGCGAGTGTGCCGCCGAGCAAGGCACCGGCGTAGACAATCGCGAAGCGCAGGCTGCCGATGCCCTGTTCGAGTTGCTGGCCGAGTGCGTAAAGCAGAAACATGTTGAAGCCGACGTGGATCAGATCGGCATGCAGGAAGCCCGACGTGACGATTCGCCAGAACTCGCCCGCCTGTACCGCCGGCCCGTAGAGCAAACCGAAATTCGCCAGCACATTGCCGGATGCCCCCTTGGCCAGCCAGAGGAGCGCATTGACCGCGACGAGGCCGAGCACAACCGGACAGCCGCGCGGCAGGAATGACAGGGCCTTCATGCCGCCGAGCGCCGGGTCGCCGATTGCCGGTTCGGTGAAGCGGCTGTCGCCCGCCGCGGCGAATTGCAGTCTTCGTGCACTACAGCGCTCCGTAGCGTTTACCTATCGAGCGGGTGGTCTCGCCGTCCAGCCGTGCCCCGGTGCGAGTGACCAGTGTGGTCGCGCAGGCGCCGGCCAGCGCGCCGCAATCCGCAAACGACAGGCCATGGGTCAGCCCGTGCAGGAAGGTGCCTGCATAGACGTCACCTGCGCCGTTGGCGTTGACCGGCGTGACCGGCTCGGCTTCGATTTCGATGAGATCCTGCCCGTCGAACAGGACGGCACCCTTCTCGCTCCGGGTGATCGCGAAGCGCTTCGCGATGCCTTTCATCGCCTCGACGGTGTCGCTGAGGCTCGATGTGCCCCGGCCCAGGCCGAACATCTCGCGGGCCTCCTCTTCATTCGCGAACACCATGTCGAGGCCGTCACCGATGATCTCGCGGAGGCCGTCCCCGAAGAACTTGACCATGTTGACGTCGGACAGGGTCAAGGCGATGGGCACATTCGCCGCACGGGCGATCTCCGCCGCGCGGACAGCCGCGGCACGCGCGTCCACCTCGGGCACCAGGTAGCCTTCGATGTAGAGGTGCTCGGCGTCGCGAATCGCCGCTTCGTCCAGTGCAGCAACGCCGATTTCGCGCGTGATGCCGAGAAAGGTACTCATGCTCCGTTCGGCGTCCGGTGTAATCAGGATGATGCACTTGCCGGTGATGCCGTGCTCGAGCCTGTCGTTGTCGAGATTGGTATCGACCCCGTTGTGGGCGAGGTCATCAACGAAGAAGCGGCCGGTCTCGTCATTGGCGACCTTGCAGGAATAGAACGCCGTGCTGCCGAGTTGCGCGGCGGCCACCATCGTGTTGGCCGCCGAACCGCCGCCGCAGCGGTTTGCCGAAAGGCCTTCAAGCTTCGCCAGCAGCTCGTGGTGGCGGGGTTCCTCGATCAAGGTCATGAGGCTCTTGTCGACGGCCAGGTCGGCGAGTGTTTCCTCGGAAATCTCGTATTCGATATCGACCAGCGCGTTGCCGACGCCGTAAACGTTGTGACGGGTCATGAAAGTCCTGAGAAGTGGAGAAGGGCCCAGCGCGGCATTATGGCCTGTGGCGGCTCGCTTCGGTGCCGGAAACCTATCTACCCGGTCGGGAACTATCTACAATGGTCGGTTTTTCCCGGCCGGATTCCCATCGTCATGCGTACACACCCCTGCGGGGTCGTCACCACCGCTCAGCTTGGCGAGGAGGTCACCTTCTGTGGCTGGGCGCATCGGCGGCGTGATCACGGCGGCGTGATCTTCATCGATCTGCGCGACCATACCGGGCTGGTTCAGGTTGTCTTCGATCCGGATCGTGCCGAGACCTTCGCCCGCGCCGAAGAGGTGCGTAACGAGTTCGTGCTGCGCATCAGCGGCCGGGTGCGCGAACGGCCGGAGGGAACACTCAATCCGGAGATGCCGACGGGCGAGATCGAGGTGCTCGGGTACGACCTGGAAATTCTCAACCGTGCCGCGACCCCGCCGTTCCAGCTTGATGATGGCAATGTCTCCGAGGAAAACCGGCTGCGCTTCCGTTATGTCGATCTCCGGCGGCCGGAAATGCAGTCGCGCCTGCGGTTGCGGGCCCGAGTGGTCGCAAGCCTCCGCCGACGCCTCGATGAACAGGGCTTCATCGAGGTCGATACGCCGATGCTGACCCGCGCGACACCGGAGGGTGCGCGTGACTACCTGGTGCCCAGCCGGACGCATCCAGGCGAGTTCTTCGCGCTGCCGCAGTCGCCGCAGCTGTTCAAGCAGCTCCTGATGATGGGTGGCGTCGATCGCTACTACCAGGTGGCGAGATGTTTTCGGGACGAAGACCTGCGCGCCGATCGTCAGCCGGAGTTCAGCCAGCTCGACATCGAGATGAGTTTCGTCGATGAAGAGATGATCATGAGCAACACCGAATCGATGATGCGGGATCTGTTCAGGGATACCCTCGACGTTGCGCTCGTCGACCCCTTCCCGCGCATGAGCTACGCCGACGCCCTGCGCGATTACGGATCAGACAAGCCGGATCTGCGCATCCCGCTCAAGCTGACTGAACTCTCGGACCTTGTTGCGGGTGTCGACTTCAAGGTATTTGCCGAACCCGCGAAGAGCGACAAGGGCCGCGTGGCCGCACTCCGTATCCCGGGAGGGACGGCGCTGACCCGCAAGGTCATCGATGGTTACACGGAGTTCGTCGGGCGCTACGGCGCCAAGGGTCTGGCCTATATCAAGTGCAACGATGTCACCGATCTGCCGGCCGGCTTGCAGTCACCGATCGTCAAGTTCTTCCCGGACGATGTGCTTGCAGCGATCATTGAACGCACCGGTGCGACCAGCGGCGATCTGATCTTCTTCGGTGCCGACTCGGCGGCGGTTGTCGAGGCGGCGCTCGGTGCCCTGCGCGTCCGCATCGGCCAGGATCTCGACATGATCGAGGACGGCTGGCGTCCGCTCTGGGTGGTGGACTTTCCGATGTTCGAGCATGACGAGCGGGAAGATCGATGGCAGGCCTTGCATCACCCGTTCACGGCGCCTGCCGCCGGCAGTCTCGAGGACTGGCAGCGCGAGCTGGACAGCGACCCGGGCCAGTGTTTGTCACGGGCCTACGACATGGTCCTGAACGGCAGTGAAGTCGGTGGTGGTTCCATTCGTATCCATTCCAGCGAGATGCAGCAACGCGCGCTCGACGTGCTCGGCATCGATGCGGAAGAGGCCAGCGAGAAGTTCGGCTTCCTGCTTGATGCACTGAACTACGGCGCACCACCGCACGGCGGCATTGCCTTCGGTCTCGATCGACTGGTCATGTTGATGGCAGGTGCCGAGAGCATTCGCGATGTCATGGCGTTTCCGAAGACGCAAAGCGCCAGCTGTCTGTTGACCCAGGCCCCTTCACCGGTCTCGGATCGGCAGCTGAAGGACTTGCACCTGCGGGTGCGAACGCGAGCGAAGCCCGTGGTAAACGACGCGTAGCGCAAGTCGGGACATTGAGGCCGAGCCCGTGAGGCAAGAGACGTGAACTGGAAGCGGCCGGAATCGGTTCTGGTCGTCATCCACACAGACGATGCGCAGGTGCTGTTGCTGCAGCGTGCCGACGACGCGACTTTCTGGCAGTCGGTGACCGGCAGCCTCGAAGTCGACGAGGCACCCGCGGCCGCGGCGGCGCGCGAACTGCGCGAGGAGACCGGCATCGATGTGCCGGTGCGAGATCTGGATCTCTGTTCGACCTTCGCCATTCGCGGGCCGTGGCAAGCGCGCTATGCACCCGGAGTCACGCACAACCGCGAGCATGTCTTTGCTGCCTGTCTTCCCGCACCGCAGGCGGTTAGCCTGTCTTCGGCTGAACACCTGGCGTGGGCGTGGCTGCCGGCGAAAGAGGCTTTGCAACGCGCCAGTTCGAAGACCAACCGGTCGGCGATTCGCCACCTGTATCCTCGCATCGCATGAACAAGGTCCGCCGAGGTAGCGGGGGCGAGCATGTCGTGCTGGTGCACGGCATCTGGATGCACGGCGTCATGATGACCGTGCTCGCGCAGCTGCTCGACGCCAGAGGCTACCGGACGCATCGGGTCAGCTACGATTTCCTCGGTCAGTCGCCCGCCGAGAATGCCGAAGCCGTGCGCGAGGCAATCGAGACCGTTGGCGCGAGCCCGGTACACCTGGTCGGGCACAGTCTTGGCGGCATCGTCATCCTGCACCTGCTGCACAAGCACCCGGATCTCGGCATCGGCAACATCGTGCTGATCGGCTCGCCCGTCCGGGGCAGCGATGTTGCGCGACGCCTGCACGACAATTCCCTGTTGCGCCCGCTGCTCGGGCGGAGCGTCGAGCGTGGTCTGCTCGGTGGCGCACCCGGCTACGACGGCCGTCGGCCGCTCGGTATCATCACCGGCAGCGGCAGTTTCGGCGCAGCGTCCATGCTCTACCCCCTGGAGGGCGAACACGATGGCGTCGTCAAGGAACAGGAAACCTTGCTCGATAATGCGACCGATCGCATCTGTCTACCGCGCACGCACTCGGCGCTGATCTTCTCGCGCACCTGCGCCGATCACGTTGCACGATTTCTGGCTACAGGTCGCTTCAGTCCAGCAGGCGGTCAGGGGAATGGCCCGAAGGGCGGTCAGGGGAGCAGGCCTGGCAGCAGCGCGGTCGGCGGACCGGTACGTCGAGCCTCGTTGTCATGACGCCGCGCCCGGTTCTCGAATTCCTGGCACTGGCGGCAATCTGGGGAGCATCCTTCCTGTTCATGCGAATCGCCGCGCCGGTGTTCGGCCCGGTCGCCCTGATGTTGATTCGCTGCGGAGTCGGTGCCGCCACCTTGCTCGCCATCCTTCTCTATCTCGGTCGTGGCCGGCAACTGCTTGCTGCGTCTGGACGTCTGTCGATCGTCGGTGTGTTGAATTCGGCGATACCGTTCGTGCTGCTCGGCTACGCCACCTTGACCCTGTCAGCGGGCGTCACCTCCATCCTGAATTCGCTGGCCCCCTTGTGGTCAGCCGTGGTCGCGTTTGCCTGGCTCGGCGACCGCTTGACCCGTACACAGATCGTCGGGCTCGTCTGCGGTGCTGTCGGCGTCTGCATTCTCGCCATGGGCGGTGGTGGCGTCGGTGACGGTGGTGCGCCGGGAAGCTCCGCTGATGGCATGGCCGTTGGCAGTTTGGTGCTGCCTTTCCTTGCCGGAATCCTCGCGACGGCCTTCTACGGTTATGCCGCCAACTTCACCCGTCGTTATCTGGCGGGCGTCGACCCCTTGGCCACGGCAACCGGGAGCCAGCTTTCGGCAACGGCCTTCCTGTTGCTTCCCGGTGTGCTTCTCTGGCCGGTGCCCGCGGTTGACGTCGCCCCGCCAACGACCGCCGTCTGGGTGGCAGCGATCATCCTCGGCGTCATCTGCACCGGCATCGCCTACCTGCTCTTCTTTCGCCTGATCGCGAGCATCGGCGCTACGCGGACCATCTCCGTGACCTTCGTCATTCCGCTGTTCGGCGTGGGTTGGGGTTACCTGTTCCTCTACGAACGCGTCGACCTGTTCACGGCCGCGGGCGCCGTTGTCATCGTGCTCGGAACGGCCTTGACCACCGGCGTCTTGCTCGGGAAAAAGGCGGGAGCCTAGCGTTCGGCAGAATCTGAGTCAGAACACGGGCCGGAGTACAGGCTCGGGCACAGGTCGTAGCACTGGCTCGAACTTCAGGCCCGACCCTAGAAGGTCAGTACCCTGTCGGGTGATGCGCGCATCACCTCGGCCAGCGCCTGAAAGTGGCGTTCGGCCATGATATTCATGTCGCGCCGAATTTGTGCGGCGGTTTCCTCGACTGCCTCGTCGGATAGCAGTTTGAGCGTGCCACCACCCTGCGTTGCCAGCACCTGCTGCCGACAGGCGCGTTCGAGGTAGTACAGATCGTCGAAAGCGACGGCGATGTTCGCGCCGCCGACCACGACACCGTGATGCGCGAGGAACAGGACATCGGTCTGTTGTCGACTCGCCGTTCGCTGGCTCAGGCGTTCGCCTTCCGCGTCGTCGTGGGCGAGTCCTCCGAAACGGGGTTCGTAGCCGATCCGTCCGTGAAACCGGCAGGCGGTCTGGTGCGCCATCGCAAGCTTGCCCTGCTCGCCCTCGAGCAGGGTCAGCGAGGTTGCATAGGGCATGTGTGTATGGAATATAGCGACATGCCTCGGGTTGGCACGGTGAGCGGCCACGTGGATGTGGCGTGCCGACGCTTCGACCTCACCGCTGCCTTCGAGCAGATTCCCCTCGCCATCGATCATCACGAGCGAATCGGGCTGCATCATCGACCAGTGAATGCCGTAAGGATTGATCAGGTAGCGTTCGCGCTGCTCACCGTCCGGGGATGGCCCGAGGGCGACGGAAAGGTGGTTGCAGATGCCTTCGTGAAAGCCCAGTCGCTCGCTCAGCCGGAACGCCAGGGCAAGCTGTTCGCGGAGCTCCGCATCACGTTCGGATGAAGGCGACGAGGTGCCCGCCGGTGAGACTTCGTCAAGACTGGCCAGGGTGCCTGCTCCCGTTGGCGGTAGGCGTTGACAGGATTCTACACAGGTCCAGCACCCGTTCCGGCGTGTCGATCAACAGGGCAGCAGCGTCTCCGGGTCGAAGGGGGCTCCGAATGGCTGCGGCACCACCGGCGTGCGTTCCGGGCCGATCAGAATGTCGATGTTCTCGTCGACGAAACCATCCAGCGCGCTGTTCATGTCGATGCAGATGGGCGCATCGCCATCAACCTGGATGGCGAAATAATCTTGCCAGGGTGCCTGTGTTGCCATGTCGAAGTTCACCAGAGTGCCGTCGTCACTGCGCGAGAAGGTGTCCGAGTCCTCGATCGTGTCGTTTCGGCGATAACCGTAGAGCGACGTGCGTTCGCTGTAGAAACCGTGGAGGTAGTCCGTATCGTGGGGATAGCTGAAGCGGATTCCTGCCGTGCTGCGGATCATGCCGCTCGCCTGCACCACTCCGCCGTCGGACGCGGTACCTGTCAAACGTAAAACCCAACGGCCGTCGCAATTCTTCCAGATGACCAGAGCTGAATCGTTCAGGAGATTCAACACGGGGTCGGGGTTCAGGGTCGGGTCGTCGCACGGATAGCCAGGACGCTCGCAGGGCTCGCCGGTGCGCGGATTGAAGCTGGAATTGATATTGAAGGTCTCGAACGAAGAATGCGTGACGGGTGTACGGTCCCCGCCAACCAGGACAGGAATCCCGGGCGTCGTGCCTTCGGTCAACTGAATGCACACCTCGCCACCGTCATTGGGCACAAGTAGCAACTCGTTCTCTGCGCCGCTGTAAGACCGGAAGTTCATCCTTATGCTTCCGTCACGATAAGGATTCGCGCTCTCTGAGAAGTTGAAATCCAGTGGCCTGAAGAAGCGGAAGCCCGTCGTCGAATAGGCATGGCCACGTATCCTGGCCCGGCCCTCCGCCCCACCGGAGCTCACTACATGGACGTAGCCACCGCAATCGACCCAGGTGAACACCGCCTGATCGACCGCCGGGTCATAAGTGGGCCGGGTGCAGAAGCGATCAGCAAACTGACAAGGCTCGAGGGTCTCCGGATCAATCGGGCCGAGGCCGGCGGGTATGCGATCCGGCCCGACGTAAAGTTGCTCGCCACCGGTTATCCGGCTGAGACCGATACACAGCCCTTCATTCGGGGGAGTTCTGATCCGGATGTCATCGGACCACGGATTGACCGTGGTCATCGAGAACGTGGCCGTGTCGTAGCCGGCCCTGGTCGAGTTTCCGACCGTATCCGAGGATTCGAGAGCGGGTCCCGGAAACGCATAGAGCGAGGTTGATTCCGACGTGATTCTGCCCGTGGCCTTGATGGTGCCGGCACCGGGAACCCCGCCGAGCACCATGACCCAGGGACCGTCGCATTCCCGATAGAGCGTCACGCCCGAGTAGTTGCTGGCGCCGTTGACCGGTTCACCACACGCAACTGCCTGCTCGGCGTCGGCAATCGCCTGAGAGCGGGTCTCCGTACTACCGAAAAGCAGGATCGAGGCGAGCACCGGCAGAACCATGTGGCTCGGCCGAAGGCCTTCCAGTCGACGCTTGAGCGAGTGAACCATGACCGATACCCTTCCCTGGATAAAAGTTGCTTGAACCGTCGGACGCCGACGAATACGAAATTCGACAGGTTCGGGCTATAGAACTGGCCTGTGAAGCCATTGCCAGTGCGTAATGATTTATACCACTTGATGGACTCTGACAGGGCCATTTTCCGAGCGCGCTCCAACTCGCAGCTCCACCACGCGATAGTCCACAATAGGACAATCAATGCGGCAACTATCTCCGAGAGGACACGACAGCGTCATGGCCGGACACAGCAAATGGGCCAATATCCAGCATCGCAAGAACGCGCAGGATGCCAAGCGCGGCAAGCTCTTCACCAAGCTCATCCGCGAAATCACGGTGGCGGCGAAGATGGGTGGCTCGGATCTGAACAGTAATCCCCGTCTGCGACTGGCCGTCGACAAGGCACTCGGCGGCAACATGACCAAGGACACGATCGAACGCGCCATCAAGAAAGGTGCGGGCGAGCTGGATGACGTGGCCTACGAGGAGAATCGTTACGAAGGTTATGGCCTCAATGGTGTCGCGATCATGGTGGACACCATGACGGACAACCGGAACCGCACGGTGTCCGACGTCAAGCACGCCTTCTCGAAATACGGCGGCAACCTGGGCACACAGGGTTCGGTCGCCTATCAGTTCGACAAGCTCGGCGTGCTCGGCTATGCCAGCGAAGCCGACGAGGACACGCTCATGGAGGCCGCCCTCGAGGCCGGGGCGGAGGACGTGGTCGTGGCCGACGACGGTTCGATCGAGATCGTCACTACGGAGGAGACGTTCGTCGACGTCAAGGAGGCGATGGTTGCCGCCGGGCACGAGCCCGAGGTCAGTGAGGTGACCATGCGCGCCCAGGTTGAAGTCGAGCTAGACGTTGAACAGGGACAGAAACTGCTCAAGCTGATCGATGCGCTGGAAGATATCGACGATGTACAGAACGTCTATTCGAACGCCGACATTCCGTCCGAAGCCTACGACGAGTGAGTGTTTCGCGCACCCGTGAGCGTTCGGCTGCCGTGTCGACGGAGGGTCGTGTGACGCCTGCGCCGAAGGCCCAACCGCTGCTGGTGCGCGTCATGGGCATCGACCCGGGGTCGGTCGTGACCGGCTATGGCGTGATCGAAACCGACGGTGCGCGCAGCTTTCACGTCGCCCACGGGCACATTCGGGTGAAGGGCGCGACGTTCATCGAACGCCTCGGCCACATCCATGCCGCGTTGCACGATGTATTGAGCGAATGGCAGCCTGCCGAGGTCGCGATAGAGCAGGTATTTCTCGGCAACAATGTCATGTCGGCGCTGAAACTCGGGCAGGCGCGGGGCGCGGCGATCACCGCCGTGGTGGCACGCTCCATCAGTGTCTGCGAGTACGCGCCGAGGGCGGTCAAGCAGGTCGTGACCGGATCGGGCAGCGCCGACAAACTACAGGTCAAGACGATGGTGCGCTCGCTCCTTCATGTCGAGGACGAGTTGCAAGCGGATGCGGCCGATGGTCTCGCCATCGCCATCTGCCATGCGCATTCGCGCTCCCGGACCGGAGATGGCTCGGCAGTCCCCGGCCTCGGCAGACGTCGGCGCAGTCGCGGCAGAGGCTTGCGACTCTGATGCGGACGGACGCGTCGATGACGGATGCTCGTCCATGATCGGCCGGCTCGAGGGCACTCTGCTCGAGAAGAACCCGCCGGCCTTGCTAGTCGACGTGCAGGGCATCGGCTACGAGGTCGATGTGCCCATGTCGACCTTTTACAGTCTGCCCGCCACCGGCGAGCCGATGGCGCTCCTGGTACACATGGTCGTGCGTGAGGACGCCATGCTCTTGTACGGCTTCGGCACCTCGCTGGAGCGCACCCTGTTCCGGGCGCTTCTGAAAGTCAACGGGGTCGGTGCCAAGGTTGCCTTGTCAATCCTGTCCGGCATGAGCGCCGATGAATTTCTCGCCTGCGTCGCGCGTGAGGATGCAGATGCACTGGTACGCGTGCCGGGCATCGGCAAGAAGACGGCCGAACGTCTGCTGGTCGAACTGAAGGATCGGGTCGCATCGATCGGTACCGGCGCCACCGGTGGCAGTGTCACGACGCGCGCCGACACATCGAATCGAGTGCAGGCCGAAGAGGCGCTCGCGGCGCTCGGCTACAAGCCGGTGGAGACGAAACGCTTGCTCGACCAGGCGTCGCCTGCTGACCAGAGTGTCGAGGAGATGATTCGCGCCGCACTTCAGGGAGCGAATCGATGAGCGGCGCCGACAGCGAGCGTCTCATCGATGCCGCACCACGTGGCGAGGACGCCCAGGAACGCGCCATGCGTCCGAAGCTGCTCGCCGACTATCACGGCCAGCCGGCCGTGGCCGAACAGATGGAGCTCTTCATCGCCGCCGCACGTCAACGTCGCGAAGCGCTCGACCATGTGCTGATCTTTGGCCCGCCGGGACTCGGCAAGACGACACTGGCCAACATCGTTGCCAACGAACTCGATGTGCGCATCCTGCATACCTCGGGTCCGGTGCTCGAGCGGCCGGGCGATCTGGCCGCCATCCTGACCAGCCTCGAGGCAAACGATGTGCTGTTCATCGACGAGATCCATCGGATGAGCGCCATCGTCGAGGAAGTGCTCTATCCCGCCATGGAGGACTACCAGATCGACATCATGACGGGCGAAGGTGTCAGTGCGCGCTCGTTCAAGATCGACCTGCCGGCGTTCACGCTGGTCGGGGCGACGACGCGCGCCGGCCTGCTGACAGCACCGTTGCGCGACCGCTTCGGGATTGTCCAGCGACTCGAGTTCTATCGAACCGAGGATCTTGCCGGAATCGTCGAGCGCTCGGCCGCGTTGCTTGGTGCGGTCATTGACGATGGCGGCGCACGCGAGATAGCTCGTCGGGCACGGGGCACACCGCGCATCGCCAATCGTCTGCTCAGGCGCGTGCGTGACTATGCCGACATTCGGGCGGATGGCCGGATTACCACCGAGATCGCCGATGCCGCGCTCAATCTGCTAGATGTCGACCGTCTTGGTCTCGACAACATGGACCGGCGACTCCTCCTGGCCATCATCGAGAAGTTCAGCGGCGGGCCCGTCGGTATCGACAACCTCGGCGCTGCGCTGTCAGAGGAGTCCGGCACTCTTGAGGAGGTGGTCGAGCCGTACCTGATCCAGCAGGGTCTGATGATGAGAACGCCACGAGGCCGTGTCGTTACCGAGCACACCTACCGTCATTTCGGCCTGCGACAGCCTGCGACGCCTGGTGCGGCAGCAGACGAGCAGGCCAGCGTCAGCACCGATGGTGAGCGTACCCTCGAGACTCCGGACAAGGCGACCACCGAGGTACCCTCGACCGCAGAGCTCTTTCCGGATTCGTCGTGAAGGCCGGATTCGACATGTAAGCAACGGCGTTCTCGTGTTGATCCTCGCGCAACGGGTGTCACCTGCTTGGCGCGCGGCCTGTCAATTTGAGTTTTCTCTGCAATACTTCGGCATGCAGCAATTTTCCATGTCGGTGCGGGTCTATCTCGAAGACACCGATGCCGGTGGCATTGTGTATCACGCGAGTTACCTCAGGTTCATGGAGCGAGCACGGACGGATTGGCTCCGAGCCTCGGGGGTCGCACTGGACGAATGGCAGGAACGACATCGCCGCTTGTTCGTCGTACGCTCGATGACACTCGAATTTCTGAAACCTGCCCGCCTAGACGAGCAACTCGTCGCATCCGTCAAACTAGTGACGATGAGGCGGGCCAGTCTGTGGTGCGAGCAACGAATTCATCGTAACGAAGTGCCTCTGATCGACGCTCGCGTAAGGCTTGCCTGCATCGATGCCGATACACTGGCGCCAGCCCAGATTCCTTCTATCATTTCGTCCGCCATCAATGAGGCCGTAGAAGCGTGAATACCGATCTCTCGTTCCTGCAGCTGATCCGGGATGCCAGTCCGGTTGTCCAGGCTGTCATGATCATTCTCGTGATCGCGTCGATCATGTCCTGGGCCCTGATCTTCGGCAAGGCTCGGCAGTTGCGTCAGGCAAAACGCCTGGCTGAAGATTTCGAACACGATTTCTGGGGTTCTTCCGACATATCCGGAACCTATTCCAAGTTGACGATGCGGCGCGGTACGCTCAGTGGGCTCGAGCGGATCTTCGAAGCAGGCTTCTCGGAATTCGGGCGGCTCAGACGCAAGACCGGGAACGAGGAAATCATCATGGACGGTTCGGGACGGGCCATGCGCATTGCTGTCTCGCGTGAGTCCGACCTGATCGAACAGCACTTGCCGTTCCTTGCAACCGTGGGTTCCATCAGCCCGTATATCGGACTGTTCGGTACCGTCTGGGGCATCATGAATTCGTTCACCGCACTCGGCAACGTGCAGCAGGCAACCCTCGCCATGGTGGCGCCCGGTATCGCCGAAGCCCTGATCGCGACCGCCATCGGTCTGTTCGCGGCCATTCCTGCGGTCATTTTCTACAACCGCTTTGCCACCGATGTGGATCGGCTGCTGAACCGGTACGAGAACTTCTCGGAAGAGTTCGCGACCGTACTGCAACGTCAGGCAATTCGTCGCTCCCAGGATAGCGACTCATGAGGGAGGGTGTGCTCGTTTGCGGGTCTGTCGTCGGACCGGTGCGATTCGATGGCGGTTCCATGCCTCGTGGCTGGCCGAGACTCTGATGGCGCGACAACCCATCAGGCGAGTCAGTGGTCGGCGCACCCGGCGGCAGGTCGCCGAGATCAACGTCGTGCCGTATATCGACGTGATGCTGGTGTTGCTGGTCATCTTCATGATCACGGCGCCGCTCTTGCAGACCGGCGTCGAGATCGATCTGCCCGACGCCTCGGCCACGCCCATCGCGAGTGCAGACGGTGCGCAGGAACCCCTCATCCTGTCGGTCGATGACGAGGGGCAGTGGTATCTGAACGTTGGCGAGGAGCCGACCAAGCCGCTCGAGCGGGACAAGGCACGAACCCTGGCAAGCGCGGCGCTGCGCCTCGATCCGGATCGCCGCGTACTCGTTGCGGGTGACAACGGTGTGCCCTACGGCGACATCATGCAGGCGATGGTGGCCTTGCAGGTAGCGGGTGCGCCGGAGATAGGCCTGATGTCCGAGCCGCCTCGCTGACGTCGTCATGCTTGCATTGTTGCAAAGATATCCGATCGCGATCGTCTTCTCGGTGATCTTGCACGCCGTGCTGGTGGCGGGGCTATTGCTCCGTTTGAACGAGGCTCACGATGCGGGTGGACTTGCCATCGACGATGCGGCGCCGATTCAGGCGGTGGCCATCAACGAGGACGATATCCAGGCCGAGGTCGAGCGACTCGAGACGCTCGAAGCGGCCGAGCGTACCCGAGAGGCCGAGGAGCAGGCGGCGCTCGAAGAGACGTTGGCATCGTTGGAAGAGGCCCGCGCGGCGGCCGAGTCCCGTCTCGAGGAAGCGCAAGCGCTGACCGAGCAGCAACGGCAGGCATCTGAAGAAGAGAGAGCCCGTATCGAGTCTCTGCAACAGCAGTCGGACGACATCGAGCAGCAGCGCGCCGAGCAACAAGCGGCTGCCGAGGCCGAACAGGCGCAGATTGCAGCCCTCCGCGAACAGCAGAACGAACTTTCGGCGCAGCAGGTGGCCGACCGCGAAGCCGAGCTGGACCGGCTGCGCGAGGCGCGTTTGCAGGAAGAGGAGCGCATTCGCGAGGCGCAGGCGCGGGTGCAGGAAGAAACGGCGCGCATCGAGGCCACCCGTCGCGAGGCTGATGCCGAACGCGAGCGCTTGCTGACAGAACAGCGCGCCGAGGAGGCACGTACCCGGGAGCTCAAGGAAGAGGCGCGCCTTGCTGCCGAGGAAAGTGCCCGGGCTGCCGAGGAGAAAGCGCGCCTCGAAGAGCAGGCCAGGGCGGCGGACGCGCTGCGCGAGAAAGCGCTCGAAGAGAAGGCCCTGGCGGAGGCTGAGCGGGAACGGCTGGAACAGGAACAGGCGGCAGCGGTTCGTCTGGCAGAGGAAGCTCGATTGGCGGAAGAAGAGCGTCTGGCGGCTGAGGCTGCGGAAGCTGCTCGGCTTGCGGAAGAGGCGGCTCTCGCCGAAGAAGAACGGTTGGCCGAGGAAGCCGCCCGAGCTGAGGAGGCCCGTCTGGCTGAGGAGACCGCCAGGGCTGAAGAGGCCAGAATTGCCGAGGAAGCGGCCGCTGCCGAGGAGGCACGGCTGGCGGAGGAAGCACGTCAGGTGGAGGAAGCGCGCCTCGCCGAGGAACAGCGCGAGGCCGAGGTGGCACGAAAAGCCGAGGAAGAGCGCTTGGCAGCTGAGGCGGAAGAGGCACGGTTGGTCGAGGGACAACGCCAGGCTGAGGAAGCTCGAGTGGCTGAAGCCGCAGCCGCAGTCGCTGCCAAGGCAGCAGCCGACGCTGAAGCTGCTCGCCTGGCAGAAGCCGCCAGGGTTGAAGAAGCCAGACTTGCCGAAGAAGCAGCCGCGGCCGAGGAGGCCGCCCGCAAGGCCGAGGCCGCGCGCGTGGCTGAACAGAAGCGCAAGGCTGCTGCGGCCAAAGCGGCCAAAGCGGCGAAGGCTGCCGAGGCCGAACGGCGCGCCGAGGCGGCTCGGGCAGAGCAAGTCGCCCAGCAGCGCCAGCAGCGTGTGGCCAGATTGAAACTCGAAGATGCTGCATATCGCAACAAGTTGCAGCAGCATGTGGAACGACGATGGCGTCGGCTACCCGGTTCACAGGACGTTCTTTGCCGCGTCGATGTCACCCAGACGCGGACGGGTACGGTCATCAATGTGTCCGTAAGAAGCTGTAACGGCGGTAACGATGCACTCAGAAATTCGGTCGCGAACGCCGTGCTGGCCGCTTCACCCCTGCCGGTTCCGGATTCGCCGGAACTGTTTGATCGAAGGCTTGTGTTTACCTTCAAGACAAGTTGAAGATCGCCCGCACGATGGAACGACCGTGTGGAAGTCCAGTCTGTCTGGCAGATCTGACCTACGATTGACAAGGACAGCAAATTGATAAATCCGAACCCACGACTGACGGGCAGACCAGAAATCGCATTGAACGCTCATTTCAGACAGATGGCCGGTGTCGTTCTGTTGATCGTGGCCGCGCTTGCCGCCGGATCCGCTCGAGCGGTGATCGAGATCGAGATCACGCAAGGCGGCGACAACGCCATTCCGATCGCGGTGGTACCGTTCGGCGGCGTTTCGCTGGATGAACTCCCGATCGACATCGCCGCGATCGTTGCCGCCGATCTGCAACGCAGTGGCAACTTTGCACCGCTCAATCGAGCCGATCTGATCGAGCGGCCGGCCAGTGGCGAGCGCCCGCGATTCGAAGACTGGCGAGTGACCGGCAGCGACTTCCTGTTGCTGGGAAGTGTGCGACGCGACGGCGATGGCTGGTTGGTTGAATTCCAACTCTACGACGTGCTGCAGAAGTCCTTGATGAGCGGCTTTCGCTTTCCGGTCACCGACCAGACCCTGCGAAGCGCATCACATCGCATAGCCGACGAGATCTATGAGCAGATTCTCGGCATTCCCGGTGCCTTCAATACGCAGATTGCCTTCATCTCGGTCGAAGGCCCGGTCGGGCAGCGAACCTACAAGCTCGAGCTCGCCGATGCAGACGGTGAAGGCGCGCAGGAGATGCTGACGTCGCCACGGCCGATTCTCTCGCCTTCCTGGGCGCCGGATGGTGTGCGCATCGCCTACGTGTCGTTCGAGAATCGCACACAGTCGGCCATCTACATCCAGAACCGCGAACGGGGTGATCGCACAAAGGTCATCTCCCGAAGGGGCATCAATGGCGCGCCGAGTTTCTCGCCCGATGGTCGTCGACTGGCGCTCACCTTGTCGGACGAGGGCAGCCCGGACATCTACGTGCTCGATCTCGACAATGGCAACGCCCGGCGCGTTACCGATGGAGCTGCCATCGATACCGAACCCGCCTGGATCGATGACGAGACATTGGTGTTCACGTCTGACCGGAGCGGTGGGCCACAGCTGTACGAAGTGCCTGCAAGCGGCGGACGAGCTTCGCGAATCACCTTTGAAGGTAGCTACAACACCAGCGCGACGGTATCGCCGGATGGCGGTACGATCGCGTTTGTGCACGGTAGCGAGGGTCGGTTCCAGATAGCGACGCTGGACCGTTCGTCAGGGATATTCCAGACCTTGACCCAAGGTAGTCTTGATGAATCGCCGACTTTTTCTCCAAACGGACAGATGATTCTGTACGCCACCGAAAAGAATGGTCGCGGTACGCTGGGTGCTGTCTCCGTCGACGGGAGCATCGTGCAGAGCCTCACGCTTGAAGGTGGCTCGTTCCGCGAGCCCGCCTGGTCCCCCTACACTGAATGAAAACGGAAATGCCGCGATGAAGCACGCCTACTCATCCCCTGCTGCACTCGCTGTTGTCCTTATGGGTGCGCTCGCGCTCACCGCTTGTGGCTCCAACGAGCTACGCGACGGCGAGGTCGATGATGTCTACCGACCCATCGTCAAGCCAGTCACGATCGATGGCGTTCAGGACGGTCTCAACGTCGATCCCGAGTCCATTGCCGGCCGTGCTCCGCAGGAGCGCGTCATCTACTTCGACTATGACCAGGCAGAGCTCCGGCCCGAGTTTCTGGATATCGTCGCGCAGCACGGCCGCTACCTGGCACAGAATCCCGATGGCAACGTGCGGCTCGAAGGGCATACCGATGAGCGAGGCTCGCGCGAATACAACATCGCCCTCGGCGAAAACCGCGCAAAGACCGTCTCGCGCATGCTGCAGCTGCAGGGCGTTGCGCCGGATCAGGTCAGAACGGTGAGCTACGGTGAAGAGCTGCCGGTCGACGAAGCGCACAACAACCAGGCCTGGGCCAAGAATCGTCGGGTGAATGTCATCTACGAGACGCCCGCAGCGCAGAACTGATGAGACTGGACAGGGTGGCTGACTGGATGGTGGGCAGAGTGGCGAGCCGGGCGCCAAGCGTGGGCGGGGTCAGTGGCCGATGCGGTCAATCAGTTGAATCAGTCAGTTTCCCGATGTGGGTTGGGCGCAATCTGGGGCTTGTGTTGCTGCTTCTGGCAGGAAACGTCGGCAACGTCGCGGCTCAGGATCGCGCCTCGGTCCAGGAGCTTGATTCGCGATTGCAGCGCGTCGAACGCATCATGGACCAGTCGCTTCTGAGTCAATTGCAGCGGATCGACTCCCTGCAACAGGAAATTCGCGAGCTTCGCGGCGAAATCGAGAATCTGAACTATCAACTCGATCGCCAGAATCAACGCAATACCGATCTCTACAGCGACAGCGATCAACGACTGACCGATCTCGAAGAGGCGCGGGATGCCGGTGACCTGTTCGGGTTCAATGACGAAGGAGGGCTCGGGCTCGAAGGCGCGCTACCCGAAGCTGAAGCCGACCTCGGCGCCGATTGGGCAGAAGAGTCGGCAGAGGCGTCACGGCGCGGTTCGACACCATCCGGCGCGGTCATCGTGCCCGAAGGCGGGCGTCAGCCCATACCCTCGGCGGCCGACTTCGGTGATGGTCCGCAACCGCCCACCGGAGAGCTGCGCGACACCGCCACCCAGGCAGAGAAGACGAGCTACACCACCGCCTACGATCTGCTGGCGCGGGGCGAGAACGTGGCCGCCGTCGACGCTTTCGATGCGTTTCTCAGGAGCTTTCCCGACGGACCGTATTCGGACAACGCCTGGTACTGGCAGGGTGAAGCCATGTACGCACAGCGCCGCTTCGAGGAAGCCCGGCGCAATTTCGGCGTCGTCGTCAACTCCTTCCCGCAAAGCACGAAAGTACCGGACGCACGTCTGAAGATCGGCTACTCCCTGTTCGAGCAGGAGTCGTACGAGGAAGCGAGGCGAATTCTTACCACGGTCCAGGACGACTACCCCGGCCGCTCGGCATCGGTCCTGGCCCGCAAACGCTTGCAGCAGATGGATCGAGAAGGGCGCTGATCGCTGACGCAAGCGAGACACTTGCGGTATCATCGCCGCCTGCCGGCGCTGTCGGCAGATGCTGTCTGCACGACCCTCAAGGGCACAGTGCGGATGGCGGGTGGGGGCGTTAGCTCAGTTGGTAGAGCATCTGACTTTTAATCAGGCGGTCCCCGGTTCGAGCCCGGGGCGCCCCACCAATTTCTCAGTTACTCAGGTATCCAGTTGGCTCGCTGATTCCAGACAGCATGTAGTCGACGCCTCTTCGCCCGACCAGCGCCGACGCGGTCGTCACGTTTGACGGAGCGTGGGATAGGTGCAGCTGACGCTCGGATCGAAAGCACAGGGGCGGCGATCTGACCCGGATGATCAACCGTTTCATTTCCAGCTGTAAACGGGCGGGCCTGGGTCACACACTTCCCGGCTCGGCATTTCCACGTGGAAATGGATGGACCTGCGTCACACTTTTCGAGGTTGCGTTTCCACGTGGAAATGGATGGGCCTGCGTCACACTTCCTGGCTTGGCTTTTGGTCGTGTAAGCGGGGGAATCTGCGCGGATGGCGACTTTAACTATTCGAAACCTTTATCGCCAACTGGGGAAGTTGGGAGTCAGTTGGACTCGTTGCCGGTGTCGACGATCTTGTCGAACGCAAGTAGATCATCCTCACTCAGCATCTTTGGCGCATCTGCCAAGGCGAGCCACGAGAGATCGAAGCGAATCTCCCTTGTTCCGCCGTGCGGAAATCGTTCGACGTGCTGCCACCGTTCCGGTACTTCCTCGGCGGCGCGAATCTGATAGAACCACGCGTCGAGAGGTCGTGGTCGGGACGCGTGGGGCGTGCAGATCAGCTGTGATCCCAGCAAGCAGGGCACCTCGAGATTCGACAAACCTGTTTCCTCATAGGCCTCTCTGCTGGCTGCGATCGCCGGTAGCTCCCCTCGTTCGACAGTGCCGCCCGGAACTTCCGGTAGAAGCTCCGGGAAATCGACGTGCCGCAGGACCAGCAACCGCCCCGGGCGCGTGATGTACAGGAAGACACGTCGGCGAGGCGTCACGGATGCTTGTCCACAGCCAGCGAGCATCGCTGGCCTTGCTGTTGCAAGCAACTGCTTGTCGACATACCCGATTCCTTGACCGTGGAGCTCGTGCCGTTCGATAATAGTTGTCCCATAGTGATTATCGCGCTACAGCTTGAGTGTTACGCCGCTCAGGGTTAAAGCATGCGACCGGGCCGGACGATAGCCAGTGTGAGGTTCCTGAATGCATGGCGCAACGCTCGGCCCGACTGATAGCGACGCATTGGCGAGCGAGACAAGAGCTCTCGAGCGACGTGGGCGCCTGCACTTTGCGTGTCGGGAACAAAAGCATTTCACCCACCGAGTGGCGACGATTCGCCGCCGAGGTCGACGTGGAAAAGCACTTTTCCGCGATCATCGCATCGGGCATCGTGGATGAGGTGCCGTCCGGGATGATGGCGGCCTTCATCGAGGATCAGCGCAGGCACTGGCCGGCGTTTCCGACGCGGGAACTCAGCGAAGAGATTGGTGTTTACTATCAGGTAGTACAAGTCTGGCCTGAACAGATCGAGAAGCGGATCATCGGGTTGGATATTGGTAGTGATGCGAACCGCTTCGAGGCGGTGGCAAAGGCGCTGAAAAATGGCTCCATACAGACAACCCCGCCCCTTCTGCCAACCGCTCGTGATTCTCTCGGGTTCTTGATGTTTGCCGGTTTCGATCGATTGTTCTCGGAGCCTGACGTGGCTCGCGACGCGGGGCGAGTCGCCCGGGGAGTGGTCGCCGCTACCGTGCTGGTCGAGGATCTGATCGCCGGTATTCTCGACAAGGAGCGACGCCTTCTGTCGATCACTGTCTCCGATCAGAACGAAGTCATCTACGACGAATCGGGTTCGGCGAACCGAAGTGTCGATCCGAATCCATAACATGTTCGTTCTCAAGACATCGAGGTCTTCGAGCGCGTGTGGCACCTCGAGATCAAGGACACGCTTGTGTTCATGAAGAAAAACGCGAGCATCGGTCCGATGCTCATCGTTTGTGGTGGCCTCCTCATTGACGTACTGCTGCTGACCCTGATCCTGTTGCTATCTCGCTCGAATCGACAACCTTGTCAGACGGATCCGCCGGCAGGTCGCTCACTCGAACAAGCTGATCAGTGGCATTCAGACCTACTCCGGATTTGACAAACAGCCGGAATGCTCTGCTCGGGTCGATGCGCGAGTGATGCTTGAGGACCTCAGGGAGACGCTCGGCGTACGTACTGAGCAACTGGTGCTCGAAGGAGAATTCCCCGTCTTCGACACCTGCGAGACCCGCCTCAAACAAGTTCTTGCCAATCTGGTCGGCAATGCCTTCAAGTACCATCATGACGTGGCCAACGCCTATGTCATTGTCACGCTCGAGCGCATTGGCGAGTGGCTCCGATTCTCCGTGACGGACAATGGGCCGGGAATCGCATCGCGCTTCCACGCAACCATTTTCGATCTGTTCGAAACGATCAATACGGATCCAGCAATCGACAGCACGGGAGTGGGCCTGTCGATCGTCAAGAAGACGGTCGATCTCATGGGTGGCCGGGTCTTGGTGTGTTCATCGCCGGGAGGCGGGGCGACCTTTACCTTCGACTGGCCGATTCATGTTGAAGGAGTCGGTCGTTCTCTTTTCCGTCCGAACGACGATGTCGAATTCCAGAAAGCGGCTTAACGGGAGTCGCTGTCGCTCAGGGCGTCGACCAGTTCGTCCTTCTTCATCGACGAACGGCCTTCAATTTCCTGATCCGCCGCCATGCCGCGCAGCTCCTTGACGGTGTGTTCGTGCAGTTGCGTCGGGATATCGTTTTCACTTTCGCTCGCCCGCGCTTCGTTCTGCTGGCGGGCGAGTTTGTCGGACCGCCAGCGCAGGAAGCTGAAGACCGACGAGGCGAGTACGGTTGCCATGAAGGTCGTCAACGCCCCTTCCGAAATCCCGGTGCGCTTAGCCAACCGTCGCATGTCAGGGCCCGCCCCCGAACGAGAACCTGAAAATGGTGAAGAGCTCGACGAACTGATCGCGGGCAGCGCCTCGTGCAGCCGCTCGCTGCCCGCGTCCACCAGGCGTGCGCTTGTCGACCTCAGCCTTTCGGTGTCGCGGGAGAGTGCGTCGGACACGTGAGCGAGAGTGCCGTCATCACGGCGGGATCGAGCAGCCGCCAGCGAGGCTGCACCTGCAATACCGATGACCGCGAGAATGGCATAAGGCGCTACGGGCTGGCGCTTGATGTCGCGAAGCAGATGCTGGAACATGCGGTCTGTCCTGATGGGTGATGGCTCCCGACTACAATGAGGCAAATGGATGCACGACGCACGCTGACTGTAAATTCTCCCCTTCGCGCAACGCTCGCGGCACTCGCGACGCGAAGCGGTAATGACGTCCAGCGGCCCGAGGGCGATTGGGTAGATGCTCGCGTCAGGGCGGTGCCGAGCCAGTTGCCGTGCAATCCGTCATCACCTCCTTGACCGAGGTGACCGTTCTCCTGCTCAGATATGTCAGCTTGATCAGCGCAGAGTCATTCATGAATTGTTTCGCTGATTCTGAGTTCACGGTGGAACGTTCAGCAATGGATGTGCCGCTTGCGCCGATCCTTCATCCTGTCGTTCGACGTCTCGGTTCCATCGTGGAACGAGCCGAACCACTTGTCCCAGGGCAGTTCCAGCGAGCCGTAGTTGCATTCGAAGTAACGATGGTGCATCTGATGGTGAAAGGTGCCGAGTTTCAGACGATTACGGTCCTTGACCAGCAGGCCCTCGAAGCCTGTGTGCGTCGTGGCTGCCGTCAGCGCGTAGTACTGCAAGTGGAAAAGGATGTGGACCGGATGGGCCGCGACGACCCAGTGAATCAGGACCGAGCCCAGGAAAATCACGTGCTCCACCGGGTGCATGGACAGACCGGACCAAGGGCCGACGTTGATGTTGCGGTGATGCAAGACGTGCACGTGCTTGTAGAGAAGCGGCACGTGCAGCAGTCGATGTATCCAGTAGAAGTAGAAGCTTTCCCATATCGGGATCAGCAGGAACAGAGCGACAAACCAGACCGGATGCGCGGCCCACGTGAGCATCGGTGCGTACCCGTTGGCCAACGCCCAGAACATCAGCACCTCGTAAGCGGTCCAGACCGTCACGCCGCTTGCCAGCGTCCAGAAGATATTGTCTTTGGTCTGTTCGCCCAGCACGAACTGCTTGCCGGTCTTGTTCAATGGGCGCGGATCGTACTTCAGCCGCTCGCCCTGCCTGGCGAAGGTGTAGAAATACAGATGCAGCCCGCCCGCGACGACAGACATCAGGACCAGATTGCGCACGTACATCTCGGCAATCCACCCGAAGGCCAGCGTCCTGCTCTCCTCGAGTGGAGGCTGGAACCAGTAGAACGACGCGAAGGCGATGCCGACGACGATGAGCCTTTCGGTAAGCAGGAACCACGACCCCCATAACCACGCCAGCATGTCCTTCGGGCGCGGCGGCCACGTGAAGAACGGCGACACCGTGAGGGGGACGGCCGGCGCGTGGTTCCAGCCCTTCGGCGGTGTGTCGGACATCGAGAGATCCTCGTCCCGAAGGAATGAGCCCCAGTCTGGCAGATGGCGAATGAAATGAAAAACAGTATGATGACGGTATGTAAATCTGATTTTTAGAGGTAACGGTGGCCCTCTCGCTCAAGGCGATGGAGTACTTCACGACGGCCCTGCGTCACCGGAACATTGCGAAAGCGGCCGCCGAGCTGAACATCGCGGCGTCGGCGGTGGCGGCCGCCATCGATCAGGTGGAGGCTGCATTCAACCTGACACTGATCACGAGGCGACGCTCTCGCGGGATTCAGGCGACCGCGAGCGGTCTTGTGGTCACCCGCAAGTGCGAACGCCTGCTGGAGGACTACCGATCGATCCTGGCCGAGGGTGCCGATCTCAAGCAGTCGCTGAGCGGCACCTTGCGGATCGGGTACTACGCGCCGGTCGCGCCCGCGTTCCTGCCGACGATTTTCGCGTCGTTCGTGCCGGACACCGGCGACGTCGAGCTGCACCTCGAGGAATGCGACAACGACGGCGCACAGGAAGGGCTCCTGAGAGGCAGGTTCGACGTCATTCTCTTCGTCAGCGAGGATGTTCGCCCGTCAATCGACTTCGAGGTCCTGATCGAGGCGCCGCCGTACTGCCTCCTGCCGAGCTCGCACCGGCTGGCTCGAAGATCTTCAATAAGCATGGCCGAGATCGCGAAGGAGCCGCTGGTGGTGCTGAACCGCCCCGTCGCTGCTGCGTACTACCGAGGTCTCTTCGACGCCCATGACCACGAAAACTTGATCGCCGCCTACGCGAACTCGACGGAAATGGTCCGAAGCCTCGTCGGCGCGGGTCACGGCTGCGCCATCCTGAACATGCGGCCGTCGACGTCCACAAGCTACGGAGGGGCGACCCTGGTCGAGTTGCCGATAGCCGATTCCCTGCCGCCGTTGAGACTCGCGGTTGCATACGACAAGGCTCGACCGCGTCGGCTGGTTCGACATTTCGTCGATGCTTGTCGGGAGCAATTTGCGGAAAAGGGAGCGGCGCGATACGTCGTTACCGGTCGCCGAGAGAAGCGCGACCGCACGTGAACAGCGATAGGCAAGCAAGGGGTTTTCGCTGTTGGCCTCCTGCTGCATTTGAAAGCATCTGGTTTGGTTCACATCGGAAGCTCTTGCGGTCATCGACTCGACCGGATACAGACAATAGGGATGAACGTAGAATCGCAATGGACGATCGCGGCGACTTGAGAATTCGGCTTGCCGTTCCTGAGGACGCCAGCACGCTCCGTTGCTGGGATGGAAAGCCGCATGTCCGCGCCGCGATCAGTAACGACGGCAATGTCTCTTTTAAGTGCGGCTGGGACGAAGAACTGGCTCCGCGAAGCGACGGAACCGAGTTCTTCATTGCCGAGGTCGATTCACTACCGATAGGCGCACTGTAGATCATCAACCCGGCGACCGAACGAAGATTAGACATCTGGATAGGTGAGGAATCCTGTCTCGGGTGTGGCTACGGTTCGGAAATGATGCACTTCGCGCTGATACGGTGTTTCGATGTCTCCGAGGTTCGCGCGATCGTGATCGACCCGCTCGCCAACAACCTTCGAGCGCACCGGTTCTATCGTCGGCTTGGCTTCGGGTTCGTGGAGCGTCGTGTGTTCGACGACACCAGCGACTGCCATGTGTTCCGGTTGGAACGTGCAGCCTGGGAGGCAACAAGCTGGCAACGGCAAGGTTCCGGGAAAAGAGCGCCTTGAACGAGCACTCGTCAATCGAACAGGTCTTCCCGTGCGCAAGTTGCGCCTGCGATGGTCAATCTTTGCATGCAGTTCTCCTGTAGAGAGTCGTGACGCCGTTCATCGTCGACCTGTATTTCTGAATTCAGCCGACCATGCTCGAGCGGGCAAAGATGCGTCAGGCGCCTGAATTGAACAACTAGATAAATTGAGAGGCTTGGTGCTGACCACCACTGGTGGAAGAGACCCTCCACCCAGGAAACAATGAGCTTTGAAAGCTGCTATTGCGTCAATCGTCTGCCGATGCGTCCGCTCGCCACGGCAAGTTTCGCAAGTGCGCTTCGAGTGTGGGAGAGGCGTCTTCGAGCCACTGGCGTGCCTCGTCCGGATCGAATCGCCGCGCGCGCTCGAACTTCAACCGGTGCTTGTCGTCGAGCCGACGGCGCAGCTTGTCGAACAGGCCGTGGCCCTTGCGGACACGTTCCCGGCCCAGCCGATCGAGCTCGTCAAAGTCGATGTGTCGCAGCCCTTCCCGGTAGGCGAGATATTGTTTGCCATAACGACTGGCCGGGTTGTTGTCCAGTTCGTAGTTCGAGAAGCCTTCACCTTGCTTGAGGTATTTCAGGTGCCAGTAGGCGAGGCCGTGGTACTCGCGTCGCATGCCTCGTCGGGTGAATCGCTCGAAACGGCGATCCTGGACAAAGTAGGTGTCTGGCGAGACTTCGAAATACCAGTGATCGCCGTGGCCGGCGAACGGGCGATAGGCCAGTGGGCCGAGTGCGGCGTCCCGCATGACCAGGTTGATTCCCGAAAAACACAGCATGCGCTTGCCGAGTCGATGGTCAGCCTCGCGAATCGTGCGTGTCAGCTGCTCGACACCCTCCGGAATGGCAACGTGATCGTCGTCGAGCTTGATGGCTACACGGTAGCGCGTCTTCGCGAGCGAGAAGTTGTAGAAGTTGGCGAGGCTGTTGACCGAGCGCCAGTGTTCGCGTCGGTGCTGACGGCTCCCGGCGGGATGAACGCGCGGTGCGTATTCGAATACCCTGAGCTTGTCGGGGTGTCGGGTCTGGAGACGTTCCAGTATTCCGACCGTGCCGTCAGTGCAACGATTGTGGCAGACGACGATCTCATCGAACCAGGGCAGATGCGATTCGATGGCCAGGGCAATGAAATCCTCACCGTTGCGGACGCGCATGAAGGCACTGATCCCGCCGTCCCTCGGCTGGCCGAGACAGGCGGGATCAAAGGTGAAGGGATCTGTATTCGACGAGGAGGTCACGGCATGCGCGGTATCGAAGTCACGGGTCGTACGTATCGGACACCCTGCATGGGCAGGGCAGCTTGTCCCTTGATTGTAGTTCGACGGCTCTCCGCTGGGTGAGCGACTCAGAGGTGAGCGACTTAGAGGTGAGTGAGATCGAGGTGAGCGAGACGGGGGTGAGCGAGACAGGCGTGCGTGAGACCGGGGTGCGTGAGACAGGCATGAAGCGATCCCGCGTCCGGACCGCGCAAGGACTGGGGGCCTTGCTGCTGCTGCTCGGCGTGATCGTCTTCGCCTGGGTGTTCTCACGGCAGATTGCACTCGACAGCATCGGTGTACGAATGGAGGAGGGTGGCGCGGGTGTAGTACTGATATTTCTGCTCGCCGGCGTACTGGCAACCGCGATCGGCCTGCCTCGTCAGGGACTCGCCTTTGTTGCAGGCTTCGCCTGGGGTGTCGTCCCCGGTCTTGCGCTATCGCTTGCGGCGGCTATCGGCGGCTGCGCGTTGACCAGCGAGGTATCCAGACGTTGGTTCTCGCGGCCTGTTACTGATCGCTATCCGCGCGTGGTTGCGCAGCTCGCGCGGCTGACCCGACGCGATGCCTTCCTGAAGATTATCGTGTTGCGCATTCAGCCGCTTGGCACGAATTTCCTGACCAACCTCTGCGCCGGTCTGACACCGATACCTCGTCGTGTGTTTCTCGGCGCTTCACTTGTCGGCTACGTACCGCAGATGCTCGTGTTCACGCTGCTCGGATCAGGGGTGAGAGTCGGCTCGGGGTCGCAGCTGCTGGTAAGTGGCGCGCTGCTTGTGATATCACTTCTGCTCGGATTCATCCTCTATCGGCGCCATCTGCAGTCCTTTGGCAGCTTAGATTGATGCAGTGGTGCGTCAATACACGTTTAAGCAGCGCTGGCCATCTCCCTCGCCATCCTCCTGGTCACCCTCCTGGTCATCTCCCCGGTCTGGGCTGCCGCTGATGACGCCTGTTCCAGCCCGGCCAGTCGTGCGGCAAGGATATTGCTGCGTGGCTCTCTTTGCTCGTCGACCGTCAGTATGGCGCTCGCGACTTACAAACTCACCGTACGCAGCCGTATCGCCAGCGGGTAGTGGACAGGAGAGGCATGCAATCTCGAGCGACACGCGGGCTGTCTCCAGATGATCTGGTATGGCGTGGCAGGAGGCGGGTGCTGGTAGCAGCGATGCTGCTGTTCTCTGTACCTGTTCGCGCGGATCTGATCCTCGATGAGACCGCCGATGCCAATGCCCTGGCCAACCGGGTCATGTCGACGGCCGGTGGCAACGTCGTCATCAACAGCGTGAGCATGGTCGGTGCCGCCGGACAATCGGCGACCTTCACCAACGGTCTGAGCGTGCCCGGGTTCATCGATTCCGATCGCGGCATCGTGCTGAGTTCCGGCGAGGTCTCCTCGATCGCCGGCCCCAACGCCGCGGATGGAACCAGTGATCGTATGCCCAACGTTGCAGGCACAAACGGTGATACTGATTTCGATGCCCTGTCCACTTCGACTGACGGCACCTTCGACGCCATGTACATCGTCATCGATTTCACGCCGCAAGGGGACCAGGTCAGCGGCACCTTCGTGTTCTCGTCAGAGGAATACAACGAGTTTGCGCCGCCTGACGGCGCGGACAGCGTCGGCAACGAGTTCTTCGATGTCATGGGCTTCTTTGTCAACGGAACCAACTACTCCACCAATGCCGATGGCAGTGATGTCTCGATCAATACTGTCAACAAGACACTGAACGCCAGTGACTACATCGACAACGATTTCGGCGATTTTGGCGGTGCTGCGCCGTTCAACATCGAAGCGGACGGTTTTACCCAGCGACTGACGTGGATTGCGCCGGTCAATCCGGGTGTCAGCAACACCCTCAAGTTCGGTGTGGCCGATGGTGGCGACGACCGGCTCAACTCCTGGTTGCTGGTCGACGAGAATTCGTTCCGGATATTCGATGATCCGGCGGATGTCGATCTCGCGCTGTCGGTCAGCGATGCGTCTCTCGAGGTTGTGCCAGGGCAGGAGCCTGTCGTCGAGACCGTTGTCACTAACCTCGGGCCAGCCAGTACCGGGCGCGACATGATTGTCGACTACACCCTGCCGACCGGGGTTACCGTGAACGACGGATTGGCGTCGGCGATGACGGAAGGCGGCAGCAATGGCGATGACTGGATCTGTGTCTCGGATTCGGCGACACCGCAGGGCGTTCAGTGCAGGAGCGTCATCAGTCTCGGCGCCACTCCGGGCAACGACGCCTCGATCTTCACTTTCGCACTTGATGCCATCGATCCCGGACTCGTGGGCAATACCCTGACCTTGTCTGCAAGCGTGTCCACCGGCGACACCGATAGTGTTGCTGCCAATGATTCGGCCACCGATTCCACAGACGTCGTGGCGAGCGACACCTTACCCCCGGGGATTGCCTTCGAAGGCTTGCCGTCAATCACCGGATCGCTCGACACGATCAAGGCAACGCTGCGCTTCGACGAGACGGTGACGGGACTGAGCGTCGGTGATATCGGGGTCGTCAACGCCTCGGTGGCCAATTTCTCAATTGTCGATGCCCTCACCGCGACCTTCGATCTGACGCCCGATGGCAGTGGAGACATCCAGGTAAGCCTGCCTGCCGGTAGTGTCCAGGATACCGCCGGCAACGACAATACGACTGCAGGCCCGGTGGTCACGATCTACGACACAGATTCGCCGTTGCTCGACATCCAGAACATGCCCGGGGTGGTGGCAGACGATTCGCCCTTCGATGTGCGTTTCGTGTTCAGTGAGCCGGTGAGCGGCTTCACGTTGACCGATGTATTCGTCAGCAATGGCTATTCGGGCAATCTCGTCATGCTCGACAGCATGAACTGGACAGCATCGATCAACCCCGATACTTCAGGTGATGTCGAGCTGTCGGTTTTCGCGGGAGCGGCACAGGCGCTCGATGACGGCGTCGATTCGAGCGGCGACAGCGCGATCGCCACCTTCAACGCAAGCGCCCCGGTGGTCACCCTGAGCGGTGCGCCCGATATCGTCAATTCGCTCGACCCCTGGACCATGACGCTTGCGTTCGATGAGCCTGTCACCGGACTCGAGGCGAGTGACATTGCCATTGCCAATGCGACTCTCGGCTCGCTGCAGACCAGCGGATCGGCGAGCTACACGATCACGGTTACCCCCGATGGTGGCGGAGATGTGAGCTTCTCCCTGCCGGAAGACTCGGTCGACGACGTTGCCGCCGGCAATCCGAACCCACCGTCGGCGATCGCGCTGACCCGCTATGACGCGGTAGCCCCGACCGCGAGCTTCTCCAACCTGCCCGCTATCGTCAACAGCACATCCACCTACACCGTGAGTCTGACCTTTGACGAAATCGTCAGCGGTCTCGATCTGGCCGATATCGGCGCGAGCAATGCCACGCTTGTCAATCTCGCGAGCAGCGACGACACGCTCTACACCTTCGACGTGACGCCTGACGGAAGTGGCGATGTTGTATTGTCACTGGCAGCGGATGTCGCAAGCGATGTGGCAAGCAACGGCAACGATGCCGCTACGGCCGTCACCACGGTATACGATGATGTGCCACCGTCCGAGCCGGGTGTCGTCCGGTTGACCACGAACGATACGACCCCGGAACTCAATGGTTCGGCCGACCTGTCTGCCGGCAACAGCTTGCAGGTTACCGTCGACGGTGTCGACTATGTGCCAGGTGACGGCGCTCTCGAAGACAACGGGGACAATACCTGGACGCTGCTCATACCCGCTGGCAACGCGCTGACCGATGCCGTCCTCGACGTGACAGTGTCTCTGACCGATGCGGCAGGCAACACCTCGGTTGAAAGCACCAGCGGTGAATTGACGATCGATACAGTGCCGCCATCCCCGCCCGCTGTTACCCCTGATCTTGCCGAGGCCGACGATTCCGGGACGGATGCCTCGGACAATCTGACCAACATCGCTGGTGCCCGCTTCACAGCGCCGGGAGGCAGCTTCTCTTCGGGAACCGCTGTGCGCCTCTATGCGAACGGCGTGCAGATCGGTGCGGACGTGGCCGCTGTCGATGGGAGCGTGCTGGTCACCGCGGCCACCCTGGTCGAGGGTACACAGTCGGTGACGTTCACACGACTCGACGCGGCAGGTAACGAGAGCCTGCTATCTGCGACACTTGATGTCACGCTCGATACGGCGCCTCCGACGCCGACTTTAGACGCACCGATCGCGATCGATGGCACGGTCAACGCGGCAGAGTCGACCGCGCTATCCCTGTCCGGAACCTCGGACCCGGACAGTACAGTGCAGGTTTCCATCGTCGATGGTACGGACGCGGTGGTGGCAACGGCGACGGTGGACGGCGCAGGCGTCTGGTCGTTGTCCGGCCTCGACGTCAGCGCATTTGCTGACGGGCCGTTGTTGCTGGACGTCATCGGCACCGATGCTGCGGGCAATGTGGCGGCCGGTTCGTCGGCACTTGCCAGCCTCGATACGGAGGGCGCGTCCGCGCCTGTCATCGTCAGCCAGGCGACGTCGGACACCACACCTGCCATCGTGATAATCGCAACGCTCGCGTCGGGTGAAGCCCTTGACGTGCAGCTGAATGGCATTGTCTATTCTGCGCCGGTGGGGACTCTCGTCGACGACGGCAGCGGCGGCTGGGTGTTGAACGTCGCGTCGGGCGACGCCCTTGTCGATGGCATCTACCAGGTTGTCGCGACGATCACCGATACGGCTGGCAATACAACGGTGGATACGTCCGCGGACGACCTCGTCATCGATACGGTTGACCCGGCTGCACCTGCTATCGACGCACTGGTCAGTGACTCGGCCACTCCGACCATCAGCGGTGATGCCGTACTAGTGGCCGGTGAGACTTTGACGGTCACGCTCGACGGTACGGTCTATTCACTCGGCGACGGTGCGCTCGCCATCGCCCCGGGCGATCGCTGGAAGCTTGACGTGCCGATCGCGAATGCGCTCGCCGACGGGACTTACGATCTAGTCGCGACGATTCAGGATACTGCTGGCAACACGAGCAGCGACGTCACGGCCGCAGATCTCTCGGTCGACACGACGCCACCAGTCGCACCGACCGTCGATGCCTTGCAGACCAACGATGCCAAGCCGAGCTTGAGTGGAACCGCCATACTCGCTGACGGGGAAACGCTGAGCGTGAATGTCGACGGCGAAACCTATGAGACGAGCGGCGGCCATCTGTCGATCGATGGGGCCGGCGACTGGACCCTCGTGATTCCGGCAGCGAACCCGTTGGCGGAAGGTGTCTACGATGTGACGGTTCTGGTCACTGATGCGGCGGGTAATACCGCCGCGGAAACGACCAGCGGCGAGCTCGTGGTCGACAGGACTCCGCCCCCGGTGCCGACGCTTGCGCTTAGCCTGGACGCGGCGAGCGACAGTGGCAGCGACGACACGGATGGCGTCACGCGACTGTCCCCGGTCGATCTGTTGGTGCCGGCTGCTACCTTGACGACGGGTGATGTACTGACGCTCTATATCGATGGTGTTGCGGTCAGTGGGGCGTCGGTGGTCGCCGCAGCGGATGGTAGTGCGCTTGTCAGTGGTGTCTCGTTGACTGAAGGAGCACAGTCAGTCACCTACGTGATCACGGATGGGGCGGGCAACGATAGTGCGTCGTCCCCCACGCTCGAGGTGACACTCGACACGCTTGCGCCTTTGCCAGAGCTGGCATCGTCCATTGGCGGGGACGGTGTCATCAACGCGTTCGAGTCGACGGCCTTTTCGTTGGCAGGCACCTCTGAGCCACTGAGCATCGTGCAGATCGCGATCGGCGACGGCAGTGAAAGTGTCGTGGCCACCGCCACGACCGATGCCTCCGGAGAATGGCGAATCGACGCCATCGATCTTGGCGCTCTCGAGGACGGCCCGATCGACATCGATGTGACTGGTACCGACCTTGCCGCGAATGCCGGCGCGAGTTCAACATCGACGGTGACACTGGACACCGAAGGTCCGGTCGTGCCCATCGTCGTCGCACAGACCACCGGTGACACTACCCCGACCTTGACGTTCGAGGCGGTCATCGGCTCTGGGGAGCGGCTTGATGTATTGCTCGATGGAATCACCTATTCGAGTACTGACGGTAGTCTTGTCGGAGACGGCAGCGGCAGCTGGACGCTGACGGTCGATGCCTCCAATGCGCTGTCGGATGGTGTTCATGACATCGTGGTGACGCACACGGACAACGACGGCAACGTCAGCACCGATCTGTCGGTTGATGAACTCGTCATCGACTCCGAAGCTCCCGTGCTGACCGCCGCACTGGTCTCAGCGACATGGGACGATACGCCATACTTCGAGGGTACCAGTGACCAGCCCGACGGCTCGACGATCGACGTCGTCGCGGCCGGCGACACACTCTGTACCGCCACCGTCGTTGCGGGCGCGTGGGCCTGTGAAGCCACCGCGGTACTTGCAGACGGTACCCAGGCTGTGTCGGTGATCTCGGAAAACGGGCTGGGTGTCGTTGCCGATGTGTCGATCACATTGCTGATCGACACGGCAGTCGATACCGATGCCGACGGAATCAGTGATCTCGAGGAGGGCGCTGACCGACAGCCACCGAGAGACACTGACGCGGATGGCATCCCCGATCATCTCGACGAGGACAGTGACGCCGATGGTATCAACGACCTTGTCGAAGGCGCAGGCGACAGCGATGGCGACAGGATCCCGGACTACCTCGACAATGACAGCGATGGAGATGGTGTGCCGGACCTCTCCGAGCAAGCGGACGATACCGATGGCGATGGCGTCGCCGACTACCTTGATCTCGACAGTGACGGTGATGGCATCAGTGATGCCGCCGAGGGTAATGTCGACAGCGACGCCGACGGCCTGCCCGACAGTCGCGATCTCGACAGTGACGGTGATCTGATACCGGATGCTCTCGAGCGCGGCGCGCTTGACGAGGGCGTGGTCATGACCGATGCACCGCTGGACAGCGATGGCGATGGTCTGGCCGACTACATCGACAGTGACAGCGACAATGACGGTGTGCTCGATCTCGTCGAGGCCGCGATCGATGTCTCGCTGGCAGGGCAGGTGGTACCGCGAGACACTGATGCCGATGGTCTGCCGGATCATCTCGATCCCGACAGCGACAACGACGGCGTACCCGATGTCGTCGAAGGCGCCGAGGACAGCGACGGCGATGGCGTTGCCGATCTGCTGGACGAGGACAGTAACAACGATGGCTTGCCTGACCAGCTGGTCGGTACTGGCGACGTGGATGGGGACGGTATTCCCGATCGCCTCGATGGCGACCTGGACAATGACGGGATATCGAATGCGGTCGAAGGCATCGACGACAGCGATGGTGATGGCATCTTCGACTACCTCGATCCAGAGAGCGATGACGACGGAATCGACGATGCCATCGAGGGCACGATCGACAGCGACGGCGACGGACTCGGCAACTGGCGTGACGTCGATAGTGACGGCGACGGGATCGGTGACCGGATCGAAGGAACAGAAGACAAGGATGGCGATGGTGTCGCCAACTACATCGATCTTGACAGTGATGGTGACGGCATTCGCGATGCGATCGAAGGCGCTCTCGATGCCGATGGTGACGGCCTGGCGAATCGACTTGACAGCAACAGTGATGACGATGGCCGTGACGATGCCATCGAAGGCGATCAGGATAGCGATGGTGACGGTGCGGCGGACTTTGTCGACCCGGACAGCATTGCCTTGGGCAACGTCGATGACACGACCGATACGGATGGAGACGGCGTGCCGGATGTGCGCGACGATGATGATGACGGCGACGGCATCAGCGATGCGAGCGAAGGGGATGGTGACACCGATGGTGACGGGGTAGCAGACTCACTCGATACCGACAGCGACGACGATGGCATCGACGATGCGCTGGAAGGTAGTGGCGACGCCGACGGTGACGGGCTGCCGGATTTCCGCGATACCGATAGTGATGGTGACGGTATCGACGATGCGGCTGAAGGTTCGCTCGATAGCGATGGCGACGGTACGGCCGATTTCAAGGACACCGACAGCGACGGCGACGGTCTGCCGGATCGGCTGGAGTCGACGGTCGATTTCGATGGGGACGGCATTGCGGATTATCTTGATATCGACGCTGATGGCGACGGCCTGGCCGATGCAGACGAAAGTGCCGCCGATACCGATGGTGACGGTCGCCGGGATGCGCTCGACACGGACAGCGATGGCGATGGCATCGACGATGCCATCGAAGGCTTGCGCGACACCGACGGGGACGGTGTCCCTGACTATCGTGATCTGGACAGCGATGCCGATGGTGTGAGCGACCGCATCGAAGGCGCGGCCGACAGTGATGGCGACGGTACCGCCGACTATCGGGACAGCGACAGTGACGGCGACGGGCTTGCCGACAGCCGCGAATCAGAGCTCGACAGCGACGCTGATGGTCTGGTCGATCGGATCGATACCGACAGTGATGGCGATGGTCGCCCGGATGCGAGCGAAGGCGCGGTCGATACGGATGGTGACGGTGTCGAGAACTACCTGGATCTCGACAGTGACGACGATACGCTGGCCGACAGCCTGGAAGGCGATCTGGATACAGACGGTGACGGTACGCCGGACGCCCTTGATCTGGACGCCGATAACGATGGTCTGCTCGACAGTTTCGAGAGCGATGGTTCACGGTCAAGGCCTGGCGATGTGCTCGCTGCCGGTCCACTCGACGACGAACCTGTCTTGCGCACCCGTGCGCATGACAGAGACGGCGATGGTCTGCCTGACTACCGTGATCTCGACAGTGACAACGACTCGATAACCGACACCCTGGAAGCCGACGGCCGCGATGCCGACAGCGACGGACGGACGGATAACTTCAGCGATGCCAACCGCAATGGCTGGGACGATGCCGTCGAGGCGTCACCGCTCACGCCACCGGATACCGATAACGACGGATTGCGGGATTTCCGGGATGCCGACTCTGATCAGGATGGTCTGGCGGACATCCGTGAAGTACTGGTTGCCGACGTCGATGGTGACGGTATCGTCGATGACTTTCAGGACAGTGACGGCGATGGGCTTGATGACGCACTGAACGCCGTGCCGGCACAACTCGTCGACAGTGACGGCGATGGCCTGCCGGATTTTCGCGAGGTGGACAGCGACAATGATGGCCGCAGCGATCTGGTCGAGAGCGGCGGCATCGACATCGATGGTGATGGCCTCGCCGACTCGCTTCGCGACGGCGATGGCGATGGTATTCCGGACAGTGTGGATGTCGATGTCACGCTCGGTAGCGATGCCGATGCCGACGGTATCGATGATACGGCTGACAGTGACTTCGTGGCGGGCCCGGACCGAGACTTCGACGGCATTGTCGACGCCCGTGATCCGGATGCTGACGATGACGGCTTTGCCGACGACATCGGGCCGGGACTGTCGGCGGCCTTGCCGGACAGTGACAATAATGGCGTCCCCGACTATCAACAGCCGCTTCCCGGTGCACGGGTTCAGACCAGTGTCGTTGGACACGGTGCAGGCTGTTCGATCGTCGTGCCGGATACGCGTTCCAATCGAGCGCCCGGGTCGCGCGATCCCGTCTTCATGCTGCTGGTGCTGGTCGCGTTGGTCAGTGTCACAAGACGGCACTCGGGACCGTACAAGGTGCTGCGAGGCGCGCTGCAAGGGGTGCGGCTTCGAGGGCCGCGCAGGCACAAGGCCCTGATCGGCCTGTCGTCGGTAGTCGCGTTGCTCGGTGTCGGTGCGGTCGAGGCCGAGCCTTTTCAGAAGCGCTTTTACGCAGGCATCGGTGCCGGCGTGTCGATGTTGGCACCGGTGACCGAGGAGACCGGACTGAGCCTCGAGAACAACAACGCTGCGGCCGTGCATCTGCATCTCGGACTCGACTTTCACCGCCGGTTCAGCGGTGAGCTGGCACTCGGTTCGCTAGGCACGGCGACACTCGAGCCCGAGGGGGAGATCGCCTACGGCGTCGTCGGGTTGAGCGCTCTGTTGTATCACGCGTTCGAACCTGCGGGTCAGGCTGATCGTCTTGGGCTGATGGGCTACCTGCGCGCGGGGGTTGGTGCCCTGAATACCGCTGCAAGCGGGCTCGAGATTGAACAAGTCAACCCTGTGCATGTCGCCCTCGGCCTGGGTCTGGAATACGGTCGACCGAATGGCTTGGCAGTGCGCGGTGAGCTGTTGTCCTACGATGGTGATGCACGAGCGATTCAACTGGCGTTGCTGTGGCGTTTCCGGCAGGGCGAGGAACAACGCGAGCCGTTGTCGGCAGCGAACACGTCGCCGACTGTCGAGGCCTCCGTGCCTGACCCCGAGCCTGATCCGGCGATAGTCGAGGAGAAACCGGCTGCCCCGCCGGTCGTCGTTCCGAAAGCGGTTCCTCCCAAGGCGAATCGCCTGATCGACAGCGATCGGGATGGCGTCGAGGACAGCCGTGATGCCTGTCCTGGATCGCGTTCCGATCGTCCGATGGATGCCCGTGGTTGTGATCTACTGGACGGCGTGATGGCCGGCGTCGACTTTGCGCCCGGAACGGCGAATCTGACCGTCAATGCTCGACGTGTTCTCGATGAGGTCGCGCGGGCAGTCGTCGAATTCCCGTCGCTGACGGTTCGCATCGATACGCACACCGATGATTCACTGGACCCGGCCGAGGCGATCGATCTGACGCGTCAGCAGGTCAAGAGTGTGGCTCGCCATCTACTCCAGCGGGGCGTGTCGCGGGAGCAGCTGAAGGCGCGTGCCTTCGGCAGCAGGCTGCCACTGGTCGAGAATGCCGACAGCGCGTCACGAGCCCGAAATCGGCGGGTCGAGATGCGCATCATGGAAACGCCCTGACGCGTGCATCCCGTGCCTGAGCGTCTGGCCGTGCCGTAGCGCTGAGTACCAGTCGGCATTCCCGTGCCGACGCGAACAACGCCTGTGCGGTGGAACACAAACCGCCACACGTTATCGATGGACCTGCCGCTAGCTTTTGCGAATCCGGCGTGGGCGTGTGCATGCCCGGGGAGTCGACAAGTGCCGCTCGTCTCACTCCCTCTGCGAACGCGCCGTACGCCCAGAACAGGCAGGGAACAGTGACATGAAGACGAGTTCTACAGGGCCCAGTGACAGCCGTCTGATCACGCGACTGAGTCCTCTTTTCATTGGCCTGTTGCTCAGCGGCTGTGCATCGATCACCGTGCCGGAGAAGCTTCGCAATCTCGATATCCCGGCCAACGATCCGTCATTCCGGACGCGAATCTATGCCGGTGCCACGCTCGGCAACTCGCATCTGACGCCCGATACTGAAGGCACTGCATTCAACGTCGACAACAGCGATGATCTGGGGTCGCAGTTGCGGCTCGGTGTAGACATACACAACATGCTCTCGGTCGAGCTGGAAACGTCGGTTCTCGGCACGGCGACGCTTCGCGAGGCGGGGACGGATGTGTCGTATTCGGCTGCCAGCGTGAATGCACTCATCTACGGATTGAATGGCGTACAGCTGCGCTCGCGTCGAACAGGCTGGAGTGCCTATGGGCGGCTTGGCATGGGCGTCGTCAAGCGCTCGTCCGCCGTCACCGTGCTGGACGAGGGCGGTTCGTCACCGATCATCGGGGCCGGGGCCGAGTACGGCTTTCCCAATGGGCTGGGCATCCGCGGCGAGATCGTCCGTTTCGACAGCGATGCTGTTTATGCCGGGATCGGGGCGGTCTATCGATTCGGGCTGTCTCCAGGCCAGATAGGCAGTCTGCTCGCTGACGCGGCCGAGCCTGCGCTGGCCTCGAAGGACCGACCGGTTGCTGCCGGTGGTCGGTTGTTGAAGTCCCCTGGCCGGCCCGGCGCGACAGACTGGCAAGCTGCAGGGGATTCGACGGTGGCGTCGAGCGATCGCGGCGCCGAGCCGTCACTCGGTGCGGCAAGCGGTTTCAGGCCGGCGGCGGTGAGCGGGGTGCCTCGCTGGCGACCGGTGGTCTACAAGGACGATCATGACCGCGACGGGGTGCGCAACCTGGACGACTACTGCGCGGATACCAGCCGGGGCGTCATCGTCGATGAGCAAGGCTGCGGACTTTTCGACGAATTGCTGGCCGACGTCATCTTCAAGAGTGGCTCGCATTATCTCACGGCCCGCGCGCGCGGCCAGCTCGATGAGGTTGCCGTGCGTCTGCTCAATTTCCCGGAAGCGCGCGTGCGTGTCATCGCGCACACCGATTCGACCGGGCCCGCCGATGCAAATCTGGCCCTGTCGGCGAGACGGGCGGAAAGCGTCGTGCAGTACCTGCAGACGCGCTACGTGCGTGAACTGCAGCTCGAGGCACTTGGCCAGGGCGAAACACGGCCGCTGGCCAGCAACCGGACGGCAGAAGGCAGAAAACGTAACCGCCGGGTCGAGCTCGAGACCGTGAAGAGCCTCTCCGAGGCGCAACTCGCCGAATCGCTGGAGCGTTCTGATATACCCGGTGAAGAGCGCTGGCTGCCACCCTTGCCAGGCACCAGGGACCAGTCTGCCCTTGCGGAGAAAGATGTGGCAGCAAAAGTCGAAATGGCAGCAAAGCCAGAGCAAGCAGTGACAGTAGAGACCGCAGTAAGGCCGGAGGTGGCAGCGGCCGTAGGGCAAGAGAAAACGGCACAAGTCGAGATCGCAGGAGGGCCGGATAAGCCTGCAGCGGCTCTGCCGGTCGTACCGAGTGGGCCGGACGCTGTTCGCAGCGCTCAGACGGTCGTGCCGAGTGGGCCGGACGTTGTTCGCAGCACTCAGACGGTCGTGCAAATGGCAGTGCCCGATGAGCGTTCGCCGAAGGCTGCCGCGTCACCTGAACTCGGCGCGGCAGTCGCCGATGTGGCGAACGACAGTGCCGGGTCGCCTGAGCAGGCGAAGATGGCTGTACAGACTGCCGTGCCAGTCGCCCCGGCCGCTGCGCTGCCAAGGCGCCATGAGCCGCTGCCGACCCCTGTGCGGGTCGACGGTCTTGACATCGCCGGTGTGCTCGAGGGTGTGACCTTCGACAAGGGATCGGCGGCGTTGTTGCCGGCGTCCCGGCCCTATCTGGCGCATGTCGCGGCCGAACTGCGGCGCTACCCGCAAGCGCGTTTGGCGATCATGGCGCATACCGACAATGAAGGCAGCGAACAGGACAACCACCGACTTTCGACACAACGGGCCGATACCGTTCTCGAGCACCTCGTCGAGATGGGTATCGAACGGTCGCGCCTGCAATCCGAAGGCTATGGAGAGAGTCTGCCGCTGGCGCAGAACGTGACTGCAGCCGATCGGGCGCGTAACCGCCGCATCGAGCTCCGCCTGCTGGCCGACGCGCCCTGAGCCTTGTTGTCCGGGAGCAGCAACACCGGTTGAGGCAGGTCGTCTCATGACCTGCTATCGTTCGCAGCGGGTCGGCATGATGCAGTGCCCTGGAGCAGCATTCTTCCAGTTAGTGAGCACGCTCGGCGGGCCCCTCTTCAACAGCGAACCGGCGTCAGCGCCGGGCCGGGGTCACCGAGGCCAGTGCTCATGTGTCAGAAACGATCCACGGCTGCCGCCGGCTTCTTCGGCAGCAGCCGTCGCTGCCTGCCGTTGTCGTCGACGCTGTGTCTTGCCCTCTGTGTCGCGCTGGTCTGCCTCTCGGCCGAGGCAAACGGCGGACAAGGCGGCGCACTCCAGTCGACCGTTCAGGGTGCGTCCTTCCGGGTTGCGATCGGTCAGGGAGCAGACAGTGGTCAGGGCGCAGACAGTGACGGTGACGGCATTGCCAATGCGGTCGATGTCGATGACGACAATGACGGGATCTTCGATCGCGACGAAGGGCTGAACGACGTCGACCGTGACGGCATACATGATGCCACCTCGACCGATACCGATGGTGACGGTCTTTACGACGGCCTCGATCTCGATAGCGACAACGACGGCATTCCCGACAATGTCGAATCCCGCATCGATCTGCGTTCCGTGCAGGCACTCGATCAAGACCTTGACGGCGTCATCGATGCCGGCGTTCCCCTCGGACGCAATGGCTACGCCGATGCGCTGGAGTCGACGCCCGATTCAAACCGCCGCCGTTTCAAGCGTGCCGACGTCGACAGGAATGGTGTACCGGACTTCCGTGACCCCGACGCAGACGGGGACGGCCTCGACGATCGTGTCGAGGCGGGCGCGCTCGGCAGTACGCCGCTCGATACCGACAGCGACGGAATTCCCGATTTCCGGGACATCGACAGCGACAACGATGGTATCCGTGACAGTGACGAAGACGTGGCGACGGGCATCGCCGATCCCCCGGATGATGCGCCCTTGTCGGAACCTGTCGTCAGCGGGCCTGACCGGGACGGTGATGGCGTATTCGACCAGCAGGATCTCGACGACGACAACGACGGCTTGACCGACGCTGACGAGCTGCTCGTCGACGTGGATGGCGATGGCCTGGCCGACGCAGGTTCACGCGACAGCGATGCCGACGGCGTGCCTGATGGCTACGATCTCGACAGTGACAATGATGGCATTCCGGATCTTGTGGAGGGTCAGGCGGATACCGACGGTGACGGACAGCCCGACTTCATCGACGCTGTGCATGACGGCATCTCGAACGCCACCGACCAGGATGCCGACGGTGACGGCATATCCGATGCGCTCGAAAGTGGTTTCGACACCGATGGCGACGGTGTCGACAACCGATTCGATCTCGACAGCGACAATGACGGCATCATTGATGCTACGGAAGCATTCGGCAGTGGGTCTCCCGGCCCGTCGCCGCTTGACAGTGATGGCGACGGTGTTTACGACTACCTTGATCTCGACAGCGACAATGACAGTGCCTTTGACGCCTACGAGTCAGATCACCTGCAGGTAACCTCTGATGGTCGACTGGTCGCCGCGGCAAGCGTCGATGCCAATGGGCTGTCGAGGGGGCTTGCCGGTGAGGCTGAAAGGCATGGTGTTGTCGGGGCGCCTGACTCTGACGGCGATGGCGTTCCGGACTATCGCGACCTTGACAGCGACAATGACGGCCTGATCGATCTGGTCGAGCTCGGCGGTGTTGATCAGGACGGCGATGCGCGCATCGACGGTTTCGATGATGCTGCAGGCGACGGCGCCGACGATGACATACAGAAATTCGTAGCGGAGTGGATCGATACTGATGGCGATTCGATACCTGACATGCGTGATCTGGACAGTGACAATGATGGTCTGTCGGATATATTCGAAGCTCATGGTCTTGGGGCCGATGCAGATGGCGATGGCCGACTGGATCTCTTTGATGACAAGAATGTGGATGGACTGGACGATAATGTGGCAGCGCTCGGTACACATGTTCGCGACAGTGACGGGGACGGTCTGCCTGATCAGACCGATGCAGACAGCGACAACGACGGAATCTACGACCTTGCCGAGGCCGGCGGGGCAGACACGGATGGTGACGGCATGATCGATGACGATATGGACCTGATTGCAAACGGCTTTGGCGGACCGTTTGTCGGCGAACCTGATCGCCTGGCCGCCATCCCCGATAGCGACGGTGACGGTATTCCGGATTTTCAGGACGCATCCGCACAGGATGACGATCTGCTCGGTAGCACTTTCGTCGTGGGCAAATCCTCGACTGGCTCGGGTTGCAGTATCGCCAGCGTCGGCTTCGGTGTTAGTGGCAGCGGCAAGTTCGATCCCGGGCTTGTGCTTCTGTTCATCGCCGGCCTGTGGCATGTGAGGAAGCGAAGGCGTGCGCAGACTACGGCCCTGGTAACGCTCGCCTCGGCACTTGCGCTTGTCGGCTGTATCTCCACCGACGAGCCGGATGCCGGTGATTTCGATGGCAGGTTCTATGTGGGCGGCGGTCTGCTTGCCAGTCAGCTCGAGCCGGACGCGAGCGACGACGATCGACTGAAAATCGACGAGGACCAGAGTGGTGGTGGCTCGATATCGCTCGGCTACGACGTCAGCAACCGCTTTACGGTAGAGGGGCATGTGGCGGCGCTCGGCGAGGCCTCCTTCGATCCTGACGGCGAGATCGCCTATCAGGTCGGTGGCTTGAGCGCATTGCTCTACGGGTTCAACCACGAGGATGACCGGGCCCTGCGCGAGGGATTTTCCGCCTTTGCCAGAATCGGCGCCGGCACCTTGCAGAATCAAGCCGATGACATCGAATACGAGCGGATCAACGATGTCCATCTCCTTGGCGGCGCCGGCCTCGAGTACGGCTTTGCCAATGGCCTGGCCTTGCGGGGCGAGTTCGTCGCACACGACACCGATGCGCGATACGCGCAACTTGGCGTCATGTATCGATTCGGGGATGTCCGCGAGAGTGTTCCGACGGTTGCGGCCATCGATAGCGATGTCGACGAGGCCGCTGCAGATGTCGAGCTCGATGACAAGATCGGCGACGCCACAGCGGATATGGACGACACCGGGGCCGCGATCGAGTCCGCCGTCGATGATGCGGGTTCAGCCGTCACGATACCCGTGCCGACGACTCCCAGGTCAGTGCGGCCGGAATCGATGGATGCTGATGATGACGGCATCGTCGACGAAACCGACGAATGCCCGGATACCCGATCGGGTGCGCTGGTTGATCGGGCCGGGTGTGCGGCACTCGATGGCGTGCTCGAGGGCGTCTTGTTCGAATCGGGGTCCGACACCCTGATGGTCGATGCACAGCGTGAGCTCGACGTCGTCCTGCAGGTTCTCAAGGACAATCCGACCGTCGTTGTCGTCATTGCGGCGCATACCGACAATCAGGGTACCGCCAGGAGCAATCTCGAATTGTCCGGCAGACGCGCCCTGCGCGTGGCTCGATACCTTGCGGACAGGGGCATCGAACCCCAGCGGCTCAAGCCGAAGGCGTACGGCGAATCCCGTCCGCTGGCGGTCAATTCAACGGCCGCTGGACGTAAGCAGAATCGCCGCGTCGAGTTGACGGTCGCCGAATGACGCAGCGCCATGTCGTGAGCCGATGAGCTTCTGCCGATGACCTGTCGACGCTATTGTCACGGGCATCTGGCAGACAAGAAGATCGAGCTCTGCGGCCTGCTGCTGACGGTCCTGCTGGTGCCGCCTGTGACAGCCGTCTCGTTCCTGTCCGTCGGTACGCCGACAGATCGAGACGGTGACGGTATTCTCGATACCATCGATCTCGACGACGACAACGACCTTGTCGGCGACACCGCCGAAGGCGCCGGTGACAGCGATGGCGACAGCGTGCCGAACGTGTTCGACATCGATGCGGACAACGACGGCATCTTCGACTTGCTGGAAGCCGTGATCGATCCGGTGTTGCTGGCGGCACTCGACAGGAATGGCGACGGCTTGCTCGACGAAACCGTGGTGCTCGGCCCGAATGGCGTGGCTGATCTGGTCGAGAACCAACCTGAGAGCGGCCAGCTCTTGACCGGAACCGTCGATACCGATGAGGATGGCGTGCCTGATCAGCTCGATCTCGACAGTGACAACGATGGCTTGCCGGATGTTGTCGAGGCAGGAGGGATCGACCTCGATGGAAACGGCAGGTTCGACCGCTTCCGGGATCTCGACGGTGATGGACGAGACGACCAGTTGTTGTTGTTTCCGTTGGTTCCGTCCGATACTGACGGCGACGGGATAGACGACTACAGGGACAGTGACAGCGACGGTGACGGCGCCAGCGACCGATTGGAATCAGCTGGAGTCGACACCGATGGAGACGGTGTAGTGGATGGATTTCGCGATGAAGATGGCGACGGCCTGGACGATCTCGTCAGGCGTCAGCCGGTGGTGCCGACTGATGGCAACGGTGATTTCCTGGCCGACCACCTTGACCCGAGCGTCGACGGTAGTGTCGTCGCATCGGCTGCTGATGACGACGGACCGTCCAGTGGGTCGGACGACGGCGATGCCGACGGTACAGCGCCCTCATCGGATTCCGGTGCGGAAACCGGCAACAGCAGCGTCGCACTTCCGGTTACCGGGCGTTCCGGTGGCGTTGCCGGAGGTTGCTCCCTCGGGCCGATCGTGGCCGGGCCTGCCCTGCGCTTCTCGTCGTCAGCCACTACCCCGATGTTGCCCGCCTTGAGCCTCGTCGCGCTGCTATCACTCTGGCTACGTCGCCATGCCAGGCGAGCCCGGGTTTCAAGCCTCCCGCCAGGAAGGCGCCGGGGCAGGGTCGGTCACCGAGGTCGATGGTCTATGGCCTGCATGCCCGTCCTGTCAGGCATCGTGCTCGGTGGCTGTGTGACTTCGCCGATGCCTGCATCCTCCGGAGCTGGCATTCCGGTGCACGCCGGGGTCGGTTTCGGCGTCAGCCTGCTCGATGCAGATTTTTCCAATACAGGCCTGGATCCCGATCACGACATCGCGCCGAGTGGTTCCGTCACGCTGGGCGCGTCGATCACGCCCTGGCTTGACGCGGAAGTTCGCGTCGCAGATCTCGGCGATCTCACGCTCGAGGGAGGTGGGCACATCGGCTATCAGGTTGCCGATCTCACTGCGCTGGTGATTCGACGTGGGCGTCGAGTCGATCTCTTCGGGCGCATCGGCGCGGGCTCGATGTTCAACGAGGGTGGCATAGACGTCGAACGTCGCAATGCGACCCATCTGTCGCTCGGAGCCGGTGTCGATGTCAAGCTGACCTCGCGGTGGGCTACACGTCTGGAATTCAGTGGACATGACGTGGATGCGATCAATGCAGGGCTGGTCCTGGTCTATCGATTTGGCGCCCGGGGCGAGCGTATCCGTGCGCTGGTCGATGCGTCCGCAGGATCCGCTGGGTCTGGTGTTGCCAGTACCAGCGTCACCGATACCTCGATCGCCGAACCCGATGGCGTCTCCGGCAGTCGCGAACAGGTAACGGCAGCGGCGGAAGGCAAACTCGCGATCGAGCCTTCGCCCACAAGCCAGTCACGGCCCGCAGCGAGACCGACCCCCGAAGCGCCCGAACCGCGGTCAGCGCCAATGCCTGAACCTGAAACGGTAGCGCGGGCCGAGCTGACACCCGTGCCGAAGCCTGCATCGATTCCAGAGCTCACGCCGATAGCGACACCAGAATCGGTCGAGGAGCCGCTCCCGGAGCCGACACCCACGCCTGCACCGGCGCCAGAGCCACTACCAGAGCCACTACCAGAGCCGCTACCTGAGCCGCTACCTGAGCCTGCGCCGACGCCTGTTACAGCGCCAGAGCCACTACCGGAGCCTGCGCAGACAGCCCGACAAGAGACGGATGCTGGCGTTGAAGCGTCGATCGACGCCACCGGCACGGAGGTTCGACGAATCCGGATTCCAGCGGTTCCGGATCCTGATGAAGACAATGCCGACGGAGTTAACGATGACGACGTCAGCACGGCTGACGATCAACTGGCCGCATCCCGCCAGGCTGATGCGCAACGGGCTGAAGCTCTGCGGGCAGAAGCAATACGGGCGGAAGCGCTCCGAGCAGAAGCTCAACGGGCTGAGGCTCAGCGGGCGGAAGCGCTCCGAGCAGAAGCTCAACGGGCTGAGGCTCAGCGGGCAGAAGCGCTCCGGGCAGAAGCTCAACGAGCTGAGGCTCAGCGGGCAGAAGCTCAGCGGGCAGAAGCTCAGCGGGCAGAAGCGCTCCGAGCAGAAGCTCAACAGGCTGAGGCTCAGCGGGCAGAAGCGCTCCGAGCCGAAGCTCAGCGGGCTGAGGCTCAGCGGGCTGATGCCGAGCTGGCGGCCAGGGCCGAATTGCAAGCAGATGCTCAGTTGACGTTTTTCGATGCATCGAGATATGCGCTGACGTTCGTTACCGAACGGGATCAGCTGACGCCCGCCGGAGAGCAATTGCTCGGGCAGCTCGCGGCCGATCTGCGCACGTTTCCGGACGAGCTTGTCGCGATCATTGCCACAACCGGCCCCAATGGCAATGACGAGAGTGATTTGCTTTCTCGTCGGCGCGCATTAAAAATTGTGCGCTCGTTAGGTGAGCTTGGCGTCGATGTGTCCCGGTTGCGACCCGAGACCCGGCGGACCGGGGCCGCGGTCGATGGTGTGTTTGTCGAGGTGCGGTAGGTGTGCCGGGGACAGTAAGCCAAGGCACCTGAAGCGAACGGCCTTGCCTGTGTTTACAGGATGGGTCGCGAATCGCTCATACTGATGTTCGCGGCCAAGGGAAAGGTGACAGGAACAGTGACAGCGATCACCCGAGTGAGCGGACTGCTTTGGTAGCATCGATCTGCCTGGCGCTATCGACGCCTGGCCCTTATGGATGGACCTTGAGATGATCCGAACGTATTCACTTTCGAAAACGGCCCTGCTGGTCTTGTCGGCAATGGCCGGATTAACACAGGCACAGGCCGCCGACACGGGCGACGCGCCCGACAGCTTTGGTGTCGCGACGCACGATGTCGTCGCCGATGCGGTCTACCTTGGCCGTGTCGGCCCGGATGACAACTCCCCGCTCGGCGGTGCTGGTGCAGACGCAGACGATGCAACCGACGGTAACGGGGGCGGTACTGACGACGAAGACGGATTCGATAGCGACACTGAGATATTGCAGAATCTCAAGCAGTTGTCGATCAGTGTTATCGCGAACAACCCTGGCACCGAAGACGCCCGGCTTGTTGGCTGGATCGATTTTGACGGCGATGGCCGTTTCGATTCGAAAGAGGGCAGCAGCGCTACGGTGCCTGCGGGTTCGGTCGACGCAAGCATTTCGCTGCTCTGGCGAAATCGCGAGAGCGTTTCGGCCGACTATGCCGGACCGTCTTACGCGCGTTTCCGCGTCACCACGGACGAAATCACCCCAGCGGATTCGACCGGTACCGCGAGTGACGGTGAAGTCGAGGACTACACCATCGATATCCTCGCCGACGTCGATGGTGACGGGATTCCGGATCGAAGCGATACTGACAATGACAACGACGGCATTCCCGATGAAGTCGAAGTTGTCGGTACCGACACCGACGGTGACGGCAAGCCAGACTACCTCGACACCGATTCGGACAACGATGGCATTCCCGATTTCGTGGAGGCGGGAACGGCGCCCGCCACCCCGCGCGACAGCGACGGTGACGGCATGCCCGACTACCTCGACCTGGATTCCGACAACGACGGCAAGCCGGACAGTACGTCGATTGCCGGAGATGACGACGGAGACGGTATCGATGCTGCCAACGAAGGTGAGGGTGACACCGATGGTGACGGTATCCTCAACACCGATGATCTGGACAGTGACAACGATCTGATTCCGGATGCGGTAGAAGTCGGCAACGATCGCCGCACGCCGGTCGATACCGACGGTGACGGCGTTCCGGACTTCCTCGATCTCGACAGTGACAACGACGGTGTTCCCGATCTGCTCGAATCGAGTGATGGCTTGTTCGCGGATGAAGTCCTGGACGACAATCGCGATGGTCGTGTCGATGGCGACGGGCAATACGGTTCGAACGGCTATTTCAACCCGGCCGAGACGTTCTTCGATTCGGGCGTACCGGTCTTTGTCATCGTCGACACGGACGGTGACGGGGTGCGCGATTACCTCGATTCCGACAGCGACAACGATACGGTAGCTGATGTGCTGGAAGCGGGTGGTACGGACAACGACGCCAATGGCCTTGTCGATGCCCTGGTCGATGTCGACGGCGATGGCATGGTCGACTTCGAGGGCACCGATGAAAACGGTGACGGCCTTGTAGACGGCATCGTCAACGCGCTGACCGAGGAAGGCGGGCAGTTGCCGGATACCGATGATGATGGCATCCCTGATTTGCGCGATGCCGATGCCGATGGCAGTGGTGGCGCGGGTGGCTCGATGGGAGGGGATACTGTGGGAGGTAGCACCACCGGAGGTTCGACTCCCGGCCAAGGTGGTGATGTGGGTGGTGACGTGGGTGGTGACGCGAGTGGTGACGCGGGTAATGATGCAGGCGGCAGTGATGCCGGTGCAGGTAGTGATGTTGGCGGCACGACTGGCGATGGGGCCGATGGTGGCGTGACCGATGGCACGCTGGGTGAAACCGGAGGGCCAAGTGACGACGACCCGCTTGGTCTCGGACGTGTCGAGACCGGCCTGTCGGGTTACGGCGGTTGCTCGATCATCGGTGATTCGGCGCGCGATCCGCTTCTGCCGGGTTTCGCACTTGCGTTGTTGGCAGGTGGCCTCTTGCGTCGAAAAGGCACACAGGCAGCGCGCGTGAATTCTTGTTCCGAAAAAGAATAATTACTACCCGCAGTACGACGTGAACAGGACGGCGGACTCCGAAAGGGTCCGCCGTCCTGCTTTGGGCCGCCCGGCCGCCCCTGCCACGAACCGCTGCTGACGGGGCTTGTTTGCTCTTTCACAGCCGTGTAGCGAAACTACATTTTCGCTATCATGAATCACCAAGCTATTGTTTCAAAACGTTTTTATTGAGAAATTGAGTATTCGATCCGAGCTCTCTGGCTTATAGTCGCCGCACCTTCAGCCGCTATACGAAGCTCACCGCGGTGAGTTCGTCGCGTGGCCTGCCCATTGTCCTCCCGGAGAACTTTCATGAACGAGCCGGCTATCGCCCTTGATTCATCTGTCGACCTGAGTCGATATGGCATCTCGGCCTACGCCGAGATCATCCACAACCCGAGCTATGAGCAGTTGTTCGCCGAGGAGACCCGTGCTGGTCTCGAGGGCCTCGAGCGCGGAGTGGTCACCGCTTCAGGTGCCGTCAACGTCGACACCGGAAAATTCACCGGGCGCAGCCCGAAGGACAAGTACATCGTCGACGACGCCTTGACCCGCGACACCTTGTGGTGGTCGACGCAGGGGTCCAACGACAACAAGCCGATCTCCGAAGCTACCTGGGCGGATCTCAAGACGCGTGTGACCGGACAGCTTTCCGGCAAGCGCCTCTTTGTCGTCGATACTTTCTGCGGCGCGAACGAAAATACCCGGCTTGCAGTTCGCTTCGTTACCGAGGTCGCCTGGCAGGCTCATTTCGTGACGAACATGTTCATCCAGCCCACGGCAGGGGAGCTCGCGAACTACGCACCGGAGTTCGTCGTACTCAACGGTGCCCGGGCCACCAACCCTGACTTTTCCCGGCATGGCATGAACTCGGAAAATTTCGTTGCCTTCAACTTCAGCGAGAAGATGCAGCTGATCGGTGGCAGCTGGTATGGCGGTGAGATGAAGAAGGGCATGTTTGGCTACATGAACTACATCCTCCCACTGCAAGGCATCGCGTCGATGCATTGCTCCGCCAATGTCGGCGAGAACGGCGAAACGGCTGTCTTCTTCGGTCTGTCCGGAACCGGCAAGACCACGCTCTCGACCGATCCAAAGCGTCGTCTGATCGGTGATGACGAGCATGGCTGGGACGATGATGGTGTCTTCAATTTCGAGGGCGGCTGTTACGCGAAGACGATCGATCTGAGCGAGTCGGGTGAGCCCGATATATTTCGTGCCATTCGTCGGGATGCCTTGCTCGAGAATGTTGTCGTGCGTGCCGACGGTACGGTCGATTACGCCGATGGCTCGAAGACCCAGAACACGCGCGTCTCGTACCCGATCCATCACATTGAGAACATCGTCACGCCACCGTCACGGGCTGGTCACGCAACCCGGGTGATCTTTCTGACTGCCGATGCCTTCGGCGTCTTGCCGGCGGTGTCCCTGTTGACGACGGAGCAAGCCCGGTACCACTTCCTGTCTGGCTTCACGGCCAAGCTCGCCGGCACCGAACTGGGCGTTTCGGAAGCGCAACCGACTTTTTCAGCCTGTTTCGGCAAAGCCTTCCTGAGCCTGCACCCTACGGTCTATGCCGACACGCTCGGCGCGCGCATGGAGGCTTCCGGAGCTCGCGCCTACCTCGTGAATACCGGTTGGAACGGATCCAGCAGTCGCATGCCGCTCAAGACGACCCGGGCGATCATCGATGCGATCCTCGACGGAACGATCGATGACGCCGAGTCGCAGTCGATTCCTGTCTTCGGACTAGCGGTGCCGAAGACATTGCCGGGTATTGACCCGTTGCTGCTCGATCCGCGCGCGACCTACGACAATGAAGCCGCCTGGCGATCGAAAGCGGACGCGTTAGCCACCCTGTTCATCGACAACTTCGGCCAGTACACCGACACAGCGAGCGGCAAGTTGCTGGTGGCGGCCGGGCCGACACTCGCAAGCTGAGGCGACTTGCTGGTCCGTCACTATCGTGTTGAAGGAGCCCGGGTCGTGCCGGATCTCTGGCCGATCAGCGTCGACGGGCCGCTTTTTCACGAATCGCCTTGAGACTTGCCTGCAGCCTCAGCTCGTCTTGTGAAGCGGCCGGCGCGTTCCTGAGCGCGAGTTCAAACTGACTTTCGGCGCGTTCGAGTTCGTCAAAGGCTTCGAAGTAGTGGGCGAGAGCTTCGTGACTGCCGGCGCTATCGCCGAGTTGCTGACGAATGCTGGCAAGCTGGCGCCAGGCTAGCGGGTCGGGCCTTTCCACCCCTCGAAGGTAGCTCAGGCTCACGTCGAGTGCGTTGTCGACGCGACCGGCGCGAGATAGTTGCTCGATACGTTTCTCGGCGATGGAAAAGCGCTCGGGGTAGAGTTTGTTCAAGTCTTCGAGCTGTCGCCGCGACTCGCTTTCCCTGCCTTCCGCCTCGAGCAGATCGGCTTGCAGCAAGGCGACCATCGGGTGCGCTGGCGCCTCCTTCGCGAGTTGCACGAGATGAGTGGCAGCCTCTTCCAGACGATTGCCGCGAAGCGCCAGCAGTGCCAGCGCATAGGCCGCACCCACCGCCTCTTCATCGTCACTCGAAAGGAGCGAACGGAAGGCGCGTTCGAGTCGCGCGGCATCTTCAGTGGTCAACACGGCAAGGCGGGCCTTGAAGAGCAGGAAATCGATCTGTGAGACGGCGTCGGCGCGGGGTTTGGCGACGGCGCGGTCAGCCGCTTCGGCTATGCGGTTGTTGTCGAGCGGGTGTGTTCGCAGATATTCGAGCCCGGAGTTGGTCGTGTTCAGCGTGTTGCGGCGCCGGAGTATCGAGAACGATTCGGCCATGGCGCGCGCATCGTAGTTGGCATTGGCCAGAATTTCGATGCCGATCCGGTCGGCCTCGATCTCATTGCTGCGTGTGAAATTGATCGCCGATTGCTGGGTTGCCGCGATACCAGCCGCGAGCGCCGCCTGGCCCGCCTCGGGCGAGGCCTGGCCGATCACGATGGCAGCGAGAACGGCCGCAGCCGCACTCAAAGAGGCTCGATTGCCGGTCGCGAAGGCGCGGGCATGATGACGTTGCGTCACGTGCGCGACTTCGTGCGCAACGACGCCCGCCAGTTGTTCTTCGCGTTGCATCGCGTCGATCAGGCCGGCATTGATACCGACATAGCCGCCGGGAATGGCGAATGCGTTGATATCGGCATCGTCGATGATGAAGAAGGTGAACGGCTGCCCGCCAGTCTTTCCCGAAGCGAGGGCGAGGCGCATGCCGAGCGCCTGGATGTATTCCTCCAGCTGAACATCGCGAACCAACGGCAGGCCCGCCCGGATCTGGCGCATGAACTCGGCCCCGAGTTGTTGTTCCTCGAGTGGCGAGAGGCTGCTGTCGGCCGGCTCACCCATGTCGGGCAGGTTCTGAGGCGCCGCGACGACCGATGCCGTGATACTGCTGACAAGCAGCATCACGGCAAGCAGGAGGGCCAGGCGCAGGAATGAGCAGTACCGGCGAACGATGTGCTCGGGTCTGCGCAAGGCGGCTGTCAGTCGTCGTAGCACTCGGCGAAGTCGGTTCGGTATCGGCGCGAAGGGAGCGGACCGTGCATCTGCGGCCGAATCACCAGGTGCGTCATTCATGCCAAATCTTACACGCACGCCGACGGTCACTGGAACTCGTGAGCCAGAGTGCATTCACGAAATCGAAAGGGTTCGCTATACTGCGAGTCGTTAAGGGGCGTGACACGATCCGGCCCCGCGGCTTCGACGGCATCCCGTCATCGGTCATCCATCCGATGGGGTCTTGTTTGTTCTCTTGCCTGTGGCCTGGCGGTCAACCCGTCATGCAGGCGTCTCCCGTCATACCGATTGCCGCGGTCCACCTCTACGACAACATGGCGCAGGCCTGTCCTGGCGCGTGAGCTCGGGCATCCTGTCCGGCTGGCGCCAGTGCGCTGCGCTCTCAAAGGAACGCAGGCAGCGTCGATTCCGCGCAAATCGCGAGGCGTTGCACGAAATTGATTCGAGGGCAGGGGATCGTGGCAGAGAGTAGCGAAGCGACAGCGCGGGCAGTAAGCCGCAAGGGCGGCCAGACCAGCAACCAGACCAGCAACCAGACCAGCAACCAGAGCGGCAGTCAGTCCGGCAGGAAGGCGGCTGCCACCAGCGGGAGTGACGGGGGCAGTCAGGCGTCAGGGGCCATTCCGGGCGATGCGCCCGGCACGCTGGCACGTGGCGACAAGCCACCGGTCGTCGGTCAGCCGCCCGAGCTTTCGGGTGGCGAAATCCTGATCGAGGCATTGCGCGAGGAAGATGTCGAATTCATCTTCGGCTACCCCGGCGGGGCGGTGCTGCATATCTATGACGCGCTCTACGAGCAAAATTCGGTCAAGCACATCCTGGTGCGTCACGAGCAGGCGGCAACCCACGCGGCGGACGGCTATGCGCGCGCCACCGGCAAGCCGGGCGTCGTGCTCGTTACCTCGGGCCCGGGCGCAACCAATGCGGTCACCGGTATCGCCACGGCCTTCATGGATTCGATTCCCATGGTGGTCCTGTCCGGCCAGGTGCAGAGCCGCTTCATCGGCAGCGATGCCTTTCAGGAAGTCGATTTTGTCGGCATTTCGCGTCCTTGCGTCAAGCACAACTTCCTGGTCGACTCGCTCGAGAACTTTGCCCTGACGCTGCGCAAGGCCTTTCATCTCGCTACCACCGGGCGTCCCGGTCCCGTGGTCGTCGACATTCCCAAGGATTTCACGACGCCCGGTGTGACGGTGCCGTTCAACTATCCGAAGAGCGTCAACATGCGCAGCTACACCCCGCCCGAGCAGGGTCATCCCGGTCAGATCCGCAAGGCGGTCGAGCTGATCCTCGGTGCCAGGCGGCCGATGATTTATTCCGGTGGCGGCGTGGTGCTCGGCAACGCTGCCGAGCGGCTCATCGAATTCACCGATTTGCTCGGCTACCCGATCACCCAGACTCTCATGGGCCTGGGTGCGTATCCGGCCTCCAAAGAGAAGAACCTCGGCATGCTCGGCATGCATGGGACCTATGAGGCCAACATGGCGATGCACGACTGCGATGTGCTGATCGCCATCGGTTCGCGCTTCGATGATCGCGTTACCGGCGAGGTCAAGAGTTTCTGCCCGGACGCGACGATTGTGCATATCGATGTCGACCCGGCGTCGATATCGAAGAATGTCACGGTCGATGTGCCTATCGTCGGCGATGTCGGGCGGGTACTCGATGCGATGGTTGCCCTGATCAAGGAAAGCAGTGGGCCTGCCGAACCCGCCGCCATTGACCTTTGGTGGAAGCAAATTCGCGAATGGCGCACGACCAACTGCCTTGACTACGACAAGTCCGGTTCGCTGATCAAGCCGCAGGCCGTAGTCGAATCACTCTGGCGGGCAACCGGGGGCGATGCCTATGTGACGTCCGATGTCGGGCAGCACCAGATGTGGGCGGCGCAGTTCTATGGCTTCGAGAAGCCCAGGCGGTGGATCAACTCCGGCGGGCTCGGCACCATGGGCTTCGGCCTGCCGGCTGCCATGGGCGTGCAACTCGCCTTCCCCGATTCGGTAGTCGCCTGCATCACCGGCGAGGCCAGCATCCAGATGTGCATCCAGGAGCTCTCCACCTGTCTGCAATACGATCTGCCGATCAAGATCGTCAACCTCAACAACCGTTACATGGGCATGGTGCGGCAGTGGCAGGAATTCAGTTACGAGAAGCGTTATTCGCATTCCTACATGGACGCCTTGCCGGACTTCGTGAAGCTGACTGAGAGCTACGGTCATGTCGGCATGAAGATCGAGAACCCGGCCGATGTCGACGGCGCGGTCGCTGAAGCACTTGCCCTCAAGAATCGCCTCGTCTTCCTGGATTTCCAGACTGATCGCTCCGAGAACGTCTACCCGATGATCGAAGCGGGCAAAGGCCATCACGAGATGCGACTCAACCCGGCGAGGGAGCTTGCCTGATGGCATTGACGGGCAGACAGGCGCGGCGGCACGTCATCTCCGTGCTGCTGGAGAACGAGGCGGGCGCCTTGTCGCGCGTGGCCGGGCTGTTCAGTGCGCGCGGCTACAACATCGAATCGCTGACGGTTGCGCCCACTCACGATCCGACGCTGTCACGCATGACGGTGGTCACGACCGGCACCGAACGCGTCGTCGAGCAGATCACCAAGCAACTGAACAAGCTTGTCGATGTCGTGCGCTTGACGGATCTTTCCGAAGTTGCCTTCATCGAGCGCGAGATCATGCTCGCGAAGGTGCGGGCGGTCGATAGCGGGCGGGAAGAGCTGAAGCGCATGACCGACATCTTCCGAGGCAGAATCCTCGACGTGACCGAATCGAGCTACGTCATCGAACTCACGGGTGATGAGCACAAGATCAGCGCCTTTCTCGACGCGATCGGGCGCGACAATGTCATCGAGATCGTCCGCTCCGGCGCCACCGGCATGGCGCGGGGCGACAAGGCACTACGTGCCTGATTCGCGTGCCTGATCCTCATCAGCCGACCCATTCCGCCAATCCATTCCGCCAACCCATCCCGGTAACCCATACCGGCGACCCATACCGGCAACTAACTGAACCGACCACCCGACGCGCGCACGACGCGTCCTTCACGGAGATTCTCATGCAGGTCTATTACGACAAAGACGCCGATCTATCCCTGATCCAGAACCGCGTTGTCACGATCATCGGCTACGGCTCCCAGGGTCACGCGCATGCCAACAACCTGAAGGATTCCGGCGTCAACGTCATCGTCGGCCTGCGTGAGGGGTCCACCTCCGCGAAGAAGGCGGAGAACGCCGGACTGACCGTCAAGTCAGTCGACGAAGCGGTTGCGGCCGGCGACCTGGTGATGATGCTCGCGCCGGATGAGCATCAGGCCAGGATCTACCAGGACCATGTCGCACCGAACATCAAGGACGGGGCAGCACTCGCCTTCGCCCACGGCTTCAACATCCATTATCAGCAGATCCAGCCACGCGAGAACATCGACGTGCTGATGATCGCGCCGAAGGGGCCCGGCCATCTCGTGCGTTCGACCTATGTCGAAGGCGGCGGTGTGCCGACGCTGATTGCCGTGGCTCAGGATCATTCGGGGCAAGCCTCGCAGATCGCGCTGGCCTATGCATCGGCCAATGGTGGCGGCCGTGCGGGCGTCATCGAGACAACTTTCCAGGAGGAGACCGAAACCGATCTGTTCGGTGAGCAGGTGGTTCTGTGTGGCGGCACGACCGCACTGGTCCAGGCGGGTTTCGAGACCCTGGTCGAGGCGGGCTATGCACCCGAGATGGCGTACTTCGAGTGTCTGCACGAGCTCAAGCTGATCGTCGATCTGATGTACGAGGGAGGCATTGCCAACATGCGCTACTCCATCTCGAATACCGCTGAATACGGCGACATCAAGACCGGTCCGCGCATTGTCACCGAAGAGACGAAGAAGGAGATGAAGAAGATCCTCACGGAAATCCAGAACGGTGAATTCGCACGTGACTTCATTCAGGAGAATCAGGCAGGTGCGGCGACGTTGAAGGCAAAGCGTCGCCTTGCCTACGAGCATCCGATCGAGAAAGTGGGCGAGCGTCTGCGCGGCATGATGCCGTGGATAGCGGCTTCGGCCAAGGTCGACAAGACCAGGAACTGATCGCGCATCTGGCAAACTGCCCCTCCGATCGTCAGGCCGACGCCTCGTCCGGTCCGATCGTCGTGGGGGGAGAGTGTCGTGATGGAGCTGGCTCAACTCAATATTGCACGTCTTGCGGCACCGCTGGAATCACCGGCGCTGGCTGACTTTGTCGCGAATCTCGATCGAATCAACGCGCTGGCCGAGGCGTCGGCGGGTTTTGTCTGGCGGTTCGAGGAACCGCCGGGGCGGGCACCCCAGGCGACACAAGCGTTCGGCGGCGAATTCATCGTCAATCTGAGTGTCTGGCGCACGATCGAGCACTTGCACGACTATGTCTACCGTTCGGCGCATGCACCGATCATGGCGCGCAGGCGAGAGTGGTTCGAAAGGATGGATGAAGCGCATACCGTACTCTGGTGGATACCGGATGCACATCGCCCGACACCCGCAGAGGCGGCAAAGCGCCTCGCGTGTCTGCGCGAGCGAGGTCCATCGGCGGAGGCGTTCACTTTCAAGCATTCTTTTCCCGCACAAGATGACACGAATACCGACGACGCACGGCAAGGGCATTGCACGCGGTAGACTTCCGGTCGCGACGTAATCGACACACCCTATGGCTCAACCAGACCCCGTGCGGCGGGGGCGCTCTCGTGGCGTCTATCTGCTACCGAACCTGTTCACCACCAGTGCGCTCTTTGCCGGCTTCTACAGCATCATTGCGGCGTACAACGGTGACTTCCGGTCGGCCGCCATTGCCATCATCGCGGCGATGGTCCTCGACGGTTTCGACGGACGTGTCGCGCGCATGACCGGTACGTCGACCGAATTCGGGGCCGAGTACGACAGCATGGCCGACATGATCTCCTCGGGCATGGCGCCTGCCTTCCTGATGTACTCGTGGTCCTTGTCGAGTCTTTCGGTTGCCGAGTTCGGCCAGCTCGGCTGGGTAGCGGCTTTTGTCTACACCGCCTGCTGCGGCCTGCGGCTGGCGCGTTTCAATGTGGCGGTCGGCACGGCAGACAAGCGGTTCTTTCAGGGGCTGGCGTGCCCGTCAGCCGCGGCGGTCAACGCGAGTGTGGTCTGGGTGGCTGCCGAAATGGGCGTCGACGGCGCCGATCTGGTTGCACTCTGTCTGTTCGTCGTGCTGTCCACCGGGTTCTTGATGGTCAGTACGTTCACTTACTACAGTTTCAAGGATCTCGGCACCAGTCGGAAGGTACCTTTTGCCATGGCTATCGGCCTGCTGCTCTTGTTCGTGGTGACCGCGGTCGACCCGGCGAAGATGATTCTCATCGCCTCTGTGGTCTACGCGTCATCCGGCCCCGGCTACTGGATTTTCCGGTGGTTCCGCAAGCGCAACCGTCAGAGCGGCGTGTGACGCGCATCCGACGCTGAATCGAGCACGATGCCGTACACCGATCGCCAAGCACGCTGCCTGTCGGCCATGGGACTCGTCGCCTGGGAACAGCGCGCCGCACGGCCGACTCCCCTGCCACGTGAGCCAGCGGCGCTCGCTCGATGGCTACCGGGCGCTGCACTCGGCGTCTTTCGCTACCGCGAGCAGCCGTTGACGCGCGTCGGACAACGGGATGCGCCGTTGCTGGTCATTGCGGAAGCTGCTCCCGGCGACGCGATGAATCCGCCCTTGTCCGGCCAGGCAGATACCCTGTTCGAAAACATGCTTCGCGCGATCGGACGGCGGCGGCGCGACACCTGTCAATGCAAGCTTGCCGATGTCCCGGAGGCTGCGGGAGACACGGTTGCATCACTGTCGGGGCGCCAGCACAGAGTTGCCCTGGTGCTGGTACGCGAACTGGATGCGGAACTGTCCGCCGACGCCTGTCGATTGACTGACGTCGTGCCGGTCGCCGCCGCCTGGTGCCTCCCGCATCCCGAACTGTTGCTAGCCCGACCGGAGAGGAAGCGACAAGCCTGGGAGATCTTGCGGGCGGTTCGCGAGCATCTGGCTGGTGCCGGGCGCTGATGAGTGCAGATGCGTCGGTGGTGCAACTCGCCTTCGAGCCGATGCGCCTCGAAGATGTGCCGCTGGTCGGTTCGATGGAGCGCCGCAATTACGATTTCCCGTGGAGCGACGGAATCTTTCGTGACTGCCTTCGCGCGGGTTACGACTGTATCCGCATGACCATCGGCGACGAACTGGCGGGCTACGGCGTCTTGCAGATCGGCGCGGACGAAGGTCATGTTCTCAATCTCTGCATCGATGCGCCCTATCAGCGTCAGGGTTACGCGCGGCTTTTCCTCGAGCACTTGATAGCCCGTTCGGCCCGAGCGAAGGCCAATGTTGTCTTTCTCGAGGTGCGTCCGTCGAACCCTCGGGCGCTGGGTTTGTACGAGGGGTCGGGGTTCAACGAGATCGGCCTCAGGAAGAACTACTACGATGGGCCGAAGGGGCGTGAGGATGCCATCGTGATGGCGCGCAGCATCGGCGGATTCGGTGAAGATGCAGATTGTGCTGCGGCAACGTGACCTCGACGAACCCGTCAAGATCACGTTGAGGCAACACTGACAGACGCATCGAGAGACTGTCCGACTCCTCTATACTGGCGCGCTTTTCCCGTACTCCTTACCGGACCCGGCCCCACATCATGAACCTCAGCGACGAGATCGCGAGACGGCGTACCTTCGCCATCATCTCGCACCCGGACGCCGGCAAGACGACGCTGACCGAAAAGCTCTTGCTGTTCGGCGGTGCGATCCAGCTGGCGGGCACGGTAAAGGGCAGGAAGGCTGCCCGGCACGCCACGTCCGACTGGATGGCGATGGAGAAGGAGCGAGGCATTTCGGTGACCTCGTCGGTAATGCAGTTTCCCTATCGCGACCACATCGTCAACCTGCTCGATACGCCGGGTCACGAGGACTTCTCCGAGGATACCTATCGAACCTTGACGGCGGTCGACTCGGCACTGATGGTGATCGACGTCGCGCGTGGCGTCGAGGCCCGCACAGAGAAGCTGATGGAGGTGTGTCGGCTACGTACCACGCCGGTCATGACCTTCATCAACAAGCTCGATCGAGAGGGTCGCGATCCGATCGAACTGATGGATGAAGTCGAGGAGATGCTCGGTATCCGCTGTGCGCCCATTACCTGGCCGATCGGCATGGGCAAGCGTTTCAAGGGTGTCTATCACCTGCAGACCGGCATCGTGCACTTCTATTCCGCGACCCACGGCGGCAAGGTGCAGGAGGGCGAGGTCATCGACGACATCGATGATCCGCGGCTCGACGAGATCATCGGCGACATGGCGAGTGAACTACGCGAAGAGCTCGAGCTCGTGCAGGGCGCGTGTCACGAATTCGACCAGGCAGCGTATCTCGCAGGTGAACTGACACCCGTCTACTTCGGCTCGGCGATCAACAATTTCGGTGTGGCAGAGCTGCTCGATGACTTCGTGCGCTACGCGCCGCCTCCCCAGGCTCGCGAGACACTGACACGCGAGATAGAGCCGACCGAGCCTGCGTTCACGGGCTTCGCGTTCAAGATCCAGGCAAACATGGACCCGCAACATCGTGACCGTGTGGCGTTCGTGCGGATATGTTCCGGGAAGTACGACAAGGGCATGAAGGCGCGTCACGTGCGGCTCGGCAAAGAGGTGCGCCTGGCCGATGCCCTGACCTTCATGGCCTCGGATCGGGGCCATGTCGACGAGGCTTTCAGCGGCGACATCATCGGCCTGCACAACCACGGCACCATCCGCATCGGCGATACCTTCACGGCCGGCGAGGATCTGATCTTCACCGGGATTCCCAATTTTGCACCGGAGCTGTTCCGGCGGGCCGTGCTCAAGGATCCGCTGAAGATGAAGGCGCTGCAGAAGGGCCTGGATCAGCTTTGCGAGGAAGGGGCCACGCAGTTGTTTCGTCCGCTCATCAACAATGATCTGATCCTGGGTGCCGTCGGCGTGCTGCAGTTCGAGGTCGTGGCACAGCGCCTTGCTGACGAATACAAGGTGGAGTGCCGGTTCGAGGGGGTTACTACCAGTCAGGCGCGCTGGATTCGCTGCAAGGACGAGAAGATGCAGGAGGACTTTCGCCGCAAGCTCGAATCGAACCTCTCGATCGATCACGCCGGCGAGCTCGTCTACCTCGCGCCGACGCGAGTCAATCTGCAGATGGCCGAGGAACGCTGGCCCGAAGTCGAGTTCCTGGCGACGCGCGAGCAGGTCTTCAACTGACGGCGACGGGATGCCCGACACGTGGTCCGGCGGGTGGTCGGACGGGTGGTCCGACGGATTGGCTCGACGGGCGGTCAGACTGGACTTTCGTTCATCTGGACGTGGGCGACTGGCTGCCGGACAGTGTCCTGCATTGCCGCACAGGTGTCGTGATCGAAGTTGCGAAGCCGCGACAAATGTTGTTTTTTCGTCACAGTTCTTCACGAGATCGACTATGCTTCGCGCTGTATTCGGGAATCTATTGTTTAGAGGAAGGACATCATGATCAAACGTATTGCACTTGCCGTCGCCTTCGTTCTCGCCGGTACCGGCGCTGCCCAGGCAGAATTCTTGGCTCCCATCAACGGACGCTCCGCCAATCCGGGTGGGTTGCCCGATCTGTCAGTTGAGGGTTCCTTCGCCTCGGGTGACTTCTTTCAGTACATCGGAACCCGGGTGAATTACAAGGTGTCCCCAGAGCTCACGGTATTCGGTGACGTGGGCATGGTCGAGATAGGCAACTTCTTTGATGCCGATGGCATCGGTTTTGGAATCGGTGCTTTCTACTATCTTGCCAACCAGCAGATCCTTCCGCAGATGGACATCGCCGGCAAGGCGAGTTTCCATACGGCCAACGTCGAATACAACCGGAGCGTCTTCGGCTTTCGCGACGATTTCGAATTTACTTACAACAACATCTCTCTCGAAGTGCTGGTCAGCAGCGCCGAGCCGATTGCCGCCAATGGTCTTGGTTGGTACGGTAATGCCGGTCTCAACTTCATCGGTGGCGACGCATCTGAAACCGAGCTACTGATCGGTGGCGGTGTCGTCTTGCCCGCCGGGCCGGGAGAAGCCTATGCGGGCATCGATCTTATCGACAGCATCACCTTCGGCGCAGGCTATCGCTACTTTATCCAGTAACACCTGCTTCAGGCGTACCTGAGCGCAAGGCTTGCTGCCGGTCCTTGTTATCGGCAGGAGCCCCCCGGTGTCGGCTGAGAAAATGATACCGGCAGCAAACCCCAGCGCTGAAAAATCACCCCTGGCAAACTGAAGCTCTTGGCGCGTGTCGTCTCTCGGGCTGCGACATCCAGCTGGGTTTCAAGAGGTTGCATTTGCGAGAATGGACTCTTTCTCGTCCGCTCGGAGAGTTGGCAAGACGACTCCCGGACTCTGCCGTGGTTTGACGCCGGACATCGCTCCGCTGGAAGGCGCTTGCAACGAGATCATGCATTCGAGCGTATCGGTTGCTCTCGAAGCGCGTGACGATACGAAGCCGATCAGCCTTTGGCATTTGCTGGCACCGCAACGTTCGGAAGTATCGTAGGCTGACGCCTCCTTCGCTACAGCCTATCGATAGCCATGACCATCGAGACCGACGTCGTCATTGTCGGAGCAGGGCCTGTCGGGCTCTTCCAGGTGTTCGAACTGGGCC
>ENA-ORXM01000324-ORXM01000324.1-marine-metagenome-genome-assembly--contig:-NODE-324-length-91744-cov-4.803103_pt1 | contig 91744 bp, 82 predicted proteins | sample MGYA00237867_ERZ511480 | MGnify/ENA primary metagenome ERZ511480 (study PRJEB26309, sample SAMN06266103) | marine metagenome | isolation source: Algal blade | place: United Kingdom:Sidmouth, United...
CCGGTGAAAGCGTAACGGTAGAGCCGGCCACTGTGTAATCGATACCGGCAATAAGCTTAGCACCATTTCTATAGACCCAGACCTGAGCAAAGGCAGGTAAGGTGGGCGACCCCGTTAACGCATAGGTTGTAAAAGTTGCACCATGATCGGTGGCATTGGCAGTAAAACTTTCCTGACCACTTGTTATGATATCGATATCGGAGGCCAATAACTTCTTTGTTGCTCCTGTAGCTTCGTCACGTACCAAAAAAGTATATCCGCTATCGCTACCATCGGCGCTAGTTCCTGTTTCAGCGTCTGTTGAAGCTGTTTCCGAGCTTATCAATGCAATACCATCAAGACCGAACACATTACCGTCTACATCGATAAAGGTATTGTCGGTCAGGGTGCCGCCTAATTGCCAAGTGGTCGTCGTAACATCGTCGGTAGTGTTCGATAGCATTGTAATACCGTTTTTTGATTGTAGGTATTTTATGGTGCCTTTATTGTCTACAACACGCACGGCACCACCGGTTGTGGTTGTTCCGGGTGCGACGTCTGATTCCTTGGTGACGTCTCCCGTGGTCTGTTGTGCACTGGCCAATCCAACGGATAGCAGCGCGACGGCAAAAATTGCCGTTTTCGTTGCTTTTAAAAGATTCGGGGTTTTCATAATACTAGGTTTATTAAATGATTATTGTTTAAGGTTCAAAAATTATCTCGCACGTGTTTTAAAAGAACTGGACAATCCGTATTTCGTCATTTTGATAACAGATTACATTGGTTTCCAGTTCGATGGTGTTGGCATCTACGACCGTAAAATCGATTTTGACGCCATTTCTGTAAACGTCTATTTTTTGGCTGTTTGTAATCGCCGATGGTGTACTGAATTGATTTTGCCCATCGTTCGCCACAATCACGATTTCTTCTTTTTGGACTAAGGATGAAAGCGGTGTTCTGTTCAATACTCCGGTCGTTTCGTTGATAGTAATGGCCATTGAATTGTCTTCAACGGTTTCTAGCCCTTCAAGAGCCAATGTATTTGTTGCATTTGTTTCGATAATGGTTGGTCTGGTCAATGCGCCCCCCAATTCTATGTTATCGCTATCTGATGTAATGAGCCCATTACCTACCTGTAAGCTCCCGCTTTGGTTGATCCATTCTGTTCCCGTGTAGTGGAAATGTTTCCATTTATTCGATTCACGTAAATATCACCGGCCACTGGGTTGTCGACCGTTGTAATTGAGGGTACACCATCACCGTTTTTCGGGTTTGTACTTATGGTTTCCCAATCGGTACCGTTCCAAATGCCGACGTTGTTGCCGGTAGTATCCATCCAGACATCACCGACCTGATTGTTCGTTGGAGCTATAGCAGCTGTAGTTACCTGAATTTCAGAATTACAAAGACTTTTCCATATACTGCCTTCGAAAACGAAAATACATTTGGCATCGGTATTGTAAAACAAGGCCCCGTTCAATGGGATTATTCCGTTCATTTCTGAATCAGTTACCCGGGTAATGATCAATGCCCGGTTGGTACTTTCCAGTTCTAGAATGGAAAAGGCATCGATTTTTTCCGGATTTTCACCAATCTTTATCTGTGAAAGACCAAAATGGTATCCAAAGAAGATGCAAAGGAAAAATAATGGGAAACTACGCATGTAACAGACTTGGGCATTTTAATTAACGGGACAAGACTATCACAGGATCCGTTGAAATGCAAATTTTTATTGTGTAGGGCTTATTATCTGTTGTAAACGGATATTTACTGATTGTAACTATAGATTTTTTATGATATAAAACCTCGAAAGAGTGCCTTGGAGCGGTCTATAAACATTTGTTTTTCAGTGTTTTTCACAAATTTTTATTGATTTAGACAGTTCGATAATAATTCGCATTTCGAAACAGTGAAACCCCGCCCTTAACCCTAGACTCGACGTCTGGAAGGAAACCTGATTTTAGACTTAGTGTTAAAAGGCCCTAGTTTTGTTTTAGCCCAAGTTCTTTGCCCTTCATCAGCATATATTCTTTTGCCGCTGGATATTCGTTCGGGATTTCGCCTTCGAGAATAGCTTCTTTAATGGCGTCTTTGATAATGCCGATTTCTTTTGAAGGTTTTAAATTGAAAGTTTCCATGATTTCCTCACCGCTGATCGGTGGTTGAAAATTACGGATATGGTCACGTTCTTCGACCTCTGTTATCCTCTGCCGAACCAGTTTGAAGTTGTTCTTGTATTTTTTTTGTTTTTTTGGATTTTTCGTTGTGATATCCGCTTCGCAGAGTGTCATCAGGTCATCGACATGATCTCCCGCATCGAATACAAGTCGTCGCACCGCGGAGTCGGTCGCAAAATCTTCTGAAAGTACCTGTGGTCTTGAGCTCATCAATACCATTTTTTGAACATATTTCATTTTGTCGTTCAAGGGCATCCGTAGCCGTTTAAACAATTTGTAGACCATTTTTGAGCCAACAAATTCATGGGCATGAAATGTCCAGCCTATTTTTTTATGGAATTTCTTGGTCGGTGCTTTTCCAATATCATGAAGCAGGGCTGCCCAGCGCAACCATAGATTATCGGTCGCTTTTGAAATGTTGTCGACAACCTCAAGGGTATGCCAAAAATTATCTTTATGGCGTTGGCCTTCAATTTCTTCGATGCCTCGTAAGGCCACCAGCTCGGGTAAAATGTAGGGCAACAGTTCCGTTTTATGAAGCAAGGCAAAACCCTTGGAAGGTTTCGTGCTGGCCAGAATTTTATGGAGCTCGTCTACAATCCGTTCTTTTGAAATGATTTTGATACGCTCTTTGTTTTCGGTTATTGCTTGTAGCGACTTTAGTTCAATGGTAAAATCCAATTGCGTGGCAAATCGAATGGCGCGCATCATTCGTAAAGGGTCATCGGAATAGGTGATGCCGGGTTCAAGTGGCGTTCGGATGATTTTTTTTTCGAGATCGGAAACTCCGTCAAAAGGGTCTAAAAGTGCTCCAAAATCCTTTTGATTTAATGAAAGTGCTAAGGCATTGATGGTAAAATCGCGTCTATTCTGATCGTCGGCCAAAGTACCTTCTTCGACAACAGGTTTTCTGCTATCACGATGATAGCTTTCTTTTCGGGCACCAACAAACTCCAGCTCAATACCGTTGTGCTTTAGCATTGCCGTACCGAAATTTTTGAAAATCGAAACTTGAGGATTTCCCGGAAGTTTGGAAGCTACTTTTTTGGCCAATTCGATACCGCTACCGATGGCGACGATGTCAATGTCTTTCAGTGTTCCTCTTTCCAAAAAGTAATCACGCACAAAACCACCGATAACGTAACAATCCGTTCCAAGTTCTTCGGCTGCTGACGAAACTAAATGAAAAATCGGATTTTTTAGGGCTTGTTTATGATTCAAGGTCTTGGGTTCAAGGTTTAAAGCAGTAGCAGTGGGCAGCGGCGGTTTGCGGTGCCATATATCAATGCTACAGCTATATTGACAAACTGGCCTGAGCTTTTCTATTATTCCCGAATTACCTTTACGGTGCCATCGTTGCTTAATTTGATGATGGACGAAGGACTATTTCCGATTTTTTCGGGCTCCAAATTTACTACATAGTCCACTCCTTTTAAAATTACATCCTCAATTTCTAAAAAAGTTTTGGGCGTGGGCCGACCGGAAATATTTGCCGAAGTAGATACAATGGGTTTTTTGAAGGTATTGATCAGGTAGCGGCAGAACTTATCGGATGCCACCCGAATGGCCAGCGTATTGTCTTGAGCCACCAGGTTCTTGGCGATTCCTTTCGGCCTATCGTAAATAATAGTGGTAGGTTTTGTGGATAGGTCGATAAGGTCATACGCGATATCCGGTACATGCTCAACGTGTCTTTCTAGCATTACGTCATTAGCTACCAAACAGATTAATGCTTTGCTATCTTCCCGTTGTTTGAGTTCGTAGACTTTTTGAACAGCAGCTTCATCGGTCGCATCGCAGCCGATGCCCCAAACTGTATCGGTGGGGTAGAGTATGAGTCCACCTTCGTTCAGAACTTCGAGGCAATTGTTCAGTTCCGTTCTAAAATCACCAGCCACTATTTTTGATATTTTAATTTTTGGCGCTGAACGCTCTCGATGTCCAAGATATCTTTTAGCTTATAGGTCAAGGCTTCATGGGCCGCTCTTAAATCTCTGCATAGCTTGCGTAGGCCCATCGGTTCTAGAGAGGCGGCATGGTCTGTGCCCTTCCAAGTTCTGTCCAACGTAAAATGCCTTTCTATTACATGGGCGCCCAAGGTATAAGCAGCCACATCGATAGCGATGCCTAAATGATGCCCCGAAAAACCGATGCTCTTTACTTTCTGACCGTATTTTTCCCGAAGTTTTAGAATATCCAGCAGACAGACATCCTTAAAGGGTACCGGATAGCCTGAAGTACAGTTGTAAACGACCAAATCTTTGGCACGCCCGTGTTCATCGAAAAAATTTACGATAGTCTCGATTTCATTCTTGGTAGTCATTCCCGTGGAAATATGGATTTCCCCTTCGTAGTTATCACAAAGCCAGCCTAGCATCTTAAAATTATTATTGCATGCAGAAGGTATCTTTATAAAATCAGGATGTATACCCGCAATTTCTTTAGCGGAAGTTGTCTCCCAAACAGAAGTAGAATAGGTAATACCGACTTCTTCGCAATAGGCTTTTAATTCTTGGTGTTGCGCCACATCAAATTCCAAAAATTCACGGTGCGCCCCATAGGTATCCCCATACGAATTTGCGGGATTGGGGTGCGGCGCATTGTACTGGGTCTCCGTAAGTAATTCTTTATTGTTCCTTTTTTGAAATTTCACCGCGTTCGCATTGCCGAAAATCTTGGCCATGTTAATAAGCTCTTTAGCAATTTGCATATCGCCTTTATGGTTACAGCCAATTTCTGCAATAATGTAAGGTTCTTTATAGGTCATTAAATCTTAGGTTATAATTAATGATAAATTCGGAAGCTTCTCGAATGGCCCCTTCGGCAGATTTCTTGCTCAAGACCATATCTGCATGAAACTTGATGGTTTTGGTCGCATTTGCAGGACAAAAAGACCATCCTACCCGCAGCATGTTACTCATATCGTTTACATCATCGCCAATATACGCGATTTCCCTTGGGGATACATCTCGTTGTGCACAGATGTTCTTGAGACAAGAATATTTATCTTTTATTCCGAGATACGTATCCTCGATTTTTAGTTTTTTCATTCTTTGGCCTACGACCTCTGAGTTTTCCGAGGTCATTACTATTAGACTTACACCGTGTTGGCGCAAAACCTCAAGGCCCATTCCATCACGCATATCGAAGGTCTTTGAAAACTCACCTTCTTTGTTGAAGGTTACCTTACCGTCGGTAAATACGCCGTCAACGTCTAAAATCAGATAGTTGATGCGGCCAACTGATTTATTTGCTTTAAAATTGGAGATAAATAATTGTTCGACCACGCGCCAGTCGGTTTCCGAATCGATTTCGACCAAAGTATTTTCCGGCATTTCAAATGTGCCTATGGTACCGCTCAACCTATTTTTAGATTTTTTGAACGCGCTTTTGGTGGTACAATACACGGCTCCGTTCTCGATCAGAAGACCTTCAAAATCTTGTCGTCTTGGCCTATTTTTAAAGTCATAATTCAATGGCTTACCGTTAGCCGACCAAGTAAAACGATGGGTATTAACAACACTCAAAACGGCATCTAGGCCGTTGTTTAGCAATTTCTCCAGAGCTGCATCGATATCTTGACTTCGGGTCATGGGCGAAGTAGCCTGTAGCAAACAGAATATATCAAAATCAATATCGGGAAGGGCACAGAACTCTAGCATGGCATCTTCGGTAGAAGCTGTATCAGAAGCATTTTCGGCCGAACGCTTTAACGCTTTCACTTTATGTGACCAAGTAAAATTCGTGCTGATGTAATCGATGATTCCGTCATCATCGGTAAAGACATAGACTTCGTCTAAATTCGAAAAAATAGCTTCCGTAAGTACCCATGTGAATAGGGGGCGGCCCAATAATTTCTTTTTGTTCTTTCCCGGAATTCCCTTGGAATTTTTTCGCAGTGGAATAAATCCGATAGCCTTTTTTGACATATTATTTCGCTAAGTATCAACGACCATATTCTGTATGAGGTCTTTTGTCGCCTTGACGGTAAATTTATCCAAATAATCCTTACCCAGAAAGAATCGCTGCTTTACTATTTCAAGATTCGAAAGGGCCGTAGAGAATAGGGTATAGCCTTGCTCAAAATAAAATCCCTTTTTTAGCCCAAGAATTTCTATCGGAAACAGTGCCGGTAGCACGGTTATGTTTTTGAAATGATCCTCGTATTTGGTTGTTTCCCGAGGATGTGTTTTAAGAACTATATTCATGTTAGGGGGTACCTTTGAAATAACATCCCTATAAATTGCTATTTTTTCCGCTTCGTTTTTAATAACCTTATCCTCAGATATCGGTTGGGTCAAAATCAGGGCATTATTTTGATTTTCTATATTCAAAGCTTCATCCGAGAGAAAAATAGTGAAGATTTCTTCTTTTGTTTTTTCATCTAGTTTCTCAACTTCCTTTTTGATATTGAGTTCCACCGCTTTTTTTTGTAAAGGGATGGGCAATCTATCGGGAAACTGCGCGAACAACTTTTTTACGGCCTTATCAAAACCACCCCCGATCGGAGTTTTCGTTACATATGATTTGACGAACTGTTCAAAGGTGCTATGGCGTTGCCGGTAGGTGCGGGCACCATCTTCTATCATGTTGATGCCCTTTTTTCCAAATTCATAAAGAAAATAACTTTTCGATGAATCCGTATCGCATAAATAAAGGTCCGAATTTTTGATAAAATCTTTTTCGGCTTTTAAACTGGGGTGTTTTGTTTCTAAATACGGGATCAATGTAGCTTTTCTGCGGATGGAGTAGTTAAACTTTCCCAAATCGGCGACGTGATCTTTACGTTCTGAAATGATATGTACCTCCCTAAAAAATTGATTTTTTAGGTTGGGTATCAGCGTTTCGATCATAGGGGTGCTCTCGACCAGAAAAAGGAGGTTATTGCCAAGCTGCTCGGCAGAATACGCGCTATCTCTTAAAATATGCAGCATACTAAGATAGATATGATAAATGGTCGAACCTACATAGGTACGCTTCATAGAATTTCAGGGAATTTTATTGGAGATGAAAGGCAAAAAACTACATTTGTAAAAGTACTCAAAAATAAAATATGCCTTAATGAGCACGGTAAGTGTTATCGTTAGTACCTATAAAAAACCTGATTGGCTAAAAAAAGTGCTTTGGGGCTTTAATTGCCAGACTTACAAAGATTTTGAGCTCATTGTCGCAGACGATGGTTCGGGCGAAGAGACCCGTCAACTGATTCAAGAAATGGCCGAAAAAGTTTCTTATGAAATCAAGCATATTTGGCAAGAAGACGACGGATTTCAGAAATGTAGGATTTTAAACAAGGGTATCAAAGCCTGCGACACCGAGTATATCATTATGACCGACGGCGATTGCATTCCCCGTGAAGATTTTGTTCAGGTACACTATATCAACAAAGAACCAGGATACTTTATTTCTGGGGGGTATTATATGCTGCCTATGAACATATCGCATGCCATCACATTACAGGATATTGAAAAACAGAACTGTTTCAACATTCATTGGCTGAAAGAGAAGGGCATACCCAAGACTTTTAAGAATAACAAACTTACGGCAAGAGGCTTTATATCGACCTTGTTCAATACTTTCACGCCTACCAATGCAAGCTGGAACGGACACAACTCTTCAGGTTGGAAAAAGGATATTTATAATGTGAACGGTTTTGACGAGCGTATGCAATATGGTGGGGAAGATCGTGAATTTGGTGAACGCCTCTTCAATTTTGGGGTAAAGTCGAAACAGTTACGATATAGTGCTGTCTGCGTGCACCTAGACCATGAACGCGGCTATCGTACGCCTGAGGCGATTGCTAAGAATCAGGTCATTCGAAAAGAGGTGCGACAAAACAAAAGCGTATGGACCTATCACGGCATCACCAAGTAATAGGCAAGCTCGTTTTTCTTTTCCAGCTTTTTTAGCTCGCGGTATCGCTCAAGGTCACCAAGAGCATTGAGGTAACTTATGATAATGCCTTTTTTACCGTCAAGAAAACCCAAACGAATAAAGAAATGGTTGACAAACTTCCAAAGGGGCTTCAGAACTAAAAAAGCAAGGTTGAACCTTTTCTCACGATAAAAGTCTTCCTTGGCCTTCAATTGGCCGTATTTCAACATTTTCGACTTGTAATCTTCGTAGCTTTTGTAGCAGTAATGGGTTAGTTTTTCTTTCAATATACCCGACTTTCCATTGACAACCAGCGTTTCGTGAACAATTTTCTTGTCGGAGAACCGTGCCTTGCTCTTTCGAAAAAGGCGGTAATTTTTATCGGTTTGCCAGCCACTGAAATTTAGCGGACTGTTCTGAAACATAAATTTTCTGTAAAACCAGTAAGCGACATAATCTGCACCACTGTTTACGGTTTCGATGATTTCTTTACGAAGTTTATCGGAAACCGTCTCGTCAGAGTCAAGAAAAAGAACCCAATCGTTAGAAGCCTGTTTCAGCGCGAAAGACTTTTGCAGGGTGAAGTTAGAAAACGGATGTTGAATGACTTTTACCTGCGTATGATTTTTCAAATACTCATATGTGCCATCGGTGCTGTAAGAGTCGACCACAATAATTTCGTCGGCGAAGCTAACAGATTCGATACACTTTTCTATGTATCCAATTTCATTATAGGCAATAACCAATGCCGTGATTTTTTCCTTTGGGTTGCTCATGATAAAAGTAATAAGTAGGTATCTCGCTGTCTGGTCGACAAAGCTATAACTAAAAAAGAAACAAAATAGTATAACTTACTATAAAATTCCTACAAAATCATACAGCAACATCATATTCCCTTAAGGCATTGTTCAAAGATGTCTTTTTATTTGTGCTCTCTTTTCGCGTACCGATAATTAGTGCGCAGGGCACCTGAAATTCACCTGCAGAAAATTTCTTTGTGTAGCTCCCTGGTATAACAACTGAACGTGATGGAACCCTACCTTTTATTTCTATTGGTTGCGCTCCGGTAACATCTATTATTTTGGTAGAGGCCGTCAGCACGACGTTTGCGCCTAATACCGCTTCTTTTTCAACACGCACTCCTTCGACAACGATACAACGAGAACCGATAAAGGCATTGTCTTCAATAATAACTGGAGCAGCCTGCAAGGGTTCCAAAACGCCGCCAATGCCTACACCGCCGCTGAGGTGTACGTTTTTACCTATCTGGGCACAACTACCGACCGTAGCCCAAGTATCTACCATAGTACCTTCGTCTACATAGGCCCCAATATTTACGTAACTGGGCATCAAAATGGTTCCTGGAGATATATAGGCACCGTGTCTTGCAACGGCATGGGGTACCACGCGGATTCCTTTTTCTTTATATCCCTTTTTCAACGGAATCTTATCGTGGTACTCGAAAATACCAGCTTCTAAAGTTTCCATTTTTTGTATGGGAAAATAAAGCACTACTCCCTTTTTGACCCATTCGTTGATTTGCCAACCGTTTACCGTCGGTTCCGCGCAGCGTAATTGTCCGGAATCCAGTAGGTCGATTATCTGGCGTATAGCTTCCTGCGTTGCAGATTGCCTTAAAAGTTCTCGATTTTCCCAGGCATTTTCAATGGTCTTGCGTAATTCGTTCATAGTTCTTGTGCTGTTTGTAATGATTAAGAGAGCTTATTTTCCAATAGTTTAAAAAAGAGTACGGGCTTTATATGCGTTCAAATGCTGTTTTAAATTCGAAAGCTTTGTTAAAAACGTTGCAAATATAATCCCTCAAATATGATTTAGGGATTCAATTTTACGCTTATAACAATTTATAGGCTATTTTTGCCAAAAATATAGTCCTTGGGGAGATTGTTGGCATTGGATTATGGAAAAAAGAGAACGGGAATTGCAATTACCGACGAGCTGCAATTGATTGCTTCGGCCCTGACCACTGTGCCAACGTCCGAATTATTACATTTTTTAAAGAAGTATACCGAAACAGAAAAGGTAGTAGGTTTTATCGTTGGCGAACCGAAGCAAATGAACAATACGCCATCTGAGTCGGAAGCTTTTATTGCTCCGTTTTTGGTGCGTTTGGCTAAGGCGTTCCCCAATATTCCGATAACACGGCAAGATGAACGTTTTACCTCAAAAATGGCTGTTCAAAGTCTTATAGCTGGTGGAGTTAAGAAAAAAAAACGTAGCGATAAGGCTTTGATCGACGAAATTAGTGCTACGCTTATCCTACAGGCCTATTTAAATAGAAAACAATGATTTTACCAATTGTTGCGTATGGTGATCCCGTGCTTCGAAAAGTTGCCAAGGATATTCCTGAAGATTTTCCGAAACTTGAGGAGTTGATTTCAAATATGTGGGAAACGATGTATAACGCCAGCGGCGTCGGTCTTGCCGCACCACAAATTGGACTCGCTATACGTTTGTTTTTGGTCGATACGACTCCATTTGCCGAAGATGAGGACCGTTCCGAAGAAGAAAGAAAAAAATTGAAAGGCTTTAAAAAGGCCTTTATTAATGCATATATCGAAGAGGAAACCGGTAAGGAGTGGCCGTTCAACGAGGGCTGCCTTAGCATACCCGATGTACGGGAAGATATCAAACGAAAAGATACGATTACCATTACCTACCTCGACGAGAAGTTTAAAGAACATACCGAAACCTATGATGGGCTTTTGGCCAGGGTAATACAACATGAATATGATCATATCGAGGGTATTCTGTTTACCGATAAACTTTCTCCTTTGAAAAAACGTATGCTTAAAGGTAGATTGAACAATATCTCAAAAGGCAAGATAAATGTTGAATATCGCATGCGTTTCCCAAACTTAAAAAAAGCACGTTAAATAAGTACATTAATCAAACGGAAAGACTCATATTTGCGTTTGATTTTTGAAAAATATTGAATATATATGACGCTAGACAAAATTCTATCTATCACCGGAAAACCCGGTCTTTACAAATTGGTGACTCAGACACGAACCGGTTTCGTCGCAGAATCATTATTAGATAAGAAAAGAGTTACCGTAGGTATGCGCACGAACGTTAGCGTACTATCCGAAATTGCCATTTACACCCTAGATGAAGAATTGCCTTTGCGTGAGGTCTTTTTAAAAATACAGGAAAAAGAAAAAGGGGGCAAAACCTCAGTTGGCCATAAAGATGAGAAGATAAAACTCGAAGAATATTTCTTTGAAGTACTACCCAACTACGATGAAGATAGGGTGTACGCAAGCGATATTAAAAAAGTAGTGCAATGGTATAACCTGCTTCATGAAAATGGCATTACGGATTTTTCGGATACGGAGGATGAGAATTCTAAAAAGGATGACGATAGTTCAGAAGAATGAGTTTGTGAAGAATTCCAACGAAACAATGAACTCAAGAAGAGTTCGATATTAAACCCTCTTTTTTGAGGGTTTTTTTGTATCAAATCATTTGCTTTAATGGTTATATTTAGCGAGTTAACTCCAAAATGTATTAAATGCGAACCAATTTTTTAAGATACATCTGCACAATACTAGCGCTGTTCTACTACCTCGAAAACATTTCCCAAGAGAAAAAAGATTCTACTAAAAAAGCTACTAAGGAGCTTCCCTTAGAACCTGAGCGTACCGTTTCGTTTACAACCGACAAAGGCACTTGGATATCTTTAGATGTTAGCCCTGACGGAAAGACAATCGTTTTTGATATGATGGGTGATATTTATTCCATTCCGATTAATGGTGGCAAGGCTACCCAAATTACCCAAGGCATGCAGTACGATGTACACCCGAGATTTAGTCCAGATGGAAAGTCTTTGGTATACATTTCTGATAAGAGTGGTTCAGACAATATCTGGACAATGGACCTGGAGTCAAAAGCCGAGAAACAGATTACCGAAGAAAAAAAGCACAATTTCTTTTCAGCAGAATGGACAGCGGACGGCGATTACATCGTGGGCGTTAAGGGAAGACGAAATATCAAACCCCATATCTACTCGAAAGAGGGCGGTTCTGGCAGTCAGTTGCTAGATAAACCGAAAGAAATCAAACTGATCGATCCCGCTTTTAGCGCCGATGGAAAACTACTGTATTTCTCGCAACGAAAAAACGCTTGGAACTATAATGCCCAACTACCCCAATACCAGATAAGCACATACGATATGGAAGATGGTGACGTAGCCGTTATCACCTCAAAATATGGTTCGGCCTTTACGCCGACCTTGTCTCCCGACGGTAAATGGTTAGTGTATGGTACGCGGTTCGAAGAAGAAACCGGGCTTATTTTACGTAACCTTCAATCCGGCGACGAGAAATGGCTGGCCTATCCCGTTCAACGCGACGAACAAGAGTCCATTGCGCCCCTAGGCGTGCTACCGGGCATGTCGTTCACACCAGATAGCAAGAATCTGATTGCTTCTTATGGTGGAAAAATCCATTCAATTTCCATAGATGGCAATACGGCTAGTGAGATTCCCTTTTCTGTGGATGTAAGTTTGGATATGGGGCCTTTGTTAGCTTTTAAATATCCCATTCAAGATGTTGAAGAAGCTTTGGCCACTCAGATACGAGACGCAGCACCTTCTCCTGATGGTACGAAACTGGCCTTTACTGCCCTGAACCGATTGTATATCATGGATTTTCCTAACGGTACCCCTGAGCGTCTGACCAAAAACGATTTTATCGAAGCGCAACCGGCGTGGTCGCCAGACGGAAAACACTTGGTTTTTACTACTTGGAAAGAAGGCGGGGGTCATCTCTACAAAATCAATGTCGATGGTCGACCCAAACCGATTCAGTTGACCCAAAAAGCGGGACTTTACACCCATCCAGAATGGTCTTACAAATCGAATAGGATTGCTTTCCATAGGGGAAGTACCCAATCTTTTCAAGATTTACTGGGCCTCTATTCAAGTAGAATGACGGAAGACCTAGTGTGGATTTCATCGGAAGGAGGGGCGATCAATTTTATCGATAAATCAAAAGGCCGACAGATGCCCCATTTCACTAAGGAGGATGACCGTGTATATTTGAGTAGTGCCGAAAAGGGATTGCTATCAATCAGATGGGACGGTACAGACCAAAAAGAACACCTGAAATTAAAAGGTATCGTAACCTATGGGTCGCAAGATAAACTTGACGATCACAGTTTGCTTCCGACCGAAACGGAGGCCGATGAGAAAGACAAGTCTTCGAAACCTGATTTTATAAAGATTGCACCAGACGGAACATCTGCTATGGCAAAAATCAACAATGATGTATATGTGGTCGACATCCCAAAATACGGTAAAACGCCTACCGTGTCCGTGGCAAAGGTCGATAAGGCTTCTTTTCCAGCAATGAAGTTAACGATAATGGGCGGGGAGTTTCCCGCCTGGTCGTCTGACAGTGAAAAGGTGCATTGGTCGTTAGGCGCCAGCCACTTTCGCTATGACATTTCCGATGGAAAAAAGTATAATGACAGTATTACCGATTTAAAGGAAAATAAAAAGAAACAAAAAGGGATCGAAAAGAAAACCGACTCTACCGATGTCGAAAAAAAAGAGGAAGATAAATATGCGGATTTTGAAGCTTCGGAATACGAGATAAAGGTTGCTTACAAAAAGGATATACCCCAAGGCACCTTACTGCTGAAAGGCGGTCGTCTTATCACTATGAAAAGTGACGAGATTATCGAAACCGGTGATGTTCTAATCGAAAACAATCGGATCAAGGCCATCGGGGCATCGGGAAGTCTGTCCGTACCCAACGGAACCCAACAAATAGATGTTTCCGGAAAAACGCTGATGCCCGGTTTTGTAGACACACACGCGCATTTACGCCCAGCATGGGGCATCCACAAAAATCAGGTTTGGATGTATGCCGCCAATCTGGCTTATGGAGTCACGACGACACGGGATCCGCAGACCGGTACCACAGATGTGCTTTCCTACTCCGATATGGTCGAAGCCGGTATGGTCGATGGCCCCAGAATCTACAGTACTGGACCAGGCCTGGGCTTTTGGGGCTATCAATTGGAAAGTTTGGATCAAACCAAAGACGTATTGCGTCAATACAGCGATTATTTCGATACCAAGACGATAAAAATGTATTTGGTCGGTAATCGCCAACAACGCCAGTGGGTCATCGAGGCCTGTAGAGAATTAGAATTGATGCCTACTACCGAGGGAGGGCTCGATTTTAAATTGAATATGACACAGTTGTTAGACGGTTATCCCGGTCATGAACATGCGTTGCCGATTTATCCGATTTATGAAGATGTGGTAAAAACAATTGCCGAATCGAAAATGGCCGTTACGCCCACTTTGTTGGTTGCTTACGGCGGTCCTTGGGCAGAAAATTATTTCTATTCTCGCGAAGATGTTTGGGGAGATAAAAAACTACAATATTTTACACCTTACAAAGAATTGGCAAGAAAGAGTAGAAGAAGACCGGGCTGGTTTATGGATGAGGAACATGTGTTTAAAAAACATGCCGAGTTTATGAAAGAACTGGTAGAGGCTGGCGGGTTGGCCGGTATCGGAAGCCATGGTCAACTGCAAGGCCTAGGTTTTCATTGGGAGCTGTGGGCCGTTGCGAGTGGCGGTATGAACGAGCATGACGCCTTAAAACTCGCCACGATTACCGGAGCCGAAGCCCTTGGTCTTGATGGCGATATCGGTAGTCTTGAAGCCGGAAAATTGGCCGATATCGTTGTCCTGGAAAAAAACCCTTTAAAAAATCTTCGTAATACGAACACCTTGACCCATGTCGTTAAAAATGGGAAGGTCTACAAGGCCGATACTTTAGATGAGGTCTGGCCTGAAGCGCAAAAAGCGGAACCTTTCAATTGGCAGACCAAAAAACCTGAAGGACTGCCGGGAATACGCAAATAAATAAAGTGCAGCGGGCAAAAAGCACTTTTTTGTTTAACAAATAGCGTATTGGCGTGTGTTTGTAATTTTTGTGTAATATACTGAATAACAGTATATTTTAGAATTTCATATACTATAAATATATATATTTGCACTTTCAAAAGTTAAACAAATTATCCATCGCTTATGTTTTGTCTGGTATATCGCTCAAAAGCCAATCCGGTTTTTGGGTCCCTTCAAATAAAGGAAATGCTGGAAAAAGCCCGCAAGTACAATAAAAATCGTAGTATCACAGGTTGTTTGTTATTATACAACGGCAATTTCATACAATATTTAGAGGGCAACCAAATACAGGTACTGGCACTTTTCGATAAAATAAAGAACGACATAAGACATTCAGAAATTAATCTACTTTCACACGATATTATTGAAGAACGGGAGTTCGAAGATTGGAAAATGGCTTTCGAGTTTCTTAGTAATGAAAATAGTCAGTTGCAGTACCTCAAACTTCTGGTAAGCTCCTTTTTTGAAAATAGTGCATCTTCTTTGACACCTAATCCCACTTCTTTACGTTTTTGGAGAGCGACCAAACTTTTGTTGCAAACCAAAAGTAAAAAGAGCCAGCGTAACTAAACAACCTTACTTGATAAGCCACATTCAAATGCCACAAGTTGATTGATAAGTAAATATTTGAAATATATATTTTTACTTGGTTATCTTGTTGATTTCGATTCTTTTTCTTTTTTAATTTCCGGTTGGTTCAATACTTCAAATCGAAATATATCTTTTCGGGCGTAGTGCCCGATGACATCGAAATCAAATTTGCCGAGCGTGATTTCCTCCAAATCCAATTCTGTAATTAAGGCTCCTGAAGTATCGAACAGCGGACCGGCGATGATTTTGCCGAGAGGAGATACGATTACACTTCCTCCGGGGCAAATATTTTCCGGTTCCTCCTTTACGATATCTCGATATTTTTCAGGATACATGTCTTTCGTAAAATATTGATTACACCCCAAAACAAAACAGCGCCCCTCCAAAGCAATGTGTTGCATGGTGGCGATCCATTCATCGCGGGCATCGGCGGTGGGTGCAATATAGATTTCAACACCTTTTTGGTACATGGCCATACGCGCTTCCGGCATGTAGTTTTCCCAGCAGATAAGGCCACCTAATTTCCCGATTTTGGTCTGAAAGGTAACTAGTGACTCACCGGCCGCTTCGCCCCATACAACACGTTCGGTACCCGTGGGCTTAATTTTTCTGTGCACGCCCAAGAGGCCATCAGTAGGAGAAATGTACAGCATTGAGCAATAAAGGCTATTATTGGTATTCTGTTTTTCAGTAACTCCTATCACCAAATACACCTGTTCCGATTTTGCTAATTTCTCTAAACGTTTAAGGTCGTCACTTTTAACATTGATGCTATTTTTATAGTATTCGGCATAAAGCTTTCGACCTTGAAGGGTTCGACTACCGATTTTAGCGCCAAAGGAAAATCCTCTCGGATAACCAGGAACAAAAGATTCTGGAAAAACAATAAGTTGACAACCTGATTTCGCATGTTTTCGAACGAGCCGTTCGAGCTTATCAAGGGTTTTTGCCTTGTCAAAGAAAACGGGATGGTTTTGTATCAAGCAGACTTTGAGTTTCATTTTAAAGGCTTTCCATTGTTATGTTTTCTCAAATACTTTATAAAGTTGAAATCAAGTTTTCAGCTCTTTGCCAACCTCAATCCTTCTCAATCTTCTCATAGGTATATTTGCTCTTTTTCCAATCGATAAGGGGAGAAGGGTAATATTTTACGTTCATACGATCTAAAAACGGAGCCTGATTGGCCAAACGTACTTTATAGGTTTCCCAATCTCTATTTTCTGGGGTCGACCAACTCAATTCGGAATAACCGATAGCTCGTGGGAAGGCCAAATACTCCAATTCATCGATATTGCTAATGGTCTCTGACCATAAAGGGGCCTCAACCCCTAAAATATTTTCCATGGGAATGCCTTCATATTTTTCTGGTTTCCAAATATATGCCGTATCCGTGGGGATATAGGCCGCCCAATGAAGGCCATATTTTGAAAGGGTATCGTACTCCATATCGAGATAGGCTTTCTTTGCAGGTGACATAATTATTTTCATTCCCTTTTCAACCGCAAGGTCTGCATTTTCTTTACTTCCCCAGAATTGGGCCACGGTAGTTGAATCTGTATTTGCAGTAGCGAGTTCGTCCCAGCCGACTGGAATTTTATTATGTTTTTTTACGATATCGACAACCTTATCCATAAAATAGATGTAGTCATTCTTTTTGGTAACATGACTTTCATCGCCACCAATATGAAAATATGGCCCAGGGGTAAGTTCTGAAATTTCCCTTACGACGTCATCGATAAAGGAGTAGACCGTATCCTTTCGCGTATCGAAGGTGCTGAAGCCCACGTGTGTGCCTTCGTACAATTCTACTTTTTTTCCGTTACCGTTCAAGAAAGGATAGGAGACGGAGGCCGCATTCGTATGCCCGGGCATATCGACCTCGGGCACTATGGTGATATGATGATCCGCGGCATAGTTTACGATTTCGGTGTATTCCTCTTGGGTGTAGAATCCTCCGGCCTCCCCGCCAACCTCTGTGCTGCCACCAACTTCGGTCAGCTTGGGCCATGATTTGATTTCGATACGCCACCCCTGATCATCCGTTAGGTGCAGGTGTAGTACGTTGTATTTGTAATAGGCGAGCAAGTCGATATATTTTTTAACATCTTCCACACTAAAAAAATGGCGGGCGACATCGAGCATACTCCCACGGTATTCAAAAACGGGATTGTCGATAATTTTTCCGGTAGGTATCGACCAGACTTTATACGCCGCCACCGTGTCGATACTATTTTCAGGTATTAGTTGTCTCAAGGTTTGAACGCCCCGAAAGGCGCCCTCGGGCGTATTGGAGTTCAAGATGACCGAATCTGGGGTAATGTAGAGTTGATAGGCTTCCGGCGCATTGAGTTCTAGACTGTCGGACTGGTTGATGTAGATAATACCCTCCTGACCGGGTACTTCTTGAATATTCACAGGAATGTCCAAATTGGTCTTCAACTTGATTTTTCTTGCCAAAAACTTTCCCACCTCCGGAAAACCGGCTGCATTTTCAGAAGTATAGATGGCCGTAAATTCATCTAATGCAAAGCCCTTTTCGGTCGGAGTAATTTTTAGGGGCATCGGAATAAGGTTTTCCGCAGTCATGTCAGTTTTTGGTAAATTGAGTACGCGTTTCTTTTTTTTCGGTTCGCAAGATAAAATTGTTATGAAAAATGTTGCTGTTAATACACTTCTAATGAAGATCGATTTCATTTTTAAATAGAGTTTGCTGATCGAGTAGTTTATATCTGAGGGTTGAATTTTATTTCAGATGGGCACGCATAACATTGAACCAGATTTCATACCCTTTGGTATTCATGTGCAGGCCGTCTTTGATGAAAATATCCTGTTTTAACTTTCGGCCATCGAGCATAGGTTTCCAGACATCTGCAAATTCGAGTAAAGTATCTTTTTGGGCCAACCGCGCGAATTTACGGTTGAGTCTTCTGTATTTACGCCTTAGGTTCCAGCGTGCAAGACTAGGTTTCGCCGAAATGAGAATGATTTCTGTATCGGGATAGTTTTTTCGAATACCGTAGATAATACGTTCGGTAGTATCAATAATATCCCTTGGTTTTTTCTCGGCGGAAATGTCATTATCCCCTTCATAGATAAAAACCTTTTTGGGTTCGTAGCGTAAAATAAGATCATATATGTAATACATGAGGTCGGAAGTCTGAGAACCGCCAAAGCCCGAATTTACGATTTGGTATTCTGGAAAGCGATTTTGCAGGTCGTGCCACATACGAACGCTTGAGCTTCCTGTAAAGACAATGGTTTCTTTTGCCGTGTCTAAAAGCGTGTCGTATTTTTTTTGAATGGCTTTTACTTCTTCCTGAAATCTTGGTTCTTCTTGGGCGATACCCGAAAAAAAAAGTAAAAATAGAAAGCTGCTGAGAAAATAGTTCATCCGTTTGGTATAATGGCACAAGTTACTTTTTATTTTATAGTGTTCAAAGTATTCTTGCTTTTCGGTTTTTGTGGTTCGTAATCTATTTATAACCAAAGTATTGCTTATATTTAATGGGTTCGATAACGTTAAAAGGGATTGAGTCGAGCAACCCCGGTTATTTCTTGTTCAACGCGCTCAACTTTTTGATATGCGCCTTGATGAATTGGTAGTTTTTTGAATTCATTGCGCCCGCCAATTCGTGCACATATAGTACAACTATCTCCTAAAAATGGAATGATATGAGAACAACACTAAACGTAAAGGGTATTTGTTTTTGTCTTTTGCTGCTATCACTAGGTTTCGTTTTTAAAGTTTCTTCACAACAGATTTCAAAGGAAGAACTCATTTTTTTAACTCCGGAATGGAAAGGCGAACGTTTTGAAGATGGCCGCCCTCATGTTCCCGACGCGATTTTGGAGCGGATGAAGGGAGTTACCTTAGAAGAAGCATGGGCCGTTTTAAAAGGGCAAAACTTTAAATACCAATATGCCGAAGGTTGGGAAACGATCAATCCTGATAGTGTTTTGGTCGGGCGGGCGGTTACTGCCGTGTTTGTTCCCGGTAGACCTGATATCCATCGGGTCATCGATGACCGTGGGCATAACGAAGACGGACGCATAAAGTCACAAAACGCATGGACAATCGATTTGCTTAAAGAGGGTGACGTATATGTAGTAGACCAGTTCGGGGCGCATATCGATGGCCCCACAATCGGTGATAATTTGGGCAATTCTATATATGCAAAAACCGGAAACGGCATTGTATACGATGGTGCGATACGCGATATCGACGGCCTGAAAGAGATTGGTGGTTTCACTTCTTTTTTTAGGAGTTACCATCCTTCACATCATTTGAACAATCCTGATGGGGCGTTGAATACAACTTTGGTAGGTATCAACACCCCGACCCGTATCGGTATGGCAACGGTTATTGCCGGTGATGTTGTTCTGGGCCGAGATGGAGGTGTTATTTTTATTCCGCCCCATTTGGCGGAAAAGGTCGTGAAAACTTCTGAAGTGGTACGACTTCGCGATATGTTCGGTCACGAAAAGTTACGTGAGCAGAAGTATACACCAGGACAAATCGATAATCGTTGGTCTGATGAAATCGAAAAGGATTTTTCGCAGTGGCTTAACGCGCATATCGATGCGCTTCCTGTGCCTAAAGCACAGATTCAAGAATTGTTGAAAACGAGAACTTGGTGAAGCGGTATTTTCAAAACAGTTTATGAAAAAATCATTTTATTAAAGTATGTAAGCATCGGAACATAATACTTATACACCAACCCAAGAAACTATAGTCATGAAAAACTCAAGAAGGAATTTCTTATCCAGAGCTGCTGCCACGACAGCTTTGACCGCATTACCATTAATGAACTATGGTAAAGAGTACGTAAAGGCAATCGAGCGCACTCCGAAAATGTCGGCCCCTTCTGATTTAAAGATTACCGATGTCAAATGTGGGTACATACGGGGCGGGCACAGCCTCTTTGTAAAGATTTATAGTAATCAAGACATCGTTGGCCATGGAGAGGGAGTCGATGCTACACCAGGTACTTATCATCTGGTCAAGATTTTTGGTGAACGCCTGAAAGGGAAAAATCCGCTAAATGTAAATCGGCTTTTCGAAGACCTACGGAGGAGGGGCTTTTTTGAAGGAGCACAAGCAGGTATGTACATTTCTGTTCTGACTGCAGTTGAATCCGCTTTATGGGACTTGGCCGGAAAAGCACTGAATCTGCCGGTCTACCAATTACTGGGCGGAAAATTCAGGGACAAGATTAGGGTTTATATGGATACGGCCCTATATCAAAATAAACTTCCTAAACCTGAAGATTTTGCCGCTAGTGCGAAGGAAGCCGTAGATATGGGATTTACGGCAGTCAAATTCGATTTAGATCAAAGTAATGACCTCAATAAATACGATAAATACAATTGGACGGCAAGCCCTGCAGAAATACAGCGTATGTACGACCAAATGGCAGCCGCACGTGAGGCCGTTGGGCCGAATATCGATATCTGCGCCGATATGCATGGGCGTTACGATACTACCTCTGGTGAACGAGTGGCCAAAGTTTTGGAACCTTTGAACATGATGTGGTTAGAAGAACCTATTCCCGCCGAAAACGTAGAGGCGTACAAAAAGATTACGGAATCGACCAGCACCCCAATCTGCGCGGGCGAAAACCACTATTTAGCGTATGGTTTCCGGCCTTTGTTAGAGGCTGGAGCGGTCGATGTTATCATGCCCGATTTACAAAAGGCTGGTGGACTTGGAGAGGCCCAACGTATCGCGAATTTAGCGAATCTGTACTATGTGCCTTTTTCTCCTCATATGGTCGCCTCCTACCTTGGGGCTATGGCTTCATGCCATGTTTGTTCGTCCGTTCCGAATTTTATGATTTTGGAATGGCAGATTTATTTCCATAAAAATCCCATGTTCAAAGAAATCGTGACTTTTGACGGGCCCATGGTCGAGAACGGGTTTATCACCTTATCCGAAAAGCCTGGTATTGGCGTGGAAATCAACGAAGAGGGCATGAAAAAATATGCCGTTAAAGACGTACCGTTTTTTGAGTGACCTATCAGCCAATCAGATAGCTTCGGAATAGGCCTCTTTTATCCAGCTTTTTAATTCTTCATCGATTTCATCCGTATTGCAAAGTTTTACGCGATGGGTGCACATCGTTCCAAAGGGACCGGAGTTTTCGAGGCGTTTGGTCGTTGGCTTGCCTCTTAGTTTAAGACCGAGATCAATTCTAGTCTTGGTCGCCGGTTTGATTAAAGTGAATTGGCGGTTTCTTACGATTCTCACACTAGTTTTCTTCGGAACGACCTTAACATCTTCACCTAAAGCAGTGACAAATGAAATAAGGGCATCGTATATTGGAATCAGGCCTTCTTTGCCTTTATACTCGTTCCTTACTAAATCTTGCGGGCCATGGTCTTCTTCCTTCGATAGTTTTACAATTGTATTGGCAAATCCCTGGGTAACCCCGTACTCTTTTTTTAAGAAATTAACGGCTTTTGAATGTTTTTCGAAAGTTTTACTTTTTAGAACCTACTTCCATTCGGAAAGTGACTTACCAGTCTTTGCCGGCATATTACCGATCATGGTTTGAAGTGCCTTTTCCATGTCAACTGGTTTAGTTTTTATTTAGTGTCGTAATTCCCTGCGCTATTGACCAGTCGTAGAATCGCTGTATCCAATGGTCACTGGGCAGGCCTTGGGGCTTCATTCCAAAGCCATGTCCGCCCTGTGAATACATATGTAATGCCGGAAACTGGCCTCCATTCAACCAAGAGTTGTACAGTTCGATACTCCCTTTTGCAAGTCCCAAGGGGTCATCACTTGCACAGACCACCAACATTTTAGGTGGATTCTGAGGAGCATCCTGAACCGCAAATGCCGAAGTCCACGGATATACAGGAACAATAAAATCGGGTCTATCCAAGGTTTTGGCGTAGTAGGCGACACCCATGGTAACGGCACCTCCTGCAGAAAAGCCCATAAAGCCTATTTTCGATACGTCCAATGAAAATTTGCTTGCATTTTCCCGCACATACGAAACTGCAGAGAGGCCGTCGGCAATCGAAAGTGGAAGAATGGGTTTGATACGCTCCCCGATACGCGCGGGATTGTTTACGCCTTCGTAACTGATTTCCTGAACTCCGTCTTCGCCAGTAGGAACCAATCTATATTTAAGTACGAAGGCCGTAATTCCTTTAGCATTAAGCCATTGCGCAACAGCAGTACCTTCGCTTTCAATACTGAGGGCATAAAGACCACCTCCCGGTGCAACAATTACCGCGGTACCATTCGGATTCTCCGGGCGAAAAACTTCCATCGTAGGAACGGAGACATTGGTGACGACCTCATTGTCCCAAATTTCGGAGCGATATTGTTTCTCTTGGTTTTCCCATTTTACGCCATTGGCTTTTTCGTGGGGTACTTCTATGATTTCCTGTGCGACTACACAGTTCAAAATTCCAATAAAAATCAGTGTAAAGTAAAGTTTTTTCATTTTCTCAGATAATCATTTGATGTATAGAGGTGTTTTAATAGTCTGGATTTTGAGCAAGATTCTGTACTATGTTCTAGCTTTTAAACTCCGATCAATATGTAGATCAATGCTGCCAGAACACCACCGGCCAAGGGCCCCAGTACTGGCACCCATGCATAACCCCAGTCACTGCTTCCTTTTCCTTTTAGGGGTAAGATGGCGTGCATTATACGTGGCCCCAAATCACGCGCCGGATTAATTGCATATCCGGTTGGGCCACCCAATCCGAATCCGATTCCCATGACCAAAAGTGCAACAGGTAGCGCATCGAGAGCTCCCAACTTAATGGGTTCATCGGCGACAGTACCCCCGGCGATATAGAAAACGCCAAAAACGAGAGCGAAAGCACCTATCATTTCAGTAATAAAATTCCAGAAGGGACTGCGTATCGCAGGCCCCGTAGAGAAGGTAGCAAGTATAGCTCCTTTATCCTCAGTGGCATCGTATTGTTTTTTATAGGTCAGCCAAACCAAAAGATTGCCCATCATTGCGCCCAAAACTTGCGCGAGCATATAGCCCGGTACCATTTCCCAACCAAACTTGCCAGCGGTCGCCAGACCGATCGTTACTGCCGGGTTTAGATGTGCTCCACTGACATCGGCACTTATGAATACACCCACGAAAACCGAAATTCCCCAGGCCAGTGCTATGCCTGTCCATCCCGCATCGGCTCCTTTAGTTCCTTTTAAAACGACGTTTGCTACAATACCATTGCCTAGAAGAATGAGCATGGCCGTTCCAATAAATTCGAATATATATACAATCATAGTGTTGGTTGTTTTTCGGTTGTTTTTTAGCGCATCAAAAGATAAATAAAATAGGTGGAAGTCGCACCTTTTTCCGACTAATCGGTCAAAGCCTGATAGATAAATTGGCGCATGACCGTACCATAGTAGTTATTGTACGGTTGAACCTGTGTAATTAAAATAGCGATTAATTTCTCTCTCGGGTCTATAAAAAAGTAAGTGCAATAAGCACCGCTCCAGTAATATTGTCCTACAGAGCCCAAGCTTTTACTTTCAGCTATATCAGTAGTGACTCCAAACCCTAGGCCGAATCCCTGTCCCGGCGCCTCATAGAGTTCCCCCACCTGGTTCATGGTCATGATTTCAATGGTTTTCGGACTGAGATATCGTACGCCGTTCCATTCCCCTTTATTCAGAAGCATTTGGCAGAATTTCATGTAATCCGCGACCGTAGAGAAAAGCCCGTGTGTACCTCCGAAAACGGTATTGCCCTCTACCGGAAGCTGCTGCTCTGAATTTACCATTTTTCCCTCTTGGTTAAAGTTGTGTACGGGCGTCCACCGAACTTGCTCTTCTTTTGGAATATTATAACCGGTATCTTTCATACCTAATGGGTCGAAAATCCGTTTTTTTAGAAAATTGGCAGTGGTCATACCTGAAAATTTTTCGATGAGCAGGGAAAGTACATCGGGCGAAGCACTATAATACCACTGTTCCCCGGGATGCCCTATCATTGGTAGTCTTGCCAAAGTATTAACACGACTTTCAATGTTCTTCTGCGATTCCATATACAAGGCCTTGGCAGTTGCATTATCAAGTGCTGAGCCGCCAAGGCCGTGCGAAAATCCTGCGGTGTGGGTCAAAAGATGGTGTATGGTTACTGCGTTATTTACAGGTTCGGTCGTCCCATCAATACCTTCATTGACATCTTTAGCCACTCTAAGATTTGTAAATTGGGGAATGTATTTGGAAACAGGATCGGTCAATTGAAAATACCCCTCTTCGTATAGCATCATAAAAGCAGCAGTTACAATCGGTTTCGTCATTGACATAATATGAAAGATACCATCTTCTCTCATAGGCGTTCTATCTTTAAGGCTACTATACCCATATGCCTTTTCATGAACTGTTTGGCCATCTTTCATGATATACGAAATTGCCCCGGGAATTTTACCGAATTTGACCTGACGATTTAGAAAAGTATCATATCTACTCAAACGTTCCTTTGAAACAGTGACCTGTTCAATATTACTTACTTGAGTAAGTTGTGCACTCAGAGATGCACAGGCCAAAAAACTAAGAGCGATAAGTTTTGCGATATTTTTTTTCATTGAAGTCGAATTTTTTAGAATAGTGTCATTGAGCTGCGAGAGAATGATTTGAATGCTATAAGCGCGGCAAAGTTGAGATTCCTCGATGGAAGATACATTTTTTCCCCTTTATTATTTCGAATACCCTGATTTTCAAAGCATATTTTTACCGTATTCACAGAGAAATTTTTAACTTTCTATTCAATTTGATGAGGAACTACATAAGTTCTTTCTTGAAGATATTCTTTTAACCCTAAAAATTACAGTATTATGAGCGAAGTATCAACAGCAGATCAACTGGCCATCCTGAAAAAAACGGCTGTCAAACAATTGAACGAATGTGGTGTATCGAATGTAGACCACGATGAATTGGATGGCTATGTAAACAGCTTGAAATCAATGGCGTTTAATCAAGATGCTACTTTGGTGTCCGGTAAAGACCCATCGGAATTGGAAACGGTACGCAGAAATTTTGTCGAAAAAAAATTGGGCGTTAGCGATAAGGATAAAGCCATGGACGCAATCAATAAAGTAGCTGATAAAATGTCGGGCATACGTATGAAGAGTAGACCGGCATTCTATTATTTGGTAAACCATGAATTGAACTAGAGTTCCTCTCTAGTTACAAAAATTTAATATTGAAAAGCCACCTTATTTTGAAGGTGGCTTTTTCTGTCTGATCATCAATTGTCATATTACAAACAATGGGAAGGCAAATCGATACTTAATTTTCGAGCAATTACACTCCAAACTGCTCCAAATGGTGGTTAAGGTGTTTGTAGAAAAGGGTATTCCATTGCTTTTCGGTCAAAGGCCCGAACGCATGAGATTCTTTGCCTTCAAAATGGGAAGCGCCCAGTTTTTGGGTTTTTTCTATGTTCGCAACCATCTTTTGTTTCTCAGTTTCAAAATCTCTTTCGTTCGTAATCAAAAACTCGGGAGCAGTTCCCATATTCCTTTTGTATGGCTTTGGACCTACCACAAGGTTCTTGGCGAACAACTTGATCATGAATTTTTTAAACCCTTTGGGTTTGGGATATTTATCTGTATACGTCATTTCATAAGGTACGTTGCAATGGGCCAGCATTTGTGCAACGCTCATTTTACCCCAAAGATTCTTGGTTTCTGGAGTAAGTGCTTCGACACGGGCAATGAGTTCTTGGGAATCCTCAAGGTTAAATACGTTTTTCATGGTAGAATTATTTTAGGAAAATCGGTTGTGAAATGTACTAGGGGAGGTACACCAAAAATAGGTAAAGGTTTCGATGTGAACAAGAACAGAATTGCCCCATAAAATGGCTTTGAAGATTGGATTTTTTTCGGAACCTGCCAAACAGTAAAAGACTACTTCATACAGTGAGTTCGGTAAGGCAACAATGGTTAATTTCTTATGGATAAAAAATGTACCGGATTATTCACCGTTGATAAAAGAATGCTCATATTGCGCTTATATTAAAAACCTGAAAGTAGCATGGCATTAAAAGTAGTTATAGCACATAAAACGAAATATAAATACGACCGTAGGGTGAATCTTTCGCCCCATATCTTCAGGCTGCGGCCCGCACCGCATAGTCGTACCCCTATTGAGGCTTATTCAATAAAAATCGAACCTGAAAACCACTTTTTTAATTGGCAGCAGGATCCGTTCGGTAATTACTTGGCCCGCATTGTTTTTCCGGAGAAAACAGATGAACTATCTATAGCAGTAGAGATTATTGCGGATTTAAAGACAATCAATCCCTTCGACTTTTTCGTAGAAGATGCCGTAGAAAATTTTCCCTTCACGTATTCCGAAAGTCTTAAAAAGGAGTTGTTGCCTTATCTTGAGATTACCGACGAGGGTCCGTTATTGAAAAAATGGTTGGAGAAAATAGACCGCACTCCAAGGCGGAGTATAGATTTTCTTACAGGTCTTAATCAAGACCTGTACAATTATCTGAACTATACCATCCGCATGGAACCGGGGGTTCAGAGTTGCGAGCAGACGTTGGATAAAAAATTGGGTTCCTGTCGAGATTTTGCATGGCTACTGGTACAGACCTTACGCCATTTAGGCCTAGCTGCCCGATTTGTTTCTGGATATTTGGTGCAATTAAAGTCGGATGAAAAATCACTTGATGGTCCCTCGGGTCCCGAAGCTGATTTTACAGATTTGCATGCCTGGGCCGAGGTGTATTTACCGGGTGCGGGATGGATAGGCCTCGATGCCACATCGGGACTATTGGCAGGCGAGGGTCATATTCCATTGGCCTGCACGCCCTCTTTTGAAAGTGCGGCACCGGTTTCCGGCTTTAGCGACCCCTGTGAGACCGAATTCGAGTTCGATAATTCGGTCACCCGAATTTTTGAATCGCCCAGAGTGACCAAACCGTACACCGAAGCGCAATGGAACGCGATATACGATCTAGGTTTTAGCGTAGAAGACGAGTTGCAGCAAAACGATGTGCGTTTGACCATGGGAGGAGAGCCCACTTTTGTTTCTGTCGACGATATGGAATCGGAGGAATGGAATACCGCTGCCGATGGCGAGCATAAACGAAAACTGGCGAGTTCGCTTTCCCTTCGTTTACGAGATACCTTTGGCCAAGGAGGTCTATTGCATCATGGGCAGGGCAAATGGTATCCGGGCGAGCCCCTACCGCGATGGGTAATCGGTATTCACTGGCGAAAGGACGGTGAGGCTATTTGGCAAGACCCCAAATGGTTGGCCTCTTTTACGGAAAGCTACACCTTGCCGAAGGATGTAACTGCTACTTTTATAGGAACACTGGCAAAATATTTAGATTGTTCTCCCGATAGTATGCTTCCTGCGTTCGAGGATGCCTTTTATTTTCTTTGGGAAGAGGGTAAACTACCCGTAGATGTGAAGCCTAAAGATTACGCTAAAGACGATACGGCACTACGGCGTAAGTTGGGTGAGGTATTGGAGCAGGGTATAGGTAAACCGGTCGGTCACGTATTTCCGTTAGCAAAAAAGGAGTCCCGATGGATTACAAATGCTTGGGAATTTCGGGGCAAACACCTATACTTGACTCCCGGTAATTCACCCGTCGGATTGCGTTTGCCATTGGAATCTTTGCCCAAAGACCCTGAAGTTCCTTCGGAGCCAACTGCAGAACCTGAACTTTTCGAGAAAAAACCAGAACTAGAACCGTACGCCTCAGATTTAAACAAACGTACGGCCTCCGGTAGTGAAAAAGAAAATCCAAGAAAGCAACCTTTCGTGCGCACTGCTATTTGCGCCGAGGTGCGCGACGATAAACTATTCCTTTTCCTCCCTCCTGTGGATACTGCCGAAGACTTCCTTGATTTGGTGGCGAGTATCGAGGCTACGGCCAAAGAACTAAAAGTTCCGGTAATTTTGGAAGGTTATGAACCTCCAAGGGATAATCGCCTCGAAGTTTTAAAAGTTACCCCTGACCCCGGGGTCATCGAGGTGAACGTGCATCCGGCCAAGAATTGGAAGGAACTTACCGAGAATACCTTCAAACTTTATGAAGAAGCCAAAAAAGCGCGTTTAGGTACCGAAAAGTTTATGCTTGACGGTAAGCACACCGGTACCGGGGGGGGCAACCATGTCACCCTGGGCGGTGTTACCCCAGCCGATAGTCCGCTGTTACGTGACCCCCGGTTATTACGTAGCTTGCTTACATTTTGGCAGCACCATCCGGGACTTTCCTATCTGTTTTCCGGGGCATTTATTGGCCCTACAAGCCAAGCGCCCCGTGTTGATGAGGCACGTTTGGAAAATCTCTATGAACTTGAAATTGCCTTTTCACAGATTCCAGAGGGTAAAGAAGTACCTTTTTGGCTCACGGATCGTCTGTTCCGACATCTTCTTACCGACATCACCGGTAATACCCACCGTGCGGAGTTTTGTATCGATAAACTATACTCCCCAGATTCTTCTTCAGGCCGATTGGGCATTCTAGAACTCCGTGCTTTTGATATGCCACCTCACGCGCAGATGAGCCTAATGCAGATGCTATTGGTGCGTACCTTGGTATCATGGTTCTGGAAGAAACCGTACAAGCACGATTTGGTACGATGGGGTACAGAACTTCACGATAAGTTTTTACTCGAACATTATGTAAAAGAAGATATTAAGGATATAGTTGGGCAATTGAACGATGCAGGTTATCCTTTCAAATTGGACTGGTTCGATCCTTTCTTCGAATTTCGTTTCCCGTTGTACGGTATGGTCGAAATTAATTCGATTCAGTTAGAACTGCGCATGGCCATTGAACCATGGAACGTATTGGGCGAGGAAATGTCCGGTAGGGGCACGGCGCGTTATGTAGATTCATCCCTAGAAAGGGTTCAAATAAAGGTCAATAATTTTACCGAAGAGCGTTATACGCTTACCTGTAACGGTGTGAAAATTGATTTGAACAGTACAGGTACCAAGGGCGAATATGTTGCTGGAGTACGATTCAAGGCTTGGGAACCGTGGTCGGCACTGCATCCGACGATTGGGGTCGATACACCATTGGTATTCGATATCGTTGATGATTGGAACAAAAAGTCAATTGGGGGATGTACCTATTTTGTGGCCCACCCTGGCGGTCGTTCTTATGATACCTACCCTGTAAATAGTTATGAGGCAGAATCTCGGCGGATTAATCGTTTTTGGGATTTTGGCCATACCCAAGGTGAGGTTGCACCGATGGAAACGGCCCCAGCGACAAATTTTGTCGGAAGAATGGTCGAACCTAAAGATGCTTCCAATACCTTTGTGTATAAAGAGATACCCGTAAATCCCGAATATCCGCACGTATTGGATTTACGAAAGAAGTAATCGAACGGCCTTATGCAGACACTAAGTACGAGCTGGTTAAGTAACTATGGTGCCCAAGGCGGGTACGATGAACTTTTTGCCGCTGAAAGCGGTATCAAGCCGTATTGGAAAAAATTACTTGCTGAATTCGATAGGTTCGGTTCGAACGGACTGACGGCCCGCCAAAAAGATATCGATTGGCTTCTTGAAGAGAATGGGGTTACCTATAACGTTTATAACGACCCTAAGGGAATGCACCGCCCCTGGAATTTGAATGTCATGCCTTTTGTTTTGCACGAGAGCGAATGGCGAACCGTTGAAGCGGGCCTTAAACAGCGGGCGGTACTGTTGGATCTGGTCTTAAAGGATATTTATGGGGAGCGCAAACTCATAAAAGACGGCATCCTTCCACATGAGGTCATTTACGGACATCGCGGTTTTTTGCGACAATGTTCGGGAATCGATTACTCCACCGAAAAATTTCTCTCGATCTATGCCGCTGACCTTGCCCGCGGTACTGATGGCCGTCTTTGGGTGGTGAACGATAGATCGGAGGCGCCGTCGGGAATGGGCTACGCTCTGGAGAACAGGTCGACCACCAGCAGAATACTCCCTGAAATCTATGGGAGCATGAACGTAAAGCGGTTGTCCGAATTTTTTAGAGAACTGAACCAGATGTTGTTGGCCGCTTCGCCCGTGAAAAAGGAAAATCCAACCATCGTCATCTTGACGCCCGGGTCGCATAACGAAACCTATTTTGAACATGCTTACCTCTCTTCTTTTTTAGGATATCCTTTGGTGCAGGGTAACGATCTTGTGGTCAGGGACGGATTTCTTTGGATGAAATCTCTTCAGGGCCTTAAACAGATCGATGTTGTTTTACGCAGGGTAGATGATGCATTTACCGATCCATTGGAACTGCGGGAAGATTCCCATCTAGGTGTTGCCGGACTTCTTGATGTGGTACGCCGTAAGAATGTGTCGATTATTAACCCTGTCGGTAGCGGGGTTATCGAAAACCCTGGACTGATTCCTTTTATGCCGGCAATATGCAAATATTTCTTGAACGAAGAGCTCTTGCTTCCGCAAATAGCTTCTTGGTGGTGCGGGCAGGAAGTTGAAAAAAAATATGTTTTAGATAATCTCTCGCAATTGGTCGTGAAAGGTATTGATCGTACAAATCGGGAAAGTATCCGTTTTGGTGAATTGATGTCGGCTGAAGAGCTGGAGGAGCTAAAGGCGGAAATAGAACTGACGCCTTACCGTTTCGTTGCCCAAGAAAAAATCAGTTTTTCAACGGCGCCTAACTTCACCGAAGAGACGCTTGAACCCAGAAACTTGGTAACTAGGGCTTTTTGTATCGCCTCAACGGCCAATGACTACAGCATTATGCCAGGCGGCCTTGTGCGGGTTGCGCCCGATAGTAAGACCATTAGGGTTTCTAACCAGAGAGGCGGTACCAGTAAAGACTTTTGGGTTTTAGGAGATAATCCCGTCGAAGCGGATAAACATCGATATTGGCAGCGAAAATCTTCGGTCGCCGTATCGGGCCTGAACGATTTGCCCAGCTTAACTGCTGAAAACCTGTATTGGGCAGGCCGCTATGTCGGCCGTACGTTAATCAACGCGCGCTTTATCAGAATGGTCATGCGGCAGATAGTATTGGTGCAAAATCGAAATGAAAAGCCCGATTCCATTAAGTTACAGGTGCTTTTGAGAGCTGTCACACATTTAACTGGAACGTATCCGGGGTTTACGGAAAAGACCGAGGAGGGTAAACTGGCCATGGACGATCCCATGGAAGAAATGCTTTCGGTAATTCTAGATAAAGACCGCCCCGGAAGTTTAGCGCACACAATCTCAATGTTCAGTAATTCGTATTACTCGATTAGAAACTTATGGTCTTCGGACATGTGGCGCGTATTCGAAAACATTCAAAAGTTATGGAAGTCTTTTGAGGAAGACCAAGACCGTTCTGTCAATAAAATTTTGAAAGTGCTCAATCAATTGATTACCCGTTTAATCGCTTTTATGGGCCTTATCGAAGAAAGTATAATGGTGAAGCAAGGGCTGCTACTTTATTTTATCGGTCTACAATTAGAACAGAGCACCCTGACCATCACAAAATGTCGTTCATTATTGGCAATCAAATATGATGAACAAGTGGCGTATGAACTGCTTGAATATTTATTGATCAGTCATGAGAGCCTAAATATTTATCGATACAGCTATCGTTCATATATTGAGCTTGATCATGTGCTGGACCTTATCGTGCTCGATTTGGAGTATCCAAGATCCGTGACCTTTATGTTGAACCGATTGCAGAAAGATATCGCCCGACTGCCACATTCAAAAAAAGACAATCAGTTAATAAGTTATCAAAAATATGTTTTTGATGCCTTTTCGAAATTGCGATTGGCAGAATCGTCCGAATTGATCAAGACCCCATCGGAATCTGATTTTGTACGACGGGATCTCGAAGATTTGTTCGAACAACTATCCGCACTTTTGTATAAGACTTCCGAGTCGATAAGCAGTACGTATTTCAACCATACCGATACCCAGAATCAATTGGTTACACAGTCTTTTCCTTTCTAAACATGATTTTTAACGTCGAACATATCACCAAGTATAAATACAATGCTCCTGTAAGCTATTGTCATAATATAGCCACCTTGAGACCTAGAGAATCAAACGGTCAAGAGTTGTTGGATTACCACATAAAAGTTACTCCTAACCCTGCTGAATTGTCGGAGCGTATCGATTTTTTCGGGAACTATATTACCCGTTTTTCTATACAGGCCGAACATCAAGTGCTCAAAGTGACGACGAAGAGTAAAATCAAAAGGGATTATGGCCGATATCATGAAAACTTTTATTCCGAGTCTTGTAAAAAAGTCACTTTGAACGATGCCCTAGCTGCACTGAAAAGTACGGATACTGAGGTTCTGGAGGCCAAGCAGTATATCTTGGAGTCAATCTTCATCAGGAATATAGACGTCACTATTCGTCAATATGCCGAACTTTCGTTTAAAGGCAATCGCTCCGTTTTTGATGCCGCTTATGAACTCATGCAGCGTATTTATACCGATTTTCAATTTGTCTCGGGCTTTACAAGTATTTCAACGCCTATTCATGAAGTAATGAAGGAGAAAAAAGGGGTTTGCCAAGATTTTGCACAAATAGCCATTGCATGTATCCGCTCGGTAGGTCTGCCCGCTAGATATGTTAGTGGCTATATAGAAACGATACCGCCCGAAGGAAAGGAGAAACTGGTAGGTGCAGATGCCTCACATGCTTGGTTCGCTATTTTCGTACCCGGTTTCGGCTGGGTAGATTTTGACCCGACCAACAATCAAATTCCATTAGACCAGCATATTGTTGTAGGGTGGGGGAGAGACTATTATGATGTGCCACCTTTAAAGGGGGTAGTCTACGGCAGTGGCAAGAGTGAACTCAAGGTCTCAGTGGATATTTCTCCCGTAGTCGGTAACCTTCAGGTTTGAGCAATCGCGAAATAAACATTTTTTATTCAACAAGAATCGACTGCATGGCAGAATATCAACGAATTCGTCATAAAAAGTCTTTCTTTCGGACATGGCGAACTTTCTATAAATTTTATTCTTTTTTAATTCCAAGTTCGCTAAAGGCAATCTTGTAAATATTTCCAAAACCGTTCTCTATAGTATTTGCTCTTTCCCGAAGTTCTCGAACCGTGGTTAATTTATCTTTAATGCCATTCGTTCTTTCACTGGTAAAGTAAAAATTTAAGGATTCGTTATCAACAAAGGGGCAGAAATCCAACTTTTCGGAATTGATTTTACTACCGAGATTTCTTGATTTTTGCCATAATCCTTGATGGTCTTTCTGGCTTACATACAAATCTCCTCCGCCCATACCATCTTCTCTTCCAAATGAGTTAAAATAAGGTAATCCTCATTCGGGCTTATAAACGCATTGAATTCGAATAAGGTCGTGTTTACTGCTTCGGGCAAAGGTTCAGGCTTCTCATACTTTCCATCAGAGAGCTTGGCAACAAAAATATCTTCTTTGCCGATTCCATCTTCCCGAGTGGCGGTAAAATACAAATTTCCATTACTGCTTAACAAGGGAAAAAATTCATTTCCTTTTTTGTTTATTGCAGTATCAAGGGCAATGGGTTCTGACCAAAAACCCGCAATTCTATCGCTGTACCAGATATTATAATCTGTTCGGGTCGAATCGTTAAAAATTGGCCTATTCGAGGAAAAATACAATCTGTTTCTCTCCGAAACATAAAATGGTTCAATATCTTGATGCTTTCCCGAAATATTTAGTACTTCGGGTTCAGACCATTTTCCATTTATTTTCTTAGTGCCGACCAAGCATCTCCTGTTTTGCTTATAGTCCCCGAGCGTATAGATAATTTCATCAAGTTTCGGGGAAATTGCCAAATCCCTTTCATACAAAGGTGTCGATACTAAATTCTCACCTAATAGGGTAGTCGTTTGCGATGCGGCTTCTAAGTCAATTGATGCTTGCACGGTGTTCACATCGTTTTGTTGGCAAGCAAACTGTATAATCAATACTAGCCCTATCGTAATTCTATTTTTCATTAGGGTACCATTTAAGGTTGGCAAAAGAAGTCTGTAAAAAGCAAACCTGTAGCTTACTTAAATTTAGGGAAACCGAATATAGAATGATGCACCAATTTAGATTTGTTAGGCTCATGGGAATATAGAAGTAAGCTTTTTACCCTTTTTATTATTTTCGGATCAATAGGTATTTTAAAACTATCTATACAAGCCCTAATTGAAAAGCCTATTTTTTTCTAAAAATAAATACCTCATCCGTAGAGGCAAATGAAAGCCCATGCCTAGTCAAGAGTTGAGGCCCAAAGTCTTGGGCCCGGTGTATTGAACTTTTAAATCCTTTAGCCTTGAACCTTCCGACTATATCCAATCCATAGAGCCTTACATGATCTGTTTGGTAAAAGTTTTTCAGGCGATTTGACGGGTCTTTGATGGTAAAGTCTTCATAGGTAGTATTTCGCCATATGGGTACCTGTACAAATGCAACGCCCGAAGGTTGAAGAACTCGATACATTTCTGATATGGCGGCGGAATCGTCCTCTACATGTTCGAGAACATGTGAAATCCAAATTAGGGTTTGTGAATTGTCCTCAAGCTCCAATGCCGTTACATCCATTTTTGCCATCGCCTCGGTGTAAAGATCTATACTTAAATAGTTTTCAGCTTTCGACCTGATGTAGTTCGAAAGCTCTCGTTCCGGAGCAACGTGTAGTACCGTTGAGAAATCGAGATCCGTAGATTTTTCGGAAACCATGAAAGCCAATCTATGCCTTTCAACAGAACGGCATTTAGGGCAAACACAATCATATCTCGTTTTCCCAGGGCCTCCACCCTTTGCAAACTCATATCCCGACCATCCGCAAATAGGACACTCACGATGGTTTTGAAACCTACTTTGGATAAGTTTTAGGTAGTGGAGAAACTTTCTGCCAATTCGTTTGATCATTTTTTTTCTTTTTAGAATTTATTTAAACCGTTCATTTAAATTGAATGTAAAGTATTACATCAAGTGTTTAAGTTTGACATAGGAATTTACGTTTTTTTGTTGGAATGACTTGTTTTTCGTTTAATTGAAAAATCCATGTCTTACAACAAGTTAAGGAAGAAAATGCTCATCGAGAAAGAACTTACTTTTAAGTTTATGGTTAAAGAGATTGAAAGAAGACGGATAAAAACAAGAAGAGTAATATACCTCGAAACCACCTTCAGAAGCTGAATGTACCTTAAGCGAGTTCGGAAAAATTCTTAGTATGAGTTCAATCTATTGCGGATTGGGACGATTCTGTGATTAAAAATTATTCGACTTAGGTGGTTTTTCCGCCTTGATCCGCTAGTTTGAAGATGTACTTTGTAGTATCGGTTTTCGTTATGACTATTAGCTTGTATAAATTGGTCGCAAACCTTGTTTACTAGCTCTTTCCGAACTAAACCTTATGCCGAACTTCTTGGGTATGTGATTTATTCCATTCTCAACACGACCTGTGCCACACACTATCAATGTCCAACGTAGTAGCCATATAATTGGTATACGAACAAACCCACCCCCGCCAATACCAAGTACCAATTCACAGCTTGGTAAAAAGCTTGAAACTGTTTATGCTTTCGTGAAAGCGTAATGATAAAAACAATAGGAATTAGTGCCAAGACCTGTCCTACCTCTACGCCCAAATTAAAGCACAGAATTTTCGCTAAAATTTGTTCCGTTCCCATGTCGAAAGACTGTAATCGCGTAGAAAGTCCAAAGCCGTGAACTAGTCCAAAAAGCGCTACCATGAGCAGTAAGTTGGGCGATTTTACATTTAATCGTTCAAAACCACCTAAATTCTCAAAACCTTTATATAGTACGCTTAAGGCAATAACCGCATCGACTAAATGTTCATTTGCAGTAACCCCAATGTAAGTCGCCCCTATCAAAGTAATGCAATGGCCTATCGTAAACACTGTGATGAACTTCAAGATATCCTTAAAGCTGTTCAAGAAGAATACAACGCCGGCAAGAAAAAGCAAGTGGTCATAACCGGTAAGCATATGCGTTGCACCTACCCGAATATAAGCCCATAAACCACCGTTACGTAATAGCTCCTGATCGGCACTTGTTACATCATGGGCAAATACTAAAAGTGGAACAAACAATAAAAGTAGCGACAGCACTCGCTTTAAATTTATACGCATTGTTAATTCCTTTTTCTAAAGACAAAAAATAATAGGCCTATGATTATCAAGCTTCCCAAAACAAAGACCCAAGTAGGAATACTTCCATCATCATCATGGGAGTGTGTGCTAGTATCATGTTTGTGACTCACTTCAAAAGTCAATGTCGCCCATTTGGAGCGATGCGTCAATTCATCACTATCATTAACTTTAATCATGTTAATAGTTCGAAGATAATAGATGCCGTCTTCAGGTAGATTTACACTCACTATACCCTGGTCATTGGTTCGTAATTGTTGACCGCTGGTATGTGTATGTGCTTCCTCTGCCTGTGATTCGTGAGAATGGTCGTGTTCACCATCAGTATGTGAGTGTTCTTTGCCATCCTGTAGATTATCGTGGCTGTGCTTACCGTTCGTATGTGCATGAGCACTGGCAATATAATCGGCATATACCAGTTGATCCGCTAGCGGATCACCATCTAGCAACAACTGCACTTGCAGCTTTTCACCACTGTATTTTTTGTAAGGATTTGCCTTTGGAACAAACTCGATAGGATAGCCTAATACGGCATTCCAGTCATCTGTTTTGATATCACCTACCTGATATATGGCTTTTACATGTTTTTCATAACTTTCTATAGCGTCTTGATCCAATGAGTTCTCCTCGGTACGCTGCTCAAGAACATCCAAAATACCATCATGTTCTAGATAACTGTTGAACTTTTCGGCGATGAGTTCTATATTTCTCGGTTTCGTAGAGACACCTGCAACATAAGTTCCAGCTTCACCGGTAGTGAAAGTTAATTGAGAAATGGTACTATCTTGGTCTTTCCATTGCTTTGGGTTCAAGGGTATTCTTTTACCTTGAGCAATGACCGATGCGTCGAGCATGCGATCTCGAGTGATTAGATTCTCGCTTTTTTCAAAAGTTCCATTGTAAAGGCTCAATGTTGCTTCTTGATTCGGTTGCAAGAAATAGGTTTCCATTTTTAGATACAAATCGTGGCTGCACAGCAATAAGAGAGCAAATAGAAGGAAAAAGGTTTTACGCATGAAATAAAACTTTATCGGGGAATTCTTTGCTTTTATAAATTTCTTGGTAAGGATTCTTATACCTAATTTCATGTTTTTTTTGAGTTTAGTGTTCGTTCATTACACCTAATGGCCATTGTTTAAAGCAAGCTTTGGGGGTATCTTTTGGGTTTAATCCGTTGCTATAAATATAATATGAATTTTGAAATCGGGCCGCCGCCCGTGGAGCTATTAACTTTTCTCCAATGAGGCAATAAGACAATTAAGCAGGCCCATCTTCAACTTATATGTAGTGAGTGTAGTGCTGCTCGTTGTAGCTCCTATATTTCAATCCTTTGTTTTCTAAAACTAGTAGCGCACCCCATTTACGGCCATCTCCATTGTATAAACAGAGTCCATGGCCGTGATAAAAAGAGTTTTTTGATGGGGCCCGCCAAAGGTGACATTGGCCGTCCATTTTTCGGGCACCGAGATATGTTCAATCTGTATTCCCTTTGAGTTAAAAACGGTAACCCCGTCTCCGGTGAGGTAAACGTTGCCGCGATTATCCAAGGTCATTCCATCAGATCCCATATCGGCAAACAGTCTTTTGTTCGAAAGGTTGGCATCGGCCTCAATAGTGTAGACATAGGTTTTTTTTGCTCCATTATCCGATACGTAAAGCGTTTTGCCATCGGGTGAACCGATGATGCCATTAGGCTGCTCAAAGTTATCGTCGATAACAATACGGGGCACTTCTGTATTCGGTGCGAGGTAATAGACCCTTCTTGCCTCTTGTTCGGGTTTTTCGTGTTCCCACCAAGGGCGTTTATAAAAAGGGTCGGTGAAGTAGATACCGCCGTTTTGGTCTACCCAAAGGTCATTGGGGCCATTCAGTTTTTTATCTTCGAAATTATCGATAAGAACGGTCACCTTTTTATCGGGAGCGATGCGCCACAGTTCATTTTTTTCATCCGCTGCTGCAAGTAGGTTGCCATCGTGGTCAAAATAAAGTCCGTTGGATCGCCCTGCCGGTTGCAGGTAATCGGAAACCGTGTTGTCTGCGGAGTTCCATTTGACGATACGGTCGTTGGGTTGATCAGTAAAGTAGATATTACCCGAAGTATCTACTGCAGGGCCTTCCGTAAACTTATAGTCATCTGAAACCAAGGTAAGCTCGGCCCCCTCGGCGATTATACTTGATGACTGTGTTTTTTGAGCTTTGCAGGAAACCATGAATAGTACCGACGAAACAATTGAGGTTAGAATTGGATTAGTAGAAAAGAAACGTTTTACAAACATGTTTTTGGTTCAAAAAGAAATTTAAAAGATTACGAGTTTGAAGGTAGATAGGTCTTGAAATTCAGGGTACAGGCAGAAACAAGTTACATATCACGTAGAAACCGCATATTGTGCCGCATACTCTGCAGGGGCGTAAGGGCATATTCTTCTTGCTCGATAAAAATATGTTCGACCCCCGAGTCGACTTGATGGTCCATCATTGTTGGTATGTCTAAAGCGCCCTTTCCGAATTCGGTGCTTTCCTTTTTATCCATATTCATATCCTTTAGATGCCATAACGGAAATCTTCCGGGATACTTCTTAAAGTAATCAAGGGGATTTTTTCCGCCAACGATGACCCAACCGAGGTCGAGTTCCATATGTACCAGGTCAGGCTCGGTTTCATCCATCAGAATATCGTAGAGCACAGTTCCATTATCAGATTCGAATTCGTATTCGTGATTGTGGTAACCAAACTTTAGACCAAGCTTTTTGCAGGCTTCGCCAGCCTTGTTAAAGGCTTGGGCCACCTTTTTATAATTATCGACTGTCTGGCCCTTGCTGGGCATCGAAGAACAGATTACGTATTCTTGGCCCGATGCAACGGCCTGCTCCATTGTATTTTGAAAATCGTCGTCTAAGGCTACATGGCCACTTACTAGCTTCATTCCTAAATCTTCACAGGTATTTTTCATTTCAACAGGTGATAAGCCATAGTATAGGCCGTCTCGACTTCTAGCCGATTCGATTTTCTTGATTCCCAGACGGGCAATCTGCTTTAAGGTACCTTTGGGGTCTTTGGTCATTTCGTTACGAAACGAGTAGAGCTGTACCCCATAATCTAGTTTTGGATGGGCGGCAAATGAGATGGTGGGCATAAGCATGAAGCCTGAGGCTACAAAGCCTGACTGCGTTAAAAACTTTCTTCTTGTTATCATGAGCTATTATTTGATGGTTTAAGATAGTTAAATTGGGCGAATACTGGAATAGGGTCAAAATAAATAGGAATGAGTTATGAAGCGGTGTGTCCCGAGACTACCTTTGTACTGTCAAAGTTGAAAGTCCAGCCATGAAAATATTTAAATGCGAAAACTGTGAAAATCCCCTATATTTTGAGAATACAAGGTGTTTGACCTGTGGTAGTTTACTGGGTTATCGTCACGAGACTCTGGAATTGGCGTCTTTGATTGAAACGATGAATGGGTATGTGTTACTAGAAAATGATGGCAATAACTACCGCTATTGTAAAAATCACGAATATCATGTTTGTAATTGGCTTATGGAAACCGCATCGGAAAAAGAGTTTTGCGCAGCATGTGACCTTAATCGTACTATACCTAATTTAAATGATGCTAATAACTTAGAAGAATGGCGAAAGCTGGAACTGGCCAAGCATCGTCTGGTTTACGGTCTTTTGCGTTTGGGTTTGTCGGTCGACGATTCAGAAATGCCAGAGGAGAATAGCTTAGCCTTTGATTTTCTTTCTTCTTCTACTGGTTCGCAGAGTGAAAAACCAGTGCGCACAGGTCATTTAAACGGACTTATTACTATAAATATCGCCGAAGCCGATAGTGTTCATCGAGAATATATGCGGAAGCAAATGGAGGAACGATACCGGACATTGATCGGACATTTTCGGCACGAAGTCGGGCATTACTATTGGGAACGACTCGTACGCGACCGAACTGAGACCTTAAATGCATTTCGCAAAATTTTTGGTGACGAACGAGCCGATTACGGGAAGGCGCTTGAAAAACATTACGAAAATGGTCCACCCGAAGGGTGGCCTCAAAATTTTATCAGTAAATACGCAGCTTCTCACCCTTGGGAGGACTGGGCCGAAACTTGGGCACACTACTTACATTTAGTCGATATGCTCGAAACTGCTTTTTATTTTGGAATGGAGACCGGCTCTAACTTTTTAAGACGTTCACCACTGAAGATGCAGGCCGATTTTGACCCCTATCGGGAATCCGATTTCAACGTGATACTTGAAGCATTTGTTCCGCTGACTTATGCACTGAACAGTCTGAACCGAAGTATGGGTCAGCCGGATATCTACCCCTTCGTAATACCCGATTCGGTTGTCGAAAAACTTAGGTTCGTACATGAATTATTGCATTCAGAATCTTGAGTATGCTATCAAGGCAATGATACCGCGCCTGAAATAAAATATTTCGAAACTGTTTCTTATTTAAGCGGCCCTAGATATGTATTTTTGTCGAAATTTCTAGGGAATGAATTCTAGACAGGTACAACTGAAAGCTTTTGACCGCCTCTTGACAATCATGAACGAATTGAGGGCCGAATGTCCATGGGACAAAAAGCAGACCATGCAGACCTTACGCCACTTGACCATCGAAGAAACTTACGAGTTGGGCGACGCCATTTTGGACAATAATCTCGAGGAAGTAAAAAAAGAGTTGGGCGACCTTCTGCTGCACATCGTCTTTTATGCAAAGATCGGTTCTGAGACCGATGATTTCGATATCGCGGATGTCTGTAATAACATTTGCGAAAAATTGATCAACCGACATCCCCACATTTATGGCGATGTAAAAGTCAAAGATGAGGAAGATGTTAAACGAAACTGGGAAAGCCTCAAGCTTAAGGAGGGGAAAGAAAGTGTTTTGGAAGGGGTGCCCAAAGGATTACCGGCCTTGGTAAAAGCAAACCGCATTCAAGATAAAGTGTCTGGCGTAGGCTTCGATTGGGAAAAGCCCGAGCAGGTGTGGGAAAAAGTTCAGGAGGAACTCGCAGAGTTTCAGACCGAAGTGAATGAAGGAACTACAGAAAAAATGGAAATGGAATTCGGCGACGTATTATTCTCCTTGGTCAATTACGCACGGTTTCTGGAAATCGACCCCGAAAACGCCCTTGAAAGAACGAATAAAAAATTTATAAAGCGTTTTCAATATTTAGAGACAAAAGCAAAGGAAGTGGGCAAGTCGCTAAATGAAATGACATTGGCCGAGATGGATGTGTACTGGGACGACGCCAAAAAATTATGACTCCTCGCCAGTTTCATGATTTTGGAAAATTCCTTGTAATTTCACAATGTTTATAGGTTTAGTAATATAATCTGAAATTTCCGGATTTTTCTTCGCCCTATCGATATCCGTAGTATGTATAGACGAGGATATCATAAAGACCTTGATTGCACTTTTTATTTCAGTACTGAACTTTTCGTATTCCTCTATAAATTGAAACCCGTCCATTATTGGCATATTAACGTCCAATAAAATAATATTGGGCAAAGAATCGGGTGCTTCCGCATGATTCAACATAAAGTCCATTGCATTCTTGCCATTGTTGAAGGCCAAGATTTTTTCAGATACTTTTAGTGATTCGATGGTTTTTACAATCGTGTATCTGTAGATATCGTCATCATCAATCACCGCAATTTTGTGTTGCTTGATCATTTTGGTTGGTTTTAAAAGGTTACGGTAAACAGCGTTCCTTCATCTACGCTACTATTGGCCATGATGGTACCGCCCAAACTCTCGATTTGGTTTCGGGTCATAAATAGGCCAACACCCTTTGCATTTGGATGTTTGTGAAAAGTCTTGTTCATGCCAAAGAGCTTATCTCCATTTCTTTTCATATCGATACCAAGTCCGTTGTCTTGAAACAAGAGTTGTGTCTTTCCGTTCTTACGAACCGTTCGTATGTCTATTGCAGGAGTACGATCCGGTGATTTGTATTTAATACTATTGGTCAACAGGTTTAAAAAAATACTTTCAAGATAAAGGGGGTTGTACATTATTTTTGGGACATTGGCAAAGTTGCTTTGTATTTTGGCATTGGCTTCATACACCTGGGTCGATATTGATGCCGTCGTTTTTTTCAAAATATCTTCAAAATGTACCGTTTCTAAAGGCTGCTGTGTTTCTGAAGTTGTCTTTAGTGAATCTATTAAGGTATTCATGGTATCGTTTAAGTTGTGCATGGTGATCTCTAACTTCTCCATCAATTCCTCCTTATCCTTTGTGTCGTTACTTTTTTTGTAAAACGAAAGGAGGGTATTGACATTATTTATCGGAGCTCGCAAATTATGGGAAGCGATATGTGCGAAATCGGAAAGTTTTCCATTCGATATCGCCAATGACCTGTTTTGGCGAAATAATTTTTTTAATAATGGGCCGATGATAAATATAAACTCTGCCAAGAGGATGAGAATGGAAATAATTGAAAGAACTAGACCTACATTTTTAGTGGTAGCTAGATGGCGTTCGGCAATATTTTGATAAGCCTTAACAATGACCTCCATTTGCGTTAAAAAAGTCGACTCAAGAGGCAAAATCGAATTTATCGATTTTGTCAACATTGCGTTCGATGAAGATGTGTTTACCGCACTTCTAGAAGAGCTGATGATACTATTGACTACAGGGTTCAGGTCTTCAAATAAAGAATTGATGCGAACTTCGTCATAATTGACCTGATTACGGGCTATTAAAAAATTATGGGCTTCTTGAAATTCATCAATGATGTTCTCCAGATCCTGGTTACTGTGTTGCTCTTTCTTGCTATAGGTATCATTATCCAAAAAAAGCATATGCTTGACTATCTTTTGGCTTAACATTCTTTGGCGGCCCGCTATGTTGATGGTTTGTGCATCGGCATCCTGCACGTTTAGACTGTACCGCAGCACGAGCTCTTTGGCAATAATTGTAACTATAATCGTTAAGATAAAGATAAGGTACTTTGCCTTGTAACCGGGGTATTTCATATGGGGTTGTAATTAGACATAAAATGCGTATTACTTTCGTTACTTAAGAAGGTAGCCTTTGAAAGCGTTTCCGAACTTCTAATAGCATCGATTAGGTCGACTATTCATTACTAACGGATTACAGCAAGAAATAATATACTTAAAAGCTAAAAATAACTAAAATTCTTACGAAAAATGAGATATTTACTTATGGAACTGTTCTTTTATATTGCTTTGGTGAAGTCTTGCTGGTGTGCCTTTGTAACTGACAGTCTTTTTTGAACATGCCTCGGCCAGCTTGAAAGAACCTTTAATGGTACTGAAACGGGCTCTTACCTCGTTGGAAAAGGGAGGTGGTTCATTGAGCTTTTGTGATTGAAAGAATTACCTTTTCTCATTTTGAAAAACATATACTTGATAGGGGCATTCTTTTGTTCGATCCGATTACATTTGCATGCAAAACCAACTTATTTGTTTCAGCAGTACACCAAAGAGTTTAGCTACAATATAAAGCTTTCCGTGCCTGTAATTATGGGCATGTTGGGGCATACTTTTGTGCAGTTGGCCGATAACATTATGGTAGGCCAGCTTGGTACGGCCGAACTTGCTGCAGTTTCTCTGGGAAATAGTTTTGTCTTTATCGCCATGTCTTTAGGTATCGGTTTTTCTACGGCAATTACTCCTTTGGTGGCCGAGGCCGATGGGGCCGGCAATAAAGCCGATGCAAAAAATGCTTTAAAGCACGGGCTGGTCTTGTGTACGGTTTTAGGAAGCTCTCTTTTCGGTATTATTCTGTTGGCAAAGCCCTTGATGAACCTTATGGAGCAGCCACCTGAAGTGGTCGAGCTCGCTATTCCGTATTTGGATCTGGTCGCTTTTTCGTTGGTACCGCTGATTGTTTTTCAGGCCTTCAAGCAATTTTCCGAAGGATTATCGCAAACCAAATACCCCATGTATGCTACGGTTTTAGCCAATGTGGTCAACATTGTATTGAACTATTTATTGATTTTTGGAGCGTTCGGTTTTCCACAGATGGGTGTTGTAGGTGCCGCAATCGGTACTCTGGCCTCCCGTTTTATCATGGTCGGGTTTTTATGGTTTCTGTTAAGAAGCAAGAATAAATTTCATGATTATGTTACCGGCTTCAACTTTCGGAAAATTGAACGTAAGGTAATCGATAAGATTATCGGTCTGGGCTTTCCATCCGCATTACAAATGCTATTCGAGGTCGCTATTTTTACCGCAGCCATTTGGCTGAGCGGGGTACTCGGCAAAAATGCGCAGGCTGCGAATCAGATTGCCCTTAACCTTAGCAGTATGACGTTTATGTTTGGTATGGGACTCGGCGTGGCTGCCATGATACGGGTAGGTAACCAGAAGGGGCTAGGGGATTTTACGGAACTTCGGCGTATTGGTAAATCTATTTTTTTTCTGACAGTTTTATTGGAAATTATCTTTGCCGCTTTATTTTTATTAGGTCGGCATTGGTTTCCAACTTTGTATTTAGATATTGATGATATGGCCAATATGGCCGATAATACCCAAGTACTGATCTTAGCGGCAGAACTACTTTTTGTTGCCGCTTTTTTTCAGATATCAGACGGCGTACAAGTAGTTGTTTTAGGTGCCTTGCGAGGGATGCAAGATGTCAAGATTCCGACCTTGATTACTTTTATCGCTTACTGGGTCATTGGTTTTCCGGTAAGCTATTACCTCGGTTTGCATACCGATTTGAAAAGCTCGGGTATTTGGTTAGGATTGCTTACAGGCCTAACCGCATCGGCTATTATGTTGTATATTCGATTTGATTACCTGACCAAAAAAATGATTAATGGATAAGCCTTCCGAAGCTTCGCGTTGATTTAAATACCTTGTCTTTAAGCAAAAGATAGGAAAAGATCAAGGTTTTGAGTTTAGCAAGGTCCTTGTCACAATTATAAAAAATAGATTTGATGCAATTCCCGAAATTCTTGTTAGGAGATAATACCGACTATCCATCGGCGATATTTATAGTTCATACAGAATATCCGAGATTTATTATTAATCTGGAAAATGATGAGGTAGAATGGTTGGAAGATTTTTCAAGGGAAGATCAGAAAGAACTGGAAGCCGAAGCCGAAAGCCTTATCGAGCAGGCAAATGACTTTTACGATCGGGAAGTTTCGCGTTACGAGTCGTAACTTAAGAAAGGTTCGTTATGTGGGAAGAACTCATCCAATACGATAAAGAACTGTTTCTTTTGCTAAATAATTTAGGTAATTCGAACTGGGATGCTTTTTGGATGTTTGTAACGAATAAGTTTACGGCGATTCCACTTTATCTAGTACTGCTATTTTTTACCTATCAAAAATTTGGTCTGAAAAAGACCGTTTTGGTCTTGATTTCAGTCGCCCTTATGATATTGGCTACCGACCAGTTGGCCAATTTTTTTAAATATGGCGTACGGCGCTTACGCCCTTGTTACGATGCTGATCTTGAAGGATTGTTTCGATTGGTCAAAAATTCATGCGGGGGAAAGTTCGGATATTTCTCTGCCCACGCAGCCAATAGCTTTGCAATCGCTTTTTTCTTTACGCTTCTATTGAGGCCAAAAATCCGCTACATCGGAAGTTTTCTCATAGCCTGGGCCTTTTTGGTGGCATATAGTCGTGTATATATCGGCGTGCATTTTCCCTTGGATATTTTAACAGGAGGGCTTGTTGGGCTTGTTTTCAGTTGGTTGTTCTCAAAGCTGACATTATTTGCCAGTAATAAGTTTGCTTTATGACAGATTCATCGTAGCGGTAATGATTTTCACTCGCCGCTACCTCCGACCGATATTTTTTTAATTCGGTAAGGCCGTTTCTTCTGTGATTCGTAATAGGTTCGAATCAATAGTTCCATCACGATACCTATGGTAAATAGTTGAATACCGGCCAAGATGAACATCATGCCGAACATCAAAAGCGGCCTCGTACCGATATCCTCCCCGAACCCCAATTTTACAACAAGCAAATAGATGTTAATCAGTATGCCAAGGATAATAAGCAAAAAGCCGAAAATTCCGAAGAAATGAATAGGCCGCTGAAAGTACTTGCGAATGAAAAGTAATAGCATCATATCGGCCACAACTTTTAAGACACGTTCCAGTCCGTATTTTGAGACACCTGAATGTCTCGCGTGATGTTTAACCGGTACTTGTTTTATTTGCGCGCCTTCCAAATGAGCCAGTAAGGTTATGAAGCGATGCATCTCGCCATAGAGATTGAGCTCTTTCGCAATGTTTTTTTTGAAAATTTTCAGGGCGCAGCCGTTATCTTCTATATCGAGTTTTGTTACACGCCGGACCAGAAAGTTGGCTATTTTCGATGGAATTTTTTTTACCCACGAATCTTGGCGTTTTTGGCGAATGCCAGTGACCACATCATAATCTTCGTTGATGACATAGTGCAGCATTTTAGGAATATCACTCGGATCGTTCTGTAAATCTCCGTCCATAGTTATAATGTATTCCCCTTTGGCATAATCGATTCCTGCGGCCAATGCCAAACTTTGTCCGTAGTTTTTTTTAAGTGCGATGAGATGAACCTTTTCATCGTTCATTTGTTCGATAGTCTTGCGGGTAGCGTCGGTCGAAAAATCGTCGATATAAACAATCTGATAATTGTAACCCTGCAAGCTGGCGTGAATTTTTTCGGTTAGCAGCCCGACATTGTCGACCTCGTTGAAAAGAGGTACCACTACCGAAAGCAGGGATGATGTAAGTGGGTTCATGTACTCGATATGCTTTAGCGCAAATTTAGGGTTTTATTACATAGGCTGTTTAAAATAGAACCGAGCACTATTTTTGAAATGTTATAGGGTATGTGTCTTCTACTTCATGCCGCTGATTTCAAGAATTATTTTTCTTTTTTGAGATTTGTATCAGTTTTTCGGCAGCACGAAAAGGTGAAATTTCTTCTGAGATTACTTTTTCAACGTAATTTTCAATTTCGTCTGCAACGGTTTCATTGCCAAAAAAATCGCTTTTTAGACGTTCTTCGATGGTGTCGAAGAGCCAGTTTTTGTTTTGTTGTTTTCTTTTGGACAAAAAATTGTTAGACATCTTATTACGTTCCACATACATTTCAATTATACTCCAGATTTCTTCGATACCGTCATTTTCAAGAGCGGAGCAGGGCAATACTTTTGGTTTCCATCCATTTTCTTTTGGCGGGTATAGCTCCAAAGCTCTTTTGAATTCGATAGCTGCGATTTTCGCAGGCCGAAGGTTTTCACCATCTGCCTTGTTGATCACTATGGCATCTGCCATCTCAACGATTCCCCTTTTGATACCTTGCAGTTCGTCTCCCGCACCGGCCAATTTCAACAATAGAAAAAAATCGACCATACCATGAACGGCGATTTCGCTTTGGCCGACGCCTACCGTTTCGATAAGAATAATGTTGTAGCCTGCGGCCTCACACAATGGTATGGTTTCTCGTGTTTTACGGGTTACTCCGCCTAGTGATGCGCCCGAAGAAGATGGTCTAATAAATGCGTTGGGTTCTTTTGACAATCGTTCCATTCGGGTCTTATCGCCCAAAATACTGCCCTTACTTTTAGTGCTCGTAGGATCCACCGCCAGCACGGCCACCTTGTTCCCTTTTTCAGTCAATGTTTTGCCGAGGATCTCTATAAAAGTGCTTTTACCTACACCCGGCACCCCGGTAATTCCTATACGGATGCTGTCGACTTTTTTAGCCAGGCATCGTTCAACAATTTGATTCGCTTTTTGAAAATGGATCTTTTGGTTGCTTTCTACCAATGTAATGGCACGACCGAGTGCGGTTTTGTCACCTTTTTGAATTCCGTCAAATAAATCGTCGACCGATAGTTCGCTCTTGCGCACCTTGCGAATTTTGGAAATATGCCCTTGGTCGGTGTTTTTTTTAATGGCCAAATCAGTAATTGAAGGGTATTTTTACCTTTGTTCTGTCCCAAGCGAGATACATATAAAGTTGGTCTTGATATAAAAACCCAATAGTAAAGTTCTCGGTAACTTCATCTATTTTTTCGCTAGGAATCTCGACGGTAATGACATCTTTGGAAGGAATTCTCGTCGTCTCCTTCCCTCCGCTAAGAATAGTCACGCCCCAGTCGGGAATATCGCTATTGAACATCACCGACCATTTTTTCTTTCCCGGTTTGGTCCATAATGAATAGGTGCCTGATGGTAGCACTTCGTCAAATATGCGTATATCCGTAGCGGTGGTAAAAGTGGTGGGTTCGTTAGCTCCTGTTCGCCAGACTGTATCATAAGGAACCAGTTGCCCGAAAATATCACGTCCTTTTTTTGAGGGACTAGAATAGGTTACGGAAAGATTATAACCATTTTTGTTATAAGTAACTGTTTTCTCAGGACTGTTTTTTTTAGTCTGTTCTTTCATATAAGGCCACCCTACGAAATAAAGTAACAGCCCTAAAGCAGTAAGAATAATCAATATCCATTTTAAAAACTTCATAAACGGGGCATTTTTAGTTCAGGAACTGATTCAATTTTTTCTTATTTATAAATAAGAAATTTTCCGGAAAATTGAAAAAGACAATAACGGTTCCATATCGAAATTACGGATAAGGTGTGTAAAAGACGTAATTTTTAACCGAAAAGCTCTTTTTCACGTTATTTTAATACCTCATTTTGTGCAGATGAAAAACTGCTGTTTACCTTGGTCATAATCAAAAATAGATACTATAATGAAAACAATTTTTAAGACAAAAGCAACGAATAAGGGTGGTAGAAACGGACATGTGAAAAGCGAAGACGGAGCTATCGACCTTAAAATCAAGATGCCCGATGCCGAAGGAAATACAGATGGGGCATCGACCAATCCCGAACAGTTATTTGCCGCGGCATATTCCACCTGTTTTGCCGGAGCCTTGCAAGCGGTTGCCAAAGACCACGGGGTAGATGACCTTGGCGAATTTAGCGTGACGGCCATTGTCGGTTTCAATAAAGATGAAGATGGATTCTTTATCGATACGACCTTAGACTGCCTTTTGCCTACTGTTGAAAAGGATAAAGGAGAAGATTTGATTAATGCCGCCCATGAAATATGCCCTTACAGTAAGGCGACGCGGGATAATATCACGGTACGCTTGAATTTACTTGTCGAGGAGTAAAGGAAATTAAAGCAATTTTCATTTCATTGCCCTCAAAAGATTTTTCAGAAGATTCGGGTTTAAAAACTTCAACAGGTATGCAGTGGGCAGTTTTCAGTCGGCAGTTTTAATAGTCCATAAAAGCTGTTTACTGCCAACTGCTCACCGCAACTTTTGCTCAAGGTTTAAAAAGAATTTCATTCTTTTCTTAAAACTTATGTATTTCAAATGCAAAGAGGTTGGCTTCTATTCCCTAGAAAATCGAAACTCCGAGACGTTGCGGTACCTTTCCCCCGGTCTTAGTACGCAATTAGGGAAATTATCATGATTCGGGGCATCCGGCAGATTCTGGGTTTCAAAGCATATGGCGTCGAAAGCACGTGGTGTATAGACGACCATAGCTGGTTGATTGGTAATTACTTCCATTGAAATACCTGATTTTTTAGAAGAGCATTTCGCTGCCGTTGCAGATTTAATGTCGATGACCAGAGGGTCGTCAAGGCGAACGTTTCCGATAGGTTTTTCTTTCAAAAAGTCATGTTTAGTGCCTTTGGTCGAAAGAATTTTTCCTGTCGGTAATAGGTTTTCATGGGTCTCGGCGAACCTTGGGCAGTTCAGTTGCAGTAGGTAGTCGTCGATCGGCTCTTCATCGGCCAAACGGAAATAAGAATGATTGGTCAGGTTGACGATTGTGGTGCGGTCGGTCGTTGCTTCGTGCGAGATAAGCAAACAGCTTCCGACAAGTTTGTAGGTGACGGTCGTTTTCAGATTACCGGGATATCCTTCTTCAAGATGTTTGCTCAAATACGATAATTTCACAAAGGGTTCGCTACCATAATCGACCTCTTCGAAGGTCCAATCTTTTTTTGCAAATCCCTTTTTGCCACCGTGTAGGTGTACCCCATTTTCATTGTGGAGTGGGTATTTTTCCCGATCTAGTACAAACCCTTTTGAAATACGTCCGGCAAATCGCCCTACACAAGCTCCTAGAGAAATCTTGTCTTTCAAATAATCTTTAGGATACTCTAGTCCGACAACGACATTTGTAAAGCTTCCATTTGCGTCCTTCAAAAGTAATTTTTGGATAATCGCCCCATAATCCAGCACCACCAAAATTAAGTTCTCGTTTTGAATTGTAATTTGTTTCAAGGCAGTTGCATTAAAATTCGCATAAAAATACTGGTTTCTTTGCAACATCAGAATATTTCCCTCGTCTTTAAAGTAGCCATCAATCGAAAACCGACAACGAAACCGGCCAATGTTTCAAATCGACATCGTACAAAAATGTAAGGCCAATAACCGAAAGGCCCAAATAGAACTGTACAGGCAATATTGTGACAGCATGTTCAGCGTGGCGATGCGGTACGTTAAAAATGTTAATGATGCAGAAGATGTGGTTCAGGAAGCTTTTATAAAGGCTTTTCAAAAAATACATCAGTTCAGGGGTGATGTGACTTTCGGCGCTTGGCTTAAACGCATAGTGATAAATAAAAGCATTGATTTTTTAAAAGCGAAGCGACAGCCTTTGATAACCTTGGACGAACGCTACATGCAGATTGTTGAAGATGAAGATTGGACGGTCGAAGAAGGGATAACCGCGGCACAGATAAAAACTAAAATGGAGTATTTGCCTGAAAAATATAAATATGTTGTCATGATGTACCTGGTCGAAGGCTTTGACCATAGCGAAATATCGCAGGTACTACAGCTTACAGAAACAGCTTGTCGTACCCGCTTGTTACGTGGTAAGGCCTATTTGAAAGAACTCTTAAAAGAAGAAAAACATGGCACAGGATATTAGGGAACTTTTCAGAAAAGAGCCTAAAACCAAAGGGCAGAAGTTGAAGTCTGGGCACGAAAAGCGTTTTTTGAAACGTCTGGAAAACGAACTGCCCAAACGTAAAAGGCCATTTTCAATTGTATTGCGAGTTGCAGCTTCGGTACTTGTACTGCTCGGTCTTGCAGGGTATTTTTTACTAAATGGCCAAGACCCGGAAGCAGTTAAGACAAAGATTGTAGGGAAAGATATGGATAACGATGACGAAAGAGGTATTTCCCTTGGCGACCTGTCACCGGACTTAAAAAAGATAGAAAATTATTACGTCGCAAATATCAATCTTGAACTATCACGTTTAAAGGTCTCCAAAAAGAATAGGGGCTTGGTCGATAGTTTTATGGATCAACTAGCCGAATTGAACGGAGAGTACACCAAGTTGAACACCGAACTTAACAAGATGGGCCCCAATGAGCAAACGATTACTGCAATGATTAAAAACCTACAATTACGATTACAGTTAATGCACAAACTAAAAGAAAAGTTGAATCAATTAAAATCATCAAAAAATGAAACAGTCGAGGAAAAAAGTATCTAATCTGCTGACGGTTTTTGTCTGTCTTATCGGAATGCTTACGTATGCACAAACACAGCAGAAAACATTTACCGAAAGTTTTGAGGTATCGGTCGATGCAGTGCTTAATATCGATACCAGCCATGCCGACATTGAGTTCGAGACTTGGAACAAGGATAGGGTCGTTATAGAAGCAACAATAGCGCTCGAAGGGGCATCAGAAGAAGAGGCCGAAGATTACTTTGAAAATGGCGGTTTCGAAATCATGGGAAATAGCTCAAAGATAACGGTCAGTACCAATACCCATAATTTATGGTCCGTTCAGGCCTTCGACCATATTGGCGATTTGCATATTGAACTACCTGAAATGCCCGAATTTGATGCCTTTGACTATGACTTCGATTTTTTTGTTATGGACGATATGCCGCCCATGCCACCGGTGCCGAACGTAAATTTTGATTACGAAGCATATAAAGAAGATGGGGAAAAATACTTAAAAGAATGGCAGGAAAGTTTTCAAAAAGACTTTGGCGAACCCTACGAACTGCGAATGAAGGAATGGCAAGAAAAAATAGAACAAAGGCGTAACGAAATGCGCCAGCGACGCGAAGAACGAAACGAAAGAAGACAGGAAGCCCATAGCGAACGTTTAGAAAAAATGGCAGTCGCCAGGGCCGAGCGCGCCCAAAAACGTGTCGAGGCGCATCAAAAGCGAATGGCGAGTCAACAGGCACGGCTGGCTAGCCGCAATGCCATTCGGGCCAATAGAAGTGGCAGACCGAATGTTTTTTATTTTAATTCAGATGGCGAGAACAGAAACTATAAGGTGAAAAAGACCATTAAAATAAAGATGCCCAAGTCGACCAAAATAAAGATGAACGTCCGTCATGGCGAGGTGAAACTAGCCGAAAACACAAATAATATGAATGCGACCTTATCACATGCCAGTTTGTTAGCTGCAACTATAGGCGGAGATAAAACAACAGTTATGGCGTCATATTCTCCAGTTAGTGTAGAAAAATGGAATTATGGTAAGTTACAGGCAGATTATTCGGATAGGGTCAATTTGAAGGAAGTGTTAAACCTACATTTGAATAGCACATCATCTGATGTTACTATTGAGAACCTGTCGCGAACAGCATTTATAAAAAATAGTTTCGGACCGTTATTGATAAATGCAGTTTCAGACGATTTTGAAATTTTGGACGTTACATTGCAGAACGCAGAGTTTTTTTGCGACCTGCCGGATACAGCTTATACCATCTATATCGACGGAAATGAATCAGATTTTATTGGAGGCCCTAATGAACTGGCATTAAACAGAGTGCCCGATAGGCGCAATACGATTCATACGAGTTACAATCTGAAGAAAGATTCTGGCAAATCGATTACCATAAATTCAAATTATAGTGAAGTTGTATTTGAATAATCGCAATCAAGATATTTCTGAACAGTTTCTAAAGTCTAGTGCAGCTCTTCTTTCAAATAATCCTTAAAATTCTGTTTGAACCGATTTAATCGTGGTATTGAAACGTTGGTAATGTATGAATTGTTCGGATGTTTTCGCTCATAGTCCTGATGGTATTCTTCGGCATCATAAAATATGGAGAATTCCTTGACTTCTGTGGTAATAGGTGCCCCATCGTAGGCATTGTGCTCTTTTAAAACTCCGATATAGCCTTCTATTGTTTTCTTCTCCTTTTCATTTTTGTAGAACGCTACAGACCGATATTGAGGTCCGCGATCAGGCCCTTGCCGATTTAAGGTGGTGGGATCATGGGAACCAAAAAACACTTGCACCAAGGCCGTAAACGAGATTACTTCTGGGTCGTAATATACTTTTACCGCTTCGGCATGACTGGTTAGTCCCCTAGCGACCTGCTCGTATGTCGGATTTTTTTCTGAACCACCCGAGTAGCCCGATACTACCTCTTTTACTCCCTTGACACTCTCGAAAATTGCTTCTACACACCAGAAACAGCCACTCGCGAAATAAGCAGTTTCGTAGCTTTCCAAATCTTGGGCAGTCGGTTTTAGCACTTCAACCATCTCATCGGCCTGATGGCCACTATTCTTTTTGCTCGTATTCGATTGACATGAACTGGTCAAAATGAGGCTAAATGTTAGCAGCAGTGCCTTAAATATTTTCATCTTTATTTTTTGTAGGATTAGTCTTTTTATCTGCAATACCTTACGCAAGGACAAAAAAAATGCCAATCCGAGAACTTTCGGATTGGCATTAAAGATAAAAAACTTATTGTTCTAGGGGTTAATAGTACCCGTACCAAATACCTCGATAGCCGAGATTTTAGGTTTGTTTACAGTCGCTTGGAGTGTAATGGTCAATTCTCCGTCCATAACTTCCACGTCATACATTCGCGTACCTGCACTAGCCGCGCCATGTTCTTTGAAAAGATCATATCCCGTAAAGATTTCCATGTCTTCCATTAGAATGTCGAAAATTCTACTACCTTCTCCGCCCTCTAACATTTGCGGGTTTTCTACACCCCAGTAAATTTCGGCAAAATAAAGCTTAACCGTATACGTGCCGTTTGTTACAGGTATATTATAGGCTATTGGTCCACTTATGTCTACATTGTCCGTAATTCTTTCGGTAAGATAAATGGCATCCATATCAGTATTTGCAATTTCGGTCACAAATGGATTTGTAAATGCCTCGGTACCCTCGCCAAAAAATTGGTCTTCCAGAAAGGTAACATCACCAAAAGTTACTTCTGGGCCACCGCTATTAATTCTCAAAAGGGAAGTTCCAATTGTTTCAGTAGACTGATCAGCTTCCGAAGCGGGATTCGAATTATCTGGATTGAAAGTGATATTGGCAGTATCGGTAATGGCCACAGCATCGAGCGTGCCTGAAACGGTAACCGTTTCCTCTTCAGTATTTGTTATGGTCGCCGTGTAGGTGCCATCACCATTATCGGTAACTTCAGAGAGGGTGGCAGTACCTGTTACTTCCAATACCACGGTACCTCCACTGGCACTCAGTAAATTACCGTCAGTGTCGGCTAATTGAACGGTTACGGTAGAGGTCGCCGTGCCATCGACAATTGCCGAGGCACTGGCCTCTATTGTCGTATTCGTATTTGTGGGGTCTGGATCTGGCTCGGGTTCCGGTTCGGGCTCAGGTTCTGGCTCCGGCTCCGGCTCCGGATCTGGTTGTGCCATGGGTTCAGGCCCATCATCACTACTACAAGCCATTGGCACTACTGTAAAGCAGGCCAAGATAAGAGCGAATAAAAAAAACTTTTTAAACAAATTACGTTTCATAACTTATCAATTTTTAATAATTAATTCATTTTCTTTTTCAAAAATTTAGTGCAAATTATTCAAAATGCCCTGCCCTTACAACAATATCTCAATTTAATCGACAAACGACTGTAGTTTATCGTCAGCTTTAATGTAACGAATTTGTATGATAAAGCCTACACTGAATTTATAAGGGAAGCAATTTTGACAAACGATTTAGCAGGTCAACCTACTCTTAATTTCCTTGACCTCTTTGCGCTTTGTGACCTAATTATTAGATTTAGGTCATGCAAAAAACAATTCGATTTTTGGAATCGATTTATACCGAACCTATACAAATTCTGGACACTTCCATTGCACTAAAGAAATACGCTGAAATTGATTTCTCGATCAAGAACCCTGCCTTAAATAAAATCAAAGTTTCGAACCACAATGAATGCCAAAATTATATAGACGATGTCCTAAAGGATAAAAATGCCCAGGTGGTATATGGTGGATATTTAGAACGGCGGAATCTTTATGCGGGCAATACAAACTTTTCGAGTTCTGAAGCGGGAGACAGAAATATTCATCTCGGTATCGATTTTTGGTCGCCGGCAGGTACAAGGGTAATCGCACCTATAGACGGAAAGGTTCATAGCTTTAGGAACAATGCCAAAGTGGGTGACTATGGCCCCGCGATTATTTTAGAGCACAATCTGAATGGTTTTGAATTTCACACCTTGTATGGCCATCTTTCACTTGAATCCCTTAAAGATATATATGTCGGAAGAACCTTCAGAAAGGGCGATAAACTTGCTGCCCTAGGCAACTTTGATATCAACGGGGGCTATGCACCGCATCTTCATTTTCAAATTATTCTTGATATGCAAGGTAAGAAAGGCGATTACCCCGGTGTTTGTTCCGCTCAAAACCTAGAATTCTATTCTAAAAACTGTCCGGACCCTAACCTGCTATTGCACATCTAGTTGTATCGCTGATTCAAAAAAATTACTGGGCTTACAAGGAAGTTGGTTCTTTGTCGATTAGCTTTTCTAGAATTGTCCATACATTTTCCATTACGATTTTTTGGCCTTTTGCGGTCGGATGTATGCCATCTTCTAAATTCAATTCCGGTTTTCCGGCCACACCTTCCAATAAGAACGGAATCAATTGTACTTCGTTCGCTGCGGCCAGTTCAGGAAAGATTTTTCTAAATTCGGTCGTATAGGCCTGCCCCATATTTGGTGGAATTTGCATTCCTGCTAGTACAATCTCGGTATTTGGGTTTTTCTTGCGTACCAAATCTATGATAGCCTGTAAGTTTTCTCGCGTCTTCCTTAAAGGAACCCCCCTTAGACCATCGTTCGCACCCAATTCTAGTATAAAAATATCGACTTTCTGGTTCAGTACCCAACCTAAGCGATTGAGACCACCGGAGGTAGTTTCTCCGCTTAGTCCTGAATTGATGGCCGTATAGTTTAGTCCGAGTGAGTCCAATCTTTTCTGAATCAGGGCAGGAAAAGACTCCTCGGTATCGAGACCGTAACCTGCAGTCAGGCTGTTTCCAAAAAAGAGAATAGTCTTTTCTTCTGAAGATACGGTAGTTTGACCTGCAGTTGAGGTACTTTCGCTATTGGCTTTTTCGGCTTCTTTTTTTTGGGTCTCCCCACAAGAAATTAAAAAGCACACCAATAAAAAATAACTAAATTTTAAGAGCTTGTGCATAGGCGAACGTTCTGAAAATCGGAATCATTTGCTTATTTTTCCATTCCTTTCAGACATAAGGATGCGAAATGAAAAAGAAAAAAAGTTATGGCAAAGATATTAAACGTTAGCCATCTGGGGAAGAGCTACATAAGCGGTTCGAAAAAATTGACTGTGTTAGAAGATGTTTCATTTCAAATAGAGGAGGGGGAGACTTTTGCCATAGTTGGTCCGTCCGGAAGTGGAAAGACTACGTTATTGGGTTTGTGTGCGGGTCTAGATCGGCCCGAAACCGGTTCTGTCGAGCTTTGTGGTACCGCACTAGAGGACTTAAACGAAGACGAGCGCGCGCTCCTTCGAAATGCAGAGGTCGGTTTTATTTTTCAGAACTTTCAATTATTACCGACGCTTACCGCATTAGAAAATGTAATCGTACCTTTAGAACTTCAGGGGGCACCAAATCCCAAAAAAATAGGAATGGAACTTTTGGACAAAGTTGGCCTCACCGATCGTTTTCATCACTATCCCTCTCAGTTATCAGGTGGCGAGCAGCAGCGTGTAGCTCTGGCCAGGGCATTCTCGAGTCGACCTTCAATTCTGTTCGCAGACGAGCCCACAGGCAATCTTGATGAAGATACTGGTGAGAAAGTCATTCAGTTATTATTTGAACTGAATCGAGAGGCCGGTACTACCTTGGTCATTGTGTCACATGACCTTGAGCTTGCCCAAAGATGCCAACGAATACTTCGACTAAAGGGTGGAAAAATTTTGGTGAACGAAACTGCGTCATTGTCTTGAGTATGGATCGCAGAATCGTAAAAGAGGTCGGCCTGGGTTGGCTGCTAAAAATGGCATGGCGCGATGGTAAGGCCAGCGGGAAACGCTTGTTTCTTTTTATGGCATCTATTATTCTGGGTATTGGAGCGGTAGTTTCCATACAGTCGTTCAGTGAAAGTTTAAAGGAGAATATCGCGTTACAATCAAAGGCTTTGATGGGTGCCGATTTCATTATTGATAGTAACCAACCGCCAAACGAAAAAGTATTGCAAATCATCGATTCTTTAGGTGGTGCAGATGCAAAGAGTATCAGTTTTCCCTCCATGGCGGTCTTTCCGAAACAGAATGCAACGAAACTTGTAAATATTAAGGGGATAGAAGGAGCCTATCCTTTTTACGGGGAGCTTGAAACAAGCCCCATTTCGGCGGCAGACGATTATCAAGAATTGGGTGGTGCCTTGGTCGATGCCACCTTGATGTTGCAATACGGTTTGCAGCACGGTGATTCGATAAAAGTCGGTACGATAGGTTTTCCTATTATCGGTACACTCGTATCGACACCGGGCAGTACCGGTGTATCGACTTCCGTAGCGCCGCCGGTATTGATTCCCTATCGACTTATTGAAGCAACTGGTCTTGTGCAGGTCGGAAGCCGGGTTGGCTATGATTTTTATTTTTTAGCCAAACCGAACCAAGACTTAAAGGAGCTTGATAATCAGGTCGATCCTTTGCTCGATGCAGAAAATGCAGACCTCGATACCCATACCTCTACAGGTCGACGTCTGGGGCGCCGCTATGAAAATTTTGGGAAATTTTTGAATTTGGTCGCTTTTATAGCCCTTTTACTAGGTTGCATAGGTATTGCAAGCTCGGTACATATCTACATTAAAGAAAAATTACAGTCCGTCGCCGTACTGAAATGTATTGGCGCTACACGTAAGCAGACCTTCTTGATCTATCTGATACAGATTGCTGGAATGGGGCTGATTGGGGGTATTGTGGGGTCAATCTTGGGTCTACTTTTGCAACAGTCCTTTCCCTTGTTGTTACAGGATTTTTTACCTTTTGAAGTGACACTTTCATTCTCATTTCAGCCCATTTTTATGGGCCTCCTACTTGGTGTCTTTATTTCTGTACTCTTCGCCCTTACGCCACTACTGGGCACTTGGTACGTATCGCCCTTGCATGTACTGCGAATACAGGATAATGGCTCTAAAAAGCCACGAAGGGCGAATTTTCTGGTTTTATTGGCCATCATGGTATTTATTTTTGCCTTTTCTTTTTGGCTTCTTCAAAATTGGAAGTATGCCCTGTCTTTCGTTCTTGGAATTTTAGTCGTTTTTGCAATTTTGGCAGGTATTTCAACCTTGTTTATGGCAGCCATTAAAAAATACTTTCCTATTTCTTGGGGATTTACGGCACGGCAGAGTCTTTTAAACTTGTTCAGACCGAATAATCAAACAATGGTTTTGGTCTTGGCGATTGGCGTAGGTACATTCTTGATCAGTACTTTATATTTTTCAAAGGATATTCTTTTGGCAAAAACCTCTTTGGATAAGACCGATGAGACGCCCAATTTAATTTTGGTAGACGTACAGACCGAACAAAAAGAGGCCGCCGCTCAAAGTATTGTTGAAATGGGACTTCCCTTATTGAACAACATTCCCATTGTAACGATGCGGATGCATAAAATCAAGGATCGTTTCGTCGACGATATTCGATCGGATACGACTTCGACCGTAAATCCGTGGATTCTAAACCACGAATTTCGGGTCACTTATCGCGATTCGTTGATTGCCTCGGAAACCCCCGAAGGAGGTAAATGGCCTTCTGAACGCTCAGAGGCCAGTATCGTGCCTATTTCCCTTTCGGATAATGTCGCCCGCGATGCGCAGGTCGGCATGGGGGATAGGCTCACATTTAATATACAGGGAGTTCTAATGGAAACCGAAGTGGCCAGTATCCGTGCCGTAGATTGGGGAAGGATGCAGTTGAATTTTTCCATTCTGTTCCCTACAGAAATTTTAGAGGACGCACCACAATTTCATGTGCTGACTACGAATGCACCCAATGAAAGAAAATCTGCGGAAGTACAGAAAGCTTTGGTCAAAAAATTCCCCACGGTATCCATTATAGATCTGCGACAGATGTTAACCGTCGTCGAGGGCATTCTCGACAAAATTTCTTGGGTTATAAACTTTATGGCATTTTTCAGTATTCTTACCGGTATCATTGTGTTGATCGGATCGGTTCGTACAAGTAAATACCAACGGATAAAGGAAAGTGTGCTGTTGCGTACCCTTGGCGCGAAAAGTGGGCAAATATCAAGAATAACGGCTTTTGAGTACCTTTATTTAGGCATTTTGGGTAGTAGTATCGGTATTCTACTTTCACTACTTAGCAGCCAGTTGTTGGCCATTTTTATATTTAAGACGGCTTTCGTACCTTCTTGGGTACCATTTCTGGTTGTATTGCCCGGTATTACGGCCTTGGTTCTTCTTATAGGATTATCGAATAACCGAAGCGTTTTAAGAAGCCCGCCCCTAGATGTACTGCGAAAAGAGGCATCGTAAGATAATCGAAAATCGCTCTGTCTCCTCGAGCAAAGGTTGTGGAGATTTAAAAAGATTCTAAATGGAATATAGAAGAATACAGAACACAGACTTGAACATCTCTAAAATCGGCTTGGGCACGTGGGCGATGGGTAACGATTTTTGGGGAAAAGTAGATGATAAGGAATCTATTGCCGCTATCGAAGCATCTTTGGATTCAGGAATCAATTTTATCGATACGGCCCCGGCTTATGGCTCCGGTCATGCAGAAACGATTGTAGCTAAGGCCATTTCCGGAAAACGCGACAAGGTTATTCTGGCTACAAAGACTGGTGTAATTCGTACCAAGACCGAATACTTACGTGATTTGAGTCCAAAGAATATTCTAAAAGATATTCACGAGTCGCTTACTCGGCTAAAAACCGATTGTATTGACCTGTACTATATTCACTGGCCCGATGTAAAAACGCCCCTCGAGGATTCGGTAAATACCCTGATAAAACTGCAACAGCAAGGTAAATTTAGGTATTTGGCCGTTTCCAATTTTTCGACGGAACTTATGGACCAAATTCAACAAATGACTGATATTGTCTGTCTACAACCCAATTATTCAATGTTAAACCGAAAGATTGAGACTGATATAGTACCTTATTGCGAGAAGCATGAACTAGGCCTTATAAGCTATGGCACACTTGCGGGAAGCCTTTTGACCGGAAAACATCGGGCATTGCCCGATTTCGATGAAAAAGACAAGCGCGGTCGATTTTATAATTACTTTCGGCGCGCTATTTGGGAACAAGTTCAGGGGCTATTGACATTAATGGACGGAATCTCAAAAAACCATGAATGTACCGTTGCCCAAACGGCTATTGCATGGGCAACCCAACAAAAAGGTATTACTTCGGTTTTAGTGGGTGCAAAAAATAAAGAACAGGCTACTTCGAATGCTAAAGCTGCATTCTTACTATTGACTGAAGACGAGTGTACAGAAATCGAGAGTTATCTAAGGGAAGAACTCTCTGAAGTGATTTTTTAGGTTACGCTATTCGCTAAGGCTTGCTCGATGTATTTCTTACCAGCCCCACTCCCGAAAAAAAGAAGATAGCACCTAAAATACCATATACCATTAACATTTTCGTCGTTCCCGATTCATTAGCAAAGAGTATTGCCGTATAAATGAGGCCCCCTATACCCAATAGGGTAAGTACGGTACCGAATATTTTCTTTAAATCCATGTGGATAAAAATAGAAAAAAAAGGAGTATCTCGATAAGAATCTTTTCCAACTGACCAAAATTCCAATTTCAACCCTATAACTAATGCTGCATTTTAAGGTTAAATGCAGCTTGTCTCGTTAAAGTGTTTCCAGCTGAAAATCATTTTATCGGAGCTTTTTTGCACTTGAGCCGAAGTTTGTCCACTTAACGAGTATTTGGTCTCGTTAAACGAAGCGAACTCCCGTATCAAGGGGTCTGTGGGTTTTATATATATAAAACAAACAGTCATGAAAACTATCGCAACTTTAATCTTTGTTCTTTTTATCGGAGTTTCCGCACAAGCGCAAAATGCTACCGAAGAAGTAAAGGTCGCTACCGTAGAAATGACCATTGTTACCGAAATGGTTTCCGAAGAGGCTACTTTCGAAACCGCTACCGAAGTTGCCCGTTTGTACAAGCGTGATAATGCCCGGGTGAACAAGGCACTTTCGTTTACGACAAAGAGAAACCGTGCCAAGATGGCTTAATTTTTCGAATGGGATAAAAATTCCTCTGATTGCTTGTTTCCCAAACAATGTTAGTAGTTGTTCCCGACTATCGCGTGCGTATATCAGGTTATTATTGGTTTTTTAGCTGATTTGCATTCGCCTCTAAACCTACTCACTTTCTAACTGGTAGTAGTTTCATTTTTCTAGGATGAAGTTATCCTAGATAATTCTTCAATTGTAGGACTTTTGATATTCTAGATGTACTAGGAAATATTTCTTGATACTTTTATACTACGAAGCCGCATTCGAACTTTAGACGTTGTACGTGTAGAAGTGGTTTTGATAATCTTGGTATTGCTTTTGGTCAGGTTACCCAAAACGCTCCCCTTTTTTGGAATTACTAGATAACCGACAATACACGGTACCAGAAAAGCGGGAACTAAAAGAATGACTTCAATCATGGGGGAAAGTTTAGATTGGTAAATCTTTATTTATAAGAATAATCTTACTTAAATAAAAGTATATATAATATTTAAAAAATCCAAATACATCAATATTTTATCTAAATTCGTCATTGTTATGTAATTTTCTTACTTTTAAGACTTCTGACCAACCATCTCTGAATGCTTACTCTTGACTCGCTAACTCCCCTAGAACGCCTTCAAAACATTGCATTATATCTTGATGCAGATTTTAATAAGGCCTTTGGTGCAGCAACACTCAAGCTCCATAACTCTTATGGTAAGGGATATATCAACACTTATGAATTTTTCACTGGACTATCTATAAGTGTTTTCAACATTAGGTTTACCGAGGAGTTTCGATTTCAGATATCGGAAAAAGCAATCGACTCCATCTACCTATTGTACTGTACGGAAGGACACTTTTATCAAAGTTTTGGCAGTAAGTATCAGCCCGTACGTATCATGCGGGCGCAAAACGTTTTGTTATCTAATAGTGAGTATAAGATTCAGCTTTTTACAATTCCGGCGCAAATGGATTTTAAGTTGGTCTTTACAGAAATACTAAAAGTGAATCCCAAAAGCCGACAAGGCTCCAAACGAACGGTATTTAGTGATGTTTTAAGCGATGTTTTCGCAACTATCGGTAAAATACCTTCTCATCGTTATATTAGTCAAACCGATAAAAAGGTAGAAATATATGCCGAACCTTTAATTGAGAGTCGCACGGAAGATGTAGTCGGAAAGATCTTGTCGAAGGCCTTAGCTTTGAATATTCTTGCTTATCAGCTCGAGAATTATCAAGACTTTTTTAGTGGAGCTGTCGAAAAACCGCCTTTGACAACTAACGAAATAGATAAGTTGCTGTCCATGACCGATGCCATTGGCGAAGACCTTTCGAAACCATATACCATAAAAAGTATTTCAGATGCCTTGGCAATTTCACCGAGTAAACTACAGGCAGGTTTTACATACCTTTTTGGAGAAAGCGTCGCAAATTATGTGAAGAACCTAAGGCTTGAAAAGGCAAAGGAAATTATTCAAACTACGGATTATACGATGAGCGAAGTTGCTGAAATGATCGGTATTTCAAGTAAAAGTCATTTCTCGAAGATTTTTAAAAGCCGCTTTGGCCTGTTACCCAACCAATATAAAATCTCCGTTCATTCAGAACAAAAACTATTTGAACTGACATATAGGTCTAAGGCCGCCTTTTACCTTGGGAAGGCAGAGATTAACACAATGGTTGGAAATGCCGATAACAATAACCGTTCTATGGAAGTAACGGGATGTTTGATATATCATGAAAATCAATTCTATCAATTTCTAGAAGGGCCAATGGCCGAAGTACTGTTTACTTTTGCTAAGATTGAAAAAGATAATCGGCACTCCGATATTCAAGTTATCTGGAAGGGAATACGTGAAGAACGTCTTTTTGCGCAGTGGGGATTAATTCTAATATCCGAAAAGCGGGAAATACGGGAGTTAATTACCAATAAAGATATCGGATTGGATATTAGGGCTATGTTTACCGATGATGCCATATCTTCTGTCGCCAATCTACGTTTCTGGAAGAGAATTCGAGATAGACTCCGGGCCCAAAGTATGGCTTGACGAATTCTCGAGTTAAGATGATAATATCATCAGGAATATTAAATTCCTATTACAAAAGAAAATATACATAGTAGAAGCGATACTACGTAAAGAAGCAATGAAGCGACTAATGCGCCCTTGAAATCCTTGGGAAGTAATTCAACTTTATTTGTAAGTTTTTTAATCATAATGTCAAAATTATCGATAAACGGCACTCTTACCTGCCGTATCTAGATAAAGTTTTGACGAATTTGATTTATTAAAAGCAAATCTTAGATGTAGTGGGTAAAGAAATTTCTCAGATTAAGCCCCTAATAGTTCTACTTTCATTGTATACTTTTAAGTATTTCAAGTGTCGAATCTAAAATATTGGATTGGAATTTTTGTCAATTCTCGAAAATCCAATATTTAGTTATAATGTCCATTTGCTACAGAATTCCTAACTCCCATAGAACAAAGAAATAACCTTTTCGAAGGTTATTTTACTTTTTTCAGACCTGTATTTCCATTGCATTAACCGCTAAAAGGCTTCTTAGTTCGTTAAAGTGTTTCCAGCTGAAAATCATTTCACCGGAGCTTTTTTGCACTTGAGCCGAAGTTTTTCCGCTTAACGAGTATTTGGTCTCGTTAAACGAAGCGAACTCCCGTATCACGGGGTCTGTGGGTTTTATATATATAAAACAAACAGTCATGAAAACTATCGCAACTTTAATCTTTGTTCTTTTTATCGGAGTTTCCGCACAAGCGCAAAATGCTACCGAAGAAGTAAAGGTCGCTACCGTAGAAATGACCATTGTTACCGAAATGGTTTCCGAAGAGGCTACTTTCGAAACCGCTACCGAAGTTGCCCGTTTGTACAAGCGTGATAATGCCCGGGTGAACAAGGCACTTTCCTTTACGACAAAGAGAAACCGCGCCAAGATGGCCTAATTCAATACTTCGGCAGAACTTGAAACCGCAATACTGTCTTTAACTTTTCAGGGGCGACCTTACGAAAATCACTCAGGTAAATTTCACGGTGCACTTTTGACACCCTTTACCAGTTATTGGCTACTGCAAAGGCTTCCATTTGCTCAAAACTTTTTGGCTCATCATCGTAAGGGCCGATATGTAGCATTTGAACACATTTTCCTTCATTCAGATTTTGGAGCTTTACCTTGTTCAAAAGCTTTGTGGGCTTTTTCTTTTTGGTCAATTCTAGCATTTCCTTGAAGAACTTTACAGATACAAAGTTGGGTTGCCGAATCATTAAAGTAAAGACCAATTCATCTTTATCAAGCGTACCATCGTATACCTTTTTTGCTTCTTCCGTAATGTCCCAAACACCTTCCAATGGGTAAACAGTATAGTCTATATATCCCTTAGGTTTTGTTTCTCTTTTTTTGAGTGTCATTTTAATAGCGTAAGAAACTGCATAGAGTGCTCCGATGTACGCTGAAAAATAAGCGCTGTTTGGGTTTCCCTGACCTGTAATGGTAACATAACGGTATTCAGGCACATCGACCACCTCAGGTTTGTTTTTTGGCAGGTAAATTCCTTTTTCTCTTTTGCGCCATTCATGTTTTGGCATACCTGAACACTTTTAGAATCAAAAACTAAAACATTTTTCAATATTAAGGACATCAATATTGAAACGGTAGATTAGCTTATCGGAGTAAGTTCATTGATAGTGACTTCAACAATTGCGCCTTCGGTCGCCTTGCGATGTGCGGCGATATGGGTACTGGCATTATGATCTAGCCATAGAGTTCGGCTTTCCCAGTTTTCATAAAAGAAAAATCGATCCGGATTTTCATTGTCTTGATGTAAATCATAATTGATACAGCCTTTCTCCGCAAGGGTAGGGGGTATCAACTTCAACAAAGCTTGCTTGACGAGTTCCCTTTTTTCTGGTTTGGCAAGAATACTCGCGGTAATTGTTAGTTGTTCGTTACTCATATTATTTAATTTTTGGTTATCGAAGAATCAAGAATTAAAGTCTTATGCACCTTTCTTCAATTTATGGACTAATACTCTAAAAAAACAATAACAGCTTCGATTTTCATATGTTTCATAACAAGGTACTAAAAGTAGCGGATTCTTGAAATAGATTCCAATCGGTTTCGCTAATCCTGCAGTTTTTTCAAAAAGGCTTCTAGATGTAGGTTTCTCAACCGGTCAAAATGCACATTGATTCGGTAAACTGTTTTTAGTCCCGTTTACGTTCACCGAAGCTTTTTTACACTTGAACTGAAGTTGTGTTTTTTAACGAGTATTTATTCTCGTTAAACGAGCTAAACCCCTGTATTATGGGGTCTGAGGCGTTTTAATTATATATAAAACGCAAGTCATGAAAACTATCGCAACTTTAATTTTTGTTCTTTTTATCGGAGTAACAGCACAGGCTCAAACTGCTACCGAAGAAGTAAAAGTCGCCACGGTCGAGATGACAATTGTTGCCGAAACTACTTCTGAAGAGGTCACTTTTGAAACCACTACCGAAGTTGCCCGTTTATACAAGCGTGATAACGCACGTGTAAACAAGGCACTTTCTTTTACTACAAAAAGAAACAGAGCTAAGATGGCTTAAAAATAAAGATCAATTAATTCAAGTGCCCACTACCTAGCCTCCTGAAAAGGGGGCTTTATTTTTGTGAAAACCTGTTAACCGTAATTTGAACTGCGGCATCTCTTTGAGTGGCCCAGATGTGTAGCTTTCCGTTATCGTCTACCTGTAGACCGGCAGCGGTTGAAAAATCCGCGCCGTTTGCGCAGAGAAATTTCTTAGTAACTACTTGCTCTAAAATAGGTCTAAAATTTTCGAGCTTACTCAGTAGTATTAAATCTGCGTAACCGAATGTTTTCTTTTGGTAGAAACCGATAGCGTAAATAGCGTTATTGTCTTTAATCAAATTGATAGACTGGTAACTCGGCCAATGATCGGGAGCCACAAAACTTTTGAGAAGTTCCCATTCATCCTTTTCTGGATTTACATCGTAAAAGTCCCAATTACGGCTATCCCAATTAGCGACAACGGCAAGATACTGGTCTTGGAAAGATAGAAGACCTGTTGCCCCTGCGGTTTGCCGTTTCACTTTGCCCTTGCGATCAATCACTGAATTAGGTTCGGCTTTATGTAAGTTCGCATCTAGATAACTGTATAGGCCTACTTTTGAAACGGTTTTGGTAAAATTATCTTCAATACCTACTAAAAGAAAGGGAGTGCTGACTTGAATACCGCCGGCATGTCTGTAGGGCGCATTCATCAAAGTAATTAGCTTTTCGGTCTTTCGCTGGGTCAAGTCAACTTGTAAAATATAGGCCTGTGTGAATGAGCTACCTGAGATCAGAAGTTTTTCAATGCCCGCGATGTCAATAAGTTGTATGCCCTGAAAATGCCCTTCTTCGTTAGGTACATCGATAACATTTTCAATATGAATAACTTCGGGATTTGAATGTAGTGCTGCAAAGGCTTCAGGAACATTTTTGACGTATTGGCCGCTACCTATGAAGCCACAAAAAACGAAAGACGTCAGAAGACATACTTTGACATGTAGATTTGGAAAGTTCATAATTCAACTTGTTTTATCAAGATACCGTTTTTCTTTCTTGATAACCGCTATTTACCTTCTTAAAAGTGCTTCCTTGTTCAACAAGCTGGCAATATTCAACACTTAGCCCATTTTATTGGGCAAACTATTTTCGAAGAGGGCTAACCTTAATATGCTGGAATAAGAATTTATAGTATTGAGTACCGGTGTTATTTAAATAGTTAAAAGTAGCGTTAGCCATGTATTTCAAATTGAATCCTATCTGGATTTATATTATATGGCGGGCTATATTCTACGAAAAATAGGTTTTGGCATTAGTGAAACACTCTTTTTTCACCGATAAAACGCAGATAGTTTCGTTGAGCCGTTTCAGAGTGCCAATCGAATTGTCGAAGATTTTTAACGGTTCGACAGAATCTTTTTCAAAGAGCGAAAATTGCTGCATTTCAGCGAGTTAAGTCTGTTCTAGGCCTTTTCTGTGGTTATATTGAAGTAACCCAAATGAAATCTATGAAAGCTACTACAACCTTATTTTTTATTCTAATTTTTGAAGCTATCGCTCTGGCAAATTCCAGTGCCCATGTTGAAGTTGAAAATATTGAAGTGGGTGTTATTCTGGGTAGTGGCGATGACGCTTTTAAACCTACTTCAGAAATTGAAGCCGCTACCGACAAAAGTCTAGGCCGTCTTTATAAAATTAAGAACTCAAGAATTAAGAAAGCCCTGACATTTGAACCCAAAGATTACAGTTCAAAATTGGTTTAGACTTTCATATTAATTTACGTAATACTTAACCGTGCTTTTCTCAAGAACAATGCTATAAAAATCAATGCCATGTTAATATTTATACTTATTACGGCTACGGCCCTGTTTCTATGCCATATCTTTTTGTTTCCAAAAACAAAAGGTGTTTTACGACCTTTAAAGATACCTGCGAAAAGTAAATAGTGCCAATATTCGCAAATTAGGCCACTGAAGGTATTTGATCGCGTATTTCTTTAAACTTTACGATATAATGCGTTCCTTTCTTGGAAAGGTCGCGAATAATCGAACCTTGAAGTTGTCGGGCTAGGTTATGAATTAGTTTAAGACCGAGGGAATTCGAGTTCTTATAGGTGATGGTTTCTGAGAAACCGGTGCCATTGTCTCCAATATTTAAAAGATATTCATTCTTTTCGCCTTCTCTAAGTTTGATACGTATTTCCCCTTTGCTCTCATCTACAATTCCATATTTTAAGGCATTGGTGACCGCTTCATTGATCAATAGCCCTAGGGGTATCGCTGTGTCGATATTCAATTTGAGATCTGGTATATCAATATCTAACGTAATATTGCTACTCGTACCTTTTATGGAACGCACGAGGTACTCCGCAAGTTCTTGTACATAAGACTTATATTCTATTTTCGAGAGATCTTCGCGCATGTAAAGCATTTCGTGAACCATTGCCATTGAAATTACCCTATTTTGGCTGCTTTTTAATAGACTTTTAACCTCTTTATCTGCGATATTGCGAGACTGTAAGCTCAATAAACTCGAAACTGTCTGAAGATTGTTTTTAACACGGTGGTGTACTTCTTTTATCAAGGTTTCCTTTTCGTTTATTTTATCCTCAAGCTCACTTTTGGTTTTATAAAGATTATGGTGGGCATGCAGTAGGTTTTTGCCAAACACGCCTCCCAGTAGGTAAACTGAAAACAAAACACTCAATAGAGCGAACAGATTTTGCGACTTTTCGGGCACGACATTGGTCACAAAACTGAAATCTGCAATGCTTTGGGAGTAAATCATCACTATAATCAGTAGATTAAGGTTTAGGTATAATGTGCCATATGCTTTGGTGGTTACGTAGCCTGCAACTACAATAAGTGCTAGTACAAAAATAAAGGGGCTGTTTATACCCCCGCTATACAGGGTAATTATAATTGCCCCCGCTAAGGTCATTATCGATACGACGTTATAGGTAAGTGATAGGCTCTTATGGTACTTATATAAAAAGGTGTTCAGTAAGTTGAGAATACCAAACCCCATAAATATATATGGAATCACACGTGTAATATCAAGAACAAAAAGGCAAACAAAACAAAAAATTAAGGAAAAAATGGAAGTAAAGTAATTAACTTTTATTACCAACTTGGCTTTATCCTTAAGCCGTTCTTCAAGTCTCTTACTCTTTTGCATAGCGGGGATTTTTTATCGCACTTTAAAAAGATACGCCTTACGTAAGAAAAAACCGATATTTACAGGATATAAATCTAAATATGTTTTACGATATAATCAAAAGCTTAAGCTTTTAATAGACTAATTATCAAGTTTTTTAACGTTCTAAGCATCAAGTTCTTTTAACCTTCGGTTTCAAGTCCGTCAGATCTCCAATTTTAATCGGTTTGCCATTTTCAATACTGCGGCGAGCCCCGATACCGATTAGAATCGACATAGCACCATCGCGAACGCCTGCTGTTCTACCGAATTCATCTGCGGTTTCTGGGCTCTTGAAAATTTTGTCGTGTAGTCGTTTGTCACCCCCACCATGACCACTTTTTTCTAAGCCGACCTGAACGGTTTCATGCTTCTGCCAAAGTTTGTGCAAAATTATGGGTTCGTAAGTCAATTCGTCTTTACCGGTCTGATCCATCTCTTTGGCATGCTTTTCGGCTTCATCCACTGTTTCGTTCTTATGGTACGGAATGTCTTGCCAAGCCTCGATACGGCCTTCGGTACCGTTTAGCCCGACACGCCAACCTTCATACGGCGAGTACGTGGTCAGCGAATAGTTGAGTACTGTATTATTGGCATATTTGACCTGTGCTGACATTTTATCATAAATATCGATTTCGTTCCTGAATAGACAATTGTCACGAATATAGCCGTCTTCATGTTCATGATTTACGTAGAGGTTCATCATTCGTTCCTCCTTAGTAATGTCCCAATAAAAATCACAATTTTTTTGATGTTCGCAGGTACGGCACTTATCGCCCCTGACCGCTCCGTTTTTTCCATAGAATTCTAAATCTCCATATGCGAAAACCTCGTTAGGTTCCGAATCTATCCACCAGTTAAGTAAGTCGAAATGGTGAGTTGCTTTGTGTACCCAAAGCGAACCACCGCTATTCATTTCACCGTGCCACCGTCGAAAGTAAGATGCGCCATGATACGTGTTCAAATACCAATGGAAATCTACGGAAACCAGCTTTCCAATGGCGTTGTTCATTAAAAGTTCCTTGACCTTCGTCGCATATGGGCTCCAGCGATAATTAAAACCTACTATCAAGTTTTTGTTTGACTTTTTCTCCGCATCAATAATAGCTTGGCATTTGGTTTCATCGGTTGTCAAAGGCTTTTCAGTAAGCACGTCACAGCCCATTTCCAGTCCCTTGATTATAAATTCATGATGTGTAGAATCTTTGGTCGTAACAATGAGGAGCTGTGGTTTGGTCTCGTTGATCATTTCCTCGAAGTCCGTGAAGGTAGGGCAAGAAGCTCCAATATATTTTTTACCGTATTCCAAACGGCTTGGATTGATATCGCATAGCCCTACAAATTCCAAAATATCGGAATATTCGTCTACTAAGCGTTTTCCCCAAAAAGAAGTTCCCCGAATACCGGTACCTACTAAAGCAACCCGTAATTTTTTCGTGTTACCGAAATTAAATGCATGTAAAGGCATTGCAGTACTGGCGGCCAGCATACTGATAGATGAAAGGAAATTGCGTCTGGAATTCTTCATATGTGTAAAATTTTGAATGGAAGCGTTTTAAAGATATTGATTTTTGGCTAATTCAACCCATTTTAAATTCTATTGCAGAGTGGATTTATTTTTTTTCTTTTTGAAATTTGATAGCGAGTAAGTAAACATGCTGGCAGATCTCAAGACTGAGCAGAACCATTTTTAGATAAATGTGGCGAACCAATATCTTGAAACGCGATGCTGTAATTGGTTCCTTGAGTTGAAAGTTCACGTTTTACCGAGCCTTTAAGCTGCCGAGCAAGATTATGTATGAGCTTTAGCCCCAATGATTTAGTAGTTCGAAAATCAAGCTCTTTATCAAATCCGATACCGTTATCGCTTATTCCTAAGATGTAAGTATTACCGTTATCTTGTTTGCTCAGCTTGATATCGATTTGCCCTTTATGCTTTTCTACAAACCCATATTTCAAGGAATTCGTTACCGCTTCGTTAATTAGAAGCCCCAAAGGTATGGCCGTATCGATGCCCAATCTAATATCGGGAATATCGATGTTTATAATGACGTTTCTACTTTTACCCTCGGCCGATTTGATGAGGTATTCGGTCAATTCTTGCACATAGGATCGAAATTCGATTTGAGAAAGGTTGTCGCGAACGTACAACATCTCGTGAATGATGGCCATTGAATTTACGCGGTTCTGACTGCTGGAAACCAAATTTTTTATGGCATCATTAGAAGAGTTTTTAGCTTGAAGATTTAATAAGCTAGAAACAGTCTGTAAGTTGTTTTTTACGCGATGATGCACTTCACGCAAGAGCATCTCTTTTTCGTCGATTCGTTTTTCGATTTCGTCCTTTGATGTCTTAAGGGCCCGATGTGCCTTTAATATATCCTTTCCGAAAACGCCCCCTAAAATGTATACCGAGAATAGTAAACTAATCAAACTGAAAAGGTCTTTTGATGTTTCGGGTACCTCGTCTTCAATAAAGTCAATGTTGGCCTCACCAATCCAAAAAATCAAAGTAATAACACATACGATTAAAATCAAATATATTTTTCCGAAAATACGTGCGGAAATGTATCCGCCGAGAACAATTATGGCCAAAACGAATATAAAGGGACTGTTAACACCCCCACTGAATATAGTCACGGCAGTTGCACCAAGTAAGGATAAACTGGCACTTACTATGGATGCGAATGCTAGTTTACTATTTTTTTAAAGGCCCATAAATTCAGTAAGTTACATCCGGAAAAACCGAAAAATATGAAAGGTATATAACCGCGAATGTTTAGAAGATAAAAACCACAAACACCTAATAGAAAACTTAAGAGGGATGAAGCATAGATAAATTTTTCGAGCAACCGCGTCTGATTATCGATTCTATGCTGTATTTTACTCGAATTGGGCATTTTTGTTTATGGTGTTACCGACAATTATAAGCATACACCAATTATCCGTTAGTGTAAACGTATGGAATAGAATTGTAGGTCGCCTGTAACTAATCAGATCGGTAATCCAATAAGAGAACCGAGTAATATGGTCAATGTTGGGGCAAGTAAAAAATCAAAGTACAACTTTATTCCGAAATATCTTTGAAAATAGTATGTAAAATCGAATGTTTTTGTAATAACTTTATATCGAACCAGAAGTTAAAAAATGGAAGGTCTATTTGTTCTTGTAAAGCAGAAATACTTGAATTTAAAGTGGGGGCCAACGTAGTATACCAAACGATTTCATAGTAGAATCTCTGAATTTAGCGTAAAGGTCTGAAGTAGCTATCGATATCTTGAAATATGATAGCATATTTTGTGCCCTTCTCGGTGTGTATTCTTTCTACGGACCCTTTGAGCTGTCGAGCGAGGTTATGAATAAGTTTTAGTCCCAAGGATTTAGTATTCTTAAAGTCAAGTTGCTTTGAAAAACCAATGCCGTTATCGGTTATGGTCAAATTATAGATATTCTCATCGGCTTCTTTGTTCAGGCCTATAGTTATTTGGCCGGCGCTATTGTCTACGAAACCATATTTTAAAGAGTTTGTAACGGCTTCATTGATCAATAGACCTAGAGGGATTGCGGTATCTATGCCCAAGTGTATATCAGGAATATCAATATTTATCGTTATGTTTCTGTCTTTGTCTTCTATCGATTTTACCAAATATTGTGTCAGTTCTTCGACATAGGGCTTGAATTCGATTTTCGATAGGTTATTTTTACAATAGAGCATCTCGTGAATCATTGCCATTGACATTACCCTGTTTTGAATGCCCTTTATCAAATCTTTTATTTGTTCGTTGCCCGTATTTTTAGCTTGTAAGTTAAGTAGGCTAGAAACCGTTTGCAGATTATTCTTTACGCGGTGATGTACTTCGCGCAAAAGCGTTTCTTTTTCATCGATACGCTGCTCTACTTCGGCCTTTGATTTATATAAATTATGATGAGCCTTTAGTAAATCTTTTCCAAATACCCACCCCAGTAGATAAACAGCGAATAAAATACTTGCCAAACTGAACAAATCTTCTGACGCTGCAGGTATATCGTTCGTGATAAAACTAAGATTCCACCGATCTAGTATAAATATCGAAATGATGGTAAATAGAATAAAATACATATATATATTCCCAAAAACCCTGGTCGAGACATAACCTGCAAGTACGATAAGTGCTAATATGAAAATAAACGGACTATTGATACCACCGCTAAAAATTGTAATTACCAATGTGCTTAGCCATGAAAGTACCGAAGTATATATGGCCATTGTGGTAAGGTTACCGTGTATTTTAAAAGCCGCTACGTTAATAAGGTTCAAGCCTGAATAAAAAAAGAAGACAAAAGGCACTATGCCTTCGATACTCATTAAAAATACGCAGAGAACCCCTAAAATTAAACTTAAGACCGACGAGATATAATTGAACTTAAGCAGTAACTTGGTCTTGTCATGTATCCTTTCCTGATTTACTTTTGAATTTTGCATGGAGATACTATCTGGGCAAGATATACGATTTATTGAATCAGCGCATATCACCTTAATCTTGCAATAGTATATAGAAAATACAGGAGCTTACTATTTACTCGTTCATAGACCAAAAAGAACGGCAATCTAATCAATAGATTGCCGTTCAGGAAATTAAGAGAATTCCTTTAATCTTCGGTCAAAACCCATTCGCCTCTTTCGATAAGTGGCTCTGCCTGTTTATATTTAATTGTTTTGCTTTCGCCCGACATTACGTTTTTAATGGTCACGCGATCGTTACGACCGATTTTCGGCCGCTCGCGCACTATAGTTTCCGTTACTTGTGGACGCTGCCTTTGGGTTTGGCCAGCTGCGCGGTTCTGTGCTGCCAACTCGTCGCTATTCGGAATTTCTTCCTTACTCGTCCGCAAGTTTTCCTTTGGTCGGCGCACGTTTCTGGCCTCTTGTATCTCATTAGGATTACCACTTGGTAATTCGCCCTTGAATAAAAATGAAACCACTTCTTTATTCACTTTATCGATCATGCCCTTAAAAAGCTCGAAGGCTTCAAATTTGTAAATCAATAAAGGGTCTTTCTGTTCATGTACCGCCAATTGTACCGATTGTTTAAGTTCATCCATTTTACGCAAATGGGTTTTCCACGAATCGTCTATAATTGCAAGCGTTATATTCTTTTCAAAGTCGTTCACCAGTTGCTTTCCATCACTTTCGTAGGCATTTTGTAAATTGGTAACAACGTTCAGCGTTTTAATGCCATCGGTAAAAGGCACTACGATACGTTCGAATTTATTCGCATTGTCTTCATACACCTTTTTGATGACCGGAAAAGCGGTCGCGGCATTGCGCTCCATCTTTTCTTGATAATGCTTGTATGCCGCCGAATAGACTTTAGTAGCAATTTCTTGCACGCTCAATTTTGCGAAATCCATTTCGGAAATTGGCGAGGTTATCGAAAAGTATTTTATTAGCTCAAATTCAAAGTTTTTGTAGTCGCTTGCCCCTTTATTGGTGTCGGCAATTACCTCGCAGGTGTCATAGACCATATTGGCAATATCGACTTTCAAACGTTCGCCTTGCAGGGCGTGGCGCCTTCTTTTATAAACGACTTCTCGTTGTGCGTTCATTACATCGTCATATTCCAAGAGTCGTTTACGCACACCGAAGTTGTTTTCCTCTACTTTTTTCTGGGCCCGTTCAATCGATTTGGTCATCATGGAATGTTGAATGACCTCCCCTTCTTCAAGCCCCATCTTATCCATCATCTTGGCAACGCGATCTGAACCGAAAAGACGCATAAGATTATCTTCTAAAGAGACATAGAACTGAGAACTTCCCGGATCTCCCTGGCGACCGGAGCGGCCTCTTAACTGCCGATCTACCCGGCGTGAATCGTGTCGTTCCGTACCGACAATCGCAAGTCCACCAGCTTTTTTGACGGTATCGCTCAATTTAATGTCCGTACCTCTACCGGCCATATTAGTGGCTATGGTAACGACGCCTGCATTACCGGCTTCTGCAACTACGTCAGCTTCTTTCTTATGTAGTTTTGCGTTCAAGACGTTGTGCTGCACTTTTCGAATGGTCAACATTCGAGATAAAAGCTCTGAAATTTCTACGGAAGTCGTTCCAATCAAAACAGGCCTTCCGGCTTGGGAAAGCTTTGTAACCTCTTCGATTATTGCGTTGTACTTTTCGCGTTTGGTCTTGTAAATTAAATCGTTTCTATCATCACGTGCGATTGGACGGTTGGTCGGTATTTCCATAACGTCCAATTTGTAGATTTCCCAAAATTCACCTGCCTCCGTGACCGCCGTACCGGTCATACCGGCCAACTTATTATACATTCTAAAATAGTTCTGCAGCGTCACCGTGGCGAAAGTCTGGGTCAAGGCTTCGATTTTCACGTTCTCTTTGGCCTCAATAGCTTGGTGTAGCCCATCAGAATAACGACGACCGTCCATAATACGGCCGGTCTGCTCGTCGACAATCATCACTTTGTTTTCCATTACCACATACTCCACATCTTTTTCGAAAAGGGTATATGCCTTTAACAGTTGGCTCATGGTATGAATACGCTCGCTCTTGACACCGAATTCCTTAAAAAGTTCTTCTTTGAGTTCGGCTTCTTTCTCGATTTCAAGGTCTTGACTTTCAATTTTCGCAATTTCGCCTCCGATATCCGGCATTACAAAGAAATCTCGGTTCTGTTCCCCTGAAATATAATCGACTCCTTTGTCGGTAAGTTCGATCTGGTTGTTCTTTTCATCGATAACAAAAAGTAGGTCTTCGTCGACCTTGGGCATTTCCCTGTTGTTATCTTGCATGTAGAAGTTTTCGGTCTTTTGCAGCAACTGCTTTACACCTTCTTCGCTCAGAAACTTGATTAGTGCCTTGTTTTTGGGCAGGCCTCTGTGAACTCGAAGTAATAAAAATCCACCTTCTTTCGTATCGCCTTCCGCAATTAGTTTTTTGGCTTCGGCCAAAACCCCGGTCAAATGTTGACGTTGCTTGTTGACGATATCGCCAACCTTAGGTTTTAGCTCATTGAACTCGTGTCGGTCACCCTCGGGAACCGGTCCTGATATTATTAGCGGTGTACGGGCATCGTCGACCAAAACGGAATCTACCTCATCAACAATGGCATAGTGATGCGGGCGTTGCACCAAGTCTTTTGGTGTATGTGCCATATTATCGCGCAAGTAGTCGAAACCGAATTCATTGTTGGTTCCGTAGGTGATATCAGCATTGTAAGCCGCTCTTCGGCCTTCTGAATTGGGCCGGTGATGGTCTATACAGTCCACAGAGAGTCCGTGAAACTCAAAAATCGGGGCCATCCAGGCGCTATCCCTTTTGGCCAAATAATCGTTTACGGTAACGAGGTGCGCCCCATGACCTGCGAGAGCATTCAAGTATAGGGGCAAAGTTGCGACCAAGGTCTTACCTTCACCTGTTTGCATCTCGGCTATTTTTCCTTGGTGAAGGGCAATACCACCAATCAATTGTACGTCATAATGCACCATATCCCAAGTAACCTCCTTGCCCGCAGCATCCCAAGAATTTTTCCAGATGGCTTTTTCATTATCAAGCGTTACGTAGTCTTTGGTACCTGATAACAGGCGATCATATTCCGACGCAGTTACGGTCAATGCTTCATTGTTCGCAAAACGTTTGGCGGTCTCCTTGACCACAGCAAAGGCTACCGGTAGAATTTCGTTCAAGGTATTTTCGGTAACGGCATAGGCCTCTTCTTTTAAGCGGTCGATTTCCGCATAGGTGTCTTCGTTCTTGTCTATATCGTCAGAGGTCTTTACCTCTTCTTCCAAGGCCGTTATTTTTTCTGTAAGTTCACTGATATCCTCGGCTATTTTTAATTTGAAGGTATTGGTCTTGTCCCGCAGTTCGTCATTACTGATACCCTCCAATTCGTTTTCGAAAGATTTGATCTGATCGACAAGAGGCTGCAGTGCCTTGACGTCTTTTTTAGACTTGTCTCCTACAAAGACCTTCAATACTGAATTTAAAAAACTCATTTGGTATAATTTTGTATGACACCGCTTTTTTGGAATGAATGCTCTTGGGCGGTGAAGTATATGATTGTGTTCAAACTGTTCTCAAAAGGTATTCCAGTTTGTATTTTGGTGTAGAATCACCTTTCGGCATGTCAAAATTACATAAAAAAAAAGCCTCCAAGGAGACTTTTTGTTTGATTTAACCGGAATAATATTAATATTCGTCCTCGTTCCAGAGGTAATCTTCTTCTGTAGGGTAATCGGGCCAAATTTCTTCAATAGATTCGTAAATTTCACCACCTTCTTCTTCCATAGACTGCAGATTTTCTACAACCTCTAACGGTGCGCCGGTACGAATGGAATAATCTATCAATTCGTCTTTGGTGGCAGGCCAGGGTGCATCACTTAAATAAGATGCTAGTTCTAATGTCCAATACATTGTAATAGTTCGATTTTAAATTTTTGCAAAAATAATTTTTAAAAGCACATAGCCAAGTAAAATCAGCTATTTTTCGCTTCGAATTTTCACATTAATAGTTTGATAACGAAGAAATAATGAAATTATTAGAGAATTACAAGTTAAAGCCCTGATATTTTAGCGCTCCCCTTATTTTTCTAGAACGTTTTATCTTTCTTAGGGAATCCATTTTATTTCTTCCGCTTTTACATCATTTGACAATTTTCGTGCCAGTACAAAGAGATAGTCGGAAAGTCTGTTCAAAAATGACAGCACACGATTATCAAAAGGCTCATTTTCGTAAAGTAGCGTACTCATGCGTTCAGCTCTTCTGCAGACCGTACGAGCGATATGACAGTATGACACGGTCGAGTGCCCGCCCGGGAGTATAAAATGGGTCATAGCAGGTAAGTCTTTGTCCATATCATCGATTTCACACTCTAAAAATGTAATCGATGCTTCTTTGATTTCAGGAATGTTCAACCTCTTTTTTCCGTTTTTCAATATTTCTTTTTCTGGATCAGTGGCCAGAATAGCACCGACCACAAAAAGGTCTTTTTGAACCTTGCCCAAGGTCTGCTTCGAGCGTTCGTCAATATGCTGATCACGAATAAGGCCTAACCAAGAATTCAGCTCGTCAACCGTACCGTAACTTTCAATTCTAATGTGATGTTTTTCAACTCGTGTGCCGCCGATTAAAGCTGTCGTTCCTTTGTCACCGGTCTTGGTATATATTTTCATTGAAAATGTTTATGAGTTCGGTAAAAAATAAAAATGAGTAAGGTAAATGATCAGTTTGTTGAAATCTACTACCTTCTGCAATTGCGAATTGGCTACTCTTTTTTGTTTTTATCGCTATCCGTTCTTTTATATCCTTCCATAAATTTTCTCGATTTTCGACTTTTCGATTGCCTACGATTGGTCATTGAAATAAAAATATAGATTGCCGCGACTACGCCCAAAACAATATAGATGGTGTTATTGCCCATAACTTAATGGATTATTAGTAAAATTAGCGGTTTAAATTCGAATCTTAAAATGCTCTTCAACCTGTTCTTTTCGAAAAAAAACGGCACCGCAAAAGAACATGTCTATCGTTACCGTTACTTTTTTTTGCATTTTAACCTTTTTCCAAGCTTTATGATTTTCTACCGAAGTATGGATCGCATCAATAAATAGAATACTATCGTTTTGAAAGCTATTTTCTTCGGAAAGTAGCATATTTAATTTTTTCGGTTCATTAGCGGATAGCCATAGTATATCGCCATTTTTTTTGACGAACCGAACATGGGGAAAGTGTTGCCGTACAAGTTTATGGATTTTATTGTCTTCCGAAAGCGTTAGCTGACTCACCTGAAAATAGTCGATGCTTTTAAGCAGCACGTTCACCGCTTTTGAATACTGGAAGTTTGGCCTTGTATAAAGACATTTCGTTACGTAGTTGTAGATAAATGGAGAGTGTACGCCATGTTGATTCGTAGCGGTAAACAAGAATTTGAGGTATTGAATCAGTTTGTACAATTCTTTTATCGATTTTAGGTAGTAAGGCTCTTGAAAGCAAAGTATTTCAACCTTCCAAAATAGCTGAAAGTTCGAACCAACGTTCTGTTTTTGTATCGATAGTTTCCGTGATTCCCTTTAGCTCTATGGAAAGTCGGTCAATTTCTTCCCCTGATAAAGATCCATCGGCAAATTTCTGTTGTACATCAATTTTCTTTTGCTCTAGCTTCTGAATCTGCTTTTCCAGATTTTTGTATTCTTTCTGCTCGAGATAAGATAATGTGTTCTTTGAAGCATTCGTAACTTCAGCTTGTGTTTTTTTCTCCGATCTGGTGCTTTCCTTCTCCTCGCGTTGCGCGATTACTTGACTATCTTCATAAGCCCTATAATCGGAATAGTTTCCAGGAAAATTTTCTACAACGGCATTTCCGCGAAAGACAAATAGGTGGTCGACGATCTTGTCCATAAAATAGCGGTCATGTGAAACTACGATCAGACATCCTGGAAAATCCAACAAAAAACTCTCCAACACGTTCAACGTAACGATATCAAGGTCATTGGTCGGCTCGTCAAGAATCAAAAAATTCGGATTTTGAATCAATACGGTACATAGGTACAGCCGTTTACGCTCGCCGCCACTCAGCTTTTCTACAAAATCATATTGTTTTTTGCGATTGAAAAGAAAGCGTTCTAATAATTGCTGGGCTGAAATCTGGCGCCCCTTCTTTAGGGGAATAAAGTCCCCGAAATCACGAATGACATCAATGACCTTTTGACCCGCTTTAATCTGTATTCCTTTTTGTGTGTAGTATCCGAACTTAATCGTATCTCCGACAACGACCTTTCCAGAGTCGGGACTATCGGTACCCGTGACGATGTTCAAAAAAGTAGATTTTCCGGTACCGTTCTTACCGATGATGCCCAAACGTTCACCTTTGGTAAAACTGTAGTCGAACTTATTCAATATCTGCTTTTCGGGGTATGACTTTGAAATTTTGTGCAGTTCCAAAATCTTGCTTCCCATGCGCTCCATATTGATTTCGAGCTGCACTTCATGCTCTTTTCTTCGTTGGCCCGCTTTTTCTTTTATCGTATTAAAATCATCTATGCGCGATTTCGACTTGGTCGTACGTGCCTTGGGCTGTTTGCGCATCCATTGAAGTTCTTTTTTGAAAAGGCGTTCTGATTTATGTTGTTCGACGGCTTCCTGCTCGATACGGGCCTCTTTTTTTTCCAAATAATAGGAATAATTGCCTTTGTAGGGATAGAGTTGGCCGTTATCAAGTTCGATAATTTCGTTGCATACCCGTTCCAAAAAATAACGGTCGTGGGTAACCATAAAAAGGCTCATATTTTCCTTCGCAAAATACGCTTCCAACCATTCGATCATTTCGAGGTCCAAATGGTTCGTAGGTTCGTCGAGTACCAGTAGATCAGGTTTGTTGATAAGTGCATTGGCGAGGGCCAGCCTTTTTTTCTGTCCTCCGGAAAGCTGTCCGACTTTTGCGTTCAGGTCTTCCAGTTTTAATCGGAAAAGAATCTGTTTGTAAAGCGTTTCGAAATCCCATGCGTTGAAACGTTCCATGGCCTCAAATGCCGATTGGTACGCATCCGTATCATCCGGATTTTCTAGAGATTTTTCATAGCCCAGTATTACTTGAAGCACTTCATTATCAGACGCAAAAATAGTTTCTTCAACGGTAAGTTTCGGGTCGAAGGCGGGTTCTTGGTCCAAAAATGAAGTGCGAATATCTTTATTGTAATTGACTTGACCTGAATCCGGAGCATCCTGCCCTGACATAATATTCAGAATAGAAGTCTTTCCCGTTCCGTTTTTAGCGATCAAGGCGATTTTTTGTCCTTTACTGATGCCAAAGGAAAGGTTCTCGAAGAGTACGAGCTCACCATACGATTTTGAAATGTTCTCGACCGTAAGTAGGTTCATTTCGAGTCAACTTTTAAATTTCTTGAAAACTTTTGAAGATATGTGTAGCGAACGCCCAATGCGACGAGCAGTGGTATTAACACTGGTGAGAAAGACTGTACGTTTAAAACCCAAAATACCAGTAACAATACTAAAAGACCTAAAAGCAATATGAGGTAGTTATTTATCCAAGATGCCCAAGATTTTCTTAACATAAAAATGGCAAAAAAAGCATTTAGCGGAAAGGCCCAGAGCACATTATAGTTCTTGACCGTCCAGATATGATCCGTCAAAAACCAAAGAAAACACATGATAAGGCCTGCTAGGCCAGTAGCGAGAAAAATACCAAAATCGAGGCCCTTAGATCTTTTCTTTTTTTTGTAGTCGAAGTACGTTATGGTCAAAATCAGTAGAGAAATTAAACAGCTTGGCAATAGGGGAGAGGATAAAAAATGGTTTTGCTCTTTTTTTGGTAATGATTCGTAAAGCGAGGTTTCTTTTTTCGCAATTGGTTGGCTCTCTAGCTCTGCATGGTTCAGTTGGCGCATGATATAAATGGGGAGATACATGTGTTCTTTTGGGGTAGCCTCTCTATCGATTACCGAACCTAGGGCCAAATCAATGCCGAAGGCACCCCAAGAATTAGGGCTGATGTTATGGTGGATGAGTTGGCGAAAACTGAATTGTTTGTCGATATACGTTTCATCAAAGATGAGTTTATCCCCAAGGTTCTGTTGTAGAACGTCCCAGATTTTGGTAGCGCAATTGTTCAAGAAATAATCGTATTGATACACTTTGTTCTCGGGCAGAACGTTCTTTTCCAAAAATCTGAAAAGCTCAATTTTCTCTTTAAGTTCTAGATTTAATTCTTGCTCTTTTACCCATCGATTTTCGATTTCATAGCTTTTGAGGTAATAGTCAAAGCCTTGCCTTTCTACTTTGTAGTCCATTCTACCCTGGGCGAATTTTAAGTAAAAATTTTCACCGGAAGTATCGAAAATTCCATAGTTATAGACAACATCGATACCCTGGGACGGGTCCTGCACACGAATCGCGCTATGGCCAAAAGCGGAATACAATAGATTTCCAGGACCGCTTGTGAGCACACTGATTTTTGATAGTGGAGATAGCTCGGTAATTTGCGCGCCGCCCACTAAAGAAAACAGTAGAAAAAAAACTAAAATAATTCGTCTTGACCACATTTTGGGTGCCGTAGTATTTTGTCGGGCAAATATCCGAATAAATAATGGGCTGACATGGTAGAACTATAATTGTCTTATTTTTGAAGAGAGTAGTTGGACTTTAGATGTCACATTTGAGAAGCCCACGTTTTTTAAAATTTTGAAGCTATTATCTTATTCCAAATTTAATATTATGAAGCGACACATTCCGAACCTGATTACCCTGCTGAACGTTTTCTGCGGTTGTGTTGCTACGGTTTTTGCTGTGCTGAACCAATTGGAGATGGCGGCTCTGTTTGTTTTTTTGGGAATATTCTTTGATTTTTTTGACGGTCTAGCGGCAAGGCTACTCGATGTAAAAAGTGAATTAGGGCTACAACTCGATTCTTTGGCGGATGTAATTACTAGCGGGCTTGTTCCAGGAATTGTAATGTTCCAGTTATTGGGTATGTCGATGACGGGAGGCTGGAATACACACGACCTTTTTCAGTACAACAACGCTGACTTTGGATTATCAATGTTTTTACAACCGCTGCCCTTACTTGGCTTTTTGATTACATTGGCCTCGGCCTATCGACTTGCCAAATTCAATATCGACGAGAACCAAACATCATCTTTTATCGGGTTGCCTACGCCCGCCAACGCGTTATTGATTTTGTCGCTGCCCCTGATTCTTTTGTTCCAAAACAACGATATTCTTAATGGGATACTAATGAACCAGTGGTTTTTGATAGGTTTGACCTTTTTAAGTACCTATTTGCTTAATTCGAAAATTGAACTATTTGCCTTAAAATTCAAAAATTGGGGTTTTAAGGACAATGCGATGCGTTATATTTTTATTGTCGTTAGTCTAACGCTGTTATTCACGTTGCGGTTTTTAGCCGTACCCGTGATTATCGCTTTTTATGTTTTGAGTTCTTTAATCGGTAGCATTGCTAGTGAATCGAATTAAAAACGTGCTTAAATTAGTTGTAGTAGTGAATTTCCTAGTATGTGGCCTTTCAAGTTTTTATTAAATGGAAAGTTTTATGCCGTCCTATTGGCTTTACTATCATTTGGCCTGGTTGTAAATGCCCAACGGAATAATATCGACCACAAAATAGAGAATGCTTTTAAATCGTATTTCGGACCCAAACGAGAGTCTATCTTTTTGCATTTGAACAAGAGTACCTATACGTCTGGTGAAGAAATCTGGTTCAAGGGCTATATCTATGACCGTACCAAGCGGAAGCCATTTAAAGAAACTTCAAATCTTTATGTCGGTATTTATGATAGTTTGGGCAATCAAGTGAACAAGAAACTTTTTTATGCCCGTGATGGATATTCCCGCGGGCAGATCCCTATAGATAATACCTACAAAAGCGGGACATACTATGTGAAAGCAACCACCAATTGGATGCGTAATTTCAAGGAAGATGATTCCTATGTGCAGAAAATCAAGATTCTTGCCCAGGATACAATCATAGGCGAAAATTCGGTTTCGTTGGATTATGATGTTCAATTTTTACCAGAGTGCGGTAACCTCGTTACAGGTGTACAGACCTATGTAGGGGTCAAGGCAATCGATCAATTTGGCCTTGGGACCCAAGACGTTACCGGAACCATAAAAGACGAAACGGGTAATATAATCGGTGATTTCGCGACGAACCGCAATGGTCTGGCCAAAGTAAAATTCACACCAAGACAAAACCATACGTATCGTGCTGAAGTGCAATTCATAAATGGTCGAACTCGTACTTTTCTATTGCCAAGGTCCGTAGCAGAAGGTATTGGTATGTCAATTGAATACGTAAATGCAGATAGAATTTTGGTCATTTTGGGTACAAACGTCATTTCAAGAAAGAAAATGGATGACGAATCTTTTTTTCTTCTTATTCACAGGGATGGACTTTTAAAGAAATTGAAAGTTGAATTCCCGAAAAATAAATTGTACACTTCTTTTCTTTTGGAGCGAAAATCATTTCAATCAGGGATGAATATCCTAACCTTGATGGATAAAAAAGGTGTTCCAATTTTAGAAAGACTTTTCTTCAATTCTGACGGACTTCCATTAGGCGATATAGAGATTTCGAAAAAGAATATAGAAGCAGACTCGACTACAATTAATTTAGAGGGGGTAGCTAAAAACAAAGCTAAATGTAATCTCAGCGTATCGGTGCTTCCCGAGGCTACGAAAGCCTATCGACATGAAAATAATATCTTCACCACTTTCCTGCTAAAACCGTATGTGAAGGGGCATATAGATAACCCATCCTACTACTTTGAAAATATGAATTTTAAAAAGGAAAAGGAGCTAGACCTTTTGCTCCTCACCCAAGGATGGTCTAAATACGATTGGAAGTACATTTTCGATAATCCACCAGAAAAAGAGTTCGAGTTCGAAAACGGTATTACGATAACAGGAACGGTCAATTCGAAATTTGAAAAAGGAAACGAACTTCTTTTTTATGCGAATAAAAGTAGTATGCCAAGAGTAATTAAACTTGGCGAAGAACAATTCAAGTTCGATATACACAACCTGTTTCCCGCAAATGGTGAGAAAATCAAGTTTTCGATGATTAAGGGAAATGGTAAATTCACAAAACCTCCTCTGTATATCAATGCTATCAACAACAATTTTACGGATAGAATTTATCACCCATGGCGCAATAACCTTGACTTACTTAAATCGGCCAATGAAAGTAATCTTACCGTGGCCAATTTTATTTTGCCTGACAATACGATTAGGCTCGAAGAGGTTACGGTAACGGAAGAAAAACAACTGAAGCAATTTGCGACACCTCAAATCTTCGAACAGAATTTGGAGAAGGTCACGCAGGAATTTGAAAGAAGTTATCCGAATCTTCTAGATATCATACGATCGAATGGTTATCATGTACGCATTGAGGTCAATCCGGGTATTGGATCTCCGTTTGTACAAATATCTACAAGAAGGCCCTTGATATTTAGTGAGGTACAACCGTCTCCCGTACTTTATATCAACGATATTCGAGTGCATGACTTTGAAATACTACTAGACTTTCCGACTACTAAAATCGCTAGTTATTACATTGATAGAACTGGAGGCAGTGAGCACGGTGGTGCCGGTGGTGTTATACGTGTATACACTAGAGATAGGGGCGAATATAGTGCCGAATGGCACAACGCAAAAAGAAAGGCGGATCCTATTTTTTTTGATTATGAGATTACTCGGGGGTTTCAACCCGCTAAACAGTTCTATGTTCCCAAATACAGTAGCACTACAGATGAAACATTTTCACATTACGGGGTTGTTTCATGGATCTCGGATCTCAGTACGAATGCTGAAGGAAAAACAACGTTTAAGATGCAAAACACATTGACAAATAATGTCTCCCTCTTTATTGAAGGTATGGCCGAAGACGGTACACTCTTCTCTACAATAAAAAAGATTTCATTGAATTAATAAGAAAACTTGCCGAGATAATTATAATCTTAAAAATTTCTGGATTGAGGAATAGAACTGGATATTCTGATTTCTATTTGAGGAATCAATTGCAGTTATAAAAATTAAAAATCCAACTTCTTTTTTCGCAGCTCAAAGTTTTGTCCCAAATACACCTTACGCACCATTTCATCGGCCGCCAAGTCTTCGGGTATCCCTGATTTTAAGATACCGCCCTCGAACATTAAATAAGAACGTTCGGTTATGGCCAAGGTTTCTTGCACGTTATGGTCGGTAATGAGTATACCGATGTTTTTGTCCTTTAATTGCGCTACAATGCGTTGAATATCTTCTACGGCCACGGGATCTACCCCGGCAAAAGGTTCGTCGAGTAGAATGAATTTCGGGTCAGTCGCCAAGGCACGCGCAATTTCTGTACGTCGGCGTTCCCCACCGGAAAGAAGATCCCCGCGGTTTTTTCGAATATGGCCCAAACCGAATTCCTCGATCAGCGATTCCATTTTTAAGAGCTGTTCTTTCTTGCTCAGCTTTGTCAATTGCAATACGCTTAAAATATTCTTTTCGATGCTGAGTTTCCTGAATACTGAAGCCTCTTGGGCCAAATAGCCGATACCGTTCTGTGCTCGTTTGTACATGGGGTATTTGGTAATATCAGTACCATCCAAATAGATATTTCCTCCATTTGGTTTTACCAAACCAACAATCATGTAGAACGAAGTGGTCTTACCCGCACCGTTGGGCCCCAATAGACCGATAATTTCCCCTTGATTGACCTCTAGGGAAATTCCTTTAACGACCTTACGGCCTCGGTACGACTTCATTATATTTTCGGCTCGTAATTTCATTTCTGGGGTTTCAAGTTTCAGATTTCAGGTTTGAGGTGTATTTTGTTGCGGGTTAAAGTGCAATTAGAAAACTTGAAACAAAAGAAACCAGAAACTTTCGAAACTATTTGGTGTTTACGTTTTTTTTAACCCTTTTTCCTTTTCCCTTCTTTCTTTTTTAGCTTCACGTCTCAAAACAACCTTTGAAATATAGATGCTTACCTGATACAGCACAATTACAGGAACTGCAACAATTATTTGGCTAGTGACATCTGGTGGTGTAATGACCGCAGCCAGTATTAGCACCATAACCAAAGCTATTTTTCGATATTTTTTGAGAATTTCCGGGGTTACGATTCCGACCTTTGTCAAAAAGAAAATAATTATTGGTAGTTCAAAAAGTACTCCGCAAGCGATTACAGAGGTTCGTACGGCCCCAATATAAGAAGCGAGGTCGAATTCGTTGAGTACTATTTCACTTACCTGATAGGTACCCAAAAAGTTAATTGAAAGCGGCGCTACAACATAATATCCGAACAACACTCCCAAAAAGAACAACGCGGAGGCGATAAAAATAAATCCCTTGGAATGTCTTTTTTCATTGGGATGAAGGCCAGGACTGATGAATTTCCAAAGTTCATATAGCACATATGGGAAACCTACGATGAATCCCGCCCATATGGCCGTCCAAATATCCGCAGAGAATTGTCCTCCCATAGTGCGGCTTTGAATCGTAAAAGGTAGTTCATCGGCACAAAAATCAGATTCAAATCCCATAAATGTAGCCACTTTACAAAAGAACTTATAGGTAGGGAAATCCATCTGCTTAGGTCCAAAAATGATAACGTCGAATACAAAACCGCTAAATATGAATGCAACACTACCAATAATAACTACTGCCAGCACCGATCGTATCAAATGCCACCGTAATTCTTCCAAGTGGTCGAGAAACGACATCTCGTCAGGAGACTTGCTTATTTTCTTTGCCATTATATGATACCTTCTTTAATCAGGTTGTGTAAATGTACGACACCTACATATTTTTTGCCATCCACAACCAAAAGTTGCGAAATTCCTTTGTCTTGCATAAGCTCAAGGGCCTCTATCGCCAATACGCCGGTAGAAATGGTCTTAGGGTTCGAAGTCATGATATCTGTAGCAGTCAGACCACTGATATTGTCATACTTGTTCAACATCCTTCGAATATCTCCATCTGTAACAATGCCGACTAGCTTTCCGTTCTTGGTAACTGCAGTCACACCCAACATTTTTTTGGAAATTTCGACGATAACCTCTTTTACACTCGTATTAATATCGACCTCCGGTTTTTGATTATTGACCACGATGTCGGATACCCTTAGGTATAAACGCTTACCTAGAGCGCCACCGGGATGGTATTTTGCAAAATCGGTACTCGTAAAGCCCCTAATTTCTAATAAACAGATGGCTAGGGCATCGCCCACAACCATTTGCGCGGTTGTACTGGTAGTAGGGGCCAGATTGTTCGGGCAAGCTTCTTTTGCCACAAACGTATTGAGTACAAAATCGGCCTGTTGGGCGAGATACGATTCGAGGTTGCCGGTCATTCCGACCAATTTATTTTTCCCTCTTTTAATCAACGGTACGAGCATCTTGATTTCTGGGGTACTTCCACTTTTTGAAATACAGATAACCACATCATTCTCCTGAATGGTGCCAAGGTCGCCGTGAATGGCATCTCCGGCATGCATAAATATAGCAGGAGTGCCCGTTGAATTTAAAGTCGCTACGATTTTTGAGGCTACAATGGCACTTTTTCCGATTCCGGAAACAATTACTCTCCCCCTTGATGAAATAATACAATTTACCGCCTTCGCAAATTGGTCATTCAACAAGCTTACCAGATGTTTTATCGATGCGCTTTCAGTTTCTATGGTTTTCTTGGCAATCGCAAGAATCGCTTCGGTATCGCTCAAACTTAATCAGGGTTAGGGGCCTGCCTAGCGGCAAGCAGATTCGTTCACTTCGGTAACGGTTATCAAAAAAAACAAGCACTTTATCCTAAAACTATCCAAAAACACGGAACGTTTCTAAAAGATTGTTTTATATTTAAGATTACAAAATTACACAATCTTAATGTATAGGATATCCTATAGTACGATTAAATAAAATTCCCCACACCCAGAAAAATGGATTCTCAACAATTGTTTTTCAAATACCAACTATTTTTTAAGGATCATGGCAAAAGATAATACGGTCTATAACAGAACCGACCTTCGTGCTGCCTTAAAAAAACACTTTGGATTTTCAGAGTTCAAAGGGCTACAGCAAGATGTAATCACCAATATTCTCAAGCGTAAAAATACCTTTGCCATTATGCCCACCGGGGGCGGTAAGTCACTTTGCTACCAACTGCCGGCGCTAATGCAAGAAGGCACCGCCATCGTAGTATCACCCCTCATTGCTTTGATGAAGAACCAGGTTGATGCCATTCGCGGTATTTCCGATAAGAACGGAATTGCGCACGTACTAAATTCTTCCCTGACAAAAACGGAAGTGAAACAGGTCAAACAAGACATTACGGACGGCGTTACTAAATTACTTTATGTAGCTCCCGAATCGTTGACAAAGGAAGATTATATCGATTTTTTACAAAACGTTAAGCTTTCATTTTTAGCTGTAGACGAAGCCCATTGCATTTCGGAGTGGGGCCATGATTTTAGACCCGAATACCGCAATCTCAGGTCAATCGTAAATCGACTTGATGAAAGCATACCGATTATAGCACTAACCGCTACCGCAACGCCGAAGGTTCAAGAAGATATTATCAAAAATTTGGGAATCGGTGATGTAAAGACCTTTAAGGCATCTTTTAATCGGCCCAACCTCTTTTATGAAGTGCGGCCAAAGACCGCCAATGTCGATTCTGATATCATCCGTTTCGTCAAGAAAAATAGTGGTAAATCGGGCATAATCTATTGTCTCAGTCGAAAGCGCGTAGAAGAATTGGCCCAAGTATTACAGGTTAACGGCGTGAGTGCCGTACCGTACCATGCCGGCTTTGATGCGAAGACAAGGTCGAAATATCAAGATATGTTCTTGATGGAAGATGTTGATGTGGTCGTGGCTACTATCGCCTTTGGTATGGGAATCGACAAGCCTGATGTTCGCTTCGTAATCCATCATGACATTCCAAAAAGTATCGAAAGTTATTATCAGGAGACCGGTCGGGCCGGAAGGGATGATGGCGAGGGCCATTGCCTTGCTTTTTATGCCTATAAGGATATCGAAAAGCTCGAAAAGTTCATGTCGAACAAACCAGTGGCCGAACAAGAAATCGGTAATGCACTTTTACAGGAAGTTGTAGCCTACGCCGAAACCTCTATGTCGCGAAGAAAATTCATGCTTCATTATTTTGGCGAAGAATTCGACGAGGTGAACGGTGAGGGTGCCGATATGGACGATAACGCCAGAAATCCGAAGGAGAGGGAAGAAGCTAATGATAATGTCGTTAAACTTATAAATGCCGTAAAGGCCACAAACGAGAAATTTAAGTCTAAAGAAGTCGTCAATACGCTTACCGGAAAGGTAAATGCCCTGATCTCTTCCCATAAGGCAGATGAGAAACCGGTATTCGCAACAGGTTCTGATAGAGACAAGGGCTATTGGATGGCGCTGATACGTCAGGTCTTGGTCGCAGGTTTGCTCAAAAAAGAAATAGAACAGTATGGCATTTTACATGTAACCGAAAAAGGGGAAGCGTTTCTAAAGGCTCCTGAATCGTTTATGATGACTAAAGACCATACCTATAGCAAAGAGGGTAATGATGCCATTGTCAGCGCCAGTAAGGCCGCTGTTGCCGATGAAAAGTTATTGAAACAATTAAAAAACCTTCGCAAAGCACAGGCGAATAAGTTAGGTGTACCGCCCTTCGTCGTATTTCAAGACCCTTCATTGGAAGATATGGCCATGAAATACCCAATATCATTGGCAGAATTGACCAATATTCACGGGGTAGGCGAGGGCAAGGCCAAAAAGTATGGAAAACCTTTTGTAGCGTATATTTCATCGTATGTCGAGGATAACGAAATCATTAGGCCAGATGATCTTGTGGTCAAGAGTACAGGTGCGAATTCGGGACTGAAATTATATATTATCCAGAATGTAGATCGAAAACTACCACTAAGTGATATAGCATCGGCAAAGGGACTCGAAATACCTGAGCTATTGAAGGAAATGGAACAGATTGTTTTTAGTGGAACGAAACTCAATATTGATTATTGGATAAACGAGGTCTTGGACGAAGACCAACAAGAAGAAATTCACGATTATTTTTTGGAAGCTGAAACCGATGATATCGACGCTGCTATGGAAGAATTCGAGGGCGATTATGAAGACGAGGAACTTCGTTTATATCGCTTGAAGTTTATCAGTGAGGTGGCCAATTAAAAGCGGATATTTCTATTTTTTTGATAGACCGAAAAACCTACTTAAATATTTGAACTCGCTATTTAAGACACTATCCCGGTAAGTGTGTAAGTTAAAATTAACGGGGGTTTGACTTTTTATTTAAAGTCGGACCCTTTTTACATAGATCGTTAAGAACTGATTTAATATTATGCCCCAGTT